>Ga0265592_1000120_pt1 | contig 48659 bp, 54 predicted proteins | sample saktaG_7_FD_190141 | JGI IMG/M metagenome (GOLD analysis project Ga0265592, IMG submission 190141) | Saline water microbial communities from Sakinaw Lake, British Columbia, Canada - sak_2010_1_5_120m | ecosystem: Environmental > Aquatic > Non-marine Saline and Alkaline > Saline ... | reverse complement strand
CTCATGTTATTCCATCAATGCGTTACAAATTGTCGTATAACCCCGTAACGACTTCGTTCGCTCGATTAGATCGAGCACGGGATAGAAGTAAATAACCTTCTATAATACGTCGGTACCTTTATTAAAATCATAAAGGTAAAGTTATAGTCTGTGCCATAAGTAACTATGGGAAGTCATGTTGGCTGTTCGCCAATTAAAAGGGTACGCGAGCTGGGTTTAGACCGTCAATAATAAAATAAACCTAAAACATTGAGATACACACGGCGGCTTTAAGCAGTAATGCTTATTGAAAAAACTAACTAATATCGGTGAAATCCTGATAAATTATCAATCTGGTTTTAAGGACAATACCGAGGCAAGTCTGATTATCATATTGGACAGCTGTAGAGACTTTTTGTTTTAAAGCAAAAGGCAGAAGTTAAAACCTTCTGCAATACGTTAGTCCCCTTTATTCTAATTAGAGTAAAGGGTGGTGGTATAGTCCATACACTTGGTAACAAGTGAGATGATAAATAGCGTGAGACAGGTTGGTCCCTATCTACCGTAGGCGTTGAGTTTTGAGGGGATTTGATCCTAGTAAGAAATTGCTACTTTATGGAGTAATCCGTAATGACAATTCGACTAATAACGATGAAACCTTCATTTATTTATTTGGTTGCAGTGATTATATTATATTGGTGGTCCTAATATTTTATAATACAATAAATTTGAGAACTGAATGAATATTAAGGTAATATCGTGGGAAGACAAACAAAAATTTAAATTCTAAAGATTTGAATTTTATTTGTCCCCGTAACGACTGAGGCTTTAGGCCAAGATAATGGGTACCTGGTAAACAGGAATTAAACCATTATAATACGTCGACCCCATCTAGTTTTTTAAAAGCTTGGTGGGTGAAGATATAGTCTGAGCTTGTAGAAATACAAGAATAAATTGACGAGAGGACCGGATTGAGTTAACCTCTGGTGTACCGGTTGTCGTGCCAACGGCATGGCCGGGTAGCTAAGTTAATAAAGGATAAGTACTGAAAGCATATAAGTACGAAGCCCACCCCAAGATTAGAACTCTTAGATTCCTCAAAGACCATGAGGTTGATAGGCTCTAGGTGTAAGTGAGGCAACTCATTCAGCCGAGGAGTACTAATAATCTATTATATTTTTAGATAAAGCCTATTGGCTAGTAATTAGTAATTATAAATTCAAAATTGCAACTATTATAAGAGGGCTATGCCAGGAGTGCTCCACCTGTTCCCATTTCGAACACAGAAGTGAAATCTCCAAGGGCCGATGATAGTAGGTTTTCCTGCGAAAGTAGGTAGCTCTCTTATAATGGTTACAATTGAAAACTCCCCTAGGGAGTTTTTTCTTTAGTTTTAGTAGTTTTTTAGTTATAATGATAATAATAAAATAAATTTCCTAAACTTAAATGAAAATTAATAAAGTTGTTTTAATAATAATTATTATTTTACTTTTAATATTTATAAATAAGTTTTTTTTAGATAGTACAAAAAATAGTTTTTATAATCTAACTTCTCCTATCCAAAGTTTTTTTGGGAGGATAGGGGATAGTTCTTCAAACTTTCTGCAATCCTTTTTAGAAACTAAAAATTTAAAAAAAGATAATCAGGAAATTTTGAAACAAAATCAAAAACTTTTAGTTGACATTCAGGAAATTAGAAACTTGAAAGAAGAAAATCAAGAATTAAGAGAGGTTTTAGATTTAGAATTGGATAAAGAATTTGAATTAATTTTAGTGGAATCAATAAGCAGAGAAACAAATGGAGACTTTATTCTCGTTTCCGGAGGAGCCGAAATAGGGATATTAGAAGGTATGCCGGTTATAACTAAAGAAAAAGTTGTCGTAGGAAGCATTGATAAAGTGTATAAAGATTTTTCCAGGGTCTTGCTCATTTCCAATAAGGAGAGTAATTTTGATGTGGAAATACAAAAAAGAGATAATAATGAGGAAGAAATTAATGAAATTTACGGACTGGCCCAAGGAAAAGGTAACTTAAACATTGATCTTGAACTTGTCCCTCAAGAAAAAGATATAGCCGAAGGAGATATTGTTTTTACGACAATTTTAGCTGGAGTTTTCCCCAAAGGACTTTTAGTTGGAGAAATAAAAAATCTTAGAAATAGTGATGTGTCTAATTTCCAAGAAGCGGAAATTGAGCCCTATTTTAAAAATAATTTATCCGAAATTTTATTTGTAATTAAAAACTTTATTTCTCAAGAGGAAATATGAGAAAAGAATTGCTATTAATTCTATTTATTTGTTTTTTAGTTCTATTCCAGCAAAGTTTTTTGCCTCATTTTGCAATTTACGGAATGATTCCAAATCTAGTTTTAGTCTTAGTCTTTGTTTTAAATATTTTAGACTATAAATCAGGTCTGGTTTTGTCCTTTGGGGCTGGACTTATTTTAGATATTTATTCGGGAATGCCCTTGGGAGTTTCTGGATTACTCTTTTTAATTATGGCAATTCTCATTAAAAAATCTTTAAAATTCTTTCAGAAATTAAACATTTTGTATTTAATTGTTATGTTTCCCATTTGTTTGATTTTTTATAATTTCTTGTTAAGCTTCATTCAAAGTAAATTATGAAAGAAATTTTTAAAAATAGAAAAATTAAAAGTAGAGCCCAAGAAATTGGGATGGAAGAAATTTCTTTAGATAGTTTTTTAGAAAAACATAAAGAAAATTTTGAAGCCTATGATAAAAAATTAGAAGTTCCTTTAACCAAGCAGATCTTTCTTACTTTTATTTTTATCGGCTTTATTCTTTTTGGATTTCTTTGGACTTTGTGTTTTCGACTTCAGATTGCCGAAGGAGATAATTATAAGTTACTAGCAGAGAAGAATAAATTTGCGGTCTTAAAATTAGAGGCCTCTCGAGGGGTAATTTATGATAAGAATTGGGAACAATTAGTTTGGAATCAATCAAGTTTTGATTTAGTTTTAAATACATCTAAGCTTCCTAAAGATGAAGCTAGAAAAGCAGGTATCATAAAAGATATTTCTAATATTATTGGTTTGGAAGTAGATATAGACACGGAGGAAAAAGAAAAAATAGTAGCCCGAGACTTGCCTTATCAAGCATTAATTTCTTTACAAGCGGAACCGGAAAAATTCCCTGGATTTGAGATAAGAGAAAATTTAATTAGGAAATATGAAAAAAGTTGTGACCTAGCTCATGTCTTAGGATATATGAGTAAAATAAAAGGTTCCGAACTGGAGGAATGTGAAAATTGTTCAATTTTGGATTATGTCGGGAGAGAAGGATTAGAAAAATCTTATGAAAATATTTTAAAAGAAAGAAAAGGGGAAATCCAGATTGAAAGGACAGCCCAAGGCGAAGAAATCTCCAGAGAAATAGCCAAGTATCCTGAGTCTGGCGATAGTTTAATTTTGAGTTTAGATTTTTCTCTCCAAAAAAAAGTGGATCAAGAATTACGTAAAATAATGGAAGAAATGGATGCGGAGAAAGGAGCGGTTGTGGCTTTAGACCCTAGAAATGGGAATATTTTAGCCTTGGTTTCGCTCCCCACCTTTGATAATAATCTTTTTGCTAAGGGTATTACTCAGGAGGAATTTGATGAACTTAATAGCGACAAAAACAATCCCCAGATCAACAGAGTAATCAGTGGACTTTATCCCACGGGTTCAACCATTAAACCTTTAATCGCTAGTGCAGCTTTGGAAGAGGGAATTATTAAAGAAGATACGCAACTTTATTGTCCTTTAAGTCTTTGTTTGGAAAATATATATAGCAAGGAAAAAGAATGTTTTGTGGATTGGAAATTTCATGGATTATCGGATATAAAAAGAGCTTTAGCTGAATCAATTAATCCCTTCTTCTATATGATTGGAGGTGGGTATATTAGGCCGTCATTTGCTGATTTAAGATTACCCAAACATTTTGATGGTTTAGGCGTTGATAAAATTAAAGAATATCTTCAGAAATTTGGCTTAGGACAAAAAACAGGTATTGATTTGCCGGGAGAGGTTGAAGGTAGAGCCCCAGATGAAGAATGGAAACAAGAATATTTTGCTAATCAGGCTAAAGCGCAACAAATATGGTATTTAGGAGATACTTATAATCTTTCTATTGGGCAAGGTTATCTTTTGACCACTCCTCTTCAAGTTGCTTCTGCTTTTTCGGCCATTGCTAATAATGGTACGCTTTATAAGCCTAAATTAGTTGATAAAATTATTAATTCCGAAAAAGAGTTGGTAGAAGAAAAAAAACCAGAAATTATTTCTAATAATATTATTACTCCAGAGACTTTAGAAATTGTAAGAGAGGGAATGAGACAATCAGTTTCCTCTCCCAGTGGCTCAGCTTTTTTACTTAATTCTTTACCTGTAAAAGCAGCGGCTAAAACAGGGACAGCGCAAATAAGTTCTCAAGCATTTCATGAAAACTGGATAGGTGTTTTTGCTCCCTATGAGAATCCGGAAATAGTTTTAGTTATCCTAGTGGAAGAAGTAGAAGGTTTGCAAAGAGCGGCTCTCAGAGTATCCAAAGAAGTACTTGATTGGTACTTTGCTCCGGAGGAATAATCATCAGATTTAGAACTTGGTCATTAGGGTTTTTTATATTATAATAAAAAATATGGTTAATTTACCAGAAATTAAAAAAAATAGAGAGGATAAATTAAAAAAAATTATTAGTTCCCGAATTAATCCTTATCCTCTAAAAACAAAACAAACTCACAAAATAGGTGAGGTTATTAAAGATTTTATTAAATTAAAGAGAGGGGATAAAGAAGTTATTATTGCGGGTAGATTAAAAAATATTAGAGGACATGGAGGCGCTGTTTTTCTTGATGTCGAAGATGGCTCGGGCAAAATACAGGTACTTTTAAGAAAAGACAGGGTGGGAGAGAAAAGATATGACTTTTTTAAAAACATTTTTGATATCGGAGATTTTATAGAAATCAAAGGGGATTTATTTAAAACAAAAACCAAAGAGAAAACAATTCAAGCATCTGATTTTACAATGTTGACTAAATCTTTACTTCCTTTGCCTGAAAAATGGCATGGGTTGCAAGACGTGGAAGAAAGATATAGAAAAAGATATTTAGATTTAATATTTAATCCCGATATTAAAAAGAAGTTTAAAATCCGCTCTCAAATTATTAAAACCATCAGAGATTTTTTAGAGCAAGAAGAATTTTTAGAAGTAGAAACTCCTATTTTACAACCAATCTATGGGGGAGCTAGAGCCCAGCCATTCAAAACGCATTTAAATTCTTTAGATATTGATTTGTATCTCAGAATTGCTACGGAACTTTATTTAAAACGACTTTTAGTTGGTGGCTTGGACAAAGTTTATGAAATTGGGAAATGTTTTCGAAACGAAGGAATGGATAAATCACATAATCCAGAATATACTCATTTTGAATTCTACTGGGCCTATGCTGATTATAAAGATTTGATGAATTTAACTGAAAAAATGTTTGGATGTATGGTCAAGAAAATTTTCGGAAAGTTAGAAATAGAATATAATAATCAGAAAATAAACTTTAAAACCCCATGGAAAAGAATAGAATTTTCAGATTTAATTAAAAAATATACGAAAATAAATTTAGATGAAATTAATCAAGAAGCCTTATTTAAGAAAGCTCAGGAACTCGGAGTTATAGTTGAAAAACAAAGACCTAAAGCCGAAATTGCCGATGAGATTTATAAAAAATTTTGTCGTCCCAAAATTCTAGAACCTACATTTATAATTCATCATCCCTCTGGTTTTCAGCCTCTGGCTAAAGCCTTAGAGAAAAATCCTAAAAAATTAGCCAATTTTCAATTAGTTATGGGAGGTATGGAATTAGCCAACGCTTTTTCCGAATTAAATGATCCCCTAGAACAAAGAAAAAGATTTCAAGAACAAGAAAGATTTTTTAAGGCCGGGCTAGAAGAAGCCCAAAGAATGGATGAAGATTTTTTAGAAGCCCTAGAGTATGGAATGCCTCCTGCCGCCGGGTTTGGCATGGGCATAGATAGATTAGTCGCTCTTTTAACTAACTCTAACGCCTTGAGGGAAATAATATTATTTCCTACAATGCGACCAAAATAAAAATATGTTAGATATAAATTTTATTAGAGAAAATTCTGACAAAATGAAAGAAGTTTGTCAGGCCAAGGGAGTTGATTTAGATATAGATAAACTTTTATCTTTAGATAAAAAAAGAAGAAAATTGATTCAAGAATCAGAAACTCTTAAGTTTGAACAGAAAAAATTGGGGAAGGAGAATAGGGGGAAAGCTAAACAAATAAAAGAGAAATTTAAAAAACTTGCTGTTCAACTTAAAAAGATAAAACAAGAGTATCAAGAATTAATGTTTTTGGTACCCAATATATATTCTGAGGATACCCCAATTGGGAAAGACGATAAAGACAATAAAGAAGTATTCCAATGGGGCCAGATACCAAAATTTGATTTTCCAATTAAAGATTATGCTCAATTAGCAAAGGATTTGGATTTGATTGATTTTGAAAAAGGGACAAAAGTTTCCGGATTTAGAGGGTATTTTTTAAAAAATGAATTAGCTGTTTTACAAATAGCTTTAATTATGTATAGTGTCCAGAAAATGATCAATAAGGGATTTGAGTTTATGATACCTCCGACCTTATTAAAAGAATTTACCTTATTTGGCAGTGGGCATTTTCCCAGTGGAAAACAAGAAGTGTATCAAGTTGCTAACCCTGGGAAATTAGCTGACGGCAGTTTAGTTAAAGAACCTTTGTTTTTGGCCGGTACATCAGAACCGCCTTTGTTAGCCTATTTTTCAGATAGCATTTTTGAAGAAAAAGATTTGCCGATCAAAGTTTCTGGGTTTTCCCAATGTTATCGTTCGGAGATAGGAAGCTATGGCAAAGATGCCAAAGGATTATATAGATTGCATGAATTTATGAAGGTGGAGCATATAGTTTTATGTAAAAATGATAATCAGGAATCAGATGGATGGCTGGAAAAAATGAGACAAAATTCTCAAGAAATAGTTGAAGATCTAAAATTACCTTATCGGGTTCTCCAAATTTGTACTGGTGATATGGGGGCTGGGAAAAGAAAAATGTATGATATTGAGACCTGGATGCCTTCTCGAAATGCTTATGGAGAAACTCATTCGGCCTCTAATATGAGCGATTGGCAACCACGGCGTTTAAATATAAAATACAAGACCTCCCAAGGAGAGATTAAATATGTTCATGCTTTAAATGATACCGTCATTGCTCCTCCTCGTATTTTTATTCCTATTTTAGAATGTTATCAGCAGAAAGATGGGAGTGTTAAAGTACCCGAAGTTTTACAAAAATATGTAGGTTTTGATAAAATAACTAACAGGAATGTTAGAAATAAATGAAAAAGTTGAAAAAAACAAATGGAATGAATTTGTTATTAATAATCAAGGAAACTTTCTCCAGTCTTTTGAGTGGGGAGAATTCCAAAATGCCTTAGGAGAAAAAACTTTTAGATTTGGAGTACAGGAAAACAATTTTATATTAGCTGAAGCCCAAATGATAAAACAAGCTTTTCTGTTTAGGGGAAAATCTTTTTTTTATATTCCCTTCGGACCAATTTTTAAAAAAGATATTTCCGAAGAAAAAAGAAAAGAAGTTTTTAATTTTTTACTGGAACATATAAAACAAATTCCGGGGAAAGCAATCTTTTTAAGAGTTGAACCTATCTCTTCTTTATTTACTTCCCAAGATTTTAATAATCCCTTAAAAAGGGTTCAACCGCAAAAAACATTAATTTTATCTCTGCAAAAGGATCAGGAAGAAATCTTAAATAATTTCACGGAGAAAGTTAGATATAATATAAAATTATCTCAAAAAAAAGGAGTGCAGATTAGATTCCAAGATAAATATACTCCCGAGTTTTATGATTTGATTAAAAAAACCACGAAAAGAGATAAATTTCACGCTTTTGAACCAGAACATTATAAAAAACTATTTGATTTTAATAGTGCTGATTTTAAAACTAAATTATGTTTGGCAGATTATAAAGGAAAAATTATTGGGGCTGGTATTCTGATTATTTTCGGAGGACAAGGACAATGTATTCATAGCGCTTCGGATTGGGAATATAGAGCGTTAAAAGCTCCTAATTTATTACAATGGGAACGAATAAAATTTTTAAAAGACAACCAATGTCAGGAATATAATTTCTGGGGGATTGATGAAAAAAAATGGCCAGGATTAACTGCTTTTAAAAAAGGTTTTGGAGGAAAAGAACTTGTATATCCCCAAGGTAAAGATATTGTGTTTCAGAAAATATGGTATGAAATTTATAAAATATTAAGAATTTTTAAGAAATTATTTTTTAAGTAAAAATGTTTTTAGAAAAAGTTTTCCAAAAAATATTGAGATTTTTGGCCGTAATAACTCTGCAGAAATATCAGCCTCAGATTGTTGTTGTGGTGGGGAGTATTGGCAAAACATCAACTAAAGAAGCCATTTATTCTGTTTTAGCAGGAAGATTTAAGACCAGAAGAAATATTAAAAACTATAACAATGAAATAGGTGTTCCTTTAACTATTATAAATTGTGATTCGGGCGAGAGATCAATTTTTAAATGGATCAAGATTTTTGCCCAAGGTATCTTATTAAACATATTAAAAGATAAAAATTATCCAAAGTTTTTAGTTTTAGAAATGGCGGCGGATAAAAAAGGGGATATTAAATATCTGATGGATATGCTTCCCCCTAAACTATTGAAAGTGGTTGTCTTAACTGCCATAACGCCTGTGCATTTAGAGTTTTTTGAGAACATAAATAATATTTTTGAAGAAAAAACTACCCCGTTTTCTTATTTAGAAAAAGATGGATCAGCTATATTTAATATGGACAATTGTAATGTTTATGAAGTTAAAGAAAAAATAAATTCCCGATTATTAACTTATGGATTAAATGAAAATGCGGATATTAATGTTTCCGAAATAGAATATGTTGATTCGGGGTTAAAATTTAAAATTAATTATAAAAAAGAAACTTTTTCAGCAGAATTAAAGAAAGCAATTGCTGACTACCAAATTTATCCCATTCTAGCAGGAATAAGTGTGGGTATTTGTTTGGGCTTAAAATTAGAAGAAATAGTTCCATCCCTTAAAAAATACCAGATTTTATCTAAAAGAATGCAAAAAATCAAAGGAATAAGAAATAGTATTATTATTGATGATACCTATAATTCTTCTCCGGAAGCGTTAAAAAAAGCAATTCAAGCCCTAATTAATTTTCCCTTTGGCCAAAGAAAAATAATTGTTTTAGGCGATATGTTGGAACTTGGCCCGGATTCTGAAAAACTGCATAAACAGGCCGGGGAGATGATCTCTAAAACTGAAGGAATAGATTATTTAATTACCTTGGGAGAAAAAGCTAAATATATTTTTGAAGAAGCCCTTAAAAATAATTTTCCTAAGGATAAAGCTTTGCATTTCTTGGATAAAAATAAAATAATAGAATTTCTTCTAGAAATCATCAAAGAAAATGATGTGGTACTAGTAAAAGGTTCCCGAGGAATGGAAATGGAGAAAATAGTAGAAAAAATAATAAATTATTATGACTAAAAAAAAGAAAATTAAAGTAGCTATATTAATGGGAGGTATTTCCAATGAAAGGGAAGTATCTCTTTCTACTGGAAAAACAGTAGCTAAATATTTAGATCCCCGTAAATTTGATTCTAAACTTTATGATACTAAGAAAGATTTAGCCAAATTATTTTCAGATATTTCCAAGAAGAAAATAGATATTTGTTTTATTGCTTTACACGGCAAGGGTGGAGAAGATGGTTCGATTCAAGGCTTATTAGAGATTTTAGGTGTTCCTTATGCTGGTTCGGGCATAATGGCTTCCGCTGTGGGAATGGATAAAATCATAAGTAAAAAATTGTTTCTCCAAGAAAAAATCCTTACTCCTAAATTTATTGTTGTTGAGAACCGAAAGATAGATTTTAAACAAATAAAAGATAAAATTGGGTTACCTTGTGTTATTAAGCCATCTAATTCTGGTTCCAGTGTGGGAGTGTCTATTATTAGAAATAAGAAAGAGATAAAAAAGGGGATTCAAACGGCTCTAAAAGAAGATGATAAAGTTATTATTGAAGAATATATCCAGGGAAAGGAAATTACAGTTGGGGTGCTGGGGAATAAAGATCTCAAAGCATTATCCCTAGTGGAAATTATCCCTAAAACTAAATTTTTTGATTACCAGGCCAAATATGATCCGAAATTTTGCGATGAAATAGCACCCGCCAGAATTTCTGCTAAAATGACGGCCCAGGCTCAAAAATTAGCGTTAGAAGTCTATAAGTTATTAAATTGCCAAGGATTTGGCAGAATAGACATGATAATTAAAGCAGAGCAGATATATGTATTAGAAATTAATACTATCCCGGGATTGACTCCCAATAGTCTTTTACCTAAATCCGCAAAAGCAAGTAATATTTCCTTTTCAAAATTGCTGGAAAAAATTATCAATTTGGGCTTAGAAAAATGAGACATTATAGAGCTAACAGAAAAAAAAGAACTTTTCGAAAGAGAAATTTTAATTTTTCCTTTTTTAAAAATAGGATTTTTTGGTTTTTGGGTCTGGGGGTTATTTTAACTCTAGGATTAACTTATCTTTTTATTTTTTCCGAAGTTTTTAAAATAAGAGAAATTCAAGTATTAAGCCCTAATGAATACTTAAAGACAAGGATTGAGGAAATAATAGCTCCCGAGCTAAATAAAAATATATTTTTATTAAAGTCTGCAGGGATAAAGACCCAAATTTTGGACCAATTTCCAGAAATTTTACAGTTAGATTTTCAGAAAAAAATTCCTCATACTCTTGTAATCCAAGTTAAAGAAAAAAAGGAAATTGCTGTTTTATGTCAGGAAAATTACAATAAATGTTTCTTTATTGATGAAAACGGGTTAATGTTTAAACAAGTTGAAAAAGAATTGATTAATAATGAATTAACGATTCTTTTGAGAGAATCAGATGAAAATCTTAATCTTAAGGAAAGTTTTTCCTTAAACAATAAGATAGAAGATTTTTTAGAAATAGAGGGAACGTTAAAAAATAATTTAAAAATTGGAATTAAGAATTTCATCATTATTTCTCAAAAAAGATTAAACATTGAGACCGGAGAAGATTGGGATATCTATTTTAATTTAGAAAAAGATATTAAATTACAAATTACAAAATTAAGAGTACTTTTAGAAAAAGAAATCCCTCTGGAAGACAGAAAAAATTTAGAATATATTGATTTAAGATTTGAAAGAATTTTTTATAAATAAATTTAATTTTCTTTTATTTTTTAGAAAATAAAATGATGGGTTATTAGTTTTATTAACAACCCATCATTATTTCTAAATTTTATGGCTATAAATTATGAATTAAGAATTTTGAATTCGGATGTTTTTTTACGAATTCTTGTTTCGTCTGTGAATGCTCTCTAGCTCTTGATTGTATTATTTTCTGATTAGGCATTCCCCAAGATTTTTTTGTGAATTTTCTTGGGGGAATTATTTTGGGAACTCTCATAGCGCTAGCATGAATTTCAAAAGTATGAATTGATCCTTTCAAATCGTGCATAATATCTCTTAAGTTCATAATATCTCTCCTTTTTTATTTATTAAAAATCAAAGATCTTCATTTAGTAGTTTAACACAGTTAAAATCTTTGTCAATATAATTATGTGTTGACTATTAAGGTTAATTTGTTATAATAAAGTCTTATGAGTCAAGAAAAAAAACAGGATAAAAAACAAAAACAACTAAGTAAAAAAAGATTAGAAGACTTAGAAAAAGAAGTTCAAGAGTGTAAAAAATTGAAAGAAGAATACTTAGCTGGCTGGCAAAGAGCGAAGGCTGATTTTTTAAATTATCAAAAAGAGGGCGATAAAAGAATTGAAATGGCTTTAAATTTTATCCAAAAAGAATGGATTTTAAAAATATTGGCTATTCATGATAATTTGGAGAGGGCCAGGGAACATGTTCCCCCAAAAATAAAAGATATCGATTGGGTTAAGGGAGTATTACAGATAGAAGGTCAGTTTCATAGTTTTTTTAAGGAAAATGGCGTGGAGAGAATAAATTCTGAAGGAAAACAGTTTGATCCTAACTTCCATGAAGCAGTTGAGCAGATAGAGGGGAAAGGGAAAGAATCGGGGACAATTGTTGAAGTTTTAGAAAAAGGATATATGCTGAATGGTAGAGTTATCAGGCCGGCCAAAGTAAAAATAGCTAAATAAAAAATAATTTATAATTTTAAAAATATGTCCAAAATTTTAGGTATTGATTTAGGAACAACTTTTTCCGCTATGGCTTTAATTGAAGCTGGGGAGCCAAAAATTGTGGAAAATAAAGAAGGAGCCAGAACTACCCCGTCCATAGTTACCATAACCAAAAATAAAGAAAGATTAGTTGGTATTTTGGCTCGTCGACAAGCTATTACTAATCCCGAGAATACAATTTTTTCCGTAAAAAGATTAATAGGGAGAAAATTTTCGGATGCTGAAATTCAAAAAGATAGAAAGATTTTACCTTATGAAATTAGAGAAGCAGCAGATGGGGGAGTAGAAGTAAAAATGGGTGAAAAATTTTATAAACCTCTAGAAATTTCCGCTATGATTTTGCAGAAAATGAAACAGGATGCCGAAGAAAAAATTGGGGAAAAAATTGATGAAGCCATTATTACTTGTCCTGCTTATTTTGATGATTCTCAAAGGAAAGCCACTAAGGTTGCGGGAGAAGTAGCTGGTTTCAAAGTGAGAAGAATTATTAATGAACCAACGGCTGCGGCTTTGGCTTACGGCTTAACTAAAAAGAAAGACCATCAAATTGTGGTTTATGATTTTGGGGGTGGGACGTTTGATGTTTCTATTTTAAATGTTAGTGAATCCACAGTGGAAGTAAAAGCCACGGGAGGGGATACGCATCTGGGGGGAGATGATTTTGACCAGAAAGTAATGAATTGGGTAGTTGATAGTTTTAAAAAAGACCAGGGGATTGATTTAGCCAAAGATAGTTTAGCCCTACAAAGAATAAAAGAAGCCGCGGAAAAAGCAAAGATAGAGCTATCCTCAAGCTTGGAGACAGAGATAAACCTTCCTTTTGTTACTTCTAATGCCGCAGGCCCAAAACATTTACTTTATAAGTTTACCAGAGCCCAGTTAGAAAATATGGTTTCGGATTATATTGATAAATCAATTACCTTAATGAAAAAAACTCTTCAGGAAATACACTTAAAGCCGGAAGATATTGAAGAAATAGTTTTAGTGGGAGGGCAAACCAGAATGCCTAAAATTCAAGAAGAAATTAAAAAGGTTTTTGATAAGGATCCTTATAAGGAAATAAATCCTGATGAAGTAGTGGCCATTGGAGCAGCAGTTCAGGCCGGTATATTGCAAGGAGATGTCAAAGATGTTTTATTATTAGATGTTACTCCCTTAAGTTTAGGTATTGAGACATTAGGAGGTGTAGATACAATTCTAATATCTAAAAATACTACCGTTCCTACTTCTAAAACCCAGATTTTTTCCACGGCCGCGGATAACCAACCATCAGTGGAAATTCACGTTTTACAAGGAGAACGTTCTTTAGCTAAAGACAATAAGAGTTTAGGAAGATTTATGTTAGATGGTCTTCCTTCGGCTCCCAGAGGCATGCCGCAGATTGAAGTGTCTTTTGATATTGATGTTAATGGAATTTTAAATGTTTCGGCCAAGGATAAAGCTACTAATAAGACCCAGTCCATCAGAATTGAAGGTTCTTGTGGAGTTTCTAAAGAAGAAGTTGAAAAAATGAGAAAAGAAGCCGAAATACATGCTAGTCAGGACAAAGAAAAAAAAGAACTTATTGAAGCTAAGAATATAGCAGATACTTTAATTTATAGTTCCGAAAAAACTTTAAAAGAAGCTGGAGATAAAGTTTCGGAACAGGATAAAAAAGATATCGAAGAAAAAATTGCAGAATTAAAAAAAGTAGAAGATACTGAAAATGTGGAAAATATAAAAACAAAAACTGAGGATCTATCTCAGGCTATTCAGAAAATAGGGGCGGAAATGTATAAAAAAGCCCAGGAAAAAAAACCAGACGAAAAGTCAGAGGATAAACCCGAAGAAGGAGAGACAGAAGAAAAACCAAAACAAGAATAAATAATTTATTATGGCCAAGGATTACTACAATATATTAGGGATTACTAAAGATGCTTCTCCAACAGATATAAAAAAGGCTTATTATAAATTGGCGCATAAGTATCATCCGGATAAAGGAGGAGATGAAAAGAAGTTTAAAGAAGTGAATGAAGCCTATCAAGTCTTATCCGATAAATCCAAAAGACAACAATATGACAGCTTTGGTCAGGGAGGGTTTGAAGGATTTGGTTCCCAACAAGGATTTAGTGGATTTCAAGGATTTCAAGGATTTGAAGGATTTAATAATGCTGATTTTGATTCTCTAAATATTGAAGACATATTTGGAGATCTTTTTGGCTTTGGACAAAGGAAAAGAAAAAGAAACGTTAATCAGGGGAGAGATATTGAAGTCAATATAGAAATTAGTTTAAAAGATGCCCTAAAAGGAATTAAAAAAAATATTGTTATTCCTAAATCAATACATTGTAGCCGTTGTCAGGGGACAGGAACGGAACCAGGAACAAGATTAAAAGAATGTGTTGCTTGTCGAGGAGAGGGTCAAGTTCAACAAATTAAGAAAACAATATTTGGTTCTTTTACTACTTATGTTGTTTGCCCCGAGTGTCAGGGAGAAGGCAAAATACCAGAAAAACCTTGTAATGTTTGTAAGGGAGAAGGGAGAATTTCCGGGAAAGAAGATATTGAAATTCTGATCCCAGCAGGAATTGATTCCAATCAAATGATAAAAATCAAAGGTAAGGGAGAAGCCGGCAGAAGAAGTGCCAGACAAGGTGATTTATATGTTCGAGTTTTCGTATTGCCAGATACAAAGTTTAGTAGAAAAGGAGATAACTTATATTTAAATGTTCTTATTCCTTTTTCCATGGCTTGTTTAGGAGGAGCAATTGAATTTACGGATTTAGGTGGTCAGAGAATTTCATTAAAAGTTCCTCAGGGGACTGAATCCGGAAAAGTTTTTAGTATCTCGGGAAAGGGGATACCCCATTTTTCTGGTTTTGGAAAAGGAGATTTATATGTTAAACTAAAAATCGAAATTCCTAAAAAATTATCCAAAGAACAAAAAGAAATATTGAATAAGTTAAAGGGGAAAGAATTATAACTTTTAGATAATATTTTGGGTCCGTAGCTCAATTTGGCAGAGCAGATTCCTTTTAAGAATAAGGTTGTGGGTTCAAATCCCACCGGACCCACTTTTTTATGTATAAAACAGATCCTTTCTTAATTAAAAAATGTAGGACTTTAAGAAAAAAAGGATTTACATTGGGAGAGATTATGAAAACAACTAATCTTCCTAAAACTACAGTTTTCGGTCATATTCAAGATATTTCTTTACCAATTAAAATAAGACAACAAATTAAAGAAGAAGCTGTTAGAAGAATAGCTGAATTTAGCAGAAAAAGAAAAGGTAAGTGTATGCTAGGAAGGATTGTTGTTAAACCAAGAAATTGGACAAATGAATTAGTATTTTTAGTAGCACATTTTATGTTTGATGGTGAAATTACAGGTCATAGTTGTATCTATAATAATCGTAGCGAAGCACTTATTAATCGAGTGAGGCTTTTAATGAAAAAGGTATTCAATTTGGAACCTAAGAATTGGACAAATAAAAAGACTGGCGTATATAGAATTTCCTATCACTATGTTGAGCTTGCGATTTATGCAAGGAAGAAAGCTAAAGGATTAGTGAAAAATATTATAAGAGACTCCTTGATACGTAAAAAAATATTTCTTCAAACATTTTTTGACGATGAAGGTAGTATACATTTTGATAAAAGATTAGTTCGAGGATTTCAACATAACTTAAAAGTTTTAAAATTAGTCCAAAAATTATTAAAAGATTTTGGGATAGAAAGTAAAATTGATAAAAAGTATCAAGAAATTATTATTAGTAGAAAAGAAAATCTAATAAAATTCCGTAATAAAATTAATTTTTCCAAAGGTATTTATATAAATCCCAATCGTAAAAATAGTATTTGGAAAAGGAAACTTGAAAAAAGAGAGATATTAAATAAAATTATTGATTCTTACCAAAAATAGAATTTATCCTTTTTATAAATAGACGGAGATTGCTCTCTGTTTTTTTATTTAATTTACCCTTGACATTTCTTTAAGATAATGTTATTATTAATTTATTAAGATAATTTGATAAAGTTTGATCTTTAAAAAAAATAAAATTTATGGATTGTTTTCTATAATAAAAAATAATAATTTTTTTAGAAGTTAATTAAATAAAAGATTAAAAAAATTAAAGGAGGATGAAAGAATGACAGAATTTTGGTTTCCGATTTTTCTCGCAGTAATACTAGTTCTAGTTCTTGTATTTTCTATTATTGCTATCAGACGTGGGGATGACGGAGGGCCTGGAGCAGGTTGTTCATGTGTATTGCTTATTTTTCTACTGATTGTTTGGTTTGGTTATTATACCTCAAGCATTGGTGAAATCGCTGATATGAGAGCTTTTATTGACGCAACTAAAAGCGCTTACGAATATACCATCACTTCTACTCAGGAAGTAGAGATAAAGGCGGTAAGCTCGGCAGAACCATCTGCTTATGAAATACTGGATGCCGGATGTTACAGTAACCTATCCTAATGGGGGAGAAGTTTGGTATTTAGTACCTAATAGTTGGCCTGGAAGTCCTTCGCAATCAGTGCTTTGTGAAGCATTAGGGATGAATGCTCAATGTCAGTATCCTATAAATTGGACAGCCACAAATAAAATTGGTCCAGATATGGATCTATTAATTGATATTTACTATTCTGTTGATAGTGGAGCATCTTGGATGGTGGCTTCACCAGTTGTAACCGGTGTTTCAAACAATGGAGAATATCGATGGAGGATACCTTTTGATGCAAGTTATATAACTGAGAATGGCAGAGTAAAAGTTGTTGCTACTCACAAAGATTATCCATTTCTGACAGACTTTGATATCAGTGATAATGACTTTTGCCCACCTATGATAGGGAGTGAAGATGAGGCCATAGCATTATTAGCGTCTCTTAATAATGTTTCCATAAATACGGAGTTGAATATTTTACAATCTGGAAATATTGAAGTCCCAATTGAGAATAGTGCAGTTTCAGAAGATTTTTCCGAGGATAGTTTTGAAGGAGAACCAGTTGGGGGAGAGATATCAATTATTGAAACCACAACCACCGAAGCGACAACTACGGACGAAGAAGAAATAATTATTAATGAAGCAACCACTACTGAAGAAATAATGACTATTGAAGCGACTACTGAAACATCTGGAGAAACAACCGAAGATATAATTGAAGGAGTAGTTAATGAAATTGTTGTTGATGAGGTAGTAATACTGGATCCAGAACCAGAACCAGAACCAGAACCAGAACAAATAGAAGAAGTTCCAGATTTGTTAGAGCCAGAACCAATAATAATTGAAATTAATGAAGTAGAAGATAATAGTAATGAAAACGGAGATGAATAAATTAATTAAAACAATTTTAGTTTTCTCCATCGCTATTTTTAGCGCTGGTTTATTATTTATTCCTTCTACTCAAGCAACACCTCTTCCTTTAACAGTAAGTTTTGAGAAAACACCATCATTATTTTCGGAAGCAAATTTTTTACCGGGTGAAAGTATATCACGATTTGCTGATGTAACTAATAATAGTGGAGAAACAAAAAAAATAGGTTTAAACATAATAGATAAATCTGGATGTTCAACAGATTGTCTTTCAGATGTATTAGATTTAGTTGTTAGTGAAAATGGAAATACTCTATATTCTGGTTCTTTAACCAGTTTTTATGGAGCGGGGGAAAAAGTTCTTTCGGATTTAAATACAGGGGCTACAACGAGATATAATTTTTCCATAACTTTTAATTCTACTGCTGGGAATACTTATCAAAACTCAATTACTAATTTTGATATTCAGATAGGATTTTTTGGTGAAGAATCAATAGGTCCTGAAATACCCGGAGGAGGCGGGGGAGTAGTAATTATATCTGGTCTTGAAATTTCTAATGAAACAGCTAATGATATTGAAACAAATAGTGTCACTATTACTTGGGATACTAATCAACAATCTACTAGTCGAGTAATTTATTCTCCATGTAATATTTCTCATCTTTTAAGTCCAAATAATCCACCTAATTATGGTTATCTCCATTCAACTCTTGAATATGATACACCAGCTATACCCTATGGAATTACCAATAACCACACAGTTCATATTACAGGTCTTTTAGAGGGGACTACTTATTGTTATCGATGTATTTCACACGCTTCACCCGATACGGTTAGCGTAGAACATAGTTTTACTACCAAAGGAATAGCTGGAGAAAAAACAGGAGAAGAAAATGAAGAAGGTCCAACTGAGGGTCCAGGAGGATGGATCGGGCCAGAAGGAAGCATTCCTCCAGCAGGGGGAGTTGAGCCAGCAGTTGAAGGAGCAAGTACGGAAGAAAAAGAAGAACCAATAGCAATACTGACTCCAGAAATCATTTCTGGTTTCTTTCCTAATTTATTAGCTGACGTTGGTGATATCTTTGGGAATTTTGGAAATGTTTGTTATCCTTGTTTTCCTTGGTGGGTAATCTTGATTTTAGGTATTTGTCTATTAATAGAAAGTGCTTTGGATCAGAAAAGAGATAAAAGAAAAGCAAAGAAATGGCTTATTTTATCTTTAGGTCTTATTGTTTTAACAATTATTTTTTATCTAACTAATTATCATTGTGTGGCAATTTGGATTTATTTTGCCTTAGCTTTATCTGCTCTATTGTTTTGGAGATTTATTGATCCCCAGGGAAGAAAACATCCATTTATTATTGGCTTATTTATTATTTTGACTCTTTTTGTAATCTGGCTTATCCTCAAATGTTTATACATTTGGATAATACTCATTGCAATTTTAATTTATCTTTTTATCATTAACTTTCTTAAAGAAAAACAATTATAAATAATAAGGAGAATAAAAGGGCTCCAAGATTTTTGTTCTTGTGGCCTTTTAAAATTCTTCTTTATCTTCAAAACATTTTTAGAGTGTCTTTATTTTTTTACCAAAGAAAGATTTTTTTAAAAAAAGAAAAAGAGGTCAAATATAAGAATATAGCTGGCCTCTTTTTATGTCTTCGTTGAGAAGATATTTTTTAAGGTTACGATGAGGATTTAAGCGCATTTCGTTGTTATAAGGTGATTGTATTTTATAACTTCATCTCTATGTAGTTCATAGATTATTCTTTCAAAATCGTAGTGTATTAATCCAAAGGTTTCAATTTTATCATAGAGCTCCCAATATCTTATGTGACCCTTAACTTTTTCTGCAGCTTTAATAAATTTTAGTATTAGTGGCACCAACTTTCTTTTTATCTCTTGATATAGTTTTTCTTTTTCCTTTATTAATTTTGAAAGTTCCTCTGTTTTTTTATCTGTAATCTCTTCTTTCATGATTTTACCTCCTTTTAAATTTTTAAATTGTATTTCTACTTCAGATGAAGCAGATTATACATTATGCTATGGGACTTATATCCTAGCAAATTTTCTTATCCTGTCAAGTTTTCAGTTTGCTATAAAAAACATTTTATATTAAGTTGAAAAAAAGAATTATATTCTATATAATAAGAATATGTTTAAGAACCAGAAAAACTTTTTAATTAAGACATTTTTAATTCTCTTTTTAACTGGAGCTTGTTTTTCGTTTTATAAATTTGGAGTTTATACTGGAGAAAATAATATTCTGCAAACAGCTCCGGCTCAAATAATCAATGGTGATTTAGGCATTCCCGAGAACGTAGATTTTTCTATTTTTTGGGAAACATGGAGACAAGCGGAAATGAATTTTTTAGATAGAGCAGAAATGGATTCTCAGAAAATGATTTATGGAGCGATAGCTGGGATGGTTAATTCTTTAGGTGACCCCTATACTAGTTTTTTTGAACCTCAGGAAGCCCAAGAATTTGAACAAGAACTTTCTGGTCAATATCAGGGAGTGGGAATGGTAGTGGGGATTAGAGATGAACAGATTATAGTTATTTCCCCATTTAAAGGAAGTCCGGCGGAAATAGCAGGGTTAAAGCCCGGAGATAGTATTTTAAAGATAGGAGATGTTTATACTATGGATATTTCTATTGAAAAAGCCGTAGAATTAATTAAGGGTCCCGAAGGAACAAAAGTAAAACTCTTAATAGAAAGAGAAGGGTGGGAAAATTCAAAAGAAATTGAAATCCAAAGAGAACTTATAAAAATACCAACTTTAGAATGGGAAATAAAAAATGAGAACATAGCCCTGATAAAAATATATCAATTTAATGGCATATTAGATGCTGAGTTTAGAAAAATTGTTCCCGAAATTTTAAATTCGGGATGTCAAAAGATAATCTTAGATTTACGAAATAACCCGGGGGGATATTTAGAAACAGCTCAGAATATAGCCGGTTGGTTTTTAGAGAAGGGGACAGTTGTTCTTTTAGAAGATGAGGGAGCAGATAAAGAGCAAATAGTTTATAAATCAAATGGTCCAGCAACTTTTTCTTCTTTCCCAGTTGTGGTTTTAATTAATAATGGTTCGGCTTCGGCTTCGGAAATCTTAGCGGGAGCCTTAAGAGATCAAAAAGGAGCGCAATTAGTAGGAAAAACTTCTTTTGGTAAAGGTTCGGTTCAAAAACCAATAACTCTTTCCGACGGCTCATTTTTAAAAGTAACTATAGCTAGATGGTTAACTCCTAGTGGTTATTGTATAAATGAGATGGGGTTAGAGCCAGATGTTACAGTGGAAATGCCGGAAGAGGAAACAGAAGAAGATTTCCAACTTGAGAAAGCAATTGAAGTACTTGAAAATATAAGGTAAAATATATTTAATAAGTAAAATAGTATATGAGGGTAATCTTAATAAAAGATATTGAAAAATTAGGTAGAAAATATGAGGTTAAGGAAATTTCTTCTGGGTATGCCCGAAATTATCTAATTCCCAAAAAATTAGCTGTGCCAGCAACAGATAAACTTTTAAAATGGGCGGAGACTAAAAGGGAGGAACAAGAGAAAAAGGCGGAAGAGAAATTGAAAAAGATTAGTAGTTCGGTTTTAGAGATAGATGGATTAGAAGTAGAAATTCTAGTTAAAGTTGGCGAAGAAAAACAACTCTTTGAAAAAATAAATCAGCAAAAGATTTCCGATGCTTTAAAAGAGCTAGGTTATAATGTCAAGAAAACTCAGATTGAATTAGAAGAACCTTTGCAAGAAATCGGAGAATTTCCAGTAAAATTAAAATTTCCCGATAAATTAGAAGCAGAGATAAAAGTAATAATAGTAGCAGAAAAATAATGGCTAGATATATCTTTATTGCTGGTGGGGTTATGTCCGGGATTGGAAAAGGCGTAACCATATCTTCTATTGGAAGAATTTTAGAAGGTAAAGGATTTAAAGTTTCCGCTATCAAGATTGACCCTTATATTAATGTAGATGCGGGGACTATGAATCCGATTGAGCATGGAGAAGTTTTTGTAACCGATGATGGAACGGAGTGTGACCAAGATGTAGGAAATTATGAAAGATTTTTAGATCAGAATTTAGAAAGTGCTAATTATTTAACCACCGGTCAGGTTTATCAAAGTGTTATAAATAAAGAAAGAAATTTAGAATATGATGGTAAATGTGTAGAAGTTGTTCCCCATATACCGGAAGAAGTAATTTCCCGAATAAAGAAAGTAGAGAGAAAGACTAAAGCTGATTTTTGCCTAATTGAAATTGGAGGGACAGTAGGAGAGTATCAAAATCTTTTATTTTTAGAAGCCGCTAGAATGTTAAAATTAAAACATCCCCGAGATGTTATTTTTATTTTGGTGAGCTATTTACCCGTACCGAAGATGATTGGGGAAATGAAGACCAAACCTACCCAACATGCGGTGAGAGCATTAAACTCGGCCGGGATTCAACCCGATATAATAATTGCTCGCTCCGAAGTTCCCTTGGACGCTTTAAGAAAAGAAAAGATTTCTGTATTTTGCAATGTTTCCGAAGATGATGTTATCTCGGCTCCAGATATAAAATCTATTTATGAGATACCAGTTAATTTTGAAAAAGATAATTTGGGCAATCAAATTCTAAAAAAATTTGGGATGAAATCTAGAAAAAATGACTTAAAAGAATGGAGAAAATTAGTCAATAGAATTAATAATTTAAAAGGAAAGGTTAGAATAGGGATAGTAGGTAAATATTTTAAAACTGGTAATTTTATCCTCACCGATTCTTATATTTCCGTTATTGAAGCCATAAAACATGCTGGTTATAGCCTGGGTGTTGCTCCAGAAATAGTATGGCTTTCGGCTCAAGAATATGAAAAAAATCCCTCCCGTATTAAAGAACTTCAAAATTTTGATGGTATTATAGTACCCGGAGGCTTTGGAGATAGGGGAGTAGAGGGCAAAATAAAAGCCATTGGATATTGTCGCAAAAATAAAATACCTTTTTTAGGACTTTGTTTAGGAATGCAATTGGCCGTAGTTGAATTTGCTCGTAATGTTTGTAAACTCAAAAAAGCAAATTCTACGGAATTTTCTAAAAATTGTCCAATTCCGGTTATTGATATAATGCCCGAACAAAAAAAGAACCTTCTCCAGAAAAAATATGGCGGGACTATGAGATTAGGAGCTTATTCCTGTAAACTAGATCCTCATAGTTTATCTTATCAAGCATATAAATCTCCTCTTATTTCCGAACGTCATCGTCATAGATATGAATTAAATAACAAATTTCGAGAAGGATTAAAAAACAAAGGGATGCTTATGGCGGGTATTAACCCAAAACAAGACCTAGTGGAGATAATAGAGATTCCATCTCATCCTTTCTTTGTTGGAGTTCAATTCCATCCCGAATTCAAATCCAGACCTTTAACTCCTCATCCACTCTTTAGAGAATTTATTAAAAAAAGTATTAAAAAAGGGCCCAGATAAACTAGGCCCAAAGATTATTAGTATTTTTTATTTAGATACTATTTCCACAACTTTCGCAATTCTTTGAGAATTATTGAATCCTCTTTTTCTTCTGGTTTTAAACTTAACCAGTCCTGGTTTCAAAGCGAAAAGAGTATGGTCCTTTCCTAAACCAACATTATTACCAGGAAGGAATTTTGTTCCTCTTTGACGGACAATAATTGCCCCGGATTGAATCTTTTGTCCTTCATATATCTTAATTCCTAATCTTTGGGAACGAGAATCTCTTCCTAACCTTGTTGAACCTGATGACTTTGTTTTAGACATAATATTTTAATAATATCTTATGTTAGCAAATTTAAAAGAATTTTTCAAGTTTATTTTAATTAAAATTAATAAAGTTAATCAAAAAAGCATTTTCTTATTTTTAATAGTTCTTCTTTTATGCCTTCTTTCTTTTGGGGTGGGAATGTTAACTCAATTTTATCTCCAAAAACCAAATTTAGAAATTGAAAATATAGGGGAGTAACTTGTGATTTTATATTTATCGCTATTCTTTATTTTTATCGAATTTTCCATCGCTGTGAAACTTTCGATGTATATCTCGAAGCCTTTTACTGGTAACATGAGTATAAATTTGAGTGGCAGCAAGAGTTTTATGTCCTAAAAATTCTTGAAGAGTTCTTAAATCTACTCCTTGTTCTAGGAGATCAGTGGCAAATGAATGTCTCATCACGTGTGGTGTTATTGTTAATGGTAATCCAACCATGATAGCATATTTTTTTATGCTTTTTTCTATGGAACGGGCTGTTAACCTTCGAGAAGAACCTTTTTTGTTCTTATAGTTAATAAATAAAGCTTTTTCTTTGTCTTTTCGGGTTTCAAGATACTTTCCTAACCAGCCTATTGTTTTTTCAGAAAAGTAAACTGTTCTGGGTCTACTACCTTTTCCAATTATTACGATTTCTAAATCTTTTGTCTCGGGTTTTAGTTTAATTTGTTCTTGGTTTAAACTAACTAATTCGGCTATTCTCATACCTGTGGAAAAGAATACTTCTAAAATAACTCTATCTCGTAATCCATTAATTTTTGAAATATCTGGAGCAGAAAATAATTTTTCCAATTGTTCTAAATTTAAAAAATTTACAACCCTCGTATCTTCTTTTTTTGGTAACTTAATTTTTTCAGCAGGCAAAGCGATAATATCTCTATCCGCAAAATAGTTCAATAAAGATCTCAAAGCTATTAAATAGTAGCTTTGGGTTGTCTTCTGTAAGGTCTTTTTTTCTTTAAAAGCATGTTTTTGGGAAGTATATTGACGAGCCAAGAATGCTCGATATTGCCAAACTTGCTCTGCGGTAAGTTGGTGAGGTTTTATGTCTTCTAATTTATTTAATTGTAGCCAATTCAAAAATCTTTTTAAAAATCTGGCATAGTTTTCTTGAGACTTTGAACTTAATCCTTTCTCAATCTCTAACCAGTCAAGAAAATCATTCAAATGCTGGGGGATTGGTTTTTTGCTGTTTTTCATCATATATAGTTTATGGGAGTATATTATTATACTCTTAAGTGTAATTATGCGAACCACTATCTATTAATAATATAGGCTTTTTGAAAAGCCTTGTCAACCCCCTCTTCCCTTAATATATGGTATTTTTAAGTATTATGGCCTATATCTTAGATATAGCATAATCTATTCTTTCTAATGTTTTTTCTTTATCTAATATGACGGCAATTTCAAAAGGACCAGCAGAAGCTTTTTCTCCTGTTAAAGCCGCTCTCAAGGGCCATAATATTTCACCTCTACTTTCCAGCTTATTAGCTTCAGCCATCAAGACATCAGTGAGGTTCTTTTCTGTCCAATTTTCCGGTTTTATTCTGGATAAAAGTTTTTTTAGTTTTTTAAAAACATTTTTAATTTCTTTATCTTTCATATCTTTCCATCTTAAAAGTTCTTTATCATAATTTAAATCTTTTTTGAAGAAATAACGAACTAATTCTGTTATGTCAGATAGTTTTTTTAATCTTTCTTGATATAAACCTATAATCTTTTCCATCTTTTTTAAACTAATTTTTTCTTTAGTTTCCACAATCTCATAAAACTCCCCTGGTAAACCATCAAATTCAACTTCTGCTTTTATTAAATTATTCTTTACTAAATAAGGAATACATTCTTCAGTTAATTTTTTAAGAGACTTTTCTCGGATGTAAAAACCATTCATCCAATCTAATTTGTCAACATTAAAAATAGCTCCTGATTTTTGTATTTTTTCAAGAGAGAACTCTTTTATTAAAGAAGGTAGGGAAAAGATTTCTCTTTCGGTCCCGGGGTTCCAACTTAAAAGAGATATAAAGTTTATTAAGGCCTCTGGTAAATAACCATTTTCACGATATTCGGTAATAGATGTAGTTCCATGTCTTTTACTTAATTTACTTTTATCGGGGCCTAAAATTAAGGGCAGATGAGCGAATTTTGGTTGAGGAAATCCCAGCGCTTCCCCAATTAGAATCTGTTTAGGGGTATTAGAAATATGGTCTTCCCCTCTTATGATATGGGTAATCTTCATTTCAGAATCATCTATCACACAGGCTAAATTATATAAAGGGTCATCAACGCCTTTAGCAATAGAAAAATCTCCAAAAAGAGAAGAATCAAATTCTATTTTTCCCCGAATTAAATCATTAAATATGATTTTTTTGCAGGGGTTTTTTAATCTAATAATAAAAGGTTTCTTTTCGGCTAAATATTTTTCGATATCTTTCTCTAAAAGACCTGTACATTTACCAGAATAAATAGTTGACTCCCCTATGCTCATTTGATATTCTTTTCTAGCTTGTAATTCTTCTTTAGAACAAAAACAATAATATGCTTTGTCTTCTTGCAAAAGTTTTTGAATATATTTTGCGTAAATTTTTTTTCTTTGGGATTGATAATAAGGACCATACTCCCCTCCTTCATCAGGTCCCTCGGACCAATTTAGGCCTAGCCATTTAAACCCCTCCATAATTTCTTTTTCATATTTTTTTTCTGATCTTTCTGAGTCTGTATCTTCAATTCTTAAAATAAAACTTCCCTTATATTTTTTAGCAAAAAGATAATTAAAAAGAGCTGTACGGGCAGTACCGATATGTAAATGTCCTGTCGGCGAAGGTGCTATACGCACTCGCACTTGTCCGGGACTTATTAATTTTAAATCTTCTTTAATCATTTTTGGGGAGGCGAAAGATACTCTAGAACATAAGAAGATATCATTTCGGCTGCTCGGGGCCGAGAAAACTTTTCCGCATTTAGAGCCATTGCTTCGATATCTTGAGGTCTGGAAAATAAATATTTTAATTTTTCTAAGAAAAAATGGGGTTTTAAATTTTCTTGTTCAATAACTTGGCAAGCTCCAGTTTTACCATAAGCATAGGCATTCTTAATTTGATGATTTTGAGCAGAATGAGGCAGGGGTATTAAAATGCTTGCTTTTTTATTAGCGGCAATTTCAAAAATAGTTCCGGCTCCAGCTCTGGCAATAACCATAGCACAAGCAGCCAAGGCATTCTGATATTCTTTTTCATTTAAAAATGGGAAAGGATGATAATACTTTCTTAACGAGGGTGATAAAATACTATTGGATTCATTCTTAACTTGCGAAAAGTTTTTTTGGCCTGTTTGATGTATAATTTCAAAATTTTGGAGCATTTCGGGTAGAATTGACAATATAGTGTCATTTATCTTTTGAGAGCCCTGAGAGCCCCCTATAATCAAAATTAAGGGCTTATCAGCCATTAGTCCGAAGATACTCTGGGCGGCCTTTTGGGAGCCATTGAGGATATTCTGTCGGATAGCATTTCCGACATTAATTATCTTCTTTTTGGGAAAAAATTCTGTATTAGGGAAAGAAGTAAAAATTTCTGCTGTCCATTTGCTTGTTTTTCTAGAAGCTAAACCAGGTGAAAAATCAGATTCATGTAAAATAATGGGGATATGCAATATTCGGCCTACTATAACCACGGGGAAAGAACCATATCCTCCCTTACTCACTATAACATCAGGGGCTAAGAAGAAGAGATAAAAGAAAGCTTGCAAAATACCAATAGGCACTTTAAAAATATCAATAAGGGTCTGCCAAGAAAAATATCTTCTTAATTTACCAGCTAAAATTCTTTTAATAACGATATTTTCCTCATTTAATAAATCTAAACTATAGTCATCTTTAGGCCCTATATAAAACATTTTAAGATCCTGCCGATCATAAATTTTACGCATTTCTCTGACAATTGCCACTATCGGGAAAATGTGTCCTCCGGTTCCCCCGCCTGTAAAAACTATTTCCATAATTTTATAAAATTAAAATTTTGTTTAGAACTAAAATATTATTATTTTTTCGAAATATTTAAAAGTATCCCAATTCCTATCATCTCTACTATTATATGCGATCCTCCATAACTAATAAAGGGCAGAGGTATACCAGTTAAAGGAAGTAGACTAGTTACGGCCCCGATGTTAAAGAAGGCTTGGATTACCAACCAAATAACAATTCCGGATGCCAAGAGATAAAGATACTTATCAGAACATTTTTGAGCTATTTTCAATCCTCTCCATAAAAGGAACAAGAAAAGGAAAACAATTATTAGGCATCCTATAAATCCCATTTCTTCTCCTATTATAGCAAATATTGAGTCGGACATAGAATTTGGCAAAAACCCAAACTTTTGCTGACTTGTTCCTAAACCAAAAGGAGGATTAATTCCCCAAATTTTGCCCGAACCAATAGACATTAATGATTGATTTATTTGATAATTTTCTTTTAAGGGGTTCATTTCGGGATGAAGAAAACTCATTAATCTTTGCATTCTATAAGGAGCAAGTATCATCATCAGAATTGCCAATATTCCAGTTCCAACGAATATTGAAAACTTATACAAAATAGATGTTGGAGTTATAAGATACAAGAAAATAGAAGAAGCTATGATAATCATTAATGTCCCCATGTCTGGTTGGCTAATTAAAAAAATTGCTATAATACTTAAAATTACAAAAAAAGTAATGACGGTTTTCTTTTCCGATTTTTTTCTACTAAGCCAAGCCGAGATATAAATTAGAAAAGTAATTTTTAAAAATTCTGAAGGTTGAAAAAGAATAGGGCCTAACGATATCCAACGGTTGGAGTTATTTAAAGAAACACCTATTTTAGGGATAAATACTAATATTAAAGCAATTAAATTCAATAATAAAAGAGGAATTGTAAATTTTTTTATCACCGAAAGAGGAATTTTAAAAAATAAAAATCCCAATAAAAGCCCAGGAATTATGGCAAATAAAAGTTGATGAACTGAATAATGCCAGGTATTACCAAATTTTTCCAAACTTAAAGGAGCCGAAACAGTAGAAATCATTACTATTCCCAAAAGTATTAACCCGGCGACAATACCGAGTAAAGTGTAGTCGATATTAAGGTTTTTAGGCATAATCTTTTACGTATTTTTTGAAAAGGTTTCCTCTTTCCTTATAATTTTTGAAAATACTAAAACTGGCACAAGCAGGTGAAAGCAAGCAAATATTTCCTTTGGGGGTGTTTCGATATGCTATCTTTACGGCTTTATTCATATTATTAGCCCAGAAATGTTTGGGTAATTTTTTACCTTGAGCCAGAGAAATAAGTTGTATAGTTTGCCAGATATCCTCTCCGGTCGAAGGAAAAAGAATAAGATTTTCTATCTTCTTTTTTAGAATTTCCTGAGCTAAATTAGAAAAATCAATTTCTCCTTTTTTCGACCCTCCTAAAATTAAAGTTTTAACATCTTTTCCCAAAGTATCCATGGCGAAAATTGTGGCTTCTGGAATAGTGGCGAAAGAATCATTATAAAATTTTAGGCCTTTATATTTCCCCACGAATTCTAACCGATGTTCTAAAGATTTAAAAGATTTTATAACTTGTCTAATATTTTCTTCCGAAATTTTGAGAATTTTAGCAACCAAGATAGAGGCTTCTAAATCTAATAAATTCAAGTTCTGGGGAATATCTTTGGAGATCTTTTTTACATTAATATCTCTAATAGGAATTTTTTGGGCTTTTGATTTTTTAATAAGCTTTCTTAAAATTTTTTGTTTCGGATTAAAAATAAGATAATCTTTTTTTGTTTGATATTTAAAAATACTTTCTTTTGTTTGGTAGTATTCTTTGAGATTCTGGTAATAATCTAAATGATCGGGATAAAGATTTAAAAATACAGCAATATGAGGTGATTTTTTAAGATTTTGCAATTGATGACAAGAAAGTTCATAAATAAAAATATCGTCTGTTTTTGCTCTTAATAATGTTTGAAAAACAGCTTGACCTATATTCCCTACTAAGTAGGCTTTAAACCCAGCCTTCTTTAATATCTCATAGATTAAAGAACAGGTGGTCCCCTTTCCTTTTGTCCCGGTTACGCCAATAATCTTTCCAGGGCAATATTTAAAAAAAATATCAGTTTGAGATATTATTTCTACTTTCTTTTTTAAGAATGGTTTTATACTTCGGATATTAATACCTGGTGTTTTAATTATTAATTCGTAATCTTTAAGAGAATTAAGATAATTTTTACCTAGATAAAGTTTTAGATTATGATCTTTTTTTAAAATTCCTAGTATTCTTTTATCAAAATTTTTAAGCTCTAGTTTATCAGCAATACTTAATAATTTTTTAGGAAATAATTTTCGCAATGCTAAATAATTATCTATTCCTTCTTCTCCAAAACCAAGAATTAATATTTTTTTATTTTCTAATTCATTTTTTAATTGCTGTAAAAACATTTGATTAAGGCAATAACTTAATAATTACTCCAATAATAGCCATAATCATGCCTAAGATCCAAAATCTCATAGTAATTTTAGGTTGACTCCATCCGATGGCTTCGAGATGATGGTGTATGGGCGAAGAGATAAATATTTTTTTATGGCGGAATTTTTTGGATAATAATTGCAAGATTACCGAGCCAGCCTCAATAACTAAAAGTCCCCCTATAATCGGTAGAACGAATACGGAATTAGTTAGAAAAGCAATTGCGGCTAATGTGGCTGTTAAACCCATCATCCCGCTTTCTCCCATATAGAATCTGGCGGGCGGAATATTAAACCACAGAAAAGCTAAGATTGCTCCAGCTAAAACAGCGCAAAAAGAAGCTAAATCTATTTGTCCTTGAAAAAAAGCAATAACGGAAAACGCCGAAAAAATAATAGCCAAAGTTCCACCTGCTAAGCCGTCAATGCCATCTATTACTCCTCCCGCCCAGCATCCCAGGGTGGTAATAATGAAAAGAGGAACATAAAAAAATCCGATATTAATATCTCCCATAGTAGGAATAAAAATAGTTGTCCATCCTAATTTAGAATAAAACCACCAGGCTCCAATTCCAGCTATAATTATCATAATTAAGAGTCGTCTGGAAAACTTCATTCCCCCTCCGATATATTTTCCCTTACCAGAAACTTGAAGTAAATCATCGCAAAGTCCTAATAAAGAAGCCGATATTAAAATACCCAAAGGAAGATATGTTTGGCTTCGGGATAAAAAGTTTAATTTTTCTAACCAAAAATTATCCGAAACTTTAGCCAGAATTGCAAAAAATAAAATTACAAAAATAACAGTGATCCAAATTAAAAGTCCCCCTAACCTAGGAGTTCCGACTTCTTTTTCTTTATGAAGATTGTAGAAAACAGATGCTGATTTTCCATCTATTGATTTCTGGCGGGCTTCTTTTTTCCAAAGTTTATACTTATAAAGAAAATGAGTTAGAATAGGTGTCCAAAATATTGCTAAAAGAGAGGAAAAAGTAAAAAGAAATAAAATTTTAATTATATCAGCAGAAAACATAAGGAAATATATTTAAAAATTAAGGGCTTGTTTGCTCCAGTCTATTAATTGTTCCATTTCTCCGAATCTATCGTTTGATCCTAAAATTATATTTATAAAATAGTTATTTTTACTTGGCCCTTTGAGAATTATAACTAGACAACCACCAGCTTCATCTGTATATCCTGTTTTGCCTCCAATTATTCCATCAACCTTTCCTAAAAGTTCATTTGTATTTTCTAGGGTATAATGAAAATCCTTATTTTCTTTTTGGGAAAGAATATTTATAATTTCTGGTTTATTCTTCAGTAAATATTGAACTAATTTTACTAAATCTTTGGCACTGGAATAATTTATATCTTCCAAAGGATCTTCAGAATCTAGCCCAGTAGAATTTATAAAATGAGTAGTTTCGGGGTTTAGGCCTACATAATAATAAGCATAAAGATTCATTAAATTAGCAAAATCCTTTTCCGACATTCTTTGGGTTTCGAAATCTGGAGTGGCTAAAGCATAGGCGGCATCATTGCTTGATTCAATTAACATTATATACAATAGTTCATTTATAGATAATTTTTCTCCGATCTTTAAAGCGACCCCATTCCCCTCTTGCTCTATAGCCTGCTTTGATATTTCTATCTGGTCAGATTTTTGATATATATCAGACACAACTAAGGCAGTCATTAATTTTGTTAAACTGGCAATAGGAAGTTTTTCATTTTCTCGTTTTTTAAAAAGAATATTATTTTTCCCTTGGGAATCAACAAAAATTGAGATTGCAGATTTTGCGGAAATATCTAATTCATTAGTTTCCTCATATTTATCTAAACGTTCCTCGGAAAGAGAGAAAGAAGATATATTTGCGTATAGAGGGGGATGTTTTTCTAATTGTATTACATAGAAAAGATCTTCAATATTTTTTTCTAAAATATTAATTCCCCACCAAAAACACATACTTAGCATAAGACAACTTAAAAAAAGTTTTATATTTTTAGACATTTTATTTTTGGGAAGCATCATTAATTATCTTAATATGTAATTCTTTTAATTGTTTTTCAGAAACACTTGAGGGAACATCCATCATCAATCCCCTATTATCTCCAGTTTTAGGGAAAGCAATAACCTCTCTAATGTTTGGTTCGTCTAAAAGTATTGATAAAAATCTATCCAGACCAGAAGCTATTCCGCCATGAGGAGGAACTCCATATTTAAATGCTTCAAAGTAATTTTTAAATTGATCTTTAGTTTCTTTTGATGAATGCCCTAATACTTCAAATACAGCAGTTAAAACTTCAAGATTTGTACTCCTAATACTTCCTCCGGCGATTTCGTATCCGTTTAAGGCCAGATCGTATTGATAAGCTAAAATTTTTTCAGGATGTTTTTTAATTTCTTCTATGCTTTTAGACTGAGGCATTGTGAAAGGATGATGCATTGCTCCCCATTTTTTATCTCCTTCGTGCCATTCAAACATTGGGAAATCAGTAACAAAACAAAAGGCGAGTTCATGGTTATCTTTTTTATTTATTCTTAAGTCTGGTTTGTCATTATGATACTTTTCCATTGCTTCTTTATAGGTCATCCTAGGGAAAGGAATCTTTTTGATTCTTTTCTGAGGAAATATTGTTTTGCATATATCAATATAAAGTGTTTCAATCAGATTTAATATATCTTCTGTTTCTATAAAAGACATTTCAATATCTAATTGAGTGTGTTCTGCTTGTCGGTCAGATCTGGGGTCTTCATCTCTAAGACATCTGGCAATCTGAAAGTATCTTTCTAACCCGGCAACCATTAAAAGTTGTTTGTATTGTTGAGGAGATTGAGGTAAGGCATAAAATTTTCCAGGTTGTAGTCTGGCTGGAACCAAGAAATCACGAGCTCCTTCGGGAGTGGATTTAGTTAACATAGGAGTTTCTACTTCAATAAATCCTTTCTCTTTAAGTTTTGTTCTCATAAAATAGATAACCTCCTGTCGCATTCTTAAATTTCTTTGTAACCTTTTTCTTCTTAAATCTAAGTAGCGATATTTTAATCTTTTTTCTTCGTCAATTTCATATCCGTCATTTCCAATGGGGAAAGGTAATGTTTCAGCTTTATTATAAATAATAAGTTTTTCAGCCTTTATTTCAATTCCGCCGGTTTCAATCTTTTCATTTTTCATTGTTTCTGGTCTTTGTTTGACTGTCCCGATTACTTCTATTACCCATTCTGCTCTTAAGGTTTCGGAAAGTTTGGACATTTCTTTGTCTAGGTCATCAGCAAAAACTATTTGAGCTAATCCGGTTTTATCTCTTAAATCAATAAAAATAATCTTTCCATGATCCCGACGGGAATCTACCCATCCACAAATTCTAACTTTTTCATCAATATGTTTTATAGTTTCATTTATAAAAATTCTTTTCATAAATTATTTATTTAATTATTATTTTAACGAATTTTCTTTTCCCCACCTGCAAAACCATTCCATCTTCTATCTTAATATTTTCGGGCCAATTTTTGATTTTTGATTCTTGATCTTTCATTTTTATACTTACTCCACCTTGCTCTATTAATCTTTTACCTTCTTTCTTTGACGAAGATAATTTTGTGATTAAAAGTAAATCCAGAATGGAAAAAGATTTTTCGGAAGTTTTAAAATAAGGAATTTTTAAAGGGATTTTTTTCTCTTTGAAAATACGATTAAATTTCTTTTCCGCAATATCCCCTGCTTTCTTATTATGATAAATACCAATAATTTCTTTAGCTAGCATTGTTTTGGCATCTTTGGGATTAAGTTTCTTAGTCTTTAAATCCTTTTTAATATCGGCTATTTTGTTTAGGGGTAATTGAGTGGTTAGTTCAAAATAATGTAATATCAACTCATCTTTCATAGACATAATTTTCCCGTACATATTTTCAGCACTATCAAGGATATTTATAACATTTCCCCAACTGGTTGACATTTTTCTATTGTCTAAACCATAGAGCATTTTAGAAACCATAATATCTTGAGGTTTTTGCCTAAATATTCTTTGCATGTCTCGTCCGGTTTTTAAATTAAATAATTGATCATATCCGCCAATTTCAACATCTGCTTTTATCATTACGGAATCATATCCTTGAAGTATAGGATAAGATAATTCATGTAAGCCAATAGGCTTGCTGTTATCCCATCTTTCTTTAAAATTTCTGCGCTGAATCATTTGTTGAGCCGTAAAATTCATAGCGATAGAAAGAAAATCTTGAAGTTTTAATTTTTTTGACCATTCGGAGTTATAATGAAATTCAACTTTTTTCATATCCAAAATTTTCCCGATTTGTTTTTTATAATCCTTTAAGTTTTTTTTAATATCTTTATCGGTTAATGGTTTCCGGATACTTTGCTTATCAGAAGCATCTCCAATTTTTCCTGTGAAATCCCCTACAATAAAAACAATTTGATGTCCTAAATCTTGAAATGCTCTCAGTTTCCAAAGCTGAATAGCTCGGCCAATATGTATTTTAGGACCAGTAGGATCAACTCCCAGTTTAATCCTTAGCTTTTTACCAGATTTAAGTTTTTTTAATAAATTATTTTTATTAATAACTTGTTCAATCCCTCTTTCTAGTACTTCCTTTATTTTTTGGGGATCAGTATTTATAGCCATATTTTTGAACTTAATTATTTCATTTTAATTGATTTTTAACCTAAAAGCAACTTTTAATTGACTTAAATCAAAAACCGCGTAAATTAATACCCGGTTTTTAATTATTAATAAATATTTTTTTATTTTTCTCTGTCTTCTTATTCCTCCATTTCTTCCGCTTCTTCTTCATCACCTTTTGGCATTGTTGGTTCAACTTTTGGTTCTTTTATATCTAAGGGAGCAGAGAAAATTTCTTTTTCTACTGGTTTTTTCTTTTTTGATTTAGTAAGCCAGAAAATTAGACCAATTACCCCTGCTACTACGATAATCCAAAACATTAACATTAAAGTTTCCATAATTTTTTTGAAATATATTTTTATTTAAAGAATATATTACAGTATTATTTAATTTAACCTTTTATTTATTTTAGAAAAATATCTGGTAATAGTCAAGCCTTAACAAATCATTTTTTATAAAGAAAAGACCGAAGAGAGAAGGCGGGATAATTTTCTCTCTTCGGTATCGCTATTTTATAGTTTTATTTAAAGCTTCAGCAATAGCTATCAGAACTCGAGCCTTAGAATAAGAATCATCCATTCTATTTGCTGCCTCTCTGGCTTTTTCAAAATCTTCATCTTTATGAGTAGAATCAGCGATAACTGTCAGAGCTTGGGCTTTAAAATGAGAATCATTTATTCTCCTTGTTGTCTCTCTGGCTTTTTCAAAATCTTCAGCTTCAGTTAAGGATTTAACAATAATTACCAGGGCTTTATCTCGCGAATAATGACTTTCTATTTCATATGCTGTCTCTATGGCTTTTTCGAAATTTTCAGATTTAGCTAAGGCTTTAGTAAAAATTGCTAAAGCCATGTTTCTCGAATGAGGATTATTAATTTCAATTGCTATTCTTCTGGCTTCTCTGAAATCTTTAACCTTAATTAATGCTTTAACAATATTGACCAGAGCTCCGTCTATGTCAATATGATTACTCATTTCAGCCACTATTTCTTGAGCTTGCTTAAATTTTCTAGCTTTAATTAACACTTCAGCAATAGCTTCTAGGGCATCAACTTTTAGATAATTAGGATATACTCTATCTACTATTTTTCTGGCTTTTTCAAAATCTTCAGCTTCTTGGCTAATATCAGCGACAGCTATTAAAACGAGGGCCTTTGAATGAATATCCTTGACCTCAACTTTCATTTCTCTGAGTTGTTGCAAAATTTTTTTAATGATCTGGGATATTGATGTTTTTTCAATTAATTCTTGTATTCCCTTATTTGTAACTTTCCCGTCAGCTATTTGGCTGAAGAGCTCGCAGATTTGCCTTATTGTCGGTTTAGCAACATTAGACATATCTTGCACCTCCTTTTGTTTTACCAAGGTTTAATTATTTAAATGCATTCCCGCAACACACTTAAAATAAAAACCTTAGCATGTGATATATTATAATAGAAGAAAACAAAATTGTCAAATCTGTATCTACTTAAAAGAATTAACCCTCAATAATTTTATAAATATCCCCTGCTCCCATTATCATTATTATTTCTTTACCCTTTACGTTCTTTTTTAAATAATTTATTATTTTTTCTTTTGGTAAATAAATTACGGAAGATTTATTAATTTCTTTTACTAATTTTTCGGAGTTAATTTTGTTTTTTATATTTCCCTTTTCTCTCCCGGCAACATCATATATATCCGTAATGATTATTTTATTAATATTTAATTTATCTATGGCTTGTTTAAATGTTTTTACGAAATCTTCAAACAAATAAAATGTTCTTTGATATTGATGGGGTTGAAAGACACACCAAATTTTTTCATGTGGGAATCTTTCTCTTGCTGCTTTTAATGTTGCGTTGATTTCTGTGGGATGATGGGCATAGTCGGATATAATTTTAAATTTTAAATTCTTAATCTTGAAACTTTTTTCTTCAAACCGACGCCAAGCACCCTTATATTCTGATAAGGCTCTGAATGAGGTCTGGTCAGAAATTTTTAAAGCTTGAGCTATGGTTAAAGCTGTGGAAGCGTTTAAAACATTATGTTCTCCAGAAACTTTTAATATTTTCTTTAATTGTTTAATTTGTTTTTGCTGGGAAGAGTAATCTTTGATTTTCAGTTTTGTTTTTTTCAATTGGGAGATGTTTTTATCTTTTTTGTTGATTATCAATATGGCTTTTTCAGGTAAATGAGAAATATATTCTTGATAAGTCCTAAGAATATGATTTATATCTTTATAATAATCAAGATGCTCTTTTTCAATATTAGTTAAGGCTATAATTTTTGGGAAATAATTTAAGAAAGATGCCTTCCATTCATCGGCTTCTATTATTAAGTATTTGCTTTGGCCTTTTCTAAAATTAGAATTACCAAATTCTTTCAACTTTGTTCCTAAAATTACTGTAGGGTCTAGGCCAGCTTTGATTAAGATTAAAGCGGTCATTGCGGTAGTGGTGCTTTTTCCATGGGTACCAGAAATAGCAATTGTAAAATACTTTTTAGTTAACTCCCCTAGCGCTTCCGGATAACTTTGACATTTAATTTTATTTTTCTGAGCTATTTTTAATTCTGGATTATTTTTCGAAACAGCTGGACTATAAATTACGAGATCCGTATTTTTAGATAGATTTTCTGTTTTGTGTTCCCCAATAATAATTTTTATACCTTTCTTTTTTAATAATTCAGTTGTTTCGGAAGAAACTAAATCCGACCCCCTAATTTTATGGCCATTTGATAAATAATATTGAGCTAAGGCGGAGACTCCAATTCCGCCTATACCAATAAAGTGAATATTCATATTAATTAAGTTTAACTGATAATAATTGAATATATTCTGGTCCGCTTCTTTTTAACTTGCTTTCCATAATCTCTATTGAATTTACGTCAATGTCTAAATCTGTTTCTTGGGTTATATCAGGTCTTTCTTCGGGCTCAATTCTTTTCCATTCCCAGGCCTTAATTCTGCCTAAGGTGATATGGATGTGAAATCTTTTATTGTCTTCTGTAAAACCAATTTTAGATTCTATCAAGGATTTTTCCAAGTCAGTTTTTAAATCAATTAATTCTTTTGATTCTTCCCCCTTGGCCCAGATCATACGAGGAGGCAGTTTTTGGGGAGGGCCATAACAAATTTCATTCAAATTTATTTTAAAAGATTTATGTTGAGCACAGACTTGTTTTACGGCTTCACAGATTTTGGGGATATTTTCGTCTTTAAGATAACCAATAAAAATTAAAGTAATGTGCATATTCTCTTTTTTAGTCCATTTTATGGGAAAATCGAACAGACCAGCTTGATAATTAAGAAAGGTTTTCTTAATATTTTCTGGCAAATTGATAGCAATAAAAATTCTATGAGGCATATAAATTTATAATAACAAAATATTGAAAACTTTACAATTTTCTATAATAATGTTATATCTTAAGCAAATCTAAAACATTTGGTTTTTATTTTTTTTAAAAAGGAGGTGAATCAAATGTTAAAAGCTCTTTCACAAAAATCAAATTTAGAATTACGAAAGGATTATGATGTTCTTCCTTCTATTTCACCACAAGAACAGAAAAAGTTATTTCAAAAGATGGAAAAATATCCCGAGAATAGCCAGAAAATAAAAAATGAAATTGTAGAGAAAAATATGGGATTAATTAAATTTTGGGTAAGGAAAATGAAAAGATCATATCTAATTCCAGTTTTTGGTTTGGAGATTGAAGATCTTCATCAGGCCGGAGCAATGGGGCTAATGAGAGCAATAGAGAAATTTAAATGGAGAAAAGGATACAGATTTTCCACTTATGCTATCCCCTGGATAAATCAGGCGATAACCAGGACTATTTATGGCCAGTCAAATGTTATCTATATTCCTATTTACAAGACAGGGATAATTACTCGATATAGACGGACCAAGAAAGAACTTTATCAAGAATTGGGACGCTCTCCTTCAATCCGAGAAATTGCGATGAAAATGGATGTTAATACAGCAGAGATTAATCACTTGAAAGAAATCAAAAAACCCCCGCTTTCTTTAGAAGCACCATTTTCTGTAGAAGGTGGAGACAATAGTTTGATTAATACTATCGCAGATAAAAAGGCGATCGATCCCATGATAGAATTAGAAAAAGAAGATTTAAGAAAGGAGTTAGGAAAAGCATTATCTTTTCTAAAACCCAGAGAGAAAGAAATTTTAATTATGCGGTTTTGGGCAGAAAATGGAAGAGGATATACATTAGATAAGGTAGGGAGAATTATAGGTATTACGAAAGAAAGAGTTAGACAAATTCAAAAAGCAGCTATGAAAAAACTAAAACAAAATTCTCAATTAAGAGAATTATTAAAATAGGCACTATTGTTTGATAAAAAATAATAGTGCCTTCTTTTTTCTCTTGATAGTGATAAAATAAAAGAATGGAGGAAGTGTTATTATACAAAAGATTATCAGATAAAAAAGTTCAGTGTCAAAGTTGTGCTCATTATTGTGTTATTGAAAATAATGAAAGAGGCAAATGTAACGTAAAAGAAAATAAAAATGGTAAACTTTTTTCTTTAGTTTATGGAAAAGTAGCTGCTTTAAGTGTTGATCCTATTGAGAAAAAACCCTTATTTCATTTTTTACCTGGGACATATTCTTTGTCTTTTTGCACGGTAGGATGTAATTTTAAATGCCTTAATTGTCAAAATTATAATATCTCGCAAATCCCTCGAGAAAACAATGATATTTTTGGTAAAGATTTGAGTCCGGAAAAAATGGTCTCAATTGCTTTGGAAAATAATTTACCTAGTATTTCTTATACCTATACCGAACCAGCTATTTTTTTAGAATATGCCTTAAAGGTAATGAAATTAGCCCGAAAAAAAGGATTAAAAAATGTATGGGTGAGTAATGGATTTTGGTCCCAAGAATTGTTTAATCTAATTTATCCTTATTTAGATGCCGTTAATATAGATATCAAGAGTTCGGAAGATAGTTTTTATATTAAATATTGTGGAGCAAAATTAAAACCTGTTTTGGATACTTTAAAAAGATTAAAAGAGAAAAGAATTTGGACAGAAATTACTACTTTGGTTATTCCTACATTAAACGACCAAGAAAAAGTATTTAAAGAAATCGCTAATTTTATAAAGAATGAATTAGGAGAAGAAACGCCTTGGCACATAGATAGATTTTTTGGTTCTATCTCCTGGAAACTTCAAAATATTCCAGATACTCCAATTAAAATATTAGAAAAAGCCAAACAAATTGGTAAAAAGGTCGGTTTAAAAAATATTTACATAGGCAATATATGATTAAATTTATTTCCCTTTGTCCTCATCCCCCTATACTTTTGCCATCTGTTGGTTCAGATGAGTCTCGTTTAAAATTGAAAAGTACGATAAAAAGTTTAAATTATTTAGCTCAGAAATTTAAAAAGGTTAAGCCTAATTCGATAATTATTTCTGCTCCCCATATTGATTGGGGTTTTAACGTTCCCTTATATTTCCTAGCTCAGAATTTTAAAGAAGAAATCAAAACTTATTTAACGGACTTTAAAAGTCCGGAATATTATTTTGAGCAAGGAAAAGAATTTTACTCTTACCTAAAAAAAGATAAAGATTATGCCTTAATTGGTTCGGGAGATTTATCGCATTGCTTAAAAAAAGATGGGCCCTACGGATTTCATTCTGACGGACCAAAATTTGATAAAGCCTTGATAAAATATTTAGAAAAAAAAGACATAGAAAAATTATTAAAACTAGATAAAATATTTCCCCACGCTAGTGAATGTGGCCTTCGTTCATTTTGTTTTATCTTAGGGATATTAGAAACCCATTCTAAAGTCTCAGGGCAGGGATGGAAACCGAAAATTTTATCTTACGAGAAACCATTTGGAGTTGGATATTTAGTCGCCGAGATATTAATTACTAATAACTAACCTATGCAAGCTTTAATTCTTTTAGCAAAAAAAACCGTAGAAACATATATTAAAACAGGAAAAATTATTAAAGCAGAAGATAACTTGATCGAAGAGTTTTCAAATAAAAAAGCGGGAGTTTTTATAACCATTGAAAAAAGTGGAAAATTAAGAGGATGTATAGGGACATATCTTCCCACCCAAGATAATATTATTGAAGAAGTGATTCAAAATGCTATCTCTGCTTCTACTGAAGATTATCGTTTTGGCCCTATTCAAAAACACGAATTACCACTCCTTTCTTATACAGTTTCTATTTTAGAAGAACCAAAGCTGATTAAAGACAAAAAAGAGTTAAATCCCAAAGAATATGGTATTATTATTAAAACCCTTAATTATCCTCCAAAATCTGCTCTCCTCCTTCCTGATCTAGAAGGGGTGGATACCACAGAACAACAAATTTCAATAACTTGCCGAAAAGGAGAAATTGATCCCTCCCAAGAGAAGATAATTATTTATAAGTTTAAAGTGAAGAAATATGAATAAAGTTAAGAAAAAAAAGAAGAAAATAAAGAAAGATATTCGGGAATTGACCAAGAAAAAAGAAAAGAAGAAAAAAGAAAAGAAAAAAAAGGAAACAGAAATACAGCAAATAGTTAATCATTATTTTTTTAGCAAAGGATTGAGTTTAAAAAAGATTAAGAATGATGCTAAAAAGAAAAAGATAATTTATTCTAGATTTACTAGACCGGCTAAACAACTTTTAGAATTAGCTGGTTCAGTTTCCTCATCAAAAAAAGCCATTGATAAAGTGGCAGAATGGGCCAAGTCTAGAAACTTGGATTATGCGATTGAAACGGTTTTTAAAAAGTGGTTAGAACTTGATAGATTAAAACCAAAGGAAATAATTAAAAAGCCATTTTATGAGGATCAACCAATGATTTGGTCTCAAACTCGTAGAAAATGGTATGTGATATCCAGAGAGGGAGAATGGTTAGAATTTGGAGCCGAAGAATCAGAAATCAAATGGAAAATTGTTAAGTAACCTGACCTATTTTACCAAAGTTGTAATTTTAATTGCCTTGCCCTGGATTAGAGCTTGGGCAATTTTTTTTCTAGCGGAACATAATATTCTTCCCAGTGTACTTTGGGAGATTTTCATTTTCTGAGCTGCCTTTACTTGATCTAAATCTTCTAAATCACAAAGTCTAATTGCTTCTAATTCATCAGACCCTAAATCTACCTCTTCTAATGTGGAAAGAGGTACAGCTCGAGGTTTGAAATAAGTCACGTTTGGTTCAAAAGAAAGTCTTCTGGGCTTTATTGGTCTGGACATAGAATTTTATTTAATTTGTTAAAAATTTTAATTATCTCTTTTTTAGCATTTAAATTAGTTTCTAAAATTGGAGTTAAATCAGAAATGGCTTTAAAAATTTGTTTATCGTAAGAAATCTTCCCTAGAAATCTTTGGCCAGCATACTTTTTAATTTTATTAGTTAAATTAATATTAATATCCCATTTGTTTATAACTAATCCCCAGGGAATTTTAAAATGATTTACTACCTGGAGAATTTTTTTTAAATCAGAAAATCCAGAGGGAGTTGGTTCGGTTACTAAAACAACAAAGTTTACATCTTGAAGGGTAGCCATAACAGGACAACCTGTACCAGGGGAAGAATCAATAATTTGAATATCATAATCAAATTTATTGGCTTGTTTTTTTACCTCGGATACTATTTTGCCAGAACCTGTTTCTCCGGGAGAGAGATTTCCCGAAACCAAAGGAAAATTATATTTTGTTGACTTAATTTTTATTTCTCCATTTTTAACGGGTTTTAGTTTAATTGCTTTTTGAGGGCAAACTATTTGGCAAAGACTACATCCCTCACAAAGAAATGGGATTAATACGGGTTTATTTTTAATCATTTTTAAGGCCTTAAAACGGCATTTTTCAACACAGATACCGCAACCATTACATTTTTCATAATCTATGTAAGGTTTTGAAGAAGTAGAAATTTTAAAAGATTTAAACCTTTTAGTTTTATTCATTTCATTCAGCCAAATTGCTAAATTTGGAGCATCAACATCGCAGTCAATTGCGGTAACCTGGAGCTTTTTTTTAAAAAGCATTGCTAAACATGAACTAAGCATGCTCTTCCCTACTCCGCCTTTTCCAGAAGCTATGGCTAATTTAATTTTTCTTTTTCTAATCATTTATATTATAATCCTAATTCTTCATTAATATCTTGCATGGCCAATAAAACAATTTTGATAAAATCTTCTAAACTTAAATCTAAAAGTTCTTGACATTTAGCAATTATTTCTCGATTGGCTCCTCGGGCAAATGCTTTTTCTTTGAACCTTTTTAAGATATTTTCTGGTTTTAATTCCTTTATTTTCCGCGCTGGTAAAACTAAAGTTGCGGCTACAATTAAGCCAGTTAAGGGGTCAACACAATATAAAGCTTTGGCCATTAGACCTTCGGGCTTAATATCGTGAGCTTCATTATGAGTTAAAACAGCTTGGCAAGTTTCTGCATCAAATCCTAAATCTTTTAGCATTTCACTCCCCATTTTTGAATGCAATTCCATATTTTCTTTTATTTTTTCATAATCAATATCATGTAAAAGTCCGCAAGTCCCCCATTTTTCTTGGTCTTCATTAAAATGTTCAGCTAATTTTTTCATTGCTGCTTCCACAGCCAAGCAATGCTTAACTAAATTATTATTTTTTAGATTTTCTTTTAATAAATCTAATGTTTTTTCTCTTTCCATATTATTTGTTATTTAATGTTTTTAGAATTTGAAAGTCTTTTTTCAAAATTTCTTTCATATTTGGATTATAAGTTGCCACTGCAGGGTGATAAAGGGCAACAAATTTTAATTTTTGAGACTCTATTTCAATTTCAAATAAACTACCATGAATTTTACTAATTTGCTCAATTTTATTCGCTAAACCAAATTTTTCCATTAGAAACTGCATTGAATATCTCCCTAAGCTGCAAATAATTTTGGGTTTAATAATCTTAATTTGTTTTTCCAAATAAGGAGAGCAGGCTTTAATTTCTTCTACTTCCGGATCCCGATTAAGAGGTGGTTTACATTTTAATATATTACAAATATAAATATCTTGTCTTTTTATTGATACGGAGTTTAATAATTCATCTAAAATTTCTCCAGCTCGGCCACAAAAAGGATGTCCAGTTTTATCTTCTTGGGCCCCGGGAGCTTCACCGATAAACATTATCTCCGCATCATGACTTCCCTTCCCTATTACAGGATAATTTCTGTTTTTATACAAAGAACATTTTTTACACTCTAAAACCTCATCTTTAATTTTTTTTAATTTTTCGTCTTTATCTTTACTCATACTTTTATTTTAAATCTAATAATTTTCCTCTAGAATATGCCTCTACAATTTTTTTAGAATAAGGGATTTCTTTACTAATTTTTATTTTAGATTTTTTAGCAATTTTATAAATTATTTTTTTATTACCTAGATCACTTTGATTTATGATTATTTCAGTTTTTACTTTTAATTTTTTACATAAATCTAAAATTAAATTTAAATCATAAGCTCCCATCGGAGTTGGTTCGGTCACGCAATAAGCCAGATCGCAATTTAAAAGAGCTGAAATAACAGGACAATGAGTACCAGCTGCCGTATCAAACAGAATTATATCGGCTTTAACTTTATCAGCTAATTTTAAGGCATATTTCTTAACTTGAGCTACTACTGGTCCTGTTTCTTCTACCCCTGGCTTTGCTACACCAGTAACTAACCAAAAATTGGAAATTTTATTTAAATATATTTCACCTATCCCCTCTTTTTTTGTTTTAATTGCTCCCAATGGACATATATTCCAACAGGTTCCGCAATTAGAGCATAAATCTCTAATAAAGATTGGATATTCATTCGGAGCTTGGAAAATAGCATTATTTTGACAGGCCTTAGAGCACATTCCACATTTAGTACATTTCTTTTTAATTAGCTTTGGAAATTCAGCATAAATTTTCTGAATTGTTTTTTTTAATTTTTGGCCTAATAACAAATAATCATTTGGACATTCAATATCACAATCACAAAGAATTACCTTCTTTCCTTTTTTAATTAAATCAACGGCCAATAAAATAGCGACTGTTGATTTTCCGGTTCCTCCCTTACCGCCAGTAATAGCAATTTTTTTCATAGTTATATTATTTGTTCTAGATTTTTTTCAGGAGAAATGATGTCAACTTCAATCCCAAAATTTTCTAAATTTTGTTTAGCATTTTCTCCAATTATACGAGTTAGAACTTTATCTGCTCTTACTGCCTTTACAAATCTTGCTCCATGAGGGGAGCCTTTTTCAGAATAGGGATTTTTAATTATTTTTCTAATTAAAATATTATTATCTTTTTTATCTATTATTAAGTATTCTTCAGCCCCAAATTTATCATTTATTTTTCCATCTTTAAGAGGAATAACCAATCTATATCCTACTTTGGGGGGACCAATTTTTTCAAAACCTTGAGAATCACACATTTCTTTACCAATTTTAGGCAAGATAATACTCTGTTTTATTTCATATGCTTCAATGGAAATAACTATATATTTTAATTCGCTAATATTCTTTAGCAATCTTTCTTCTAAAGTTTTGGTAATTTTTTCTACATTTTCTACTTTTAGTTTCGGGGCTAATTTAATTTTAATTTCCGCAAAATTAAAACCTCCAATTTTTCGAGTTTTAATATCCGCAACTTCTATTTTATGAGATTCACAAATTTTTCTAATTTTTTCTTCCACATTTTTATTAGCCACATCCAATAAAGAATCTGTGATTTCTTTCCCTATTTGAAATGCTTCAAAAATAATATATATTCCAATTCCTATGGCAATGATAGCATCTGCTAAACTAAAATATTTGATTAAAAGAAGACCAATTAAAACTCCTACTGAAGATAAAGCATCTGCTCTGGAGTGTTCAGCATCAGCAACCAAGGCTAAACTTTGAAATTTTCTCCCATATTTAAATTTCAATCTGGCCAGCATTTCGGTAATTAAAATTGAACTGATTACTACCAATGTCGCAGATAAAGAGAAAGTTACTAATTCTTCTCCAAAAAATCTTTGGATAGCTTCATATAAAATCCAAATACCAGTAATTGATAAAAGGATCATTACAAAAAAACCAGCCAAACTTTCAGCTTTTAAATAACCATAAGGATGAGTTTTATCAGAAGGCTTTTTAGCTGTTCTTAACCCCAGAAAAGTAACGAATGAGGAGATAACATCTAAGCTAGAATGTATTCCATCAGCAACTAAAGCCACACTTCCTATTAAAATGCCAAAAAATAGCTTAGAGATTCCTAGTCCCATATTTACAAAAGTGCTAATTATTGAAATGGATTCTGGATTCATGAACAATTTTTAGGACCTCCTGAACCACGTCTGCAACCATGTCCCATCCCAAAATGATCAGGAACAGAAGATTCCTTAACTTGAGTTAGTTTATCTTTTTGCCACATAGTAAAAGCCTCTTTTACTTTTACATTAAAAGGACATAAGAATATTTTTATTTTTGTTGTTCCTAAAACAGCAACAGCATTTGGACCAATATTTCCCGTAATCAAAATTTCAATATTTTTATCAGCTACCCTTTGAGCTGCTGTAATACCAGCCCCTCCCCTTGCTAAGATACCAGGATTTGATATAACTTCATCTAAATTTCCATTTTCGTCTAAAAAAAGAAAATATTGAGCCCGGCCAAATCGAGGGTCTATTAAAGAATTTAAATCCGAACCTAAAGAACTAATACAAATTTTCATATATTTAATAATTTTATTATTCCCTTACCATTGGAGAACCACACTTTTCACATTTTAAATTATAACAAGGTATTCCTCTTTGATGAGGAACTTTATTATGGCAATCAGGATTTGAGCATACGCAAAAACCTGATGGGCCTAAGCCAAAACCACCTGGCTGACGTCCTCGACCACTTCCTTGGCCTAAACCTCTGCCTGTCCCTGGCCCCTGACCAGCAGGACCACTACCGTTTCTAAATGGAGACATATTTATGTAGTTATTTTATTTTTGACCTTTAAGATCTTGAAGTTGTTTTTCAATAAAAGTTATCTCTTGTTTTAAAGACTTTAACTCTTGATTAAGCATTTCTTTTTCCTCATTTTTTGTAGGATAGTATTCTTTTTGAGGTTGAATAGGCTGGGACCATCTTCTCCAACCTTGACCTCTCCCCCATCCAAAATATCCTCTTCTAAAACCAGAATTTATAAATCTAGAAGAAGGATAGCCAGTACAATAACCGGCTCCTCTTCCCGTCATTGGTCCAAGACCCATAGGGCCAGTTCCATCGCCTCTAGGCATATATTTATTATATATTATTTTTTATAAGCTATCGACTTTTCTGTTTTAAGTATATACCCATAACTATATGTCTGTCAACCTCTAAGTACTATAATTTAAAAGACCGAAATTAATAACTAACTTCGGTCTTTTTTAAATTTAATTTTATTCTTCCTCCTCTTCAACTATACCTTTTACCATAACTTCCCTTTTATCTGCTTTTCCTATAAAAATATTCTGACATTTAAACTTGCTATTTGTTTGAATAGCATATTTAATCTTTTCGTCTTCTAGTTTTTCAATAAATCTCATTATACAAATAATTTTCTTTTCCCAAGAGAATTTCTTCAAAAATATTGCTTGCTTTAATTCTTCAATTTTTACTTCATTTTTAAACAATGCTTTCTCTTCTTGGTTTTTCATAATACTATCTCCTTTCCTTTTTTTATTTCTTTATTTAACAGAAATTTAAACAATTCATCTTTATGTCTTTGGTCTATGACTCCCAGGAAATTTGGCCATTGTTTTAGCATTAAGTGATAGCCGTCATTTTCATTTACTGCTACAGCGACTGTTCCATCTCCATACTCATAAATGTTTATTTCCTTCTCCATTTCCCTCCCTCCTTTTATCAAATTTATTTTCTTATATTTTAATATTATACCAGTTGAGAATGATAAATGATGCAATTATTATTAAAATAATATAAGGTAAAATTTCTTCGGAGAACAACCAATTAATCAATTTTTTCATAATTCATTCACCTCTTTTTATTATTAATGAGCTGGTAAATTACCCTACTTTATAACACTGTGTATCATGCCATATTTATCCTTATTCGTCAATTAAAAAGGCTCAACATTATTATTGCTGGGCCTTTTAGGTTGTATAATTATTTAAAAAAAATAATAATTTTCTTTTTATCGTCCTCAAAATTGATACCATTTTTGTCTATTAAAATCTTTAAGAGATTGATATTAAATTTATACTCTATTTTGTGTCGCTTAATTTTATTCCCCTTTTCTCGATTCCAATTAATAATTATTTGGAATTGGAATTTATTCTCATCCAGTGTCATTTCTTTAAACGTGCTAATGAGTTTAAATTTATGAGGAATTATATTTTCATAATTTATCTTTTTTCCTTTAAATTCATCCTGACATTTGAATATTACTTTCAAGAACTTTATCTTTTTTTCATTACTATTGTAAGCCAATTTCCAATAAATTTTTAAGAAATCTTTATCTACCACCATTATTTTATTTATCCTCCCTTTTATTTTGTCACTTTCTTTGTCCAGCGTTGAACAAAATAACAAATTATTATTATTATTCCAACGAATGCAACAATCTTCATCACGATTTCCCAAAGAGTCATTTTATTTCACCTCTTTATATTAATTTTAGAAATTCTAACATTATTATTCTTTTTACCTCTCTTTCTTTTTTAAAGTTCTAAAAAATATATTATTATATTTGTATTATAAAATATATTTTATAAATAGTCAATGTTTGAACAATAAATTCTTATATCCTTAGCTATTCTGAAGAGTTCTTTTGGATCTCCCTTTTTTGCCATTGTGGGGTTAAGATCATTTTCTTTATTAACTGGTATAAGATGGATATGAGCATGAGGAATAAAAATTCCTTCAATTGCTAATCCAACCTTTTTTGATCCAACTGCTTGTTTTAATGCTTTTGATAATTCTTTTACTATTTTAAACATTTCCGAATATAAAGGTTCTTCTAAATCAAAAATATAATTAATATGTTTTTTGGGTATCAGAACAGTATGACCAGGGCTTACAGGATTAATATCTAAGAAAGCTAAAAATCTTTCATTCTCCCAAATTTTATAACATGGCAACTCCCCTTTTACTATTTTACAGAATACACAATTTTCCATATTTATTATTTCATTATTTCGGCAAGTTCTCCTTCACATTTATTTAAATCTAATT
>Ga0265592_1000118_pt1 | contig 49719 bp, 65 predicted proteins | sample saktaG_7_FD_190141 | JGI IMG/M metagenome (GOLD analysis project Ga0265592, IMG submission 190141) | Saline water microbial communities from Sakinaw Lake, British Columbia, Canada - sak_2010_1_5_120m | ecosystem: Environmental > Aquatic > Non-marine Saline and Alkaline > Saline ... | reverse complement strand
TACAAAGGATTTATAAAATGAATCTGCTTTTGAAAATCAGAATTAAATAAATCTAATTAAATAAATCCAAGGGAGGTAAAAATGATAGAAGGAAGATGTATGAAATGTAAATGCCAAAGAGAAATGAAAGATGTAAAAATTGTTAAAACTTCTCGAGGCGGTTTTATGGCAAAAGGCCAATGTAAAGTTTGCGGGACAAATTTATGTAGAATTCTCTCAAAAGAAAATGCTGAGAAATACATAAAAAATAACGAAGCTAAAAAAGATTTTGATTAAATTTTAATCAAGAATAATAGATTAAATACAAATATGCTAATCAAGATTCATAAAGCTTATAGAAATTTAGTTTCTTTAGTAGATAAAGAATTAATTGGAAAAGAATTTGAAGAAGGAATTAAGAAAATTAAAATTAATCCTAATTTTTTTAAAGGAGAATTAAAAGAAGAAGAAGCTGTTATAAAAATTTTGAAAGAAATGGAAAATGAAGATGCAATTTTTAATATTGTTGGCAAAAAATCTATAGAAACTGCATTAAAAGCCGGGATTATTTCTAAAGAAGGTATAATTAAAATACAGAACATTCCAATTGCTCTTGGATTATTATAAATTAATTTATTTTGTAACTGGAAACTTTGCTCCACAAGCTAAACAATGTAAAAATGTAATTCCTTTTTCTTTTATTAATTCACTATCTGGCTTTTTGCATTCTTTGCATAAAACAAATTCTTTAACATATTTCTCTATTTTTTCATTAATTCTTTGAGAAGAAATTTTTCTTTGCAAAATAACTCGATTTTTTTTAATTGCGCCAGATGTTGCAAGTTCTTTTAATAAAAATTTTAGTAAATGATTTAAATCTCTTCTTAAATGAGAGGCGATTTGTTGCAGATTTATTAAAATCGTTTTGGTACCCTCCAAATGTCCTTGTATTTTTATAATCTCAAATCTCTCTGATTTTTCAATTGGCTTTATTTTTTTATATGCACTATCAATTAATTTTTCATAAAGTTCCATTGATTAAAATAGAATAAGGCATTTTTAAGGCTTTAGTAATAAAAGTTCTAGAATAAAAAATTTGTTCAAAATTGATTAAATTAATTAAAAAATAAATTTAATTAACCCAGATATCTAATTCTTCCTGGTCTTGGTTCATAAATTATGCCTTCTTCAAGTAATCTTTTTATCTCTTGATGAATTATTTCTGGCCTTGCTTTTGTTTTCATAATAATTTCCTCAGAATCAATTCCTTGATCTTTTTCAGAAAGTTTTATTATTTCAATTAAATCATCTCTAAGAGCATTTATTTCTTTTTTCTGTTCTGAATTTAATTTAATTGGAAAGGATTTTTCAATTTCAAGCTTTCTTATTAAAAGATATTTTGGTGTTTGTTGTTTAATTATCTCTGGATAAATATATAATTCTTGATTAAAGGATTTTAATAATCCAATAATCAAAACAGTATGGCCTTGAGAAAGTTCTTTAAACTTATTAATTTCCTCTCCAAAAACTTTTGCCCTAATTTGACCAGTTCCATCGTCAAGTGTAATTGAAGCAAATTTTCTTTCTCCATCACTTTCATATTTATCAATAATATTCGCAATTAAATTAACTCTTAAAAATCTTTTATTTCCGAGTTCTACAAATAATAAACGTTTATTTAAGACTTCAGAAGGCTCAAATATTTGTTTAGATTTAAGTATATCTTCAATTCTTAATTTGTAAGCAGTTTCTCTTTTTTTTAATTCTGACATTTTAATTTAATATTTTTCCGCTAATTTATTTATTCACTAGTTTATTTGATGACTCCAAGAGATTTTAGATTTTAAATATTTATGTTTTTAAGAGTATTAATTTATCTAAAATTTTGCAGAATTTAAAAAATGGTGGAAATTTAAAAAAATTTGGAAAATATAAGAAGAAAACTAAAATATAAAGTATTTGAAGTAGGAAACTTTAAAAACTAAATTATATTTGTAATAAAAAATAATTTAAAATCATTAAAAAATGATAGCTTTAAAATATCTCAAAGGGACCAAAGAACCTATTAGAAATCTGCTTAGATCTATCCCTCTTGATCCCCCTTATATTTCTTTAAAATTTTTTAAAGAAAATAGTTTAAAAGAATTTTTAAAATATAATCAAGAACAGAGAAATCATAAAGAATTCTTAATTGATTACGATCAATTAGAAACAATTCAGGGATTGCAAAACCCACGAATAGCTACAATAGATTATCTAAAAAGAAGAAACCTTGATAAATTTTTAGATGAAATCAAAGAATTTCATTTAAGATTTACTGATGAAGATCCAAAGATAATTAAAAAAGAAGGTTGGTCAAAAGACCCTTCAGAAATAAAAATAGTAAAAGATAATATTGAAAAGTATAATAGTTTTAAATTAATAGAAATCATCTTACAAAATTCTCTTCTACAAAACAGTAGAGAAAAATTAGAAAACTGGTTTTCAAATCTCCCACAGGTTAATGCTTAAAAAATTTAGGAAAAATTTTTAGGGATTGTGAAAGCCCCTTAGAGAGAGTACTAAAAGTGATACAGTTAGAAGTTATTTAAGATTTTGTTAAAATTATATAGAATGAAATTTTTCACTTAATTCTTGATATTTTGGATTTTTTGAAAATTCTACTATTTGTCTTGCACTAATTCCACTAATCAAATCATGTTCTAAACTAGCAATTACCCCTATAGATTCATCTACAGGCTCATACAAACCAGAGAAAGTAAAAATATCGCAAGACCCTTCTACTTTTTCAATATCTAAATCATCATGATTGATTAATATTCCTCCCCCGTACATTTTATTATCAACATCTCTTGTTTGCCAACTTGAAAAAATATCTAAAGGATTTCCCCCTACAAAAGAACGTAACCAATGAGCAAATAATCTATTGGCTTTTTCACTAGATATGGCGGCATATAAATTTAGTTCACTTTGAGGGGCTTTCCTTCCAACGCTTTCAGCATGAGATTTACTTAATCCCCTAATAGTATTATTGTTGGGAATATAACGAAAAACGCCCCGGGATCTGGCTTTCTTTGGATTACTATCTAATTTTGTAGAAAGATCTACCAGTCTATTAACAGTTTTATGAAGCTCATGAAAGTCTAACATATATTTTATTTACAAAATTAATTTATAAGTTTTATTATGATAAAAATCACATACGCCCCGACCGAGCTTCATAAAAAAAGGAGTGGAAAATAGGCCACCTTTTGTTGTTTTCTATGGGAAACCTAAATTTGCTTCATTGCTTTTCTTTATCATATTAATTTGCTTCTTCCTAACTTCTCATTTTTAACCTTTATCTAAGGTGCCCACAATCCTATCATTTTTTCTTTTTTGTAATCACCTCTTTTAAGGTCTTTTTATATTGCTTAATTAAAAATTTTAAAGTGGATTTAAGATCATCATTCTTTGAATATTTCTGCAACATTTGATAATACTCAATCCTGTCTTCAAGCATAATGTTTATTGGAGGATATTTGTTTCTTATCAAAATAAAATTCAAAAGTAATCTCCCAACCCTTCCATTGCCATCCTGAAAAGGATGTATATGTTCAAACTGATTGTGTAAAATTGCTGCCAAAGTCAGAGGTTTAAATTTATCTTTTTTTTCTTTATACCATTCAATAAAATCATTAAGATAATCTTTCAATTCTTCCTTAGGAACTCCTGCATTAATAATCTGCCCAAAAGAATTTCTGATAACCACATTCACCTTCCTAAACTTTCCTGCGAAAGGTTTAGATCCCTTAAAACAAAACTTATGTAATTTCAACAATAAATTCAAAGTCAAATCTTCTTTTGTTTTTCTAATATAATTCACAGCCAGTGCAACACCTTTTGTTTCTGTCTCTTCTTCATTCTCTGCTCTTTTTTTATGTAAGATTTCTGGAACCTCTTCTTCGGTTATAGTAGAACCTTCGATAGCATTAGTATTGTATACAAAATCCTTTGTAAAGTTTCTCCACTCACCCTCACTTAAATGCACAATATTAATCTTATCACTTAATTTATTCAGTGCTTCTACTTGTTTTTTAGTCAAAGAAAACAAAAAAATTTTGGTGCTTATTTCTTCTAAAATCTGATTAATTTTCTCTTCAGCATTTCTCTTTGCCTCTTCAAGTTTCTTCTTTGAAAGATTACTACCTAAATATTTCCTTATCTTTTCTATCTTGTCTTTCTCTCGATATGAATGAACAAGATAATATTTGATTGTATCTCTAGATTTCCTTTTTTCAATATACATAATAAATTAAAGGTGCCCACATTTATAAAGATTTCTATATTTGTGGGCACCCACAAAAATTAACCAAAAACTTTTCATATTTTGACATCTCAACCAACTTTACAAAACATAAAAAAGAAAGAGTGGAAAATAGGCCACCTTCTGTTGTTTTCTGCTTTAACAGACAAAACATGTCAACATTCTACTTAGCGTTCTTTGAACTTGCATCAATCAAGGTGTTCGTTTCATCAAATCCTTATCTTCCTAGTTCATTTCATAAATCATTACTCAAATAAGGCTGTGGCGTTTCTGTAACAGAGCTTTACCTCGCGATAATCTATTTTCATAGATGATTATTTTTAAGAGAATTTTGCATCTCCTAATGATGGGCAGACCTTCCTCAGACTTAATTTCCATTTAATTAAATTAATTGAAATTTACTGATTTAACAGTTAAGTCCGAAAGTTGACTATTCCACTCTAGAAATAATAGAAATAATCATAATTTAAACCTTTTGATTTTTGTTTTAAAGGATTTTTAATAGAATCTTTTTAATTTATTTTAAAAAAATTATCAAGATGCAAGTAGAAAAGATTTATAGAAAATATAAAAAGAATATTAAAAACAATATAATTTAATGAGGCTTTTAGTAGTTGCGAACTGAAATTCTCGTTACCTTGAATCTTACATTCCAACTCTATCAACGTTGTCTTTTACAACGGCCTTTGTTATTTCGTTTTGCGGATGGCTTCGTGCTTAGATGCTTTCAGCACTTATCCATATGAAGCGTAGCTGCGCAGCATGCTCATAACAACTGCTACACCAGAGGCTTCCAACCCTGGTTCCTCTCGTACTACAGGGTCGTTTCACTCAAACAACAACACACCTAATAGATATCATACAATCTGTCTCACGACGATCTTAACCCAGCTAACGATTCCTTTTAATATGTGAACCCCAGCACCCTTGGTCGCTTCTGCACGACCAGGATAGGAAGAGCCGACAGCGGAGTAGCAAGCCTCGCCGTCAATATGAACTATCGGGCGAGACCACCCAATTATCCTTGAGGTACCTTTTCTGTCACAATTGAGACCCATTAAAAGTCTTCAATGGTTCGATAGGCCCGTCTTTCAACTCTGCTTTTCGTACTTTTTAAAAAACAGTTAGACAAGCTTTTGCCCTTACACTCTACTCTAGATTTCCGACCTAGATGAGCTTGTCTTTAGGCCCCTCCGATATCTTTTCAGAGGGGTCCCGCCCCAGGCAAACTGCCCGCCTGCTGTTGTCCCCTATAAGAGTAAGTAAATCTACAAAAAGCAAGTAGTATTACATATTTTGACATGCCGCTTTGCCGGAACTACGCGTATTCTCCTACTTATTCTATGTACTAATTATAAATTTACAGCAACAAGTTGCAGTAAAGGTCTACAAGGTCTTAGCTTCCCGTTAGGTGTCTCTGGCCTGTTCACCAGAGAGTAATTTCAGAAGATTCTAGTTAGGGACAGTGACGATTTCGTTAAACCATTCATGCAAGTCGCCATTCAGACGACAAGGTATTACGCTACCTTAAGAGCCTCAGGAATTAGGCCCGCCGTTTGATGGACCTTAGCTGTGTTGAAACACAGTTTTAGACACCACCACTGGGCAGGTCTCACCGGTTATACAAGTCATTTCTGATTAGCAACCGGCTATGTTTTTGATAAACAGTCGAACCATCTTTGTTACTGAGATCTATTAATGCATTAATATTTCTAAAACACAAAAATAGACACCCCTTATACCGAAGCTAAAGGGCTAATGTTGCCGAATTCCCTTAACTAGATTAAACTTTCATATCTTAGCCTTCTCAGCTAGGGCATCAGTGTTGATTCTGGGTACGGCTATACAATTTCTATGTTTAAACTTTTCACAGACTCTTGGAATCAGTATTTTTCACTATACAAATTCTTTCAGATCTAAGCATTACGCTCCTTAAAATTCTCTGTATAAATTTTCTTTCGAAACCAGACTTATCCTAAAGTAATCTAAACAATCAAACAAAATTGCACAGTATAGGAATATTAATCTATCATCCATTCGCGATACTCAGTTAAGGCATCACTTAGGTACCGACTAACCCTTGGTTAATTGTTATTGCCAAGGAAACCTTGCCCTTACGATATTTTGCGATTCTCAGCAAAATTAGTTCTTACTCCTACCAGGATTCTCATTCCTTCCAGCTCCACCTTCCCTCTCGGAAAAACTTCTGCGCTGAAAAGACGCCTGTTTACCGCAATGTTCAAAAGAACATGCCCGTGGTATCGGTGTTATATTTTAGCCCTGTCCATTTTCAAGGCCTCAAACCTCGATAGGTGAGCTGTTACGCTTTCTTTAAATGATGACGGCTTCTATGTCTACATCCCCAGTGTCTTTGGTTCAAGACTCTTTTTGATACACTTAATATAAACTTTAGGACCTTAACCACAGTCTCCCTTGTTCGGGTCTCGGAATAGCACCTTACGCGCCACCCCTGTTTCCCATTGAAAATATCTTATAGATTCTGAGTTGGAAAGTTCACCGTAGCAAAAACGCTCTGCATGATCTATCCGTACTTTACACCATAAGAAAATTAAACAATGAGACTATACATAGGCATATTTCAACAGGAACCAGCCATTACCAGATTCGATAGGCTTTTCACCCCTAATCACAAGTCATCCTAGTGCATGCACACAACAATGGTTCAGGCCTCCATTTTCCTTTCGGAAAACTTCACCTTGCTCACGATTAGATCATCTGGCTTCAGGTCTTATTCAAGTAACTAATGCATTTTCATACTTGCTTTCGCTTTGACTACCAAAAGTTAATCTCGCCACTTAAATAAACTCCCTGGCCCGTTTTTCAAGACGTACGTTACAACTCCTTAGAGCAGTAACAAACTGTAACTGTTAGATTTCAAGTCTTTTAACTCTCTTTTAAGAGTACTTTTCAGCTTTCCTTCGCAGTACTAGTTCACTATCGGACTTAAACCAATATTTAGGGTTAGCAGTTAATTCTGCTATATTCATACCCCCAATTCAGGAGATACTACTCTTTTAAGCATATTCATATTAAATTCATCTACGAGACTTTCACTCTCTAAGGTGTTTTTTTCCAAAAAACTTTGACTCTTTAACTTAGAATTATAGCTCACCACATCTCATTCTCTCTTTCAAAAGAAGATTCAGTTTGCCCTTTACCCTTTTCGCTCGCTGCTAATAAGGGTATCACTAATTGTTTTCTCTTCCTACTGGTACTAAGATGTTTCAATTCCCAGCGTCTATTATCCTCTCGGATTAAATACGTTTTCGCATTCGGAAATCTCAAGATCAAATTTCGCGTGCAAATCCCTTGAGCTTATCGCAGCTTGCCACGTCCTTCATCATAGTTTAAACCAAGCTATTCCTCTAACAGTAATAATAAAACTATATTTTGCTTTTATTTATTCTTCTTATTTATTTTTCTAATTAAGTTAATCTCTTCTACTTGCATCATTGATGAATATAATTTCATCTCCACTCCACCCAAAAAAGATCTTTTGAGCTTCATCATTAAGACATGGACCCACTGTGAATCGAACACAGACATCCTCGTTGCAAACGAGGTATTCTACCATTGGATTATAGGCCCGTAAAGATATTGAATATGAGAATAATTAACTTACTAATATTTTTTAATTTTTATAGGAGGTGATCCCTCTGCAGGTTCCCCTACAGATACCTTGTGACGACTTAACCTACCTTGTCATACCTAGATTTGTCTCAAAAAGAGCCTCACCAGGGCATAACTCGGTTGGTTTGACGGGCAGTGTGTGCAAAAGGCCGTGACATATTCACCGTTCGTTGATAACAAACGATTACTACGGATTCCATCGGCATGAGGTTGGGTTACAAACCTCAATTTGAACTAGGCCACACTTTAGGAGATTAGCTTCTCTTTTCAGAGTCGCATCTCATTGAATGTGACATTGCCGCGCGCGTGTCGCCCAGGGGATTCGGGCTGTACCCACCTAACATCGCCCCCACCTTCCTCCTTGTTGCCAAGGCAGTCTGTTTAATGTGCCCCTTTCGGTAGAAATTAAACACAAGGGTCTCGCCTGTTACTTGATTTAACAAGTCATCTCACGACACAGGCTTATGTCGGCCATGCAACTCCTCTCAGCGTGTCAGGTAAGCCCTTTAGACTGACCTTCATTCTGCTGTCGCTCCTGGTAAGATTCACGGTGTAAAATCTAATTAAACCGCACGCGTCACCCGTTGTAGTGCCTTCCCGCCAATTCCTTTAAGTTTCGGCCTTGCGACTATACTTCCCAGGTAGCTCACTCTTCGGCTTCCCTACAGCACTAATGCCTCTCTAAGAGGCACTAATGTTTAGTGAGCAGTGTTTACTGCTAGGACTACAGGGGTATCTAATCCCTTTTGCGCCCCTAGCCTTCATCCCTCACTGTCAGAGCCGTACTCGTAAAGTGCCTTCGCCATTGTTAGTCTGATTAAGATTAACACATTTAACCGCTACCTCAATCATACTCTTTACGTCTTCCGGTCTCTAGTAATATAGTATCTCTTGCACGCTTAACATTTAAGATATTAAATTTCACAAGAGACTTATAAAACAAGCTACGAATGTTTTAGACCCAATAAATGTGGATGCAACTTGGACCGCCGGTATTACCGCGGCGGCTGGCACCGGTCTTGCCCAGTCCTTATTCGTCTGCCTTTTTACAACAAACAAAAGTTTCTCAAAGAGAAACACTCTGGTTTATTCTATCACTCTTTCGAGCATTGTAGAATTTCCTCAGCTGCTGCACCCCGTAGAGCTAGGAATAGTGTCTCAGATTCCTTCTCAGGGTCTCTCCGCTAAGAGCCCTTACTGATCATCGGCTTGTTAGTCTATTACACCAACAACAACCTAATCAGCCGCAGCCTCATCCTTAGGCTCGAATTTCAAAAATTACTCATTCCAGAAATAATTTTCTATCAAGATTTATCCTCAGTTTCCCGAGATTATTCTTGACCTAAGGACAGATTAGCTACGTGTTACTGAGCAGTTCGCCTTCTTACTGATAAATCAAAAGAAAAACTTGCATGCCTAAATATAAACCAGATAGCTGCATCCGCCAGCAGGATAAACTGGATTTAAAAAATAAAACCATCCTACTAATGAATACTTATAGATTGTTAGAATAACACTAATAAGGTTAATTATTACATCCTACCATAAAATAATTTAAGGCAATCATCATAGTCAATATCATTAACATTTTTACAAAAAATCATGATAAAAAAGGTATTTAAACTTTTCCTTAAATTAAGATTTAAAAAAATTCCTCGAGATCTGCAGATTTTTATTAAAAATTTTGAATTAAAAAATAAAAATCTAATTCTAACTTTTCCCTCATTTAAGTACCAGAAATAAGGGAATATTCTAACTCTTGAATAGTAACATATAGAAAGATTTAAAAAGTCTTTTCAGATTAATTAAATATTATGGAATCAAAAAATTTGAGAGAAATAACAAAAAAAGAAGCAAAGGAACTAGTAAAAAAAGGATTTGCAAAATATAGAAATCCTGGAAATTATGAAAAAAATATTTTGTCTTATAATGGGAAATTTTATGCGGAAAGGGAAGCAACATATGAAATTCTTTCAGACAATTGGATAAATTAATTAAATTAAATCACATAAAAGAAAAATTAAAATGATAAAACAAAAGAAAATTACCAAGAAGAAAAAGGAAATTATGGAAGAGAATTTGATTATTATAAAATAATTTTTGAATCAAAATCTGTAGACTATATTTTAAAATTTTTAAGTGATAGGCCCCTTTTAGAAAGAGCTATTGCATATTTCCCACTTTCACAAGCAAATGCTCGAAAAATGGCTGCAAGAAAAACTTTAGAAAGAAAAAGGTTAGAGCATAATAATTTGGAAGAGTTTAGTGAAACTCTCTGTTGAAAAATAATTAAAAAATTCTTAGATTATTTAGTTTTTCAAAAACATTTATAAATCAAATTTTCAATTCATTTTTATGATAAACGAATCAATAGTAGAAAAGAAAGAAAAGAGCCTATTAGAAAAATTAAAAGAAAAAATTGAAAAATCTTCAAAAGAAAAATCATCTGGAAAAGAAAAAATTTCTAAAAAAGACTTGGGAACTAAAAGTAAATTAAAAAGTGAAAAATCCATAGAAATTGGTGCAGAAAAAAAATATAGAAAAAAAGGTATAGAAAAAAAAGGCCAGAAAAAAACATTAATTCCTTTAGAGGATTATATTAAATGTGCTGTTCATTTAGGAACAAAAGTCATTACTCCGGGAATGAGAAAATATGTCTATAAAAGAAGGGCAGATGGTTTGGCAGTAATTAATACAAATATTATAGACGATAAATTAAGGGAAGCCATAGATTTCTTAAATAAATATGAAGCAAAAGACATTTATATGGTTTGTCGAAGGGATGCAGGATTAGATGCTGCAAAGAAATTTGAACAAGCAACCAATATTCGAACATTCACAAAAAGATATCTCCCAGGAATAACTACTAATCTTCTTCTTGATGAGTTTTTTGAAGCAAAACTTACAATAATTTGCGATCCTTGGGTCGATAAAAATGCTTTAAGGGATAGTATGAGATTAAAAAAACCAATCTTGGGGCTCTGTTGTACAAATAATTATATAAAAGAAATCGCCCAATTAATTCCTTGTAATAATAAATCTAAAAAATCAATTGGTTGCATTTTATATATTCTTGCAAGAGAGTATTGTGCGAATAAAAAAATTCCTTTTGATTATAAATTAGAAGATTTTACAGGCAGTTTAGAATAAATATTCAAAATCTTTTCAATTATTAATTTATTATTTTCTTTAAATTATAATAAGCAATAATGTATTCAGAAATATTTAAAAAATTAATTTGTTAGAAAACAAAAATTATTGTTTAAATTTTGTCAGGAAGTTTTGATTTATCAGATTTATATATTTCTGCGAATTCTGGTGTAGCAATAATTATATTGCTTCCAAATCCTGAAATGCTTCCTTCTAAAGCATCTACTGTTTTTTTAATTTTAGAAATTGCTCTTTTTAATTCAATTAAATCTTTTGTTTTTAAGGGTTTGAAATCAATAACTGCGATAGTATATCCCTCTCTTAATGTATTTAAAATATTATTAACATCTTCATAATCTTTTAAAATAAAAGGTCTAACAAGAATTTTAGATCTTTTTAATTCTTTTCCTAAATCAATTTCAAGATATTCTTGAGCTTGCTCATTTTTATTAAATGCTTTTGAAATTCCTTTTTTTATCTTTTTAAATACCATATTTAAAAATTATCTCTTCAAGTTTATAAATATTTCTATGATTCTATTGAATTTTCTTAAAAATTTCTTTTTGTAAAATTTCAATTTGTTTTGTTAATTCTCCTTCTTGTTTCTTTATTGAATCTAATCTTAAAGATAATAATCCTTTCTTTTTTATTAAATCTTTGTTTGTTTGTTCTTTATCTGCTTTAATTATTATTTGGCCAATTAATTTAAAAACATCTTCATTAGATTTAGAAAGTTCAGATATGGCCCTTTCTGTTTCCAAAAGCTCTAATTGAAATGCCTGTTTTTGCATAATTAAATTTTGCAAAGTTCGCTCGTAAAATTGCAATTCTTGAATTTTTTTTGTATCTTTTTTATCAATTTGCATTTTATTATTTAAACTGCTTTTATTTTTTTTGTATCTTTTCTAGGTTTATAAAAAATCTTGCCGCCACAATTTGTACAGAGAAATCTTTTATCTAAATCTTTACTTTTTATTTTCTTTCCACATTTGAAACATTTATATATTGCCATTTTAATAATTTTTATATCCCATTCTATTTAAATTTATTCTTCTTTTTTAGGTAAATAAAAAACATGCTCTGCAAATTTTTTTCCACATTTTTTGCATAACCAGATTCCTTTTGAAAGTCTTTTTGCAACACCATTGCAAAAAACACATTTTTGTTTTTTTCTTTGAACAGATTCTATTTCAGTTATTTTCTTTCTTACTTTTTTACCGTATCTTACACCATATCTGCCTGCAGATTTAACCTTTTTTGTTCTCATTTTAATTTATTTGATCAATTTATTTATAAATTTACTTATAAAAAAGTATTTTTAAATTATTGTGTTTTATCATTTTAAATTATTAAACAAAAATGGGGATGCCCAGATTTGAACTGGGGTCGCGAAGTCCCAAACCTCGAATGATAACCAGGCTACACTACATCCCCTAATTAAATATGTTTGAATGTATTTATAAAGATTTATACAGGTACTAAAATTACTTTTAAAAAAATTATTTCTTTTTTTTCTTTTCTTTAGAATCTGTCTTATTTACCAAAGCCTCTTTTTCCTTTCCTTCTTTTTCTTTAGTTTCTTTTTCTTTTTTTTGCTTTTCTTCTTCAACTTGTTTTTTCTCTTCAATTTGTTTCTTCTTTTTTTGAATGACGAGATCTTGCTCTGTTTTTATTTTAATGAAAAAATCATCTAGTTTTTTTCTCTTTTCTGACATTGTTTCTATAATTTCATTATTAATCTCATTATCAAATTTCCCCTGATTAACTTCTTCTATTATGTTTTTTGGATTTTCATTTTCAACTAAAACTCCCAAGGATAAACATGTTCCCAAAATTGATTTAACTGCATTTTTAAGATCCTTTTCAAGCATTTCTGAATATTTTATTTTTACAATTTTTATTATATCTTCTATTGAAGCATTTGCAACTTTTACATTTTTATGATCTGCTGAACCTAATTCAATACCTAACTCTTTTTTTAATAATTCTGCAGTGGGGGGAAGAGAAGTTTTAATTTTGATTTCTTTTGTTTTATCATTTATATCTAATTCAATAGGGATTTTCATACCCTTAAAATTCTTAGTAAGATTATTTACATCTAAAATTATCTTATTTATATTTAATCCTAGGGGGCCTAATTGCTGAGCAATCGCTGGACTTGGTTTCATATTTGCTCCTTCAATCAATAATTTAATAATCATCTGGAATTAATCTCCCACTAATATTTTCGTGATCTTTATTTATTTTTAAATCTTTATCTGATGAAGACTCTTTTTGATAATCTTTTTTTTCAATTGAATCTTCTTTTTTCTCCCTTCTTATTACTCTTATATTATCTAATTTAACAGTTACTGGAATTGGGACTACTGCTGCCAAAAGTGTTACAACTGCTTCTCCTTTTGATTTATCGAATCTTGTAACCTTTGCTTTTTCTTTTTTAAAGGGTTCGCCAATAATTTCTACAATGTCCCCTTTTTCTATATTAATTTCTTCCATTGCTGGTTCAATCATGCTTTTTATTTCTTCATAACTTACAGTTTTACCGATTATCCCTTTAATATATGGAAGATTATAGGCTGCTTCTTCTGCAAAATCCCTATTTTCTGCTTCTAAAAAAACATATCCTCTTAGACTATGTGGCCTTGCTAAAGAATATACTTTTAAATTTTTTTTACGAACTTTTTCTGAAATTAATTCTAAAGCTCGGTCTTCCTTATTTGTTGTTACTTTAATAATAAATATCATTTTTTATTTTATTTATTTTATTTTATCTATTTTATTTTATTTTTATAATTTTTAAGTTTAACTGCTTCATAATCTTTTTAGAAGTAGTTAATAATACTTAAAATTTTGGTTTTATAAAGTTTATTCTTTTTATGATTCGTATTTAAATTGATTTTGATGAAAAATAATCTTAAAATTAAGAAATTACCCCATTCAAAAGAAAACTTAAAAAATTGGAAAATCTTTTTAATTGGAAATTATTTTATTTTTAAAATAATTAAAATTAAAGCGATAATAAATCCAATCAAACCTATTAAGGATAATCCAATTGCAGAAACTTTTGAAATTGTTTGAAATTCTTTTTTAGATGGTTTAGATAAAAGAGACCAGACCCTATGACATTGCTTGATAAAAGATTTTAAATTAAACATACTTCTTTTGAGAATAATTAGTTTTTAAGTTTTACTTAAATTTTGATTTTAAGATTTATTAGACAAAGCAGATCCAAAAATTATCAAAAAATTATTCAAGAAACTCTATACCAAGTTCATTTGAAATTTCTGATTGTTTTTTTATCCCAATTGGCATTTCTCCCCCGATTATCTGGGAACTTTTAACACCAGTAATTATGATCATAACTCTAATTGATTTATCCATTTCTGGACTAATCTGGGCGCCCCAAATTAATCTTGCATTAGGATTTAACTTTTCTCCAGTTTTTGAAATTATCTCTCTTGCCTCATCTAAACTCATATCTTCTCCCCCAATAATATTAACTAAAGCCCCACAAGCATTAGAGATATCCACATCTAATAATGGGTTTGTTAATGCCTTTTCAACTGCTTCTTCTGCTCTTTTTGCAGAATCTGATTCTCCCATACCCATTAAAGAAACTCCACCATTAGACATAATTGTCTTTACATCTGCAAAATCCAAATTCACTAATCCAGTTTTTGTTACCAATTCTGTAATTCCTTTAACTGCATTTGTTAAAATTTCATCTGCAACTTTAAATGCAGTCTGTAATGGAAGTTCTGGTGCAATTTCTAATAATTTATCATTAGGTATAACTATTAATGTATCAACAATAGATTCCATTCTTTCTAAACCGTATTCAGAATTTTCAATTCTTTTTCTTCCTTCAATTGTAAAAGGCAAAGTAACAATTCCAATAGTTAGGGCCCCCTGTTTTTTTGCTAGACCTGCAATAACTGGTGCAGCACCTGTTCCAGTTCCACCGCCAAGACCACAAGTAATAAAAACCATATCACTCCCTAAAAGTTTTTTCTTAATATCCTGTTCTGATTCATGAGCTGCTTCTTCTCCAATTTTTGGATTGCTCCCAGAACCAAGGCCTTGAGTTAATTCTCTTCCAATTAATATTTTTTGATCTGCATTTGAATAAAGTAAATCCTGTGCATCAGTATTAACTGCAATAAATTCACCACCCTTAATTCCAATTTCTTTCATTCGACTTATTGTGTTCCCACCAGCACCACCAATTCCAAAAACCTTAACTCTAGCATTTTGTTTTTTTAAAAGTTCTTCTAATTCTCGGTCTATTTCTGCTAATTCTGGATTTTTCTCTAAAATATTTCTAGAAATTTGATTAATTGAAGGATTACTAAATTTTTGTCCCTGAAATTCTGATTCCATAATTAAAAAACACTGAATCAATATTTAAAGATTATTGCTTTTTTATTATTGTGTTCAGATATATAAAATTGCTTTCAGATTAATTACTATCTTTGGAATCTTTTTTATTTTCAACCCTAACTTCTAAGATATAGTCTAAAATTTCTTTGAATTTTTTCTCAAAAATTCTAATAAAGGGGGTGGCTGCTTTTTCTAAAAAGATTATTTTTTTATCTTTATTATTAATTTCAAATTTAAATCTTTTTTTGAAGAAAAAATCTTGTAAGGAATTTATTTTTTCTTGAATTTCTACAACTTTTCTTTTGATAATAAAATCATAAGTGACTTCTTTTCCAGCCAATAAATTATTGAAATCCACGATAACCCTACCACCAGAAACTGAAAGAACTTTTACAAGATTATAATCTAACTGAAGAATCATGCCCCTAGATGGCTGAATGTCTTTTTCTTTAAAAATTTTTAATGGGATTGTTTTAATTAAAGAAGAATTTCTTTTGCCAAATGCTTGCTCTGCTTTTAATTGAATTGAATATTTTTTTCCGATTTCTTTTTCTTCTAAACTTTCATCGAATCCTTTTAATAACATTCCCTTTCCAACACAAATAATAATTGGTTTAGAGTTTGAATTTGGATTCATTTTTTTTGCTCTTTCACTATTTGTTGTATCAAAGATTTCCCCATTAGTTTTTCCATCAAATTCTAATTCAACAAACTCATTTTTTTTGATTTTCATAATTATTACTTATTTACGGCATTTAAAAGTTTAATTATTTTCCTGAAATTCTATTATTCTAAAGAAGATCTTAAATTATTCTTTAAAAAATAAGAATAATACATTTAAAAAAGAAAAAACATTAATATAAAGAAAGAAAATAATTAGATAATATAACGGGAATTTTCAGAGAAACTTTTATAAATCTATATTTTTTGTAAAAAACATGGCCTACAAATTAATATATGCTACAGAAGCGAAACCAGGTGTTATAGTTTTAATTGATCAGATTCCTTGCATGGTTAAATCTAATAATCTTAGTAAAACTGGAAAACATGGGCATGTCAAATGTAGAATTGAGGCCCTAGGACTTAAAGATAATAAAAAGCGAGTTTTTCTTAAAGGTGGACATGAAAAATTAGAAGCTCCAAGAATTGATAAAAATAAGGGGCAGATTCTTTCTATTCAAGGAGAAACAATTAGTTTAATGGATTTAAGAAATTTTGAGACCATTGAAATAGATTTGCCTGAAGAATTAAAAGAAAAAATACATGAAGAAGAACAAATAGAATACTGGACAATTGAAGGAAAAAATATACTTCGAAAAAAAATATAAATAAAATGGCAACAAAATTAGCAGCAACACAAGCAAGATTATTTAAAAATATCTTTGTTTGCAAAAATTGCAAAGCAAAAGTTAGGGCAGATCCTAGAAAAATAATTGAAGGGAAAATTAGATGTAGAAAGTGCTTAAAGAAAAATTTTAGACCAATTAGGAAAAAATAAATTAATTAAGAAAGTTATATGGAATTTTATATTTATGATTTAATATTTTTAGTTTTATTTTGTGCATTCATTGCAATTTTTTTATATAAAAATCGAAAGAAATTAAAAAGAGAAATGAAAATAGCCTTTTTATATAAAACAAAACTTGGTTTAAAATTAATAAACTATATAGGGAAAAAATACAAAAAAATTTTGAACTCATTAAAATATATAATTCTCTTTACCTCTTATCTCTTAATGGCGGGAATTTGCATTCTTCTTGGAAAAAGTTTATTCTTGTATATCCGTTATCCTATTTTAATAACCAAATTAATAAGGGCCCCCCCAATTGCTCCACTCATTCCTTATTTTCCAAAATTATTTCAAATGGAATCTTTTTTCCCACATTTTTATTTTACATATTTTATTATTGCTTTGGCAATTGTGGCTATTGTTCATGAACTTTCTCATGGAATTTTTATGAAACATAATAAAGTTAAAATAAAAAGCACAGGCATTGTTTTTTTTGGACCTATTTTAGGAGCATTTGTAGAACAAAATGAAAAAGATATGAAAAAATTATCAAAAACAAATCAAATGACTATTTTAGGGGCAGGGGTTTTTGCAAATGTGGTTACTGGAATTTTCTTTTTTTTAATTTGGGCAGGAATATTTTTTATCACCTTTTCACCGGCTGGCGCTAATTTTAATGATTATGCTCAATCAATTATTAAAATTGATTCTATAGATAAAATAAATAATTTCACTATTGATAATAAAACAAACGAAGGAATAATTAATTTCCTGGATTCAGAAAAAATAAAAAATAATTTCTTGATTAATGAAAAAAATAATTCTTTAAAATCTATTAGGATTTTTGCTAATGGCTTCCATTATTTTAGTAATATAAAAATTCTAAAAGCACAGTTGCAACAAGATGTTGAATATTTAATTTTATATGAGGATTTTCCAGCAATTAACCTCGAGCTTAAAGGGAATATAATCGAATTTGATTATAATAAAATTAAAACTTATAATGATTTAGAAAAAATAATGGAGGATTATTCTCCTGGAGAAAAAATAAACCTAAAAACAAAAAATGATGGAAATATTTTAGAATATAACCTTACTCTTGTTTCCAATTTAAGAAACCCTAATAAGGCTTTAATTGGAATTTCTAATCAAGAAATAAAAACAAATATCGCAGAAAACTTAGCTTTTTTCAAAGAAAAATTTACACACTATGAATCTCGGGGGGAATTTTTAGAATTTTTATATTATCTTGTATTTTGGATTTTTTTAATTAATTTATTGGTGGCTTTATTCAATATGCTTCCACTTTCAATATTGGATGGCGGAAGATTTTTCTATCTAACTATTTTAGGAATCACAAAAAAGGAAAAAATTTCAAAAAAAATATATAAATCTCTTGGATTCTTAATTTTATTTTTGTTTTTACTTGCAATGGCTGGCTGGGTTTTTGGAATTTTGCATTGATTTCAATTTTATTAAATTAAATTCAATAATATGATAGATAAAAAAAAGGCGAAAAAAGATCTTGAAAAAAAAGGATATAGAATTGTAGAAGGAAATAGTGCTGTTAAAATTTGCACATGGACGAAAAATTCTTTAACCAATAAGGGGGTTTGCTATAAAGAACAATTTTATGGTATTAAAAGCCATCTTTGTTGTCAAATTAGTTGTAGCCTATTTAATTGCCAAAATAAATGTATTCATTGCTGGAGGGATCAAGAATATACTGAACAATTGGATTTAAAAAAAATAGATGATCCAAAAAAAATAATTTCTGGTTCTATAATACATCAAAGAAAACTAATTGAAGGATTCAAAGGGAATTCAAAAATAAATTTGAAAAAATTTAAAGAAGCTCAAGATCCTAATCAATTTGCCATTTCTCTTACTGGAGAACCAACAATTTATCCAAAATTAGGAGAATTGGTGAATGAATTAAGAAAACAAGGAAAAACTAGTTTTATTGTCACAAATGGTTTAGTTCCTGAAAAACTTAATCAAATGCAAGAGCAAAATCAATTACCAACACAATTATATCTTTCACTAAATGCTCCAAATAAAGCCCTTTATGAAAAATGGCATAGAAACCCTGATCCGAATGCCTGGAATAAATTCAATAAAACAATTTCAATTTTTCCAAAATTAAAAACAAGAAAAGTAATTAGAATGACCCTGGTTAGGGGAATAAATCTAAAATCAGAGTTAGTTCCCCAATATGCGCAATTAATTAAAAAAATAAACCCAGATTTTATTGAAATAAAATCTTATATGAGTGTTGGTGCTGCAAGAAAAAGAAAGAATATGGGATATGGTGCCATGGTTAGTTATGATGAAATTTTAGAATATTCTAAAGAAATAACAAAAAAATTAAATCAAGAAGGTTATAAAATTTTAGATTCACATATTCCTTCAAGAGTTATTTTGATTGGTAAAGAAAGAGAAAAAATGAAAATAAAAAAAGAAGAATATTGATTACAAAAAAACTAAGCCTTCTTTTGTTAATGCTGTAAATCTTACTCCAACAGGGATATTTAACAAAGCAGATATTAAAGCCATATGTTCTTTGCCGGTTCCACTTGCAATTGTTAATACAACTTCTGTTCCTTTAATTTTTCCTTTTAATTTTTTAAGAAATTCTTTTCTTAATTCTACAAGAGACTGGGATTTTATTTCAATAAATTCAAAATTCTTTTCTGCAGTAAATTTTTTAGCAAAATTATCTCCAATCAAAGTGATATTATCCCAAGAACCTCGTTTAATAACTCCTGCAACTTGCCCCCAAGTATTTTTTCCAGAACTAATTAAGGCCAGTAATTCCATTTAGAAAATGAATTGAATAAATTTATAAGGATTTGTATAATTTATAATATGAAAAAGGTTAATAATCTTTAAAAAATTTAATAAACATTTCAAAAATAAATAAAATAAAAAATGCTTGAGAAAATCTATAAAATAAAAAGGGGGATTTGCTTTAAATAAATGAAAGATCTTCCATTAAACGAAATAACCTTAAGAAAATATGAAAAACCAGAGAATCTTGAAGAGAGAGAATTAATCAGAAAAATCTGCCTATCATTAGGATTATTACAATTAGCAGATTCTAGGGATATTATTATTGACATTTTATTTGTTTTGATTAAGGCAAATAAAAATAAAGAAGAACTATCATCTGAACAAATAAAGATAAAAGTTACAGAAATAAGAAAAAAATATAATCTAGAATCCAAAGGACTTACTGAATCAAATATCCGTCGGCAATTAAAGAGATTAGCAGATTTTATGTTAATTAAAAAATCTGGGAATAAATATTTTTTGACTGAACATTCTTCTTTAAAAGAAATTTTCGAAGAGACTATTGAGAAATTTATTATTCCTCGAATAATAAAAAGGGTTAAGGAATATTTAGAAGAATTGGATAAAAAAGAAATTTTATAAATGAATCACTACATTAATCAGAATCTAATTCTTTAAAAAATATAAAAACAAAAATAAAATAAACCTATCTCTTTCTTTTAACTGGTTTTCTCTTCTTCACAGTTTTTTTTATTATTTTTCTTTTAACTGGTTTTCTCTTCACAACCTTTCTTACTACTTTTTTCCTTACTGGTTTTCTTTTAACTGGTTTTCTCTTCACAACCTTTCTTACTACTTTTTTCCTTACTGGTTTTCTTTTAACTGGTTTTCTTTTAACTGGTTTTCTCTTCACAGTTTTTTTTGTTACCTTCTTTTTTACCATCGATGTACCTCCTTTTTCCAAAATAATAAATTAATAGTGTAATCTTCATATTTAAATTTTTCTTTATTTTTTAATTTGATAAAATATTAAAATAAAATAAAATAAATCAAAATAAATAATACTTTAAGAAAGAAAAATAATAAACTTTAAAAACCCTGTTTGGATTTCTAAAACACCATTAACTACATCATAAAAACTCTTTTTTCTAGAGTTTTTTTGCATAGGTAGGAGGAAAAATGATTAATGAAAAAAGTTTTTTGCAGGCAATAAAAGAAATGCGAGTTTGTACTAAAAAAAGGAATTTTGATCAAACCGTTGACTTAATTATAAATCTAAAAAATTTTAATGTAAAAACCGATGGTTTTAATCTTTTTATCACATTGCCTAATAAAATTAAAGATAAAAAAATTTTGGCCTTTTTAGAAGAAGATTCAAAAGTTGTTGCTTCAATTAAAAAAGAATCTTTTATAAATTTAAAAGAAAAGAAAGATATTAAAAAATTAGTTAAAACTTATGATTTTTTTATTTCAAATATCAAATTAATGCCCTTTATTGCTACGAAATTTGGAAGAATTTTTGGCCCTGCTGGAAAAATGCCGTCCCCACAGTTAGGAATTTTAAACATTGAAAATGAAGAAAATATAAAAAAATTAATTGAAAAAATTAATTTAACAATTAGAATACGAATGAAAGAGCCAAGTATAAAAATTGCTATTGCAAAAGAATCTTTAACTGATAAACAGATTGCAGAAAATGCTATAATGGTTTATAATAAAATTTTAGAGAATCTTTCGAAAAAACAAGAGAATCTTAAAAATATTAAAATTAAATTAACTATGGGAAAACCTATTCAGATTAATCTAAAAGAATAAAATGGAAAAAAATATTCATCAAGTAAAGCAAAAATTTGTAGAAGGAATTGTAAAAGAAATTTCAGAATCTAATTCTTTAATGATTCTCTCAATTAAAAATCTTCCTTCAAATCAATTTCAACAAATAAAAAAATCTCTAAGAAAATATGGAAAGGTTATTGTTATGAAAAAAAATATTATGCAAAGAATTATTAAAGAATCAAAAAAAGAAGGATTATTAAAATTAAAAGATTATATAAAAGAAAATCCAGCCATAATCCTTTCAAAACAAGAAGGATTTGATTTAGCCGGAATTATGTCAAAAGAAAAAACTAAAATATTTGCAAAGGCTGGACAAATTAGTTATAAAGATATTGAAATAAAGGCTGGACCCACAAACTTACTTCCTGGACCAGCAATAAGTGAATTAGGAAATTTAGGAATTCAAATTTCAATTGAAAACGGAAAAATTTCTATCAAATCTTCAAAAATAATTGTGAAAGAAATGCAAAAGATTACTCCACAAATTGCTTCAATACTACAAAAATTGAATATTCAACCATTTACTGTAGAATTAAAACCTCTTGTGATTTATGACCTTTTAAAAAATGAAGTCTATGATAATATAGATATAAACTCTGAGGAATATTTAGGAAAATTAAAGGGGGAACATTTTAAATCTTTGGGATTTGCTCGAAAAATAATTTATTATTGCAAGGAAACTATTCTTTATTTCTTGAATAAAGCAAATCTGGATGCAAAAATATTTGATAAAACTAAATTAAATGAATCGGAGGAAAAAGATTAGAATGGAATACATTTATGCGGCATTATTATTGCATAAGCTTGGAAAAGAAATAAATGAAGACAATTTTAAAAAAATATTGACTTCAGTTAATGCAGAAATTAATGAATCCAAGATTAAAAATTTAATTGCAAGTTTGAAAAATGTAGATATAGAAAAAGAACTTGAAAATGCAATTGTAATGAATGCAGGACCTCAAAATGCTGGAAGCGAAACTAAAAACCAGCCGGATCAAGAGGCTCCTAAAAAGGACCACACAGAAGCAGCTGCAGAAGGCTTAAGCGCCCTATTTGGTTAAATTTTTTGCTTAAAATGGGGTAAATTGGATTGAGATAATTTAAATTTTATTAATAGAGAATTTAATTAGTAAATTAATCAAAAGTCTTCTTTTATTAAGTTTTTAAACTTACAACAACTTTTAAAAACTTCTAATCCTTAAACAAATAAATACTGCCGTCGTGGGACAATGGTACTCCAACTGGCTTGAGACCAGTGCCCTTTTGGGCTTCCCGGTTCGATTCCGGGCGACGGCGTGGGAATTTTTTGAGATTATTAAAACAAAGGGATTTCTTGGAAAAAAAATTAACATCTAAATTTAACGAGGTCATCAAGAGGGATTTGGGAAAGAAACCTGCAAGGTTTCGGAACCGTTAAATTCTAGTTAGGTCTCCCGACGACTGAAAGGAAGAGAACGAGACGTGGTGTGGAGCACAAAGAAGCAGGAAATTATTTTAGGCCAAAAACCTTATTAATTCTTTATGATCTACTATTAACTATGGAATTTACTTTAGCTGAAGCAAAAGAATATGCCAAAAAAAATAATAGCAGGGAATGGGTTGGAGCAATATTGAGACATACAAATAATGAATCTTTTGCAAAACGAGCCGAAACCAAGGGCATTCTTCTAGGCCCTGTTTTAAAGCCAATTGATAAAATGATTAATAATTGTGGTCCAGATCCTGGTATGAAATTTCCAGAAAAGGAAGAACTATACAAGAAACGAGTAGCACATATAATAAAAGATATGAAAAAAGGATGGGATATGCCTCCTTTAATTGTTTGGTACTTGAATCATGAGTATTCTTTGGCTGATGGATCACATAGATTTGCAGCATTGAAACAGACAGGATATACAAAATATTGAGCGTTCATTTGGTTTGAAAATGAAGCGGATTATGAATTCTATAAAAATCAGAAATAATTATTGGTTTTAACATAAAATCCCAATAATCAACCGTCGATAATCTTTTACTTTCCCCTTACTTTTTTAAAAAATAAAAAATCTTCTGGAAAAAATTCTTGTTAAAAGGATTTTTCTTCTTTTCTGAATTTTTTCTTAAATAATTTATTGGGATTATCTCACGCTTAATTTGAGGTCTCTCTTTTATTTCAGGAATCTTTAAGGCAAGATTTTTATTTGCGATTTCGATTGCTCTTTCTACAGAAATTCTAGAATATCCTTGATTAATTAAAGAAAATCTAAGAGAATCTACTGTATATCCTTTAATTAAATTCTTTTCAACATAATCTGCTAATTGCGAAATGCAATCTTTTGCCGGATACATAAAAATATTAAGATTTTAAACTTTAAAAATCCTATTTAATTGGGAAGTTTAATAATTTAGATATTGAAATAAAAAATCAATAATCAAATTTTTTAGAAATCTTTTTATAGTTCTTTCTTTTAACCCGATTAAAATAAAAGAGAAATATAAAAAGAGATAAAATGCTAGATTTTTTCCAAAGTTTTATAAGTAGTCTTCCAAGTGGTTCTTTAGAAATCGGAGTAATTATTATTGTGGCAGGATTCTTAGCATTTTTTGCACGATTATTCAAACAACCCCTAATCCCTGCATATATTATTACTGGAATTTTAATGGGGCCGCTTCTATTCAATCTTATTAAAAATCCTGAATTGATTAAGATTCTTTCAGAAATTGGGCTTACTTTTCTTATTTTTACTGCAGGATTGGAAATAAAATTTAATAAATTAAAAGAATTAGGAAAGACTGTTACTATTGCCGGAATCTTTCAAATCTTCTTATGTTTTATAATTGCTTTTTTTATTTCTAAATCTTTAGGGTTTACAAATAATTCCCTGATTTATATTGGATTAATTGTGGCATTTAGTAGTACAATGGTTCTTGTAAAATTATTATCTGATAAAAGAGAGATAAATAGTTTGCATGGTAGAATTATTGTTGGGATTCTTCTTATTCAAGATATTGCAGCGATTATCGCTTTAGTTCTCCTTGGGAGTTCTATTTCTCTAAATATTATTTTGATCTCCTTATTAAAAATAGGAATTTTTGTTTTAGTTGCTTTTGTCTTGACTAAATTGATTAATCCGATTATTAAAACTTCGGCTAAAAGTCCAGAATTATTATTATTGGTTGCAATGTCTTTTTTATTTTTATTTTGTATAGGTGCAATATTGGCTAAACTTTCCTTAGTAATCGGTGCTTTTTTTGCAGGAGTTGTTTTAGCAAATTCTGCTTATAAAACAGAAATTCAAGGAAAAATCATTCCTCTGAGAGATTTTTTTGCAGTTATATTTTTTGTGACGCTCGGTATGCAATTAAAAATAATTGGAATTAGTTCTTTGATTTTTCTTTTAGTATTAATTTGCATTGTAATTATAATAAAACCTTTAATAATTATGATTTTGATAAGAATTTTAGGATATAAAAAACAAACTTCTTTCTTAACTGCAAATGCTCTTGCTCAAACAAGTGAATTTTCTTTAATTATTGCAGCTATTGGATTTAATTTAGGACATTTAAGTCAAGAATTATTTAGTGTATTAATTCTTTTAACTATTTTTACTATAAGTCTTACAACATATTTAATAAAATATGAAAAAAAATTATTTAAAATCTTTTCATGGCCTTTAAATCTTTTTAATAAATTTGGATCTAAAAAAGAAAATTTAGAATATATGGAAAATCAAGAAAACAAAACCATAATCTTTGGATGTCATCGAATGGGAAGTTTGCTTTTAAAAGAATTTGAAGAAGAAAAAAAGGATATTTTAGTAATTGACTATAATCCTGAAATAATTAAATCTTTGCTCCAAAAAAAAGTTCCTTGCATTTATGGGGATTTTATGAATCCTAAAGTTCTTGAAAAAGCGAATATTGAAAAAACTGAAAGAATTATAAGCACTATTGGGGATACTGAAGATAATTTATTATTAATTAAAAAAATAAGAAAACTTAATGAAAAAACTCTTATATTTGTTGTAGCAAAAAGGATTAGTGAAGCTAAAAAATTATACAATGCTGGTGCAGATTATGTAATTCTCCCGCAGGTTATTAGTGGAACTTATACTTTCAAATTATTTGAAGAGGTTAAAAAAAATAGATCCAAATTAAAAAAATTAAAAAAAGACCATCTTAAATATTTGAATTCTATCCATAATATTTTATATTAAATAAATCCCAATATTTTGTTAATTGAAATTTAATATTTTAATTATAATAAAGGTTATCTGAATTCTATTATTTCCGCTTGATTTTTTTTGTAAAATATTTTTGCATGATTTAACTTCTCATTTGAAAGAGCATATAATGTGAATATTTTTTCTCCCTTTTTTACAAAATTATTCTTTTTTTTATGAATATAAATTCCTGCAGCCTTATCTTCTGGACATCCCAGAATTCTCGCAAGATTATTGATCATTTTATTATCAATATGTTTTATTTTTTTATTTTTTTCAGAGATTATATTATAATTAATTTTTGGCTTTTGTAATTTTTTTATGGTGCCTTCTTGAGCTTTAATTATCTCTTTGAATTTCATAAATGCCTGACCAGAATCTAAAATTTTTCTTGCGTGTTCTATGCCTTTCCCTTTTTTTGATTTTCCGCATAATTCTAAAAGTTTTGCAGAAAGAAATAAAGATTTATCTTCCAAGTCCTTTGGGGGGTGGTCCCTTTTCAAAACTTTTAGTATATCTTTCATCTCTAAAACTGGGCCAATCCCATTTCCTATTGGTTCTGAACCATTTGTTAAAATAACAGTTAATTTTAGATTAAAGGCTTTACCTAATTTTAAAAATTTAAGTCTTAATTTTTCTGCTTGCACTTTTGTAACTTTTGCAGATTTCCCATAAGGGATATCTATTAAAACATATTTACTACCCACGGCTATTTTTTTTGATAAAATGCTTGCTAATAATTGGGCTGTTGAATCTAAATTAGCTATTCTTTCTATTTTCAAGATTTTATCATCAACTGGGGCTAATCCTAAAGTACCCCCCCAAACAAGACATGCTTTTGTTTTTTTTATTATTTTTTTTATTTCTTTTATTGAAAAATCAACTCTTGAAACTGTTTCAATAACATCTGCAGTTCCTGCTGCACTTGTTATTGCTCTTGAAGAAGTTTTTGGGATAATTAATCCTGTAGAAGCACAAATAGAAACAATAAGAGGAGTTGTTCTATTTCCAGCAATTCCTCCAATACAATGTTTATCTGCAATTTTCCCTTTTAATTTTATTCTTTTCCCACTCCTTATGATTGCTTTCGTTAAATTTTTTGTTTCTTTTAAAGACATAGAATTATTACAAATTGCAGAAACAAAAAAGGCTATTTCAATTTCTGCTAAAGCATTATTTTTTATATCTTCAATGATCTCATAAATTTCTTTTTTATTTAATCTTCCTCCCCCAAATTTTTTTTTGATTAAAATCATGCTATGTGGGGGTTCTAAAATCTTCACATCAACATATTCTCTGTTCTTTAAATTTAAAATTTTCCTTATTTCTTCAGAAATTGCTATTTCTTCTTCTTTTAAAAATCCAGAAATTATATCTATAATTGAAATTAATCTTTTTCCTTTTTTATTTTTTATAGAAATTTTATCGCCCACATGCAAACTCATTTTTTTTGCAGTATTTTGATTAATCATAGAAACTGGCCTCCCTGCTAAAAATTTTAATCTTTTTATTTTTAATTTCATCTTTATTTTAAATATTAATTGCAAAAATCCTATTCAATTTTTTTAAAAATTAAACTTTCTTCTGTTTTTCCTTTTCTATAAATCTCAATTATTAAAAGAATATAACTTAATACCAAGGGGCCGATAATTAATCCTAAAACTCCGAAAACAAAAAGGCCCCCAATCATTCCAATAAAGAGTATTCCAGAATTTATTTTTGTTTTTTTAGAAACTATAAAAGGCCTAATGATTACACTTAACCAAGACATTATAACAATTCCATAAATTAAAATTCCTATTCCAGCAGTTAAATTACCTATCAAAACTAGATATATGCCTATAGGAATCCAGATCACTGCAGGACCAATAACTGGGATTACTCCCACAAAAGTTGTTAAAATTGTTAAAAGAAAAGCATTAGGAATTCCAAATAAAAAATAACCAATTCCAGCAATCAAACCTTGAATTAGACCAATAATGACTTCGCCAATCAAAACTGAATGAGTAATATCTTTAAATTTCTTAAAGAATTTTTCTTCAAGGTCTTTTTTTAATGGTGAAAGAGATTTAACATATTCGATTAATTTTTCTCCATCTTTCAAGCAAAAGAAATAAATGAAAACCATAACTAAAAATTTTAAGAAAAATAGGGGGAGATTTAAAATAAAACTGCCAAAACTGCTAAAAAAATCAGCAATGATATTTGAAATGAATGTTTTAATAGAATTTCCAATGATTAAAAAGAATTCTGAAGAAACTATTGATGCGGGTAAAATTTTTTGCAAAATATTTAAAAAATTTATATCTTGTAAAGATAAAAAAATATTGATTCCTTCTGAAATTAAAGAACTTAAAATTAGTCCTAAAATAATACAAATAATCAAGATAGAAGAAACGCAAACTAAAATTGCTGAAAGAGTTTTATTCTTTATTTTTTTTGAAATTTTTTTGTTAAGGGGTGTAAAAATATATGCTAATAAAATTCCTAAAATTATTTGAGATATAATTGGTTTAATGATTAAAATTGCTAAAAAAAATAAAGCACAAACTAAAATTATGTTCAAAAGATTATTAATATTTTTTTTTGCTTCCAACATTTTTTAATAAAGATATAAATATTTATAAACCTTATTAGAAAAATTATTTAGAGTTTAGATTAGAAAAATGCAATAAAATTTTCTGATTATTTTATTAAAATTTGCATCAAAAAAATTTATAAATGGAAGAAATAAAGATAAGACATGGATTTTTTTATAAAAAAGATTTTTGAAAATAAAATTGATGAATTGGTTCATCAACAATTTCAAAAATTTAGTAGGGGGAAATTTTGTGATCGTGCGAAAATTCGCGCAAAAATCTCTAATAAATTATTTAAAATAAATTGTGATCCAGAATATGCTAATGAATTGGTAAGATACTTAGCAATCAAGCTAAAAAAAGAAAAAACCTTGGTTAAGGGGGTGATTATTTCTACAAAAGATTTGACTGGAAAATTGATCTTTAAAGATAAAAAACAATTTATGGGTATTAAAAAATATATTATAGAAAAAGAAATGTCTGGAGAAGATATTTTAAACTTATGTAATACTTTTCCAAAAGCATTTATTGGATTTTCATTTAAAACAACAAATACTGAATTAAAAATTAAACCAAAAGCTCCAAAATCTGCAAAACCAAAATCTAAAGATAATAAAAATAAACCAATAGATTTTTGTAAATTAAGAACAACAGATAAAGAACTTTTTAATAAATTAATTTTTGAAAAAGGTTTAGATTTCTCAAAAGAGATTGAAATAAATCATGATTTTATAATCAAAGAAATAATTTTTCCAAAAGATGAAAAAGATTTTGCCAAAATAAGAGAATTTGCGAAAAGAAAAGGGGAGATAATTAGAAAAATTGAAATTGATGGGAAAATGCTGGAAAAAATACATCCTTTCGAAGCTTAAAAAATATAAAAATAGATTTATATTTTAAAATTAAAAAATTCTTCAGTAACCTTTATAAATGCTTTAAATTACTGAATGTCTGTATTATTAAAAGGAATAATATTATCATAATGTTAAATTTTGATAGCAGTTGGTTTTAACCGACAGGCTCAAAATAAATCTCTTTTTGAGTTCTTTACTATCTTAATAAAATATTAATTATTACATTAATAAAATGGCAAAAAATACTAGTATGAGGAGCGGAACATTGCAAATCTACCCGAGGGTTCGCGCTAAAAAATTCCTCCCAAGAATAAAATGGAAACTTTTAGATAAAAAAACTCCAGGCCTTTTAGGTTTTATTGGATATAAGGTGGGTATGAAATCTGCATTTGTTAAAGACAATACACCCCATTCTTTAACAAAAGGTCAAAAAATTGCAATACCTGCAACAATTATAGAGTGCCCCCCAATGAAAATCCTTTCTGTAAGATTTTATGAAAAAAATAATTTAATTAAAGAACTCTTAAATGTAAATTTAGATAAACAATTAAAAAGAAAAATTAAAATATCAAAAAAAACTGATGAAAAAATTTTAGACAAATTAGATAAAATTATTAAAGAAATTAAATTTAGTGATATTAGAATTATCGTATATTCTCAAGTTAAAAAAACTGGAATAAAAAAAACTCCAGATATAACTGAAATTGGCTTATCTGGAAATTTAAAGGAAAAATTAGAATTTTTAAAAGAAAACATTTCAAAAGAACTTTCATTGAAATCTTTTTTTAACGAATCAATTATTGATGTTCGAGGAGTTACCAAAGGTAAAGGATTTCAAGGACCTACAAAAAGATTTGGTTTATCTTTAAGAAGTCATAAATCTGAAAAAGGTGTTCGTGGTCCTGGAAGTGGGGGCCCTTGGCATCCTGCAAGAGTAGATTTTACAATACCTATGGCTGGACAGATGGGCTTTTCTACAAGAGTTAATTATAACAATAAAATAATATTATTAGAAAGTATAAAAAATAAGGATATTAATTCTCAAAATGGATTTAGGCATTTTGGTAAGATTAAAACAGAATATTTAATAATAAATTCAAGTGTTTCTGGGCCATCTAAAAGGCCTTTTGTCTTAACTGTAACTTTAAGAAAAACAAAAAAACAAACTAAGAAAAACTATGAATTTATTGAATTAAGATAAAATGAGAAATAAAATGAAAATACGAATATTAAATAAGGAAGGGAGGAAAATAAAAGAATCAACAACAACCCTATTCAAAGAACCGATAAGAAAAGATATTATTTTAAAAGTTGTAGAAACAGAAAAAATAAAATCGCCTTATTCACCTAAATATTTGGCAGGAATGGAAAGATCTGCTTCTGGGAATATCAGCCATAGAAGACATGCTTGGAAATCTGATCGGGGTAAGGGTTTAAGTAGGATTCCGAGAAAGATTCTTTGGAGAAGAGGTACTCAGTTTTCTTGGGAGGGTGCAATAATTCCTTCTACCAAAGGAGGAAGAAGAGCCCATCCACCAAAAATTTCTGTAAAATTGAAAAAAATAAATAAAAAAGAATATAAAAAGGCATTATTTTCTTCATTAACTTATGTGAACTCAACAGAAGAATTAAAAAAGAAATATTCTTCAATAACAGATTTCCCTAAAATAAATCTTCCAATTATTATTGATCATGAAATTTTAAGTTTAAAAACTAGGGAATTTTTGAAATTTTTGGAAAAAATTTTGCAAAACCTTTATAATATTTCAATAAAAAAGAGAACAATTAGGGCAGGAATAGGCAAATTAAGGGGAAGAAAATATAAAAGAAATGCCGGGCTTTTATTAATTATCGGAAAAAATGAAGAAATGAAAATAAAAGGGATTGATATTATCAATGCAAATAAATTAATGGTTTCAGATCTGGCTTCAAATGGTGCTCGATTAACCATTTTTAGTGAAGAAGCAATTAAAGATTTAGAAAAAATACAATGATTAAACCAATAACCACTGAAAAAGCTGTAAGATTAATTGAATTGAATAATACTTTATTATTCGAAGTAGATAGGAAAAAATCAAAAAATGAAATTAGAAAAGAAATTGAAAAAATTTTCAATATTAAAATAGACTCTATTAATACTTTAATAAGATTAAATAAGAAAATTGCATATGTTAAATTAAACAAATCCAATGCTGCGATTGATGTGGCAACAAAACTTGGAATAATTTAAAATGGGTAAAAGAATAACACAACAAGCTAGGGGAAAGGGAAGTTTAACTTTTAAAGTTAGAAGAAAGGCCTACAAACATAAAATTTTGTATCCACCATTAAAAATTAAAGGAAAGGCTAAGATTATAAAACTTATTAATTCTGGAGGACATTCTTCTCCACTTGCGAAAATTAAAATTCAAAAAAATATTTTTATTGTTCCCGCTGCAAAAGGGCTTTATGAAGGACAAGAAATTGAAATTTATGGGGGAATAGAAAACGGAAATATCATAAGATTAAAAGATATCCCACAAGGAACAAAAATATTTAATATTGAATCTTTTCCAGGTTCTGGAGGAAAATACTTAAGAAGCGGGGGGAGTTATGCAACATTAACAAACAAAAAGGATTTATTTGTAGAAATACAAATAAAAAGAAGAAAAATCAAATTAAACAAAGATTGCCGGGCAATTATTGGAATTGCTGCAGGTGATGGAAGATTAATAAAACCAATTATAAAGGCTGGGAAAAAACATCATATGATGCTTTCAAAAGGGAGAAAATGGCATAGAACCTCTGCAGTAAAAGTTAACGCTGTAGATCATCCATTTGGTAGCGGTAGGGGCAAGAGAATAAAAAGCAAAATTGCAAAAAGGAATGCTCCTCCTGGAAAAAAAGTTGGACATCTAAGACCAAAAAGAACTGGAAAGAAAAAATAAATAAAAAATTAAAAAATGATACAAAATACTGATTTAAGAAAAAAAGAATTCAGATATAGGGGGAAAACTATTGAAGAATTAAAGAATCTAAATCTTAGAGAATTCATTGATCTTTTAAAATCAAATGAAAAAAGAAGTGCTTTAAGACAAATTAATGAATTGCAACAATTTATTTTAAAATGTAAAACGAAAAATAAACAAAATAAAGCAATAAAAACTCATTTGAGACATTTAATAATCACCCCCGAAATTATTGGATTAAAAATTAAAATATATAATGGAAAAATATTTTTTCAGATAGAAATATCTAAAGAAATGCTTGGGCATCGATTAGGTGAATTTTCAGTTACTAGAACTAAAGTTAAACATGGAGCAGCAGGAGTTGGTGCAACAAGGTCTAGTTCCTCTTTATCTGTAAAATGAAATCTAAAAAAAATATAAATTTAAAGGGAAAAGCATCAGAGAAAAAATCTGAATCTTTTAAAGAAGAATCGAAAAAATCTGAAGAGATTTTAGAAAAAATCCAAAAGAAAAAAGAATCAATAATCAAAAGCCCAATTATTTGTGGAAAAAATCTTTCCATATCAAAAAAACATGGGCTTGCTATTTGTAAATTTATTTCAAAGAAAAAAATTGAAGAAGCAATAAGAGATTTAGAGAAGGTGGTTAAATTAAAAATTCCCATTCCAATGAGGGGAGAAATCCCCCATAAAAAAGGAAAAGGGATAATGTCTGCAAGATACCCTATAAAAGCCTCTCGAATTATTATTAAATTATTAAAAGGCCTAAATGCGAATGCTTTTGTAAAAAACATAGAGATTGAAAATTATAGAATTGCTGCAAAAACAAATTCTGCTCCAAGACCCTATAAACGTTTTGGCCAAAAAAAAATGAAACGCGCCCATATAATAATTAAACTCATTAAATTAAAAAATAAAATAGGAGATGCAAAGAAAAATGAAAAAAGAAAGAAAAATTAGTTTACGTGGAAGAAGCTTTAAAGGAAATGTTATAAAAAAATTCCCGAAAAGAGTTGTTATAGAATTTGAAAGAACAATTTATATCAAAAAATATGAAAGATATTTAAAAAGAAGAACAAAATTACATGCTAGATTGCCCGAAGAACTTTTTGAAAAAATAAATTTAGGAGATTATATTGAAATCAAGGAATGTCGTCCTTTAAGTAAGATAGTTCATTTCATGGTTGTAAGAAAAATAAATAAAAAAGAAAAATGAAAGGCGTTGCAGCAAATCTAACTAGGGCATTAAATATTGGAAGTCTTGTTTTAGCAAGCGACAATAGTGGAGCAAGGATTGTTAAAATTGTCTCTGTAAAAAGGGGAAAAAGTAAAAAAGGAAGGCAACAATATGCAAAAATTGGGGATAAAGTAAAAATTTCTGTTAGAGCAGGAAATTATAAAATGAAAGGGCAAGTTTTCGACGCAATAGTAATCCGGCAAAAAAAACCCTTTAGAAGAAACACTGGGGAGCGAGTTGCTTTTACAGATAATGCTGTTGCATTATTAAAAGATGATAAAGGAAATCCCAAGGGTACTCAAATAAAAGGCCCAATTTCAAAAGAAGTCTCAAGCAAATGGCCTTTTTTAGCAAGAATAACTAAATTTGTGCTATAACTTAAAATAAAAAATGAAAAATAAATTTTCAAAAAAATGGAAGGCAAGCAAACAGCCAAGGAAACAAAGAAAGTATCGGGCAAATGCTTTTTTACATATTAAACATAAATTTGTCTCTGCAAATTTATCAAAGGAACTGAGAAAAAAATATAATAAAAGGAACATTCCATTGATAAAAGGCGATCAAGTAAAAATTATGCGCGGAGAATTTAAAGGAAAAATAAATAAAATCGAAAAAGTAAATATAAAAAAATCAAGAGTAATGATCTCAAATATTAATAGAACTAAAAAGGATGGCTCTAAAATAAAAGTTTATTTTGATCCTTCAAATTTGCAATTGACTGAATTAAATTTAGAAGATAAAAAAAGAATTCAAACTTTAGAAAGAAGATTAATTTCTAAAGAAAAACCTGGGGGAAAATTTTTGAACAAAGATGAAAATCAAAAAAAAAGTAATGTGCACTTAAATAAAAAAAAGGATAATATAAAAAATGTACCTAAAAAGAAATAAAATACCAAAATTTTGGCCAATACCAAGAAAAGGAACAAAATATTTAGCCTTAGCTAATCATAATCAAAAAGAATCTATCCCATTATTAATTGTTTTACGTGATATTTTAAAATTAGTCAGAAATAAAAAGGAATTAAAAAAGGTTTTAAATGAGGGACAAATTAAAGTAAATCAAAAAAAAATTCAAGAAACAAATTTTCCCCTATGTTTATTTGATATAATTCATATTTTAACTACTAAAAAAAATTATCAGATAAATTTATCTGAAAATAAAAAAATCTATTTGAAAGAAATTTCTGATAAAGAAGCAGAAGCTAAGATTTTTAAAGTGGAAAATAAAAAAATTCTTCTGAAAAATCAAATTCAATTAAATTTAATGGGTGGTAAAAATATTATTTCGACTAAAAAAATTTTAATTGGAGAATCTATTGTCTTGGAATTAAAAAATAATAAAATCATTGAAATAATTCCTTTTAAAGAAGGAGAAAAAGTTCTTGTAATTAAAGGAAAACATCAAGGATATTCTGGAAAAATAAATAAAATCAAAAATCTTGGAAACAAAAAAATAGCAGAAATAATTTTTAATAAAACAATAATCAATGTTTGGAATAAAAATTTGATTATGATAAAATAAGATGGGAAATACAAATCAAAATAAGATGCGGAAAATTGAAATAGAAAAAATCATTCTTAATTGTGGTGGCACTGATGAAAAACTTGAAAAATCTGTGAAATTGCTTGAAAAATTAACTCAAAAAAAAATTAAAAAAATAAAATCTACGAAAAGAATTCCAGGATTCAAAATTTCTCCTGGAAAATTTAGTGGATGTAAAATAACAATAAGAAACAAAAACCAGATAACGGATTTGTTAAATAAATTTTTTGCTACAATTGAAAATGAAATTTCAAATAAAAAAATAACCTTAAATGCGGCTTCTTTTGGAATCCCAGAATGCATTGAAATTCCTGGATTTGAATATGATAGGGAAATAGGAATACTTGGATTTGAAATTTCAATAATTTTTAAAAGAAAAGGTAAAAGAGTGAAATTAAAAAAGAGCAAAAGAGGAAAATATCCACTTAAACAACAAATCTCTAAATTAGAAATAATTGAATATCTAAAAGAAAATTTTGGATTGGGGGTAATTTAATATGACTGCGAGTGATTGGAGAAAAGTATTGAAACAATTTATAAAAAAACCAGTAATAAAAATAAAATACATTAAACATAATCGACCTAAAAAGAGAACCACGGGCATAGCAAGAAAAAAATGCGAAAGATGTGGAAGATTTGGGGCGATGATAAATAAATATGGTCTTAATCTCTGTAGACATTGCTTTAGAGAAGTCGCTGAAAGATTAGGATTTAAGAAATATAATTAAAATGAGTCAAGATATTATCGCAGACGGATTAAATCAAATAATGAATGCTAAAAAAGCAAGAAAAGAAAATGTTGTTATTAAAAAACATTCTAAATTATTTGAGAATATACTAAAGATTGCAAAAGATTCAGGTTATCTAGATTATTCTATAAAAGAAAAGGACTTAATAATAAATTTTAATAAAATAAATGAAATTCGGGCGATTAAACCAAGATTTTCTGTTTCAATTAAAACAATAAATAAATATGTTAGAAGATTTCTTCCTGCTAAAAATTTTGGTTTTTTGATTATTTCAACTAATCAGGGTTTAATGAAACACGAAGAAGCTAAAGAAAAAAATTTGGGGGGTTGTTTAATCGCTTATATTTTCTAAATATTTAAGTACTAAAAATCAAATAAAATGAAAGAAAATGATAAAATGGAAAACTTGATTGAAACAATAGAAATACCAAATGAAATAAATGTAGAACTTTTAAAAAATGAGATAGTCATGAAAAAAGGTGAAGATACGCTTTCTAGAAAATTTAATTCAATAATTCGCCTTAAAAAACAAGATAATAAAATCGTCATCGAAGCTAAAAGGAATAGAAAAATTGAAAAAAAGAATTTTGGAACTCTTAAAGCCCACATAAAAAATATGATTAAAGGTTTTGAGAAAAAGTTTAAGTATAAATTGGAAATTGCTTTTGTACATTTCCCAATGAATGTAAGTGTTGATCAAGAAAAGAATGAAATAATAATAAAAAATTTTCTTGGTGAAAAAAAGGATAGAAAACTAAAAATTCCAGAAGGGGTTTATATCAAGATAGATAAAGAAATTATTGAAGTTGAATCTATTGATATTGAAAAGGCCGGACAACTAGCCGCAAATCTTGAAAAAAGAACCAAGGTTAGAAATAAAGATCGAAGAGTTTTTCAAGACGGAATCTTTATCATTGAAACTCCTAAAAAAAGGTTTTTATAAAAAATGAAAAAGAAATTTTTACGAAAAGATTGGAGAAAATATTCCAAATTAGGTTTAAGAAGAAAAAACAAACAGAAGTATAAAAAAGCAAAAGGGATGGACAATAAGATGAGATTAAATATGAAAGGGAATCTTAGAAATATTTCCATTGGCTTTAGAACTAAAAAAGAAGGAAGAAATTTGATAGATGGTTTAACCATCAAAAATATTTTTAATTTAAAAGATTTGAAAAACATTAAAAAAAATGAATTGGGAATTATAATGCATATTGGAAAGAAAAAAAGAATGGAAATTGCAGAATATGCTTTAATAAATAAAATCAAATTAAAAAATTTGGATCCAGAAAAATATTTAGAAAAAATTAAAATGGAAATAAAAGAGAAAAAAGAAGAAAAATTAAAGAAAATAAAAGAGAAAAAAGAAAAATCTAAGAAGAATAAAATGAAAAAAGATCAAAAAACAGAAAAATCCAAAGAAGAGATTCAAAAAAAGGAAAAGATAGAAGAGGAAAAAGGGCATAAAGATCAAACTTTAAATTTAAATAATAAAAAAATGAATTTGAAAAAGAAAAAAGATGAATTTAAGAAATAAGAAAGATTTAGCTGCAAAAACACTTCATGTTGGAAGAAATAGGATTTATTTTAATAATCAGGGATTTAAAGAAATAAAAGAAGCAATAACTAGGCAAGATATTAAAGACTTATACAATGAAAAAATGATCCAAATTAAACCAATAAAGGGTAGAAAAAAAATACAGAAAAGAAAAAGGAAAAGGGGCCCGGGGAAAATAAAGAAAAAATTAAATAAAAGGAAACAAGAATATGTTAAAATAACCCGGAAATTAAGAGATTATATAAAATCTCTGAAAAATCTTGGGATAATATCTAGAGAAACTTATCTTGATTTAAGAAAGAAAATAAGAATGAGAATTTTCAAAAGTAAAAGAAATCTCCAGGAATATTTACAAAAAACTTTTAAATTAGATTTAAAGAAACAACTTCCGAGTAAAAATTTAAAAAAATCAGTAAAAACAAATTCGAAAAAAGAAAAATTGCCTCAAAATAATCTAAGGAAATTAAATAAAACTAAAAAGATTTCGAAAAAAATAAACAAATCAAAAAATATAAAAATAACAAGTAAAAACAAATTAAAATGAATTTAAATAAAAGAAGAAGAAGAGAATTTAAAACAGATTATAAAAAACGATTGAGATTACTTAAGGGAAATTATCTAAGATTTGTTGTTAGAAAAACAAATAAATATTTAATTTTGCAGATAGTTGATTCAATAAAAGCTCAAGACAAGATTCTCTTTTCATCAACAACCAAAGAATTGCTAAAATTTGATTGGCCAGAAGAGAAAAAATCTAGTTTGAAATCTTTAAGTGCTGCTTATTTAACAGGATTATTGCTTGGAAAGAAAATTATTAATTTAAAGAAAGAATTAATTTTAGATAGTGGATTAATTCCGAATACCAAGGCCTCTAGGGTTTATTCAGCAGTTAAGGGATTAGTAGATTCTAGAATAAAAATTAAACATAATAATAAAATATTCCCAAATGAAGACCAAATTTCTGGGAAATATATGAAAGAAGATTTTTCTTCTGAATTTAAAAAAATTAAAGAAAAAATAATAAAAAATGATGCCTAGAAGACCAAAAAAATCAAAAGAAGAAATTCAAAAAATTAGAGAAGAAAGACTAATAGAAACCCAAAGGCAACAATTAGAAAATTGGAAACCTAAAACTGAATTGGGAAAACTTGTTAAAGAAAAAAAAATAACAAAAATTGAAGAAATATTGAATCATAAAATTTTAGAACCAGAAATTGCAGATACTTTATTAAATCTAAATTCTGAACTATTGAACATTGGACAATCTAAAGGAAAATTTGGTGGTGGAAAAAGACGAGCTTGGAGACAAACCCAAAGGAAAACTGCTGAGGGAAATGTCCCTACTTTTTCTTGCATGTGCGTTGTAGGGAATAATGAGGGAATTGTGGGGATTGGCTATGGTAAATCTAAAGAAACCCTTCCTGCAAGATCAAAAGCATTAAGAAAAGCTAAATTAGATATCATAAAAATTAAAAGGGGTTGCGGCAGTTTTGATTGCACTTGTGGAGAACCACATAGTGTTCCTTTTATTGTTGAAGGTAAATGTGGAAGCTGTAGAATAAAATTAATTCCAGCACCGCAAGGCACTGGATTAGTTATTGGTGATGAATGCAAAAAAATATTAAAACTCGCAGGAATAAAAGATGTTTATAGTGTTAGTTTTGGAAAAATAAGAACTACAATAAATTTGGCAAAGGCTTGCCTATATGCTTTAAAGAAAACAACAGAAAAATAAAATGGAAGAAAGAAAATTTATAAAATTAAAAAAAGAAGAATTTGCGATCAAAGAATATATTAAAAAGAGCCTGGGTAAGGGAAAGATAAGTAAATTGGATATTGAATATACTCCTTTAGGAGAAAAAATAATTATTCTTACGAATCGCCCGGGATTTGTTATTGGAAAAAAGGGTGAAAGAATTGACAGATTCACAAGATTTTTAAAAGAAAAATTTAAATTAGATAATCCCCATATTGAAATCAAAGAGATAGAAGAACCACTCTTTGATTCTCAATTAGTTGCAGATGAAATTGCGACAGCATTAGAGAGAATGGGGAATCTAAAATTTAAAGTTATTGCTTATAGGAAATTACAAGAAATAATGGGGCAGGGAGCTCTTGGTTGTGAATTAAGATTAACTGGAAAATTACCTAGCGAAAGATCTAAATCTTGGAGATTTGCTTTAGGTTATCTTAAAAAGGCTGGAGAACCAAGTAAAGAGATTAATCGAGCCCAATCCACAGCATTGACTAAAACAGGAATTATTGGTATAAAAGTTGCGATTATGCATCCTAAGGCAAAAATTTATGATAAAATTGAGATTAATGATGAAATTAAAAAACAAATTAATGAAATTCCAAAAGATCAAAATATAGAAAAGACAGCAATAAAAAAATTAAAAAAAATTAAAAAAACTCGGAAAACAAAAAAAATTAAAATTAATTAAAATGGGAATCTTAAAAAATAACGAAATTTCAAGAATGTCTGAAAAGGAAATAAATGAAAAACTAGAAGAATTAAAATTAGAATTAATTAAAAGTAAAATTACTTCTAGCAAAAGTGGAAAAACAAAAATTAAAGAAATAAAAAAGACAATCGCAAGATTATTAACATTTAATAGACAAAATAAAAAGTCTATTAAGAAATAAATATGGATATATGCCCCAAATGTGGTTTGCCTTTACAAGCCTGTGTTTGCGAAGAGATAGCAAAAACTGAACAGAGAATAAATTTACAAATTGTGAAAAAAAGATTTGGGAAATTAATAACAATCATCTCTGGTTTTAAGGATATAAATCTTAAAACAATTGCAAAAAATCTTAAACACGAATTAGCTTGTGGTGGGACAATAAAAGATAAAATAATAGAATTGCAAGGAAATCATCTTAAAAATGCAAAAAAGGCATTGATAAATCAAGGATTTCGAGAAGATTTGATAGAAATTATATAAAGGCAAATCTAAAATTAAAAAGAAGAAAGGTTAATAAAGAGGATCAAAATAGATAAGAATATATGGAAAATAAAAAAAAATTAATAGCAGTTATTAGAATTCATGGAAGAGTTAAAGTTCCAAAAGATATTGTAAACACTCTTGATAGATTAAGATTAAAAAGAAAATATTCTTGTGTCCTAATTCCTTTTAGTAATAAAAATTTAATGGGTATGATAAAGAAAATAAGATATTATATTGCATTTGGAGAAATTGAAAAAGAAACTTTAGTAAAATTATTGAAAGCTCGGGGTAAAAAAATTGATAAAAAAATTTTTAATGAAGAAAAAATTGCAGATTCACTAATTAATGGAAATTCTCTGAAAAAATTGGATTTTAAACCTTTTTTTAAATTACATCCGCCAAGAAAAGGAATAAAAAGTAAATTACAATATCCTAAAGGAGTTTTAGGCAATAATAAAAAAGATATAAATAAATTAATTTTAAGGATGCTGTAAATAGTGTTTATTAAATTCAATGAAGATCAAAAAAACGAAAAAATCCAAGAGACTGCGAGGAAGTAAAACTCATGGACATGGTGCTAAGAAAAAATGGATGGGAAAAGGCCATAAGGGTGGAAAAGGAATGGCTGGAACTGGAAAAAGGGCTGATCAAAAAAAATCCTTAATTTTAAAAAAATATGACCAATATTTTGGGAAAAAGGGGATTACAAGTAAAAAAACTCAAAATAAAAAAATAAAAAAAATAAATTTGGGTTCTATTCAAAAAAACTTGCTTTCTCTTTTAACAAAACATGGTGAAGATGGTAAATTAAATTTAAAAGAATATAAAATTCTGGGGAATGGAGAATTTAAAGAAAAGCTAATTATTATTGCAAAAGGCTTTAGTAAAAGTGCTAAAGAAAAAATAGAAAAAAATAGGGGGCACGCAATTCTTTTTAAAAAATTAAAAAAAATTTAATTAAACAAGGAATAAAAGAAAATCTTTAATTTGTAAAAGATTTATCAAAAATATTTAAATTTAATATGGGATTTAGAAATATATTAAAAAACCTTCCAGAGGTTATTGGTCCTACTGAAAAGAAATTAGGTTTTAATATTAAATTAAAATGGACCCTAATAATTCTTGGGGGATTTTTTATTCTTTCAAATATTTCTCTTTATGGTTTAGCAAATAATGCTTTAGAGAGATTTGAGTATTTGGCAATTATTATGGGAACTAGTTTTGGTTCTATAATTTCTTTGGGAATTGGTCCAATTGTAATGGCCTCTATTATTCTCCAATTATTAGTTGGAAGTAAAATCTTAAATATTGATACTTCTACGGCTGATGGGAAAAGATTTTTTCAAGGAATTCAAAAATTATTAGTTTTCTTTTTTATATTAATTGAGGCGATAATTTATGTTTCTATGAAGGGCTTGGAAGCAATTCCGGGTTATGGCTTTATTGTGATTTTTCAATTGATTTTGGGAGGATTAGTAATCTTATTTATGGACGAATTATGTAATAAATGGGGTTTTGGATCTGGAGTTAGCTTATTTATTGCTGCAGGTGTTGGATGGAGATTAATAACCTCTGCTTTTGGATTCTTAGGACCTCAAGGGAATCTTCAAATTTCTGGAAAATTCATAGTATTTGTAACTAGTTTATTGAATCAAAATCCTCAGGCAGCGATGTGGGCCTTTGCAGCAATATTTTCTACAATTGTTTTATTTTTAGTCATTGTTTGGGCGCAATCTTTGAAAATTGAAATACCCCTAAGTTATAATCGATTAAGAGGATATGGGATTAAATGGCCTCTTCAATTCTTTTATACTAGTGTAATCCCTGTAATTTTAACTGCAGCATTAATTGCTAATCTTCAATTATTTGGAGGAATCGCTCAAAATTGGATTGGTCATCCAACCATTTTAGGAAATATTGTAAATGGACATGCAGAATCTGGTTTCCTATATTGGATTAGTTCCACCAATATTGTAGAAAGAATCATTCAAGGAAGTTGGGAATGGAAATTATTAATTCAGACAATGGGCCATATTTTGTTTTTTATGATTTTTACTGCAATATTTTCTTTGTTTTGGGTTAAGACTTCTGGAATGGATGCTTCAAATCAGGCTCAAAAAATTTTGCAATCTGGTTTACAAATCCCTGGATTTAGGAAAGATGAACGAATTTTACAATCAATTTTATCTCGATATATTCTCCCTTTAACAATTATGGGGGGGGTTGCCATAGGATTTCTTGCTGCACTTGCGAATGTATTGGGAACATTAGTTGGTGGAACAGCCCTACTTTTAGGAATTATGATTACTTTTCAATTTTACCAAAATATTGCGCAGCAACATGCAATGGATATGAATCCAAGTTTAAGAAAGGTTATGGGTGTTTAAAATAATGATAAAAGAATTAATTCAAACAAATCCAAAGATTGCAATAATTATTATTTCCTTATTAGTCACGCTTGTGATAACTACTATTACTTATTTTGTTACTGATAGGAAAAAAATGAAAGAGATTAAAACAAAACAAAAAAGATTGAGAAAAGAAATCAAAGAATGTAGGGACAATCCAAAAAAAATGATGGAATTAAATAAAGAAATGATGAAAGATCTCCCAGAACAAATGAAACATTCTTTTAAACCCATGTTAATTACTATCGTGCCCCTATTAGTTTTATTCGGATGGTTAAGAAATACTTTTGCAGAAACAACTCTTGCTTCGGGATGGATTTGGTGGTATATTATTTCTTCATTAATTTTTAGTATGATTTTAAGGAGGTTATTTAAATTAGAATAAATCAAATTAAAAAATCGATCTAAAATTAAATTTTAATAAAAATAAAAAAATGGACAAAAACAAAATTTTAAAATTACAAGTTATTGAAGAAGAAATTAATGAAATTGATAATAAATTAAAATATATTGAAGAAGATCTTTCGAGTATAAAAGAATTAAAAAATGATTTAAAAGAAATAAAGAAAACAAAAGAAGATATAGCTTGGGTAGAATTAAAAAAAGGGATTTATATGCCCATAAAAATTGTAAAAGGGAAATTATTAATTAGATTAACAAATAAAGAATTTATAAGAAAACCCATTGATGAAACCATTAATTTAATTGATGAAAATTTGAAAAAATTGCTTGAAACCAAATCATTTTTTTTAGAAAAATTTGGGGATTTAGAATCACAGATAAATAGTTTAATTAAGGATAAAGAAGAATAATTTGCAAATCCTGTCTTAAAATAATTTATGATTTTTATTTACTTTCTTTAAAAATTGAGCATAAGTTTGATTCCCAAATTCTGAAATCATTCCTTGAATGTTTTTCTTTTTTATTAATTCAAAGCAAGGATTTTTCATATTAATTTTTTTATGATTTTTCCAAATTTCCTCTGAACTTCTTTGTTCTATTTTTATATTTTTTGGTGAATATTTTAAAGAATCTGAAAGAATATATAGGGGGATTTTGCTTTTTTTTGCAATTTGCGCGAACATACCACTACCAATCTTATTTATTGTACCTTTTTTAAATAAAACATCTGCACCAAATAAAACTAAATCTGCCTTTTTTGTATGTTGAGTTTTTGTTAAAGCAACTGCAGCTGCAGAATCAGCAAATAAGGTAACTTTAATTCCTGCTTTTTTTAATTCTATTGCACTTTTCCTCCCTTGATAAAGCGGGCGAGTTTCAGTATTATAAACTTCGAATTTCTTATGATTTTTTTTTGCATAGATTAATGATTGAATTACAGTTGAAGAATGACAATGCGTAAAAATAACAGAATTATCTTTTATTATCTTAAAAACAGTTTCGTTAATTTTTTTTTGATTATCTTTTAACTTTTTAATAAATTGCTTATAAGAGACTTTATCTGCAATTTTAAGAGAATTTTTTAAAAGAGCTTCTGTAGGCCTTAGGGATAATAATTTTTTTTTGGATTTTTCTGTTGGAATTAATTTATAAGCATAAAAGGCCTTTTTAGCTATATCTTTTGCTCCTTGAATTTTAAGTGATTTTATATCGTTGCAAATTTTATTAAAAATTATTTTTTTATCCATTTATTTTATTTCATAATTTTAATTATTTTAAGGATTCTTAAAAATAATTCGAATGAAAACTATAAAAATCTATTGATTAAATTTTAATTCTTAAATCTAAAACTTTTAATAAGATTTAAAAATCTATTAAGTTAATAAGATTCCAGGAGAAAAAATGTTAGAAAATTTAATTAATCCAAAAAAGGCTGAAAAACGTCCTTGGGAAATGTTTTTTATCGGCGCATTTTATGCTTTAGTTTCTTTAATTTTAGTTGAATGGGTTTTTGCTGGTGATCCGGTTTTATCTAGATATCAAGGATTATTAGTAGTCACATTTACAGTTATTTTTTCTTTGCCTTTTATGTATTATGCAATTAAAAATGAAGAACAAAAAGATTTGCAAATTAAAGGTTTTAAAAAACTAATAAAGGAACATGAAAAAGCCATTCTTTATTTTATGTTCTTATTTATCGGTTTTATTTTTACTTTTTCTGTTTGGTATGTTGCAATAGAAGACGGTAATCAAAGTTTTAAAGTTCAAATTGAAACTTATTGTGCAATTAATCAACCCACAAATTTTGATCAATGCGTCTCAGAATATGGAATGGAACAATCTTCTACTTCAAAAACCACTGGTTTTTCGATTACAAAAGACAGATTCCTAAGTATTTTTATTAATAATATTTATGTTCTCATCTTTACTCTGATTTTTTCTTTGCTGTTGGGGGCCGGGGCCATTTTTATCTTAGCCTGGAATGCTAGTGTAATTTCTGCTGCAGTTGGAATTTTTGCAAAATCTAATTTAATTCAAGTACCCATTGGAATTTTGAGATACATGATTCATGGAATCCCTGAAATTGCAGCATATTTTACTGTGGCGCTTGCTGGCGGAATTGTTGGTGTGGCAGTTATAAAACATGAAATTCATTCTGAAAAATTTTGGATAATCCTCCAGGATTCTTTAAATTTAATTATTTTAGCTATTGTATTGCTTTTAGTTGCTTGTTTCATAGAGGTTTTTATAACTCCAATTATTTTTTAAAAAATTAAAGAATAAAAAATTTAGAAATCTTTGAAAAGAATTAAATTTAAAAATCAAAAATTATAATTAACTTTGTTATAAAAAATAAGAAGAAATAAAAGATGGTGAAATATATTTGCAAAAATTGTAATTATCGATTTAATTCGAATAATGATCAAAATGAATGCCCCTATTGTGGTAGAAATGCTCTTGAAAAAGACAAATCTGCTTCAGAACTTTTAGAAGAAATTGAAAATATTTTAGAAGGATAGTTAAAGAAATTTTTTGGCAAAAAAATTTGGATTCTTTTTTTTAAATAAGTTTAAAAATAATTAAACCAACAATAATCTATGGAATTGTTATTATTTTTTTCATTAATAATAAGTGCAATAATCTGTTTAATATTTTTACCTGCTTGGATAAAAAAAACAAAAAAGATACACTTAGTTTGGAGAGATATGAATAAATATAATCCTTTAAAGAAAATCTCTGCTTCTGGGGGAATTATTGTTTTAATGGCCTTTATTATTGGTTGTTTATACTATATTGCATTTAGAACTTTTTTAATGAGGGCTATTGATGGAACAACTATAAAAATATTCAGCATAATTTGTGTTATTTTAATTTTATCAATCATTGCACTTATTGATGATTTATTTGGATGGAAACAGGGCGGGCTTTCAATTTCTTTAAGATTATTTTTAATTTTAATTGCTTCAATTCCTTTAATTGTTATTAATATTGGTAATTCTTTAATAGTTTTTCCATTTATTGGTGCCATAAATCTTGGAATTTTTTATTCATTAATAATTGTGCCTTTAGGGATTGTTGGTGCTTCGGCAACTTATAATTTTTTGGCTGGATTTAATGGTCTTGAAGCAGGGCAAGGAATTCTTATTTTAAGTTTTTTATCTTTTGTGGCTTATAAAACCGGCTCTGCTTGGCTTGCATTAATTGGATTGATAATGGTCTCTGGATTAGTTATTTTTTATATTTATAATAAATATCCTGCAAAAGTTTTCCCAGGCGATATTTTAACATATCCAATTGGTGCTTTAATTGCCTGTATGGCAATATTAGGAAATTTCGAAAAAATTGCTTTAATTATTTTTATTCCATATATTATTGAGACAATTTTAAAGATCCGAGGAAAAGTTACTGAATTTAAAAATAAAAAAGAATGGCCTCAATCTTTTGGAATTCCGAAAAAAGATAAAAGTTTAGAAATGCCTTATAAAAAAATTTATAGTCTTACTCATTTCTCTATTTTTATTCTTAAAAAATTGAGATTGAAAAATAAAGTTTATGAAAAAGATGTTGTTTATTTTATTTTTATAATTCAAATTATTTTTATATTATGGGGATTATTTATAATCTAAAAAATTTTAAAGTAAACAAGGACTTTTGAAATAAACAAAGGATTTTAAAATAAAAATTTATTTATATGAGAACACTTAATTAAACATATTTAAATAAAGATCCCCATATTAGGAATATTAAATTGAAAAATGATGATGGAAGATATAAAAAAATCAATAGCGAAAATTTACGAAATTTCTAAAAAGAAAAACATTCGAATAATTTTTGCGATAGTTTTGCTTGCAATTATCTTGTTTTCTAGTTCTTTTATAAGGGTTCAAAATATAAACTTATTAAAAGATTCCACAACTGGAAAATACATCCCCCTAGCCTTAGATCCCTTTTACTTTTTAAGATTGGCTGAGACAATTATAGAGGAAGGTTCTTTACCAGAATATGATTCTATGAGATATCCTAGTTTAAGGGTGGGATTTTCAAATGAAATTCTCCCAATAATCTTGGTGGGATTATATAAAATGATTAGGCCTTTTAATAATGAAATTACTATCGGGCTTGTGGATATTATTTCCCCAGTAATTTTTTTTGTGCTGGGATTAATTGTTTTTTTCTTTTTGATTTATTCCCTAACTAAATCTAAAACAAATGCCTTAATCAGCACAGGATTCCTATCTATTATCCCCCTATATCTATATAGAACACTAACGGGTTTTGCAGACCATGAATCTATTGGAATGTTTGCATTTTTCTTAACCCTTTTAATATTCTCTCTTACACTTCAATTTTTAGAGAAATCCTCAAAAAAACAAGAAAATTTAAATCCAAAAAAGCAAAATAAAAAGCAAATTTTTAAAAATATAACTTATGGATTAATTCTTGGAATTGCTTCTGCATTTACTATTGCTAGTTGGGGGGGTATTGCTAAATTTGTTTTTATAATTATTCCACTTAGTTTTTTTATAATTTGGATTATGAAATCTAAAAATTTTAAAGAAAATCAAAATTTGCAAGAAGATACTAATTCTAAAAAAACTTTTTCAAATTATTTATGGGCCTATTTATCTTGGAGTCTTTTTTGCATTTTATTTGCAATTTTTTTTGGTTATAACTTTTCTTCAATTATAAATATTATTTTCCTGAATACAACTAGCATTCTCAATCCTTTTGTTTTTTTATTTTTATTAGTAGATTTTACATTTATGTTTAGAATTAATAAAATTCTTGATAAATTAAAAAATAAAAAAATAAAAAAATCTGGGATCCTCCTTAGTTTAATCATTACTCTAATTTTAAGTTTAATTATCTTAGGCATCTTTAAAGGAAATTCTTTAAGCTTTCTTTCAGAAATAATTAATAAATTATCACATCCTTTCGGAATTGAGAGAACTGGATTGACTGTCGCAGAAAATGCTCAACCTTATTTAATGGATTGGGTTAATCAGATTACCAAAGGATTTTTTTGGTTATTTTATATTGGATTAGCTTGTATTGGAATAAATTTTTCGAAAAACATCGATAATAAAAAAAATAAAATACTTTTTTGCTTATCTTGGATTATTTTAATTTCTGGGATTTTATTTAGTAGAATCTCTGCAGGTTCTATATTGAATGGTGAAAATTTTTTAAGTAAACTTGTTTATTTTGGAAGCATTATTTTATTTATTATCTTTTTAATTTATGCTTTTTTAAAAGCCAAAATTAAATTAAATGAAAACTTAATTTTAATTATTTCTTGGACCTTAGTTATTTTAATTGCTGCAAGGGGGGCCGTTAGATTATTCTTTGTAATTATGCCTTTGGTTTGCTTTATAATTGGATATGCGGCAATTAGTTTTAAAAATTATTACAAAAAAAGCAAGAAAAGTAAAGATGAACTTGTAAAAATGATTTTGGGATTGGCATTAATTTTTTTGATTATTCTTTTAATGATCACTGCAAATATTTTTATTACATCCACAACATATCAAGCGAAAAATACTGGGCTTTCTGCAAATAGCCAATGGCAAAATGCCATGGCTTGGGTAAGAAATAATACAAACATAAAAGATATTTTTATCCATTGGTGGGATTATGGGTATTGGGTTCAATATCTTGGAGAAAGGCCCACAGTTACTGATGGGGGCCATGCTAATGGTTATTGGGACCATTTAATTGGAAGATATCTTTTAACAACACCAAAACCAGAAACTGCTTTGAGCCTTATGAAATCCCATAATGTCTCTTATTTATTGATAGATCCCACAGACATTGGAAAATATCCCGCCTATAGTTCTATTGGGAATGGGAAAGATAATCAAGATAGGTATTCTTGGATTATTACTATGATTTCAGATCCTAAACTAACACAAGAAACACAAAACGAAACAATTAGAGTTTATCAGGGGGGGAGTTTAGTTGATCAAGACATAATTTATTCTATTAATAATACAGAAATATTTTTACCTGAAAAAAAATCTGCAATAATCGGAATTATTTTGAAAACAGATTTAAATGAAAATTCTATGAAAATAAAACAACCAGAAGGTGTTTTTTTATATAATGAAGAACAAATAAGGATACCCTTAAGATATGTATATTATAATAATCAGATATTAGATTTCAAACAAGGATTAGATTCAATAGTTTATATCTTCCCAAAAATTTCTCAAACTTCTGATGGATTACAAATAGATCCCCAAGGTGCTTTAATTTATTTATCCCAAAAAAATATGTGGAGTTTAGTTTCTCAAATGTATATCTTAAATAATTCTTTTGAAAAATATCAAGGATTAAAATTAGTTCATTCAGAACAAGATCCTTATGTAAATTTATTTAAAAATAGTGGGACAGATCTTGGGGATTTTATTTATTTTAATGGGATTAAAGCCCCAATTAAAATCTGGAAATTTGATTGTCCTTTAAATATTTTAGAAAGAGAAGAATTTTTAAGTAAATCTGGAGATTGGGCTGAATTTGATAATCTCCAATTTATAAAATAAAGCTAATGGATCTTAAATAAATTTTAAATCAGAATCTCTCAAATAATAAATCTCAACAAACAAAAAATTTTAATGAAAAATAATTTAAAAATGAAGGATTCAAAAATAGTAATAATAATTGGGACAAGAGCAGAATTAATAAAAA
>Ga0265592_1000099_pt1 | contig 55491 bp, 50 predicted proteins | sample saktaG_7_FD_190141 | JGI IMG/M metagenome (GOLD analysis project Ga0265592, IMG submission 190141) | Saline water microbial communities from Sakinaw Lake, British Columbia, Canada - sak_2010_1_5_120m | ecosystem: Environmental > Aquatic > Non-marine Saline and Alkaline > Saline ... | reverse complement strand
AACCATTTACTCTCTTTTGCGCGCGATTCAAGAAAAAGAAAAAATAACTATTTTTCTGGTCACGCACGACTTAAATATCGTGTATAAATATTCAAACGAAGTGCTGTGTCTCAACCGCAAAGGACATAATTGTTTCGGGAAACCCAGAGAAATCTTAGACCCCAAGACATTGGAAAAACTTTTCGGCGCCGAGATTAAATTTTATGAACATCATTGATTGATAAAATTATGTCTCTACAAATTATTCTTACCTTAATCAGTGGAATTTTTATCAGCGGAGTCGCCGGCTATTTGGGAACATTAATGCTTTCCAAAAAAATGTCGGTAATAGCCGGACCATTGGCCCATCTCGCTTTCCCGGGGGTGGCCTTGGCTTTAATCTGCGGATTTAATATATCATTGGGAGTTTTTCCGTTTGTTATTATTGGAGCAATCCTTATTTGGCTTCTAGAAAAAAAGACGAAACTGCCTATGGAAAATTTGGCGGCGATTATTTTTGCCTCGGGAGTCGGGTCAGCTTTGCTTTTTTTACCAATTGATAAGGCGGAAGCGGCCTTGACCGGCAGTATCGCGAAAATAACTCTTGGAGAAACAATATTTGTAGTTATTTCAAGCTTATTGGTCTTCTGTGTTATAAAACAACTGTATCAAAAAATGATGCTAATAAATGTCCATGAAGATTTGGCGACCATAGAGGGTGTCAATATACAACTCTATAATTTACTTTACTTATTAAGTATTGCCATCGTTGTTGCGTTAGGTGTATATCTCGTGGGAGGATTGATAACCGCCGCTCTTATTGCCATTCCCGCCGCTTCGGCAAAAAATATAAGTAAAGGTCTGCATACGTATAAAGTATGGGCCATTACTCTTGGGATTATTTCAGCGATTGCCGGAATTCTTATCGCTCATTTTATCCATCTCCCAAGCGGCCCCATGGTGATTGTTTTCAGCGCAATGTTATTTTTAATTTCAGTTGGTTTCCGCAAACAATTATTTTAAAAGTAATAATACGCAGAAGCGAACTTGCAAATGACTTAAAATATTTGATTTGTAAGCATAAATCGATTAATAAATAATAATTAATAAATTAATTTAAAAAATATGGGACAATCAAAAGTGGTGAATATAAACGGAGAAAACGAATTTACTCAAGAAGTTAGGCAAAGTGAATTGCCGGTTTTAGTGGACTTTTGGGCTCCCTGGTGTATGCCCTGTCGGATGATGGCGCCGACCTTAGAAGAACTTTCCAATTTGATGGATGGGAAGATTAGGGTTGCTAAAGTTAATACAGAAAAACCGGAAAACCAAAATTTGGCCATTGAATTTCAGATTCAAAGCATTCCCAATATGAAATTATTTAAGGGCGGACAAGTGGCCGGCGAGTTTATCGGATTAAGAAATCTAAGTACAATTAAAAATGAGCTTGAAAAACTCATTAATAATTAGATAATTGGGAAAACATATGAATATTTCTAATGACAATCTAAAACGTCTAAAGGACATTCAAAAAATAGAAAATATTACGGATGCGGAAATAGCCATACTCATAGAGCCGATTCGGATTAATTATTCAGAATTAGATATTAATGGCAAAAAATATCCGGCTTGGAGAATTCTCTATAATCAAGCGCTTGGTCCGGGCAAAGGTGGCATCCGTTTTCATCCGGAAGTAAACGAAGACGAAGTTAAATCATTGGCTTTTTGGATGACATTAAAAAATTCTTTGGCTGATATCCCTTATGGCGGAGCTAAGGGTGGTGTTAAATTCAACCCCAAAACAGCCGACCAAGTCGAGCTGGAAACGGTAAGCCGTAAATATATTGACGCTTTCTATCCTTATCTTGGCCAAGATAAGGATATCCCCGCTCCAGACGTCTATACTGATAGTAAAATTATGTCTTGGATGCTTGATGAATTTGAGAAAAAAACGGGACGACATGAACCGGGAATGATTACCGGAAAACCGATTGAGCTTGGGGGTATTGCTTTGCGTAGCGATGCGACGGCTCAAGGCGGTTATTTAATAACCAAAGAAATGATTGGTAATTTTTTGGCTGACAAAGAAGACCTGACTATTGCCGTCCAAGGTTTTGGCAATGCCGGACATTTTATGGCGCAAAAATTGTATCAAGACGGATTCAAAATAATAGCCGTTTCCGATAGTCAAGGCGGTATTTATAATGAAAATGGGCTTGATATTATCAAATTGGTGGAGTTCAAAAAAGGCGGGCAAAGCGTAAACGACTATTCAATTGGTCAAAAAATCACCAATGAAGATTTATTAGAATTGCCGGTTGACATTTTGGTTTTAGCGGCTCTGGAAAATCAAATCACTGAAAATAACGCCGCTAAAATTAAAACCAATTATCTTGTAGAATTAGCCAACGGCCCGATTAATTATGAAGCTGATAAAATACTGACTAACAAGCAAAAAGTGATTGTACCGGATATTTTGGCCAATTCCGGCGGAGTGATTGTCAGTTATTTCGAATGGGCGCAAAATCGCACCGGTCAAATTCTTGATGAAAAATACTTGAGTGAACTTTTGGATAAAAAAATGAAGACCAATTGGCAAAGGGTCTATCATAAATACCAAGAAAAATCAGGAGCGATTACCCTGCGCCAAGCTGCTTATGTTTTAGCCGTTAATAAAATTTTGACAGCCGAAAAATTAAGAGGCCGAGTTGTGATAAAATAAAATTTTAAAATTATGAATAAACCTCTTTACGATTTAATTATTGTTGGCGCCGGACCAGCCGGCTTGACAGCCAGCATTTATGCCGGCCGTTATAAGCTAAACACTCTTGTTATCGGTCAAATAGAGGGCGGTTTAATGACCGAGTCCCATAAAATTTGTAATTTCCCCAGTGAGCAGAATATTAGCGGTATTGATTTGACGGAAAAAATAAAAGCTAACGCTTTGAGTCAAGGGATAGAGATAAAAAATGCCGAAGTTAATGATATTCAGAAAAATCAGTTCGGTTTTATGATAGAATTGGACAGCGGTGAAAATTATCTTGCCAAAACCATACTTTTAGCCACCGGAACCGAGCATCGCAAATTAGGATTAGAAAATGAGCATAAGTTATTGGGCCATGGGCTCTCTTATTGCGCCACTTGTGACGGCATGTTGTATAGAAATAAAATAGTGGCCGTTGCCGGAGGGAGCGATTCAGCATTAACAGCGGCTTTGTATTTGGCTAAAATCGCTAAAAAGGTTTACTTAATCTATCGAGGCCAAAAATTAAGAGGTGAACCGATTTGGACAGAAAAAATTTCCCAACATCCTAAAATCAAGGTTTTATTGGAAACCAATATCAAAAATTTGACAGGAGAAGAAAGATTAACCGGGGTTCAACTTAGTAAGCCATATCAAGGCAAAAATTCCGTTGACTTAGACGGATTGTTTGTCGAAGTCGGACTTGTCCCCAGAGCGTGTAATTATATCAAAAATTTAAAAATTGAAGAGAACGAACAAAATTATATTAAGGTAGGCGCAGACCAAAAAACTTCCTGCCCGGAAATTTGGGCAGCCGGAGATATTACTACTAATTCTAATAATTTTAGACAAATAATCACATCTTGCGCCGAAGGAGCGATTGCTGCCGAAGATATTTTTCATCACATTCAATCTTTATAACAAACTTCATTTTTCTATCTACGGCGGCAAAAACAAAAGGGTTCGAGTCACTCGCCTCGCCCTGTTGTCTAAACTAAATAGGTCTGCGCGATAATAAATTGTGTTGGCGGGACACTATGGTTAGGTACTGGTTATTTGAAGGTGTTTTTGATGGTTTTGGGAGGTTTTCCAATCGAGGCACGTGGGTCGGGGTAATATTTTTACCGTCACTGAATTTCGTACCAGTAAAACTGGCGCGCCACCTATTTTAATCTTTCAATCTCTTTTTTTATTTCTTCAATTACTTCGGGATTATGGATTATCTTATTTTTACTTTCGGTTATTGAAATAATATAGAATACTTTTCCGCCATATTTTGCTGTAAATTTTTCGTGCGTTTTTTTCTGCTGTTCTCTCTCGTTGATTATTTGCGTAATATATTCAAATCCTGCCGGTTTTACTTGAAGACCAATATATTTTTCGCGAATTTTAATAAAATAATCAACATTATATCCTCTATCCCATTCGTCGGGGGCGGGCTCGATTTTAACTCCAAGAATTTTTTCAAGCTGTCCATAGATTGTTTGAATCTCTGACTGATAACCGTCGAAGGTTCTATTTATTACTAAATTATATATAAAATTTATACAATCTTTTTCGGTAACACCTTCTATCTCGGCTTTACAAACATCAGTGACCTTAATAAACAAAGTTTTTCCGAGCTGCTCGAGGTGCTGTTTCGAATGGGCTTTGTCTAAATAAAATTTTTCCCACTCTTTTATTGTCTTCGGAGCACATTTTCTAATCAACTCTGCAACAGGACCAACTTTACTTTTTCTGGTTAGTCCCCACCGCATATTCGCTTGATTTAATATCCATTCTTTTGCCATATTATTTTGTTAAATTTAAAAATTTTATTTTGTATTTATAATCAAAATTGCTATCAACATCGACAAGTTGATTTTTTATCAAATGTGCATTTATAAATGTCTTATTTTTCAAGTATAAATAGCAGAGTAGATTGTTTTCTTGATCGTATTTTAGTGAATCAAATCTCATAAAAACTCTCTGGTTTTTTAATTTTGCTTGTAAAAATTTAATAGCTTCATCAATTTTATCTTTATTAACTTTTACCCCAATCAACCTTACCAACAGATCATTATTTAATAACAATTTTTCTGGACTTACGATTTTTTTGACAGAATATGTGTTTATTGCCTCGCTTTCTGTTGAATCAATTTTTGATCCAAATTGTAATTTTTTCGGATCAATTTTCCGGTCAAACTTTATTGTATCTTTAAAAATATACGGCAATTCAGACATATCTTTTGTATAATTGATATTATGTCGCTTTTGATCAATAAATTCAAATACGAAATTTTTAAACAAATCATCTTTGGTTGCCCCGATCTTTTCTTTTATTGTAGGTAAATAATTCTTATTGATCTCGTACCCAACCGAATTGCGATTTAAATTTTTCGCAGCAAGCATTGTGGTGCCGCTTCCTAAAAATGGGTCCAATACATTATCGCCGACAAAGCTAAACATTTTAATAAGCCGTTTAGGTAATTCTTCGGGAAACATTGCTAAATGTTTATCTTGCCTTGCGCCATTAAAATTCCAATGGCCATTAAAATACTGATTCCATTCATCTTTTGACATTTTTGACTCTTCTTTTATTCCTTTTGATACAAAAGGAGGAACACCTAATTTCTTAAAAATCAATATAAATTCATAATCCAACTTAATAATTCCATTTCTAGGATAAGGGAAACTTCCCATTATAGTAGCACCGCCAGTAGTATTCATTGTCGTTGCCTTCTGCCAAATGATAGCTCCCATATAATCAAAACCGATAGTTTCACAAAACTTAATTATTTCTGTTCTAATCGGAATAATTTTATATCTGCCATAATAAACCGACCGAGCAAATTGATCGCCTATGTTTATACAAAGCCTACAACCACCATCTAAAACCCTAAAACACCCTTTCCATACTAAATTTAGGTTATTAATATAATTTTCATAACTATCATTGAAGCCAATCTGATCTGATGAGCCATAATCTTTTAATTGCCAATAGGGCGGCGAAGTAATCACAAGATGAACAGAATTATTTTCTAATTCTGCCATATTTCTGGAATCGCCTACTATAACCTTGTGATTAGTTTTCATATTACCATTTTAGCTTAAATCAAAATATTAAGACATTCGGGTTGCGTCAATAATAAATTGTGTTGGCGGTGGGGGTGGGATTCGAACCCACGGGACCCGTTAGGGTCACGGCTTTCCAAGCCGTCCTATTTGGCCGCTCTAGCACCCCACCATATTCGCTCGCCCGCCTCACGCGGGCTCGCTCAAATTAAATAAAATTTAAACTTTCATTCCCATCAACGCGGCTATCCTTTCTTCGGTCGGCGGATGAGTGGAATATAACCTCGCAATCCAGCTCCCCGCCTGTTTGCCGCGAAAAGGATTGGAAATATATAAATGAGCCGTGGCGCTGTTCGCTTTTCTTAATGGATTCGGGTCTTGAGCAATCTTTTCAAGCGCCCGAGCTAATCCTTCAGGATAGCGCGTGAGCAAAGCCCCGTTGGCATCGGCTAAAAATTCCCGCTTTCTGGAAATCGCCAGCTTTATCAAATTAGCTGCTATGGGCGCCAGAATTGCGGAAACAATTCCTAAAATCGCCAAGATCGCACCCGCGCCTCCCCGCGAATCCCTTCTTCCCCTTCCATAAAATCCTATTCTTAAAAACATATTCGAAGCCAACGCGATAACCCCGACAAGCACCACCACCATTGTCTGCAAAAGCATATCCTTATTTTTTATATGCGAAAGCTCGTGGGCAATGACGCCCTCAAGCTCTGACTTTTCCAATTTATCCAGCAATCCTTGAGTTACGGCCACCACTGCGTGTTTTTTGTCTCGGCCGGTGGCGAAGGCATTGGGCTGACTTTCGTTTATAATATATATTTTTGGGAAAGGAAGACCGGCGGTGATACAGAGGTTCTCAACTATTCTGTATAAAGCGGGATTATCCGATTTTTTGATTAATTTTGCCCCGGCCAACGATAAGACGATTTTGTCAGAATACCAATAACTGCTAAAGCTCATAAAAACACTGAAGCCAACGGCAAAATACAAAATTCCCGGACTTTCAAGAACATAACTGAATATCCATCCCACCCCTATAATCAAAATCAAAAACACGGTTAGTAAAAGCCATGTCTTGCGGACATTAGATTCAGCGACATTGTATGATGTCATTTTTTAACGCAGTGTCCTAAAAATTGTATCCCGGCAAAAAAGATTTTTAGAACGCTACTTTGGGGGCTTCTCTCTCTTCCGGAGCCGTCAGCTCAAAAAGGTCCATCTTCTTAAAATTGAAAAGGTTGGCGATTGTGTTGGAAGGGAAACTTTCAATTTTAATATTAAGCTCTTTGACATTGCCGTTATAAAACCTTCTGGCTGCCTGAACTTTATCTTCCGTGTCAGTCAATTCCTCTTGAAGGTGTTTGAAGTTATCCGAGGCCTTCAAATCCGGATAATTCTCTACAACGGCAAAAAGGGACTTTAAGGTATTGGACAGCATATTTTCCGCCTTGCCTTTTTCTCCCGCTCCCTGCGCGCTCATTGCCTGCGCTCTTGCCTGCGTCACTTTTTCAAAAAGTTCCCTCTCGTGCTGGGCATACCCTTTGACGGTATTTACCAAATTAGGGATTAAGTTGTATCTCCTTTTCAGCTGGACATCAATATCTGCCCAGGCCTCTTTGCCCCTGTTGCGAAGCACAACCAAGCGATTGAATATCCCTACTATGCCTAAAAACAACAGGGCTAAAACCGCAATAATAACGATTAGCAATATACCCATATTTTTATGAATTAATGATTATCTTCATAGTTATTATAGCTGACATAACCCCAAAAAACAAGCCCGCACATTGTTAGGCACTGTTAGGGTCAGACCCTAACAATGTTAAATGTTAGTTAGATGTTAGGGTCTGACCCTAACAATTTGACAAGGCCATGATTCAAAACCCTGCCGAGTCGGCAGGGTTTTGAATTGTTTCTTTGGGTTATCTCTTTCCTTCTATTTTAACTGTTTCAGAAATCTCCGTAAGGATTGCCTTGCTCCATAGGATTATTGTTTTTCTTTTCCGGCTTGTCAGTAACCGCTGCTTCCGTTGTCAGAAATGTGGCAGCGGCAGATACCGCATTTTCCAACGCAGACCTGACAACTTTAGTTGGGTCAATTATGCCTGATTGAATAAGATTCTCAAACCTTAATGTCTGGGCGTTGAATCCGAAGTCCATTTCCTCACTCCCTTTGATTCTTGCAACGACCACTCCCGCATCCACTCCGGCATTATAGGCAATCTGCCTGGCCGGCGCCTCGATCGCTTTCTTAAGAATATCAACCCCTGTCTGTATATCTTTGACTAATTCTCTTTTTTCAGTAATCTCCAGATTAGCCAAAACCTTAGTCGCTTCTATTAACGCCACGCCCCCGCCCGGGACAATCCCCTCTTCAAGGGCGGAACGGGCTGCTGACAAAGCGTCTTCTGCTTTATGCTGTCTTACTTTTTGTTCAACTTCGGTAGGCGCTCCCACTTTAATAACAGCCACTCCACCGGCTAATTTTGCCAAGCGCTCTTGTAATTTATCTTTATCAAACTCTGAATCGACAATTTCCAATTGCTGTTTAATCTGGGAAATTCTTGTTTCTGTTTCTTGTTTGCTCCCCTTGCCTTCCACAATAATTGTATTATCTTTGGTGGCAACCACTTTTCTGGCTTGGCCGAGCATATCAATCTCCGTACTCTCAATTTTCAGTCCGACATCCTCTGAAATAACTTTTGCCCCGACTAAACAGGCGATATCCTCAAGCATCTCTTTTTTTCTATCGCCGAATCCGGGCGCTTTTATTGCCAAGGCGTTAAATACTCCTCTAATCTTATTAACCAGCAATGTTGCCAAAGCTTCTCCATCAACATCTTCGGCAATAATGACAACTTCTTTCTTACCGGTTTGGGCAATTTTTTCCAAAATGGGAATAATTTCCTTTATAGATGAAATCTTTTTATCGGTTATTAAAATATATGGCTCCTCAAGCTCTGCCTTCATATGCTCCGCGTCAGTTATCATATATGGAGAGATATAGCCCCTATCAATTTGAAGCCCTTTAACAATTTCTTTTTGCAAGCCGAATGTCTTTGATTCTTCTATCGTCACCACTCCATCTTTGCCCGCCTCATCTATCACATCGGCAATCATATTGCCCAGTTCCGAGTCCTCGGCTGCGATAGTGGCAACCTTGGCAATATCTTCTTTACCTGTCATTGGCTTTGAAATCTCTTTTAAAAATTCAACCACTCTCCTGGACGCCAGTTCAATTCCCTTTTTAAGAGCCAAGGGATTTGCTCCGGCCGCCACATTCTTAATCCCTTCGCCAATGATGGCTTGGGCTAAAACGGTAGCCGTAGTGGTCCCATCTCCAGCCATATCATTCGCCTTAGAAGCAACTTCTTTGACAATCTCTGCTCCCAGATTTTCAACCTTATCTTCCAGTTCAATCTCTTTGGCGATGGTAACGCCGTCATTGGTAATCACTGGAGAACCAAAACCCTTGTCCAAAATCACATTCCTGCCTCTTGGACCAAGAGTTACCTTTACGACATCAGCCAACTTGTCGACGCCAGCTTTTAATTTTTTCCGAGCTGCCTCGGAATATATGATGTTCTTTGCCATTTCTCTTGCTGTTGATTAATTATTATTGATTATTGATTTAGCAATTTTGGAATTATTCCAAAATTGCTAAAATATCGTCTTCTCGCGCAATTAAATACTCCTTGCCATCTATTTCTATTTCATTGGGACCATATTTAGTAAATAAAACCTTGTCCCCAACCTTCACGTCCAAAAGAATGATTTTCCCTGAAGCGGTTTTCTTGCCCGTGCCGACCGCTATAACAGTTCCCTGTTCCGGCCTCTCTTTTTCCGCTGTTGCCGGTAAAAATATTCCACTTTTTGTTTTTTCTTCCGTAGTAACCGGCTCAATTAAAATATAATCAGCCAATGGTTTAATATTCATTTTCTTTATATGATTACTTGCTAAAACGACCTTTCTCGTTTTAATTGGTTTGTTATTGCGATTTATACCTTAAACTAATCTCACAACTTTGTCAAGATTTTTATTGCTTTGCTGTTTAAAAATGATATAATATGTCAATGAAAGGTTTTTTCTTCCAAATCATAGCCGGAATGCTCGGTATCTATTTGGCATCCGAATTCATTGCCGGAGTCCAATTCAGTGGCGCCAACAAAATTTTTCTTTTAATCGGCTTAATATTTGGTATAATCAATTACTTTATCAAACCAATTCTGAATTTCTTTCTCTTCCCGGTCCGACTATTGACTTTTGGTTTAATTGGGTTAGTAATAAATATTGTGATTGTCTGGTTCGTTTCGTATGTTTTGTTTCCAAACAATTTTCAGATATCGGGCACAGTTCCATTAGTAATAACTACTTTAATCATCTGGGCTTCAAGCTTTTTCTTTTATCTGCTTGCCAAGCGCAGTTGGAAAAAACAAAGATATGACGATTAATATCCTCGCTATTCTCCAAATCATTATCTCAATTTTTTTGGTAACCGGCGTTCTGCTCCAGCAAAGGGGCTCGGCAATCGGGTCTGTTTTCGGGCAGGAAGGAGGCGCTTTCTACGGCTCGAGACGCGGTATTGAGAAAAAAATATTTTGGGCGACGGTTACCTTAGGCGCCCTGTTTATAATCTTAGCCGTTCTGAATCTAATCTTTTAGTTTGAAATAAAACGATTCATATCAACCCTAAAATTCAAAAGGGATTGAATTCTATTAAACCAAGGTTGAGCGTCCAACCGCTCAAGAAAAAACTAAAACCGCAAATCGCTCGGGTTTTTAATATGGCCAGAGCCCTGCCAAAGGTTCTTAATAAAAAAGAAAAAGTACTTTTTTTTGTATTCTTTGTTGCCTTTCTCGCCTCGGGCGGTTATCTTATCGCTTCTTCTTATGTGTCCGGCACAATTGTCGCGCCTGCCAACGGCGGAATTTTAAGAGAAGGCATCTTGGGCCAGCCGAGATTTATAAATCCGATTTACGCCGCTTCAAACGATGTTGACAGAGACCTGGTGAATTTAGTTTATTCCGGACTTTTCCAATATGACAGCGCGGGAGAAATCGTTCCCGACCTTGTGAAAGAATACTCTATTGAGAATGACGGAAAACTTTATAATCTTACCCTGAAAGAAAATGCGGTCTTCCATGATGGACAACCGCTTACGGCTGATGATGTAATTTTTACCATCAAAACAATCCAAAGCCCCGACTTTAAAAGCCCGATACAAGCGAAATGGCTGGACGTAAAAGCGGAAAAAATTTCCCAATACCAAATAATCATCACTCTTAAAAATGCCTATCCTGCGTTTTTGGAAACTCTTTGCCTGAAAATTATGCCTGACCATATTTGGTCGGAAATTTCAGCGGAACATTTTCCCCTTTCTTCATATAATTTTAAAGCAATCGGCTCCGGCCCCTTTCAAATACAAAACATAATCCAGGATAAGACAGGTAAAATTACCTCAATCAACTTAACTAAATTCCTTGACTATTACGGACAACCGCCATATATCAACCAGATTAATTTCCTATTTTTTGAAAACGGGGCAGAACTCCTGCGCGCAGCGGAAAATAATATTATTGACGCCCTTTCCTTACTTTCCGGCGACTATAAATCGGTTTACAATCTCAGCGAATATTCTTTTCTCATCCCTCGATATTTTGCTCTTTTCTTTAACCCCGCTAAAAGTGAATTTTTGGCGCAAGATACAATCAGGCGCGCTCTGAATCTCGCCACCAATAAACAGGAAATCAAAGAAAAAATATTGTCTGATAAGGGCGCTGTCACAGAGTCCCCTTTCTTATTAAATCTATACAGCCCTGAAAGCACCTCTTCGCCGGGCGAATTCAATCTTGATGAAGCGAAACAATTATTAAGCAATGCCGGATTTGTTGAGCAAGACGGAAAACTGCTGAAAATCAAAAGCGCGGAAACAATGAATTTTGTAAGCACATTGTCGTCCGGCGCAAAAGGCAAAACAGTGGAATACCTCCAACAATGCTTGGCTAAATTCAGCGATATTTACCCTGATGGCGAGATTTCCAGTTACTTCGGCGATAAGACGAAGACAGCGGTTATAAAATTCCAGGAGAAGTATGCTGATGAAATCTTAAAACCGTCGGGACTTTCCGCAGGCAACGGAGTAGTGGGGCCAAGCACCAGAAAGAAGCTAAATGAGGTGTGCGTTATTAACCTTGCCCAAAACATTCCGTTCAAAATAACGATTACTACACCCATTGACCCAATGCTCCAAAAGGTAGCGGAGTTATTGAAAGAACAATGGGCAAAAATCGGGATAGAGACAGAAATAAACGCTCTCTCAATCACGGAAATCAAACAAACCGTGATTAAAGAGCGTGAATATGAAACCTTATTGTTCGGCCAAGTGCTCGGCATTATCCCCGACCCCTTTCCCTTCTGGCATTCCAGCCAAAGAATTTATCCGGGCCTGAATCTTGCGGATTACAAGAACGCTAAGGTCGATAAATTATTAGAACAAATTAGGACAACCTCTGATAAAAACGTTCTCATTGAAAAAATGGAAGAAGCGCAGAATTTGCTAAATTCAGATATCCCGGCGATTTTCCTATTTAATCCTGATTTCATATATCTTGCCTCGAGCGAGATTAAGGGAATTGAGACCCATATAATCTCTGACCCTTCTCAAAGATTCGCCGGAATTGCCGATTGGTATATCAAGACAAAAAGAATTTTAAAGTAATGGAATTTGATTTAACAAAGCTAACCCCCGAAATTCGCGCCATAAAAGATATGGGCTCTGTTTTGTATGATAAAGAATGGCAAAAAACAGCCGACCCGGATACAGAATTGTATTATATGTACCGCGGGCTGAAAGAAAAAAATAATTTAAGGTATGACATTACTGTAATCTTTCCCCTAATGCTGGGAAAAGAATTTAACAAAACCAAAGGGCATACCCATACAAACGAATGCGGGGAAATATATATTGTCCTGGAAGGCGAAGCAATCTTTCTCCTCCAAAAAGAAAAAAATGATATAATAGAGGATGTTTACGCTGTTAAGGCGAAACAAGGAGAAGTGTGTATCGTCCCCTCTTTATACAGCCATATTACAATCAATCCTGCAACCAAGACATTAAAAATGGCAAATTGGGTTGACAAAGAAATGAAAAACAGTTATAAAGGAATCCAGAAAAGAAATGGCGCTTGCTATTTCTACACGACTCAAGGTTGGATTAAAAACGAAAACTACAAAAATGTCCTTGCTTTGAGATTTGAAAATCCCCAACCATCTCTTCCAGAGGAACTTTCTTTTTTATAAAAAAACCGCCGCGAGAGTCGAAACCCTCGGGCGGGCATAGTTAAGCGCAATATAGCGAGTTTTGAAATCACTCGCCCTTATCGGGTTTGGGGATAAAATGCACCATAGCAATCAGGGTTACCTTACGACCCTTGACCCGTACTATACAGTTCCTTTCAATCTCTACGGGAACGTTCTCAGCTTTGAATGTCTTCCGCAGGGCCTTGTCTGCAGAGATATCTATGTGAGAGAGATAAAGAAACTGCGTTTCTCCTCCTTTAGAACCCGACTGGATAACGAGGTACGTCTCTTTGGATGAATCATCTCCCCACAGAGCCCGCAGGGTCTGCTGCACAAGGAGAACTATACCCAACACCATTGCTACTATGCATACAATGCACATGAGCAGAGGAATCAAGCCTGTCCCGGACAACCATCCTTCCGTCTGCGGGAACGATGTGATAAGTATTATCCCCGTAAATCCCGCAATGGCCAGTAAAGCTCCCAATTTTTTCATCGCAACCTCCCGTCTTTTTTTTCAATCAGTTTTTGACGCCCTTAATCCTACCACTTTTTAAAAATTTGTCAACTTGCCGAAGTGGCGGAATTGGTATACGCGCTGGCTTCAGGAGTCAGTGAGCGCAAGCTCGTAAGGGTTCAACTCCCTTCTTCGGCACAAGCGGTCGCTTCGCGACCTAAGTCCAAAGTTAAAAATTAAAAATAAGAACCTGCTCGCTCCGCTCGCAGAACCTTGAAATTAAACTATCATATAAAAATCTAAGGTAGTTTAATTATAAAAACCTGCTCGCTCCGCTCGCAGAACCTTGAAATTAAACTATCATATAAAAATCTAAGGTAGTTTAATTATAAAAACCTGCTCGCTCCGCTCGCAGAACCTTGAAATTAAACTATCATATAAAAATCTAAGGTAGTTTAATTATAAAATATTTTGGACTTAATACTGAAACTTTTAACTTTTGATTTTTAATTTTTAACTTGATTGAGCCCGAGCGATTCCCGAGCGAAGCGAGGGAGAGTGAGGGCGAAAGAATATGGGAAAGAAAAAAGTCATCAAAAAAAGCTCGGAAGAGCTGCTTAAAGAACGAGAAGATGTAGAAAGCAAGATAGAAAAAGGAGCGACAGCGACAACGATGTCAAGCAGGACTGGTATCCAAAATGGATTTCTTTACATCTCTTCTTCTTATAACAATACTATTTTGACGCTCACCGATGAGCAAGGTAGTGTTTTATGCTGGACTAGCGCCGGTAAAATCGGTTTTAAGGGTACGAAAAAGGGTACTCCTTATGCCGCTAACCGGGTAGCAGAATTAATGGCGCAGAATATTCAGAAATTTAAATTAGACAAAATTCATGTAAAAATTAAAGGAATCGGGAGCGGCCGCGAATCAGCCGTTAGGGCTTTAGCTGCCCATGGGGTGAATATCACTTCAATCGAAGACAAAACTTCAATTCCGCATAATGGTTGTCGGCCTCCCAAGCCAAGGAGAGTTTAGTAATAATAGGTATTAAACAGAAAGTTTTATGGAAGATGCAAAATGTAAAATTTGTCGCAGAACAGGCAGGAAATTGTTTCTTAAAGGAGAGAAATGTTTTTCGTCTAAGTGCCCGATGATTAAGAAACCGTATCCTCCTGGCAGCACCAAGAAGAGGAGGAGCAGGGCGCTATCAGAATATGGGAAAGAGCTGAAAGAAAAACAGAAATTAAGAGCATGGTATGGTCTTAGAGAGAGACAATTTAGCAACTATGTCAAAGTAGTGTTGGAAAAAGCGCATAGAGCCAAGAAAGAGGAGAATCCGGCAGAACTTTTAGTCAAAGAATTGGAAAGTCGACTGGATAATACTGTTTTTCGCCTGGGGATTACCTCGAACCGAGCTCAGGCAAGGCAATTAGTTTCCCACGGCCACTTTCTGGTCAATGGGAAACCGGTGGACATTCCCAGTTTCTCTTTAAAAAAAGGGGATAAAATCAGTATTAGACCCAATTCTTTCAAAAAGCCGGTATTTGCAAAATTATCAGTAAATCTTAAAAAATATCAAGTCCCGAGCTGGCTTAAATTGGACAAAGAAAAAATAGAGGGTGAATTTATCGGAGTGCCTAATTTTGAAGAAGTTGCTCCGCCGGCGGAAATATCTTCAATATTTGAATTTTATTCAAGATAATTTAATCTCTCATTAAGCCCGAGCGAACCCCGAGCAAAGCGAGGGGGAGCAAGGACAGACAAATATGATTTTTTTACCCAAAGTCCCGATAATTTCTGAAAAGGATAATAACCGCGCCGTATTTATAATCGAAGAATTATATCCGGGATACGGCATTACCGTGGGCAATGCTTTACGCAGAGTTTTGTTGTCTTCCTTGAAGGGCGCAGCGGTTACCCAAGTGAAAATTAAAGGAGTCCAGCATGAATTTTCAACCCTGCCGGGGGTTTTGGAAGACGTCATCACGATTTGTCTTAATTTAAAGAAATTGCGTTTCAAACTTTTTTCTGATGAACCTCAACAGGCAACATTAAAATTACAAGGAGAGAAAGTGGTTCAGGGGAAAGACTTAAAGTTGCCGTCCCAATTGGAATTAGTTAATAAGGATTTACATATTGCCACTCTTACGGACAAGAAGGCCGTTTTAGAGATGGACCTTCTGGTTCAGAAAGGGATCGGTTATGAGCCAAGGGAGATTCGAGATAAAGATAAGTTAGAGATAGGACAGATAAGTTTGGACGCTATTTATACTCCGATTCAGAAAGTAAACTACAAGGTTGACAGTATGAGAGTGGGGAATAGGACTGATTTTGAGCGTTTGAGTTTGGAGATAGAGACCGATGGCACAATAAGCCCGGAAGAGGCCTTAATGGAAGCGACAGAAATTTTAATAAGCCATTTTACTTTAATCTTTAACGAGAGGACTAATCTCATAAAAGAAAAATTAGCAGTAAAAAAGCCGAGTGCCAAGGGTAAGATTAAGAAAAGTAAAGATATTGAGGAAATAAAGAGCATTGAGGAGCTGAAGCTTTCCGCGCGCACAATAAATGCCTTAGCCAATGCGCACATTAAAACCGTTTCAGGGTTAGTCCGCAAAAAAGAAGAAGATATTCTAAATATAGAAGGCCTTGGCCCCAAGGGTTTGAAAGAAATCAAAAAGGTTTTGAAGAAATTGGCCATAGCAATGAAGCAGTAATAATAATATGCGGAAAAGAATTAAAGGCAGAAAATTTCATAGGAGGACCGGTCCCAGAAAGGCGCTTTTGAAGACATTGGCTTCATCTTTAATTTTGAAAGAGAAAATTGAAACAACCGAAGCAAAAGCAAAAGAGCTGTCTTCTTTTATTGAGAAAAAAATAACCAAAGCCAGAAAAGGCGATTTGGCAGCGAGAAGGGGATTGGCGAAATTATTCGCTCCGCGGATAGTGAAGAAATTGATGGATGAGATAGCGCCTCTTTACAAAAAACAGCAAGGAGGGTATACAAGGGTTATCAAGACAGGGCCGAGAGAAAACGATGGCGCGAAAATGGCAATAATAGAATTTACGGCAAAAATCCAACGGCCAAAATCTAAAATCCAAAAGTAATAGCAACTATTTTATGGAGAGACAAACATATACAATTGATGCGGCTGAAAAATCGTTAGGAAGAGTGGCAAGCGCGGCAGTCGCATTGTTGCGCGGTAAAAATGAGGAAAATTTTGCTCCCAATAAAGATATTGGTGGCTTTGTCGTCATCACCAATTTTGGGAAGGCAAAGCTTACGGGCAAGAAATTAGAGAAAAAGAAGTATTACAGGCACTCCGGATACCCGGGCGGATTGAAAGAAATTTCTTTGTCTAAAGTTTATTCAGAAGACCCGGCCCAAGTAATGAGAAGGGCAGTGCTTGGAATGCTGCCGAAAAATAAATTAAGAGCCCAGCAGATAAAGCGGCTAAAAGTAGAGCTGTAATATAATCTTTATCAATATTATGCCCAAGCAGACCAAGACAACAATTAAAAAAATAGTTAAGAAGTTAGCGCCGAAGGAGAAAGCGCCTATCAAAAAGAGAGCGCCAAAAAAAGAGAGCAAAGCGGCGGTTTTAAAATTACCAGTTGAAAAAAAAGCAACAGAAGAAAAGTATATAGAGGCGGTTGGCCGAAGAAAAACCGCTGTCGCCAGAGTGCGTCTTTTCTCAACGAGAGGCAAGACAGAATTTTTGGTTAATAATAAGGAGATTAAAGAGTACTTTCCGAGTCCAGAATTACAAGGAACCATTTTGTCAGCCCTTGAGATGATGAATTGTTTGGATAAATTCAGTATTTCCATTAAGGTTTCAGGAGGAGGGAAAAGCGCGCAATCGGGCGCGGCAAGACACGGCATTTCCCGAGCTCTTATAAAATTTAATCCTGACTTCAGGAAGCGCCTTAAAAAAGCTGGATTTTTAACCCGCGATCCGAGAATGCGGGAGAGAAAGAAGTTTGGCTTGAAAAGAGCAAGACGCGGACCGCAATGGTCCAAGAGGTAAATTGTTTTTATAGAGAAATTCCAAAACCGCCGTTAGGCGGTTTTTGGTTTTGAATATTTTTTTACTTTACAATATCTTCGCTAAAAAATAGATTATTGTTACTTAAAACAAAGAGTTTATTTGAGAGCCAGAATGTTGAAGGGTCGGAGAAAGTTGTCAGTTCAATCATATTGGGCTTAGAACGGTTATCAATTTCCGAAATTTTGATTGATTCATTAATTTGAAATATTAAATATTGGTTATTCAACCAATGGAGATTTGTAATTTCTTGGGGAAAATTAGCAAGAAGCGCTTTTTCATCTTTTGTTCTCTGGGGTTGGCTTTTCTCCTCCTCAAGATAATAAAGCCATATTTGATTTCCGGTATTAACAGCGATTTTTTTCATATCTTTAGCAAAAATAATTTCTTTAGCGGAGTCAAATATTTTTTCTAAAATGCGTTTTTCAGGATTAAGGTGATAAAACCCCTCATCTTCTTTAAGAAAGACGCTCGATAGATTCTTGGATAAAATTTGGTAATTGGCAGAGGCCTTTATAGCTATTGGTTTTACATTCAATATTTCCGCAAGCGATATTTTATCTCCGTTGATACTCCCTTTATAAATTAAACCTGATTCACTTAACCAGACAATATAATTGTCAACAATCGCATAAGCCAAAACATTTTGTTTTAATGAAGGGTCGGAAAAATCAAGGGCCGTTTCTTCGCCGTTGCCCCTAATGACAAAAATTGCGGACAATGGATCGGTTGGCTGGAGCGCGCTGTTGGTTTTTGTTGAAGAGGCGGCCGGAGTATAGGAGATAAAGAATATTTCATCGGAATTATTGGGGTTAAAGTTAATATTTTTTATCTTCTTATCCCAATCAATCACAAAAAGACCCTTATTGGGGGAGGGTTCTGTTGCCAGATACTGTTTTTCTCCTTTTTTATCAAGTTCAATCAGAATTTTTTTGGAATCGCTGGACCAGATGATATTCGTGGGTGTCGCCCCGGAGATTTTCTGGGAGATTATCGGGGCGCTGTCTGACTTAAGAATTTGTAAGTCATCTTCACTTAAGAGCTGTTCCTGTTTTTGACTTTGCAAATCAAAAGAAGCGAATGCCCATCTCTGGTCAGTGGCAATTTCAAGAACCGCTTTCTTTTCATCGGGCGCGGGAAAAAAGGTTTTGATATTTTTTAAAGCAAGATTAAACAGGGGATTTTTGGGAAAAAGAATAATGTTTTTCGCTTCTGTCACCATTTTTTCTTCTACAAGAAGTTCTTTTTCCCAAGTATGATAATCGTTTTTTTGGATTGAGATATGATAGCTTTTTGGCAAAAGTCCGCTCATTAGAGCCGTGTCAAAAAAGAAATTTGTCTTTTTGTATGGCTTATCGTCAATATATACCATAACTCCGGGAGGGGAAATTTTGAAGAAAAGCCCGCCCGTTTGGACGACTCTCATATTATTGAAGTCGAAACGATACCCGGAAGCGTATAAAATAACAATCGGCGTGATGGAAATAAATAGGACGCAGATTGAGAAAAATAGATTTTTTTTAAAGCGCTTAGTCATTTTTATTGGTAAGTATACATAGGCAATGATTAATGTTTATTCTAACACAACCTTGTTGTCTGCGAAAGCAAGAGAAAGCGTGCGAGCTCAGATTATTTGTCTGTTATTTTTTCGTTATGCCCGTTACCCGGTAATGGCAGAGAGAAATGCAAGGCAATCAATTTGCCATTTTTTTTATTTCAAGGTAGCATAAAAATAGCATGGCAGAGCAATTTATAATCAATGGGGGAAAGCGTTTGAAAGGGACGATAGAAGCAAGGGGCGCGAAAAACGCCTGTTTTCCTATTTTGGCGGCCACCTTACTCACTGACAAAGAGTGCGTTATAGACAATGTTCCTTTGATTGAGGACGTTTTTTGTTTGTTAGAAATACTCAAGAGCTTGGGTAAAGAAATAGAATGGATTAAAAAGAGGGCTTTGCGCATAAGACAGAAGTCGCGCTTAGACGTAGGAAAAATCAACCAAAAATTAGTTTCCAGATTAAGGGGTTCTGTTTTGCTTTTAGGGCCCTTGCTGGCTCGGTGCAAAGTGGTAAGATTCGCCCAACCCGGGGGATGTGTTATTGGCGCAAGGCCGATTTCAACCCATTTAGACGCTTTTTCTCAACTGGGAATAAAGATAGGCGAAGAAGTGACAGAGCAGGCAGAGTATTTCCGTTTAGAGTTTAAAAACAAGCCGGCAGACGAGATAATTCTGAATGAGTTTAGCGTCACAGCCACCGAAAATGCGCTTCTTTTTGCCAGCGCTCTTCCCAAAAAAACAATTATTAAAGCGGCGGATTGCGATTACAGCACCCAGGAATTAGTTAAATTTTTAAATAAAATGGGGGCAAAAATTAAGGCATTCGGCTCTCATAATTTTTCGGTTGTGGGCAAAAAGACACTTTCAGGGGCTAAACATAAGATTTTGAATGACCCGATAGAAGCGGGAACCTTTATTTTAATGGCAGCAGCCACAAGAAGCGATATCATTGTCAAGAATGTTGAAATTTCGTATTTGGAATTTCCTTTAAAGCGACTAAAAGATTTTGGTTTGCCCATAGAGATAATCGGAAAAAATAAAGTAAGAGTAAAACCTTGGGCAAGTTTTAAAATGGAAAAAGTTCAAGCAATGCCTTATCCCGGCATACCAACAGACCTTTTACCGTTATTCGGGGTTTTGGCAACTCAAACCGAGGGAGCAACATTATTACACGACCCTTTATATGACGGCCGTCTTAGATATTTGAACGAACTGAATAAAATGGGGGCGCAGATAATCTTTGCCGACCCGCATCGGGCGATTGTTAATGGGCCTACGGTTCTTCGAGGCGTGATTGTTGATTCGCCGGATTTGAGAGGCGGAGCGTCTTTAATCGTCGGGGCGTTGCTTGCAAAAGGAGAAACGGTTATAAATAATATCTATCAGATAGACCGGGGATATGAGAGAATTGAAGAAAGGTTGCAGAAACTCGGAGCGGATATCAAACGAGTTAAAAGTTAAATCATATGTTTATACGAAAAATAGGAATAGACCTTGGAACTTGCAATTCATTGGTATTTATCCCCAAGAAAGGGGTGGTTTTGACCGAACCCTCTGTTGTCGCGGTTGATATAAGCGAGAATAAAATTTTGGCCGTTGGGCAGGCGGCGAAGGAAATGACCGGACGGACTCCGGAGAACATAACTGTTTTTAGGCCTCTTAAAGACGGAGTAATCGCTGATTTTCGGATAACCGAAGCAATGCTAAAATATTTTATCACGAAAGTTAAGCCGAAATACCAGTTTATAAAGCCGGACTTGATAATATCCGTGCCGGCGGGGATTACTTCAACTGAAAAGAGGGCGGTAATTGAGGCCGCTATTTTAGCAGGAGCGAAAAATGCCTATATTGCCAAAGAGCCGATTCTGGCAGCCATAGGAGCGGGTATTCCGATTCACACCTGCTCCGGCCATATGATTGTTGATATAGGCGGGGGAACGACCGAAGTAGCGGTGATATCCTTGGGCGGAATTGTCACCTTTAATTCCATCAGGATGGCGGGGGACAAGATGAATGTTGCGGTTAGCGAGTATATTAAAAAGAAGCACAATTTGGCAGTGGGGGAGCAGACCGCGGAAGAGGTGAAAATAAAAGTGGGAACAGCTGTCCCCGAAGAAAAAGAAAGGTTTATAGAAATCAGAGGCAGGGATTTGATTTCCGGACTGCCAAGAAGTGTTAAAATTTCTTCCAACGAAGTGAGCGAAGCAATTCAAGATGTTTTAGAAGAAATTATTTTAGCCATCAAATCAGTTTTGCGCGATACCCCGCCAGAATTGGCCTCTGATATTATGGATAAAGGGATGGTGCTTTCCGGCGGCGGGGGTCTATTAAGAAATCTTGACCAATTGGTAGCTAAGGCGACCGGGGTCCCTTGTTTTTTGGCAGATGAGGCATTCTTTTGCGTGGCCAAAGGGACGGGAGCGGTATTGGAGAATTTGGATGTTTATAAACGAAGTATAATGAGCAAAAAGTAATTTTTATGATAATAGGACACAATAAACAATGGGAATTTTTAAGTAGATGTATTCAAAATGATAAGGTAGCTCACGCCTATTTATTTTATGGACCGTTAAATATCGGGAAAAGGACGATTGCCATGGAATTTATTAAATTGTTGAATTGTTGTAATTCCGATATTGTCCCTTGCGGAAAATGTGAGAGTTGTAAGGGATTTGAAAATGGCTTTTCCCGGAACTTATTTTTTTTAAAACCAGAACCGCCTGAAAACAGCGACAAGGAAGATAAAAGCAAAAATTTAGCGATACGGATTGAGAAAATTTCCGAATTGAAATCAGAACTTTCCCTTTCTTCCGCTGATTCCGGCTATAAAACAGCGATTATAGACAATGCCGGAGCAATGACTTATGACGCGCAAGGAGCTCTTCTAAAAATATTGGAAGAGCCCAAAGGCAAGACGGTGATAATTCTAATCGTGGAACAGTCAGACCAGCTTTTGTCAACAATTGTTTCTCGATGCCAATTAGTAAGATTTGATTTGCTCCGAGAGAAAGATATAGAAGAATCGCTTGTAAAAGATAATATCCCCAAGAAGTTGGCTGAAGAAATTTCCTGGCTATCCTTTGGCAGGCCCGGATTGGCGATGGAGTATTATAGGAATCCAGAAATGGCCGGGTTGCAAAAAAAACGGATAACGGATATTATAAAACTTTCAAAAGCGCCTTTAATCTTTCGTTTCCGCTATGCTGAAACTCTTGCCAAGAATACCGAAGAGATGCGTTGTTCTTTAAATGTCTGGCTGAGTTATTTCAGGGAGCTTTTATTAGAAAGTTTGGGAAAAGGCAAAAATACTTTTGTACCTGCGGGAGGCGATTATTCTCAAGCCAAGATAAGGAGTATTATCGGACTTATTGAAAAGATAGGGTTTGTCATCAAAACCACTAACACGAATCCGAGATTGGCCCTTGAAATTTTATTGATGAAAATTTAATGATAATTGATTAATGATAATTAATAATTAGAATATGTATAAACAAATTATTGACAATCTTAAAATAGAGCTTGATAAAGTAGAAAATTTCTTTAAAAGAGAGATGCAGCAAGTCCGTTCCGGTACTGCCAGTCCGGTTTTGGTTGAGGATATAGTGGTTGATTGTTTCGGGTCCAAACTTCCCATAAAACAATTAGCCAGTATTTCTTGCCCGGGGTCAAGGCAGATTTTAATTCAGCCCTGGACCAATGAATATGTCGGAGCCATAGAAAAAGCGCTTCAGCAGGCGGATTTAGGCACTTCCCCGGTGGTTGACGGCCAGGCTATCAGGATTAACTTACCGCCCCTTACCGGCGAATTTCGCGAAAAGCTTATCCAGCAGATTGCCCAAAAAGCGGAGGAATCATATCAGACATTGAGAAGATGGCGGGATGATTCTTGGAAAGAAATTCAGGAGCAATTTAATCAAAAAGCGATTTCTGAAGACGATAAATTCAAAGCAAAAGACGAGCTTCAGAAGGCGATAGACGAATATCATAAGAAGATAGAAGAAATCAAAGACCATAAAAAGAAAGAAATATTAGAATAATTTTATGTTATTAGTTATAATTGTTTTTTTCCTTATTTTTAGTTTTGTCATTCTCTCTCACGAGTTTGGGCATTTTATAATTGCCAGAAGGTCGGGAGTGAGGGTTGAGGAATTCGGTATCGGCTATCCGCCCAGAATTTGGGGCAAGAAAATAAAGGGCGTCATATACTCTATCAATTGGATTCCTGTCGGGGGTTTTGTAAAAATATACGGGGAGAATTCCGAAGAAGAGACAATGAAAGATTCCGACAGTTTTTGCGCTAAACCGCCAAGAATTAAGGCAAGGATACTTTTGGCCGGCATCGGAGCCAATTTGCTGGCTGCGATTATTTTATTTTATTTCCTTTTAGGATTTCATAATTTTCAGACATTTCAAGGCCAATTTTTTGATTATCGTTTTCCTTTCGGCCAACAAACTGATTATCCAATGATTTCGGAAGTTTTAGACGGCTCGCCGGCCCAAAAAGCGGGCATAAATGAATTTGACGTGGTTATTGCCGGAAATGGCGAATATTTTTCAAATTCCGAGGAGCTTATTAATTTTATTAACCAAAATAAGGGGGAAGAGATTATTCTTCGCCTCGTAAACGTCCATAATCCCGATAAAGAAAAGATTGTTAATCTTGTGCCGAGGGTTAATCCTCCGGAGAATAGCGGGGCTATCGGGGTGATGCTTGGCGATGTAAGTCGCCTTTCATACGAGGGGCTTTCTAATAAGGTTTTTTCCGGCGTCTTACACACATTGAATCTTGGAGATTTTACATTCAGCGCGCTCGGCCATCTAATAAAGGTCTCCATAGCCGAGCGGAATATCCAACCGCTTTCTTCTTCGTTCTCGGGCCCAATAGGAATTTTGGCGTTTACTAAATTAAGTATGGATAGCGGGGTTTGGCAATTATTCTACTTTATAGCAGCCATTTCTCTTGGTTTGGCGGTTGTAAATATTTTGCCGATTCCAGCCGCCGACGGCGGGAGATTGGTGTTTGTGATTTATGAGGCAATCTTCAAAAAGCGAGCGCCCGCAAAGGTTGAGCGGGTAGTAAACGGTTTTGGGATGTTTTTTCTGCTGGCCCTATTCATCGTGATTAGTATCAAAGATATAATACAATTTAAAGATATATTATTCTAAATCATATGCGCCAATCAAAACTTTTCTATCGCAGTAAAAAGGAGGTTCCCAATGACATTGAGGCGGTTTCCTATAAGTTTTTATACAAGGGTGATTTCATAGACCAGCTTGGTTCGGGTATTTATAGTTTTTTGCCCTTGGGATGGAGAGTCCATCAAAAAGTGGCTCAGATTATTAGAGAAGAGATGCTTTCGATTGGCGGGCAGGAGGTTTTTCTGCCGATGATGCATCCAAAAACAATTTGGCAGAAGACCGGTCGGTGGGATACAATGTCACCTCCATTATTCAAGCTTAAAGACAGCCATGGCAAAGAGTTTGCTCTTGGCTCAACCCACGAGGAAATAATGACAAAGATTGCCAAGGACAGGGTGTCTTCATATAAGGACTTGCCGTTTTCTTTATTCCAAATTCAGACCAAATTTAGAAACGAGGTAAGGTATACCGGAGGGCTCCTGCGGACAAGAGAATTTGCGATGAAGGATTTATACAGTTTCCATGCTGACGAGAAAGATTTTCAGGATTATTATTCCAAGGTGGCAAAGAGCTACTTAAAGATTTTTAAAAGATGCGGACTATCCGTGAAAATGGTGGAAGCGTCGGGGGAGGGGTTTACAAGTTCTTTCACTCACGAGTTTCAAGCCCTTACCCCCATTGGAGAAGATACGGTTATCTATTGTCCAAAGTGTGATTTTGCCCAGAATAAGGAAATAGCGAAAAATAAGGAAGGCGATAAATGCCCAAAATGTCAAACGATACTTAAGCAATCAAGAGGAATAGAGGTTGGCAATATTTTTCCCTTAGGAACCAAGTATTCTGAACCATTTGACCTGTCTTTTACAGAAAAGGATGGCAAAAAGAAATTGGTTATTATGGCCTCTTATGGTATCGGAGTGGGACGGCTTATGGCAACTATTATTGAGGCCAACCACGATGATAATGGTATTATCTGGCCCAAAGAAACAGCTCCTTATGCGGTTCATTTAATATCTCTAAACCTTGAGAACAAGAAGATAAAGGAGCGAGCGGAGAAGATTTATGGCCATTTACAAAAAGCCGGTGTTGAAGTATTATACGATGACAGGATAGGCGTTAGCCCCGGAGAGAAGTTTGCGGAGTCAGATTTAATTGGCATTCCTTTGAGGATTGTCTTGAGCGAGAGAACATTGGAAAAAGACAGCGTTGAACTCAAAGAAAGAGCCGGAAAACAAGCTAAACTTGTCAAAATTAAGGACTTAAAGATTTAAATTTAGATTTGGACTTTTAACTTTGGACTTTTAACTTTGAAATTATGTTCAATCCTTTTTCCAACCTAAAGAAAGATATTGCCATTGATTTGGGGACAGCCACCACTCTTGCTTATGTAAAAGGAGAGGGGATTGTTCTTACGGAGCCATCGGTGGTAGCGATTAACCAGAAGACAGGACAGGTCTTAGCTATCGGTCAGGAAGCCAAGAGAATGGTAGGTAGGACGCCGACCCATATTGTTGCCAGCAGGCCCTTAATTAAAGGCGTAATCTCGGATTTTGAAATAGCCGAGCAAATGCTTAAATATTTTATTGAAGGCGCTTATAAAAATCGGGTTGTTTTTCCAAGGCCCAGAGTAATCGTCGGCATTCCTTGCGGGCTTACCGAAGTGGAGAAAAAGTCAGTTCGGGATGCTACGAAAAATGCCGGCGCCAGAAAAGTTTATTTAATAGAACAGCCAATTGCAGCTGCCATAGGAGCCCGTTTGCCAATTCAGGAGCCGGGCGGAAATTTTATTGTTGACATAGGAGGCGGCACGACCGATATTGCGGTGATATCTCTTGGGGGGATAGTGCTTGCCCAAAGTTTAAAAATCGCAGGGGACAAGCTTGACCAGGACATTATTGATTTCAGCCAGGAAGAATATCGCTTATTGATTGGTTCGCGCACCGCTGAAAAAGTAAAAATTAAGATTGGTTCCGCGTATGCCAGCAAAGGGACTAAGCCCGGTAAAGACAATAAAACGGAGGTGCCGATTCGGGGGAGGAATTTAATTACCGGATTGCCGGAAGAGATAATGGTGGGAGAAGGAAATATTAGGATTGCTCTCCAAAAATCAGTAAGGCAAATTATTAATGCCATTAAAGACACAATAGAGGCGACTCCGCCGGAATTACTGGCAGACGTAATGGCGCGCGGGATTTTTCTGGCCGGAGGCGGGTCTATGCTTAAAGGATTAGACGAGTTGATTGCCAAGGAAACCAAGATACCGACTAAAATTATCGAAGACCCCCTTACGGCAGTAGTGAGGGGCGCCGGTATGGTGTTGGAAAATCTTGACCAGCTTGAAGATGTATTATCTGAAAAGGAAGAGTTTGAAGCTCCGCGCCAGCCGGGTGAACGGGCCTAAAATTTATTATGATTGACCTCGAACAAATTAAGCATATTGCAGGACTCGCCAGGATGAATTTCACGGAAAAAGAACTGGAAGGATTTCAAAAAGACCTTTCCACTATTTTAGATTATATTGACAAACTCAAAGAGGTTGATATTGAAAATATCAGCCCTACCAGCCATTCTATCAATTTGAAAAATATTACTCGGATTGATGAGATAAAATCATCGAGCAATGAACTTGCCGATGAGCTCGTCAACGCAGCCCCTCATAAAAAAGGAAGGTTTATAAAAGTAAAGCCAATATTTTAATTATGGACTTATCTTCTTTGACCATTAAAAAGATTGTCCAGGGATTGGAGAGCAAAGAGTTTTCTTGTAAAGAAATCATTGATGGTTATTTAGATAATATTTCAAAGAAAGATAAAACCATCAATGCTTTTATCTCTGTTTTTAAAGAAGAAGCGAAAGAGCAGGCCAAAAAAATTGATGCTTTGGTCTTTGCTAAAAGCAAATTACCGCCCTTAGCAGGAGTTCCAATGGCGCTCAAGGATAATATTTTAGTTCAAGGCAAACGCGCCACTGCCGGCTCCAAAATTTTGGATAATTATATTGCCCCTTACAATGCGACTGTTGTAAAAAAGCTCAAAGAAGCAGGGGCGATTATTGTGGGAAAGACCAATATGGATGAATTTGCGATGGGCGCATCTGGAGAATATTCGGCCTATGGCGCAACCAAAAATCCCAATAATTTAGAGTATGCGCCGGGCGGGTCTTCTTCCGGCTCGGCTGCTGCCGTGGCCGCGGATATGTGTCTTGGGGCGCTTGGTTCCGATACTGCCGGCTCGGTTCGTCAGCCAGCGTCTTCTTGCGGGATAGTGGGGATGAAGCCAACATATGGGGCGGTCTCCAGATATGGTCTGATAGCGATGGCTTCATCCTTGGACCAGATAGGGCCTTTGGCTAAAAATACAGAAGACGCCAGGATTTTATTTGATATAATAAAAGGAAGAGATGAGATGGATTCAACGAGCTGCGAAATAGAGAAGGAATATGGGATGGTTGATAAGCCGATTAAGGATTTAATAATTGGTTTGCCTCAAGAATGCTCCGGTGATGGGATTCAAAAAGAAGTAAGAGATGCTTTTGAGTCCTTAATTGAAAAATCAAGGAAGAGCGGAATCAAGTTTAAAACATTAAGCCTGCCCCATCTCGGTTACGGTGTGCCGTGCTATTACATTATTACGCCAGCCGAGGTTTCCAGCAATTTAGCGCGTTATGACGGTATAAGATACGGAATGTCGGAATCAGGAGAGACATTATTGGATACATACACAAGGACAAGGTCCAAGCATTTTGGTGATGAGGTCAAGAGAAGAATAATGTTAGGCACCTATGTCTTGTCTGCCGGCTATTATGACGCCTATTATTTGCGCGCCCAGAAAGTGAGGACCAAAATTATAGAAGATTTTAAAAAGGCATTTGAGAAAGTGGATTTAATTCTTACCCCCACCTTGCCAACCTTGCCTTTTAAACTCGGAGAGCGATTAAATAATCCGTTATCAATGTATTTAGCCGACCTGCTAACTGTTCCCGCTAATTTGGCCGGGCTTCCGGCAATATCGATTCCGGCGGGGGAATCAGGCGGATTGCCGATTGGGGTTCAGTTAATTGCCCCGCCCTTTAAAGAAGATTTACTTTTTAACACAGCTAATTATTTTGAAGATGAAATTACTCCAAGACATTTTTAATATAATCGTTTCCCCGGAATTGCAGAGGGCGTTTTTGCCGATTAAAATTGTGATAATTATTCTTTCCGTTCTGCTTTTTGGAGCGATTATATATTTTTTATTTACCACAAGCTATCTTAGATATTTATATTTGGATGATTGGGAGGATTATAAATACTGGAGGGATAATTATGGCCTGCGCGCGGCTAAAAGGAAAAAAGAATTACTCAAACAGGCGCGCGAAAAACAGGAGAAAAGACCTTCTTCTGATGAACAAGAAAAAGGGGAGCAGGCGCCAGAATTTTTAGAGATAAAGGATTTAAAGGAGGGCAGGGTTGAGAGAACCGACTGGGAAAGGGTTTCAGATCGGCTGGAAGGCAACGGAGAACTCAATTATAAATTGGCATTGATTGATGCGGATAAAATTTTTGTTCAAATGATGGCGAAATACGGGAAAGAGCTGTCGCCGGAATCAGTTTCCAATTTTGATAAAATTATGGAAGTAAAAAGAGTATTAGAAAAAATGCTTAATAATCCCAAAACCATACTGACCAAGGAAAGGGCAAAGGAATTAGTGGCCGTTTATGGTAAAGCGCTCAAAGAGATGGGGGAGATAAACTAATAACTAATCATTAATAATTTATCATTGATAATTTATCATTGATAATTGATAATCAATAATTCATTATCTGTGTCATCTGAAAACGGGTTGATTTTTTTTCGTTTTTAAGTTATCATAATCAATAGTTTTTTATAGCGGGGTAGAGAAGTAGTATCTCGGGGGTCTCATAAGCCCCAGACCCTGGTGCAATTCCAGGCCCCGCGACATAAATTAATGTAGCCGGTGTAGCTCAGTGGCTAGAGCAGAGGAATCATAATCCTTGTGTCGGGGGTCCGAACCCCTCCACCGGCACACTCTTCCTAAATGTTTTTGATCATAAGACGAAAAGATTAATGGCTGTTCCCTGTAAGATTAATCAGAATTTTTTTAAATTTTGGTCGCCGAAGATGGCCTATATACTTGGTTATTTTGCTGCGGATGGATGTATGTTTAAGAATTCAAGAGGCGCATTCTATGTTGAGTTTACATCAATCGACAAAGATCTTATTTATAATGTAAAGGTAGCAATGGGCTCTGGTCATAAGATAGGGACTTACAAGCACAAGAATAGCAAATGGAAAGATAGATACAGAATTCAAATTGGTAGTAAAATTATTTTTCAAGATTTGATAAGAATAGGATTTTGTCCAGCTAAAAGTAAGATAATTAAATTCCCCAAAGTGCCGGTGGCTTGTTTGCCGGATTTTATCAGAGGTTATTTTGATGGAGATGGCCATGTAGTTTCTGGTGTGTACAAAAGAAGTAATAGGAAATCTTTGCAGCAACGAGTTTTTTCTGTCAGATTCACATCCGGCAGCAAAGATTTTTTAGAAGGATTGAGGGACTCTTTGTGGAAACATAATAGAGTTGAGGGAGGCAGCATTTTTAAGAAACGAGGTAATTGTTTTGAGCTATCTTTTAGCACTAGAGATGCCTTGCGCCTTTTTTCTTTTATGTATAGGGTTGAAAATAAAGGGGATTCCATATATTATTTAGAGAGAAAACATAGAATTTTTATAAAAGCCATAGATTGTGGGGACGTAGATCAATTGGTTAGATCGCATCCCTGTCACGGATGAGGTTGCCGGTTCGAGTCCGGTCGTCCCCGCATAAATTTTTGCCTTTACAAAAATCTGTTGAATTTTCCAACAGGTTTTTGTTCTTACGAGGCCGGGCCTCGTAGTAATCTCGTAGCAACGTAGTAACTTTTTTGGCCAATTCTTAACTATTTTAAAACTGTGGATATCCTTTTTTTTAATTTGATTTTAGTTGATTTTTGCGGTAGAATAAAGGAACAATAAAGGAAAATGGAGGATTTAAAAGATATAAAAAACAGGGCGGAAAAAGAGATTAGTTCAGCCCGAAATAATGAGGAAATAAGACAAGTTTTCCAGAAATATCTGGGAAAGAAAGGGGAAGTAATCCTTATTTTGCGTTCCTTGAAAGATCTTCCTGAAAAAAAGAAAAGAGAAATTGGCAAATTGGCGAATGTAATCAGGCGGGAGTTGGAAGAAAAAATTATTATCAAAAAAAAGGCAGTCGGCGCAACAGATGAAAAGAATAAGCCGAAAAAGAAAATAGATTTTAGTTTTCCCGGCCATAAATTAATAACGGGGCATCTTCATCCGATTACTCAAGTCAAGAGAGAGGTAGAGGACATTTTTGAACGGCTTGGTTTTTCGGTTATTGAAGGGCCCGAAATAGAAAGCGAGTGGTATAATTTTGACGCTTTGAATATTCCTGCCAATCATCCGGCCAGAGATATGTGGGACACTTTTTGGCTACGCCCGAAAGAGTCCAAAGTCCAAAGTCCAAAGTCCAAAATAAAAAATAAAAATCAGAGATTATTGCTAAGGACGCATACCAGTCCGGTTCAAGTGAGATATATGGAAAAACATAATCCGCCGTTGAGAATAATCGTTCCGGGTAGGACGTTTCGATATGAAGCAACCGATGCTTCTCATGAAATCAATTTTTATCAGATAGAGGGGCTGATGGTGGACAAAAAAATAAGCGCTGCGAATATGAAAGCCATTATGGAAAGGTTTTTTGAAATGTTTTTCAGGCAATCCGCAAAAATACGATTAAGACCAAGTTTTTTTCCTTTTACCGAACCGAGTTTTGAGGTTGATGTAAGGTGTTTGGTCTGCGGAGGCAAGGGCTGCAGCGTGTGTTCAAAAACGGGATGGCTTGAGATGGCAGGGGCAGGAATGGTTCATCCGCAAGTGTTTAAGTCGGCAGGATTAAATCCGAAGGACTGGCAGGGCTTTGCTTTTGGAATGGGGTTGGACCGCCTTACAATGATGAGATATAAAATTGATGATGTCAGGTTGTTATACAAGGGGGATTTGAGATTTTTAGAGCAATTTTAGATTTTGGACTTTTAATTTAATCAACATGTTATTTTCTTATAACTGGCTACAATCATTTTTTAACGAGAAATTGCCTGAACCAAAGAAATTGGCCGAGCTTTTGACGCTTCATAGTTTTGAAGTTGAAACAATGAAAAGAGAGGGCGGGGATTGGGCTTTGGATATTGATGTGACGCCAAACAGGGGGACTGATTGTTTATCGCATTTTGGGATTGCCCGAGAATGCGGGGCTGTTACCAAATTAAAAATTAAAAATGAACCTGCCCGCAGTTACTACAACGTTGCAGGCGGGAAGTTAAAAATCAAAGAAGATGCGGAACCAAAAATAAATGATTTTATAAATGTAAGAGTAGATAATGGAAGAGATTGTCTAAGATATATGGGAAGGGTCTTAGTCGGAGTGAAGGTGGGGTCTTCTCCTAAATATATCCAAGAGCGGTTGTGCCTCTGCGGGCTTGAGCCGATTAATAATATTGTGGATGCGGCGAATTATGTGATGCTTGAATTTGGTCAACCGCTTCATACTTTTGATTTGGACAAAATTGAGGGCAAAAAGATTTTTATAAGACGGGCAAAAATCGGAGAACAGATAGATGCCTTAGACGACAAGACATATAGATTAGATAAAGATAACCTTGTCATTGCTGATTCTGAAAAGATTTTAGCAATAGCCGGCATTAAGGGCGGGAAAAGCGCGGCGATAAGCAAAGAGACAAAAAATATTTTCCTTGAATCCGCCAACTTTGATTCCGTATTGATTCGCGCAAGTTCTCAAAAGCTCGGCTTAAAAACCGATGCTTCTTTCCGGTTTGAGCACGGGTTGGACCCAAATCTCGCAGAATTGGCAGTAGACAGGTTGGCCCAATTAATTCAAGAAATTGCCTGCCCGCAATCGCTACGCTCAAGCGTTGGTGGGCGAGTCGGAGGGAAAATCGCCAAGGGCAGGGTAGATATTTATCTCAAGAAAATTTCGTCAAGAAAATTAAAATTAGATTTAAACAAGATAGAAGGGCTATTAGGGATTAAAGTAGAAAAAAAAGAAGTTATCAGAATTTTAAATTCTCTCGGGCTTAAAACAAAATCGGATTTTTTGGTGGATATCCCGACTTGGCGTCCGGACTTAGTCCGTAATGAAGATTTTGCCGAGGAAATAGGCAGAATCTATGGGTATGAGAAATTAGAGTCAAGTTATCCGACATTAGCGCTGATGCCCGCAAAAAGAAATGATGATATTTTTTGGGAAGATAAAATTAAGGATTCTTTGAAAGAGGCGGGATTTTCAGAAATATATAACTATTCTTTTATTGGTAAAAAAATAGGCGATATGTTGGGCAAAGGATTGGTGGAATTACAAAATCCGTTTTCAGAAGAGTTTTATTACCTTCGGCCGAATTTGATATTAAATCTTTTTGAAAATATTCAGTATAATTTTAGAAATTTTAGCGCGGAAAAAAATATTAAAATTTTTGAAATAGGCAAGATATTCAAACAGGAGAAAAACAAAGTTATAGAGAAAAAGATGTTGAGCGGGGTAATGGCCGGAGGAAAAGAATCGTTTTACATACTCAAGGGAGTTATCGATGCTTTGTTTAATAATTTGGGAATCAGCGATTATTATTTCGATGAATATCAGCCCACCCCGGAAGACACAAGTTTTGACCTCTGGGACAAACACAAGATGGCGGAGATTAAGATTGGGAATAGGGAAATTGGGTTTTTGGGAGCATTGAATTTTCCGGTGTTGATTAAAGGCGGTAAGACCCAAGAGATTTTCGCTTTTGACATTGATTTTGAAGTTCTTTTAAGGGAATGCAATGAGGAAAGCGAATACCGGCCTATTTCTAAATTCCCTGCGGCGATGCGCGACATTTCCTTGCTTTTGCCGGAAGATACAAGAGTCAGCGAAGTGTTAAATATCATCAATACCAGCGAGAATCAATATATTCAAGATGTTGATTTATTTGATTTTTATGAGGGACCGGAGTTACCGGAAGGGAAAAAGAGTTTGGCTTTTCATATAATATTTCAGGCAGCAGACAGAACCTTGAGCGGACAGGAGATTGAGGCAATGACGGCAAAAATTATTCAGAGCATGGAAGACAATTTGGATTGGGAGGTGCGGAAATCCTCTTGAATCATCACTAATCACTAACCACTAACCACTAATCACTAATAATTTCTATGCCAAAGAATAATAAAGAAACAGACAGTCAGGGATATACGGCAAAAGATATTTTTGTTTTAAAAGGCCTGGAACCGGTGCGGAAGAGGCCGGCAATGTATATCGGTTCCACCGGTCCCGATGGATTACATCATCTAATTTGGGAATGTCTTGATAATGCGATAGATGAGGCAATGGGCGGTTATGCCGATGATATTAAAGTGATTCTTTCGTCGGATAATCAGGTGAAAGTGTCAGACAACGGTAGGGGAATCCCGGTTGATGTGCATCCCCAGACAAAGGTCTCTGCTCTTGAAACCGTATTGACCACTCTTCATGCCGGGGCTAAGTTCGGGAAAAAGGTTTATCAGGTGTCAGGCGGACTTCATGGAGTTGGGGTTTCAGTTGTCTGTGCCCTTTCCTCTTTTATGAGAGTGGAGGTTTGTCGGGACGGCTTTTTGTATAGTCAGGAGTATTCTAAGGGCATACCAAAGACAAAATTAAAGAAAGAAGGGAAGTGCAGCCAGAGAGGAACAACCGTTATATTCCAAGCAGACAAAGAAATCTTCAGGACTGTTGCCTTTGACCGCAAAACTATTTTAAATCATTTAAGGCGTCAGGCGTATTTAACCAAAGGCGTAAAGTTGAGGTTTGAAGACCAAAAAATGAATGAAAAGTTCGTTTATACTTTTTATTTTGAAGGCGGCTTGAAAACCTATACCAAATATTTAGCTGGAAGCAATAATTTGATTCATGAAACGCCGTTTTATGCTTCCAAAGAAAAGGAAGGCATCTTAGTGGAAGTAGCCTTCCAATATACAGAAGACCAAGAGGGGTACGAAGAGAGTTTTGCTAATAATATTTTTACCCTTGAGGGCGGGAGTCATTTGACCGGTTTTAGGAGCGCCTTGACCCGAGTTCTTAATGATTATGCCAAGAAAAATAATTATCTTAAAGAAGACGAGGAAAATCTGAATGGCAGGGATGTGAGGGTCGGGCTTAATGCTGTAATCTCGGTGAAAATTAGGGAACCACAGTTTGAAGGACAAACAAAAACCAAACTCGGTAATCCGGAGGCAAAAACTGCCGTAGAAATGGCCTTGAATGAATCATTGACCGAGTATTTAGAACAGTATCCCCAGGATGCTCGGGCGATTCTTCAGTATTGCCTTTTGGCTGCCAAAGCAAGGAAAGCAGCAACAGCCGCTCGTCAAACAGTTCTTAGAAAAGGAGCCCTGGAGGGATTAAGCTTGCCGGGCAAGTTAGCTGATTGCTCGTCTAAAGACCCTGCGCAGTCAGAGTTGTTTATCGTGGAAGGCGCAAGCGCCGGGGGGTGTTTTACTGGCGATACTAAGATAGCATTAACAGACGGCAGAGATGTAAGTTTTAAAGAATTGATAAATGAGTGGCAGAATGGGAAATCTAATTATTGTTATACTATTAAAGAAGGTGGGAACATAGGTATTGAAAAAATAATTAATCCTCGGCTTACTAAAAAAAATGAAAAGGTATTAAAAATTGTCTTAGATAATAACGAGGAAATCACTTGTACCATAGATCATAAATTTATGCTTCGCAATGGAGAATACAAAGAAGCAAAAAATTTAAAGCCCGGAGAGAGCTTAATGCCATTTAGGAAAAAAATATCTCAAATTGGAGGGAAAATTACAATTGATGGCTACGAAATGATTTTTGACCCAATGAAACATTTTTATATTTTTACACATTTATTGGCTGATAAATATAATACGGAAAATAATATTTATATTGAAGATGCAGGATTATATCGCCACCATATAGATTTTGACAAAAAAAATAATAATCCAAATAATTTAATCAGGTTGAGTAAAGAGGAGCACTTGAAGATACATAGGGATTTTGCTCGGCTTACCCTTCATCGACCAGACGTGATAGAGAAATGCAAAAAACTTAAGCAAGAAGAGGGGTATAGAAAAAAGATGTCAGCTAAGATGAAATCAATGCGCGATATGTTGAGCGAGCGAGCAAAGAAACAATGGGAGAACCCGAATTATAAGGAATATATGCGAAATAAATTTTTAGAATTTTATTATTCCAATGAAGAATATAGAAAAAATAATCTTAAAAGATTATATGAAGCCCAAAGAAAATATCGAGCAAACAAGGAGAATCTAAAAATAATGTCCGAAAAGACAAAAAATTATTTTAAGAATCATCCTGAAAAGAGAAAAGAACTTTCTTTGTTGGCAAAAGAGCAATGGAATAATGAAACGTTGCGGAAATGGCGGTCAGATAAAACAAAAGTACAATGGACAAAAACTTTTAGAGAAAAGCGAAAATTAGCTTATAATAAAGTTTATTTTCGCGAGAGCATGACTTTTCTGAAAAAGGTCCATGAAGATTATGGGAGCATTGATTTCTATGACCGAGAACGTAATAATTTACCCAGAAAAAATGCTAATCTATTGAAGCTGGAAACAATGCTAACGAGGTTCTTTGATAACAACAGAGAACAATTAACCGAAGCTGTTCAGAATTTTAATCACAAAGTACAAAGAATAGAATTCCTCGAACAAAGAGTGGATGTTTATGATATCGAGGTTCCAAAAACCCATAATTTTGCCTTGGCTAGCGGGGTTTTTGTCCACAATAGCGCAAAAGCGGGAAGGAACAGAAGATTTCAGGCCATTCTGCCATTAAGGGGAAAGATTCTTAATGTGGAAAGGGCTAAGCTTAATAGGATTTTAAGTTCTGACGAAATTAAGGCGTTAATTATCGCTTTGGGCACGGCGATAGCGCAGGACTTTGATATTTCCAAATTACGTTATCACAGGATAGTTATTATGACTGATGCTGATGTTGACGGTGCGCACATAAGAACACTTTTGTTGACTTTGTTTTATAGGTATCTTAGAGCCATAGTTGACCAGGGTTATTTATATATTGCCCAACCGCCTCTCTACAAGATTCAAGATGGTAAAAAGATGGAGTATGCCTATAATGAGGCGGACAAAACAGAGATTGTGGAAGATATGCGCAAATCAGGAGGCAAGAGTTTAAACGTCCAGAGGTATAAAGGTTTAGGTGAAATGGATGCGGACCAGCTTTGGGAAACGACCATGAATCCGGAGAATAGAACTTTATTGAGAGTGACGATAGAGGATGCTAAGGAGGCAGACAAGACTTTTGATGTTCTGATGGGACAAGAGGTTTTAGCAAGAAAGAAATTTATCCAGACCCATGCCAAGTATGTTAAAAATTTGGATATTTAAACTTGACATCAGGCCGGTGTATGATAATATGAGGAAATTCCCCTCAAGGGGATTTTAAGGACGTTTTTGATAATAATAAAAACATGAATATAGCTTTACTTCCGCACAAACTCTTTCTTTACTTTAAACAGGTAAAGACAGAGGTTAAAAAAATCAATTGGCCTACCAGAGAAGAAACAATACGATATTCTTTGACGGTAGTCGTCATATCAGCAGTAGTAGCCTTTTTCTTAGGTGGATTGGATTTTGTATTTCAGTCGCTTTTGAAAAAATTAATCGCCCTGTAAGTTTTTATGCCAAAACAAAAGATTCCTAAAACTAAGCAATGGTATGTGCTTCATACTTATTCGGGATATGAGGATTCGGTGGCGAAAAATCTTAAGCATAGGGTTGAGTCGCTCGGGATGGAAGATAAGATATTTAATGTTTTAGTGCCGAAAGAGAAAAAAATCAAGATAAAAGGCGGGAAAAGAAAAATGATTGAAGAGAAGATTTATCCGGGCTATGTTTTAGTAGAAATGATAGTAACTGATGATTCTTGGTACATAGTGAGGAATACCCCGAATGTTACGGGTTTTGTAGGGGCGGGGACCACTCCGGTGCCGGTTTCATCCGGGGAGATATTAGATATAAATCAGAGAGTAGGGGCAGATACGCCAAAATATAAAATTAACATTGAGGTCGGTAATATGGTAAAAATTACGGACGGCCCGTTTAAGGAATATGAAGGCAAGGTTTCGGAATTGGACCAAGAACAGGGCAAAGTGAAAGTAATGGTCAACTTATTCGGTAGAGATACGCCCGTTGAATTGGATTCTCTGCAAATAAAGAAAATTTAGTCAATATATATCTATGAAAAAAATCAAAGCCATTATTAAACTCCAGATTTCTGCAGGTCAAGCCAATCCCGCCCCTCCCATCGGGCCGGCCTTAGCATCTCAAGGGCTGAATATCGGAGAGTTTTGTCAGAAATTCAATGACGCGACCAAAGAACAAATGGGGTCAACCATACCTGTCGAAGTCACTGTTTACGAGGATAGAACATATGATTTTCGGTTAAAGCAACCTTTAGCGTCTGATTTAATCAAAAAAGCGGTTGGGATTAACAAGGGTTCCGGAACCCCTAATCGCAAGAAAGTAGGCAAGCTCACTCAAGGACAGCTTAAAGAGATTGCTCAAAAGAAAATGGCGGATTTAAATACTGAAGATGTAGAACAGGCGATGAAGATAATCGCCGGGACTGCCCGCTCAATGGGCGTTGAAACGGAATAACCATTATGGCAAAACGGCCGTCAAAAGAAGAATACTATTTAGAACTTGCCCGCACTATATCAATAAGGACTGGATAAGTTCAAATGATATTTCAATCAAGGGCTATTAATCAAAAACAAAAAAGAAGGCGTCAGCTCATTGACAATTTAATTCCTAAAGGAGGGAAAAATGGAAATTTTAAAACCACCGGGCAAGTTCGAAATTATGGGCCTGCTAACTGGGCTACATGGAGAGAGTCCTCTACAGCTTATAGAGATGGCTGGTAGGACGGCTTATCAGAGTCAAGATAAGATTACTGAGGAGTCAGCAACAAGATTTGTAACGATGCTGAGAAAACGAGGACACGAAAGTGTTATAGAACACTCATGTATGATAGTGCGCTTCTCTAATATTTCTCGTGGTTTGACCCACGAACAAGTTCGTCATCGCCTGACATCCCCTACTCAGGAGTCAACAAGATATGTTGATGAGAGCAATCTTCGGGTGGTTTGTCCACCAGATAAGGACCCAAAAGAAAAGGTAGTAGATTTAATTTTTTCTGATGGAGGCCGAATCCATGTTTCTTTTGAAGACTGGGTTGCCCTTAATGAGCAGATGTATCGCGGTTTGAGAAAAGAGGGATGGGTTCTCGAGGATGCCAGACAAGTTCTTCCTATCGGGGTTGTCGCTCAGATTGTGATAACCACTAACTTTCGTGAGTGGCGGCACATTTTTGAATTAAGGTGTTCTCCAGCGGCTCACTGGGAGATTAGGATGACCATGATTGAGTTGCTGAAAGAAGTTCAAAAGTTAGTCCCAGTCGTTTTTGACGATTTCGTAGTGGACGAAGATATCCCAAGCGCGAAAATCGTTCGAAACTAAGTTGGCGGTTTGGCCCCCGTGCTTTTTGCGGGGGTTTTCTTTTGAATTTTTACTGAAAGTTTGCTAAACTAAAAACAAGTCGCAATTGTTAATAATACATGAAATATACTCCCACAATTGGGTTAGAGATTCACGCAGAGCTCAACACAAACTCTAAGATGTTTTGTTCCTGCAAGAATGATTCTCTTGAGCCAAGGGCAAATATCAATGTTTGTCCTATTTGTATGGGTCATCCCGGGGTCTTGCCGGTTATTAACGCGGAGGCGGTCAAAAAAGTGGTCAAAACCGGTATTGCTTTAAGCTGTGAAATTGCCAAGCATTCGCAATTTGCAAGGAAAAATTATTTTTATCCTGACCTTCCCAAAGGTTACCAGATTTCGCAGTTCGCTTTGCCCCTGTGCGAAAATGGGTTTTTAGAGATAAACAGAAGGAAGATAGGAATTACCAGGATACACTTAGAAGAAGAAGCAGCCAAATTAATTCATCAAAAAGATGGTTCATTGGTTGATTTTAACAGAGCGGGAATCCCTTTAATGGAATTGGTTACTGAGCCCGATTTAACAAACGCGGAAGAGGCGTATAATTTTGCTCGGGAGGTTCAGCTTATTCTCCGTTACTTGGGGGTTTCATCAGCAGATATGGAAAAAGGGCAGATGAGAATTGAGGCAAATATATCACTGAAAGCCCTTCTCCTTCCAACCTCCCCCTCCCGGCGGGAGGGGGAGGATATAGGCGGGGGAGGGAAAGAGAGTGAAGAATTGGGCACAAAGGTTGAAATCAAAAATTTGAATTCTTTTCGAGTGGTTAAAAAGGCGATAGAATATGAGATTGAGCGCCAGGCAGGAATTCTGGATTCGGGCAACGATGTTGTCCACGAAACAAGAGGATGGGATGATAAAAAACAAATCACGGTGAGCCAAAGAATCAAAGAAAAGGCGCATGATTATCGATATTTCCCGGAGCCGGACTTGCCTCCTTTGGCGCTTGCTGATGAATATGTCTCCGTAATCAAAAGCGAGATTCCCGAATTGCCCCATATTAAAAGAATCCGGTTTAAGGATGAATACTTTTTAAAAGATGAAGATATTGAAATTTTTGTTTTTAATAAGGATTTAGGCGAATATTTTGAGCAGGTAGTTTCTGAATTTCAGGCCTGGCTTGAAGATAAAGATAATAAAGAGATAGGAGAGAAGGAATACAGGGAGTTGGCTCAAACTACTTCAAACTATGTTCTTACCGATTTAACGGGTCTTTTAAACGGAATGTCCGTGGAAGACAAAGAATTTCGTATCAGCGCGGAGAATTTCGCCGAATTTATTTCTATGCTTTATAGGAAAGAAATAACAAGTAAGATTGCTAAGATTATTTTGAAAGAGATGTTTAACAAGGGCTCTGACCCCTCGGATGTAGTTGAGGAGAAGGGTTTGAGCCAAGTTAAAGACAAACAGGAACTTGAGCAGATTGTTATTGATGTTGTTGCCGCTAATTTGCGGGCAGTGGATGATTATAAAAAGGGCAAAGAGAATGCTTTGCAATTTTTGATTGGTCAGGCAATGGCTAAGACAAAAGGCAGGGCAAACCCGGAGATATTGGAGAAACTCTTTACAAAAGTATTAAATTAGAGTATAATATAAGCACAAAAAAACAGCTCTTTGTCAACTTGTTATATCTGACAAGGTATCCAGTTAAAGGAGGTGAGTCCCATTGGAGAAAACGAAGCCCGAAGTCCTTGTAACGGACTTTGACGGAACATTGGCATGGTTTTCTTTGCCATATTTTGTCCATCGTTGGATAGCAGAGCATAGGACGGGACTTATTCTCTTTATCCTGCTTTTTCCACTTGTGTTTGTCGGTTATCTTTTGCGCCCCCCAAAGAGAAGTGCGAAAGAAGCTGTTATCGAGCACAAGAGAAGGGGAGGCAGAGTAGTGGTCTTCTCTTCAACAGAGAATTTATGGGTGACTAGATTAATAATCCGGTCGTGGTTAAAAGTGTGGCGAGTGCCTTTTGATCGATTGGCGCTTCATCCTCGAGGACAACTCACCGAAAACTTTAAAGCTGAAGTGCTATTGGAAGAAGGTTGTTCTGTGTTATTAGAAAACGAAATCTTGATGGTTGCTCAACTTGTCGAGAAAATGTTGAATTCCGGATTCCGGAATATTAACATAATAAGACAACAACACTATTCCAAGGTTCGTTTCCGGCAAGGAGGTGGTGTTATTTGATTGGGATTGGGCGACAACAAACATGAAAGGGGATTGGCATAGCGTAACATAATCCAAAAAAAGGAGGTTAATCGTGTCTTATAGCGCATCCACGCTAAGGGGCAAGCGGAAGAAAGATCCCGCCTACCGTCTATCACCATTCGTATTAAGCGAGATAGAGGCAGAAGCCACCGTAAGGGACAAGGGCTTTATGCCTAATCGGGTGAGTGAGAAGGATGTCGCTGCTATATTAGCAGCAAGGGAGGGCGAAGGAGGACCTCGGACCATAGGCGACATCTATCCCGCTCTTGCGGAATAAGGATACACTGTCAGATTCGGGGGAGGGCAAGCTTGTTTGCTCTCCCCCGATGAATCCTTTTAACTATTTAAGAATTTTTTAATCAGCGTTTCCGCTGTTTTTTTATTTTCAATCCAGATGATTCCTTTATCCTTTTTAAACCAAGTCATTTGTCTTTTGGCATAATGCTCAATCTCTTTCTGTAATTTATCAGTCATTTCTTTATAGTCCATTTTGTTTTGGAGATAGAAAGCAACAAACCTATATTCCAAACCGAATTCTTCAAGCCGCTTCCAAGATAAGCCGGATTTTTTTAGTTCTTTTACCTCTTTTACCATTCCTTGCTTAAGCCGTTTCAATAGGCGAGCGTGAATTTTATTTTGAAGTTCTTTTTTTTCCGGTTTAATCCCGAGTGTTAAGACATCATATTTTTGTTTCTTTTTAATAGGGCTTATTGTTTTTTTTGTTTTCACGATAATTTCAATAGCCCTAATCAGGCGTCTTTTATTATGCCTATCAATATCTTTTGCCCTTCTCAAATCCAGTTTTTTTAATTCTTGGAATAGTTCTTCTGTAATTTGTTTTTCCAGTTTCTTTCTTAAACCCCAATCCGGTTTTACCGCAGGTATGGTGATTCCGTCAATAAGGGCCTGGATATAAAAACCGGTGCCTCCGCAGACAATCGGCAATTTTTCGATTTTATGGATTTTTTCAATTGCCTTGTCCGCTTTTTTGACATATTGGGTCACTGTGAATCTTTTTTTTGGAGAAGCTACATTTAGAAGATAATGGGGGATGCCCATCATCTCTTGTTTGGTTATTTTCCCTGTGCCGATATCCATCCCTTTGTATACTTGCCTTGAATCAGCGGAAACTACCTCACCGTTGAATTTTTTGGCGAGGTGTACGGCTAAATCGCTTTTCCCGGAGCTTGTGGGTCCGAGAATCACAATTAATTTAGTTTTTTCTTTTAAGGCCATAACAACATAAGACAATATTGAGGTCTGTTAAGGTCTGATTTCAACAGACCTTGGTTAGTTCACCTTGAAGACCATAGGCGGTCGCTTTTGTCACTTTTAAGTTTATAAACTTATCAACAAGGTCTTTATCTGAAAGGAATTTTATTACCTGGTGGTGGCGGGTTTTGCCGAGAAAAAAATCATTTTTTTTGTCAAACACCAAGACCTCTACATTCTTCCCGACAAATTGTTTATTAAATCTCAAAGCGCTGTTTTCTATTATTTTTACTAATTCTTTTTTTCTTTTTCGTTTTTCAGATGGCGATATATTGTCCTTCAGTTTGAAGGCAGTTGATTGGGGGCGGGGAGAGTAGGGCGAAATGTATCCGGCGGCGAAACCAATTTCTTTCAAGGTTTTTTTTGTATCCTGAAATTGTTTCTTGGTTTCACCGGGAAAACCAACTATCACATCAGTGGAAAGAGAAAGGATTTTTTCTTGGCCCTTACGATATTTTTTAAAGGTCTGGCGCGTTTTTTTAATCAATTTTTTGTATTTTTCAACAGAATAGGGCCTGTTCATCGCCTTCAGAATTTCATCATTACCTGACTGGATAGGCAGATTAAGATAGGGAGTGGCTTTTTGACATTTAACGAATGATTCAATCATTTCATTAGTCAAATCCTTTGGATGCGAAGAAGTAAATCTAATCCAAAAATTTCCTTTAATATTATTAACCATTTTCAGCAACTCCGCAAAATCAATTTCTCTTACATTTTGGACTTTGGACTCGTAGCTGTTGACATTCTGTCCCAGCAGCCAGATTTCCTTTACCCCCTTTTTTACCAGAGTTTTGATTTCGCATAAAATATCTTTTGCCGGCCGGGAAATTTCTCTTCCGCGGGTATAGGGAACCACACAATAAGAGCAGAAATTATTACACCCGGTCATTATTGGAATATAAGCGCTCGGCCCTATCTCATAATCAGGTTTTATATCAAGATAATGTCTGATTTTAGAATTCGGATTTTTTGTTGTTTTAAGTCCGATTTTTTTCAGAATGGTCGGCAATTCCAGTAGGTCATCTATCTTAAAAATCCCATCGCAAACTTTTTCGAGTTTTCTTTTATTTTTGTTTAAGATGCATCCGGTTAGGAGAATTTTAGGTTTGGGGCTTGATTTAATATTTGATATTTGGATTTTGGATTCAGCAAAATTTTTAATTTTGCTAATTGCTCTGTCTATGGCTGATTGCCTGATTGAACATAGATTAAAAATAACTAAATCCGCCTTGTCTGCATTAGTGGTTTTATTAAAGCCAAGAACATTAAGCGCCCCGGCAATCCTTTCGCTGTCTGATTTATTCATTTGGCACCCATAAGTGATAGTATGATATTTCATAATTTTTCAATAAGGCGCGGGCAATTATTATTCTCCAATCTTAAAACAAAAAAGCGCCCCAGTAAAGGCCGCCACTGATTACTGATTATTGATTAATGATAAATAATTACTGACCAATTATTCTCCGATGATTTGTAGCTGGATTTGTCTTTTTCTGGCGTGGTCTAATTCAATGGATAGAATGCTTTGCCATTGTCCCAATTGGAGTTGTCCATCAATTATATTAAGGCATATATTGGTTGGCAGATGCAATGCCTTGCAGTGAGAATGTCCGTTTTGGCATTCATCTTCGCAGACATTAACGGTTCTTATTTCCAGATTATCGTGGTGGTATTTTTCTGTCGCGGGAGCAAGTTTTTCCAAATGATTTTTAAAATCTTTCCATAGTTCCGGTTCGCTTTCATTAACCAAAATCGTTGCAGTAGTATGTCGAGTTTGGATGTTTATAATACCATCTTTAATCGCTGTCCGGGCAATGTAATTTTTGATATCATCCGTGATATTTACAATATCTAATCTTTCTTTCGTCTGAAGAGAAATTGTATTATGGGCGGTTTTCATTTTTATTTCTTTTTTTGTAGTTCTAATTTAAGCTTTTTGATAAGAGAAAGGAGCGAGGTTTCGCCGATGTCTCCTTTGTTTCTTTCCCTGACCCTTACGGTTTTATTTTCTATTTCCTTATCTCCGACAACTAAAATATACGGGATTTTTTGAATCTCGCCGTTTCTGATTTTTTTGCCAATAGTTTCGTTCTCGTTTCTTATTTCTGCTCTGAACCCGGTTTCTTGCAATTCATCGGTTATTTTTTGGGCGTATTTTTCGTGCTTTTGCCCAATTGGCAAAACCCATACTTGGACAGGGGAAAGCCATAACGGGAAAGCGCCACCGGTATGCTCTATTAGCATAGCAATAAATCTCTCCATCGCCCCTAAAAGAGCGCGGTGTATCATAATGGGCTCTTGCTTCTTGCCTTTCTCGTCAATATACGACATTTTAAATCTTTGCGGCAGGTTGAAATCAACTTGGATAGTAGTGCATTGCCAAGGCCGGCCCAAACTATCTTTTATCTTAATGTCAATTTTGGGGCCGTAAAACGCTCCACCTCCCTTATCCATCTCATAATCTATTTTTAACGTATCAAGGGCGTATTTCAGCGCCTTGGTTGCCTTGTTCCAAATTTCATCAGTGCCAACATACTTTTCCGGTTGAGTGGAAAGATAGATTTGGTAATTTTTGAAGCCAAAATCGCTCAGCATTTTGATAGCCAGTTTTATGGTTTTGAAAAGTTCTTCGGATAATTGCTCCGGAGCGCAGAATATGTGGGCGTCGTCTTGAGTGAAGCCTCTTACGCGCGCCAATCCGTGCAAGACCCCTGATTTTTCATACCGGTAAACCGTGCCAAGCTCGGCAAATCTGATAGGCAGGTCTTTATAACTTCTGATTTTATAATTATAGACCTTGATATGGAACGGACAATTCATCGGTTTGAGCATATATTCCTCATCGTCAATCTTAATAGGGGCATACATATTCTCCCGATAAAACCCCCAATGACCCGAGGTTTTCCAGAGGTTGAGATTAGCGATGTGAAGAGAACTAAGCCATTGGTATCCTGCCTTGTATAATTGCTCATACAAATATCCTTCAATGATATGTTTTAGCATTGCTCCTTTGGGCATCCAGATTGGGAGACCGGCTCCCACTTCCTCATCAAACATAAAGAGTTCCAGTTTGCTGCCTAAAACCCTGTGGTCTCTTTGCTCCGCCTTTTCAATATTTTCCAAATATTTATTGAGTTCCTGTTTTTTCCCCCAACCGGTTCCGTAAATCCTGGTGAGCATTTTGTTTCTCTCTTGTCCGCGCCAATATGCGCCAGCAACCTTGGTGAGTTTGAAGCTGTCCGGAGAAATTTCTTTTGTTGATTTTAAGTGAGGGCCTTTGCATAAATCAATAAAATTGCCAACCTGATAGATGCTGATTTTAGAACCGCTCTTAGCCAATTCATCTATTAGTTCTAATTTATACGGCTGGTCCTTAAATATTTTTTTTGCTTCAACCTTGCTGATTTGTTTTTTGCGAAACGGCAGATTTTTTTTGATAATCTCTCTCATTTTTTTCTCGATCTCCGGGAATTCGCTTTCTGATATCTGCTTCGGCAAATCAAAATCGTAGTAGAATCCGTTTTCTATCGCCGGTCCAATGCCAAATTTAGTCCCGGAATATAACTCCTGGACCGCTGCTGCCATTATGTGCGATAAAGAATGCCTCAATATTTCTAATTTCATAATTTTATGTTTAATCCTTTATTGTACTCAAATTTACAGGAAGTTCAATATTAAAGGTTGAGCCCTTGCCCTGGCCTTTTGATTCAGCCCAGATTTTTCCCTTATGCAGTTCCGTGAATTCTTTGGCGATATACATTCCCAAACCGGCTCCGTTTGACCAGTGGGTCTCTCCGGCCGTCCCTCGGCTGAATTTTTGGAATATTTCAGTCAATTGTTTTTTATCCATACCCAGTCCAGTATCTGATATCATTATTTTTAATTTTTCATTTTTCATTTTACATTTTATGGTGATGCCCCCTCTTTCAGTATATTTAATAGCATTATCAATAATATTCATTACAACCTGATTCATCTTTTCCTTGTCCAGAGGAATTAGAGGCAGGGAATCGGAGATTGAAAGATTAAGATATAGGCCTTTTTCTTCTGCTACTATTTTGAATTCTTCGGTTATTGGCTCAAGCACCTCCTTAATGGACATTGGGCTCGCTTCTAATTTTATCTTCCCGGCCTCAATGCGGGAAACGTTCAGAAGCGTATTAACCAACTGATTTAATTGTTTACTTGCTTGGAAAACATTATTTATCGGTTTTTTCACTTTTTTGGAGATTTTTCCATAAGTCCCTTCAAGAACCATTGAGAGATATCCTTTAATCACAGAAAGGGGAGTGCGCAACTGGTGCGAGGCAATGGACAAAAACTCTGATTTTGCCTGGTCAAGTTTTTTTAATTTCGCATTTGCCAACTCTAACTCCAGGGCTAATTTTTCTTTTTCTTCTCGTATTTTGACTTCCCGAAAGACAGATTTAATTAAAAAGATGCCAAAGATTATTGTTCCTATGAAGATTGCAATGTTTAGAATAAGTTGGCTTAAACTGTTGTAAGAAAAAATATTAATAAAGAGCAATATAATTAACAGGGCCGTAAATAACTCTGTGGCAATAACCTTAATGTCAAAAAGGTGGTGCTTAAGAATAGCTAATGAAAGGAAAACAGTCCAGAAAATTGTTGCGTATGGGCCAAAACTGGAAGCTTCGGGAATACCAAAGGATAACAATAAAACATTAGTGATAAGGCCTATCGAAACGGTCAAAACTGTTCCAATAATTACATATTGTATCTGTTTTTTTTCAAGCGTCGAGGATCGTTTTATGTTTTTTAAAAAATTGTAAAGAGCAATAGCAACATAACTTGCGAAATAGATAAAAAATGGCACATATAATATTCCCGGAATTACTTGAGGAATGCTACCCGAGACAAAGTATACTTCTTGAATATTGAAGTGAGTTGGCACAAAAAATAGCAAGACGATGGGAAGGAAAATAAAAAACCATTTTAGTTTATTTATTTTTGAAGAACGAGGGAAAATATAAGAGAAATAAAGAAATAGAAAAGGAATTAAAATGGGTCCCAGAAGTGTCAGCCGACTCCATCGAAGCACTGCTGTATCATTTTTGGCCATATCTACCATTAAGTTTGCGAAGACCCAAAAAGCAGAACTTAATACTATACCAGCCAACACTTGATTGGGCCTCTTACGTGGACTGTGTAATAATATGGCTATTCCTAATATGAGAGTAACCCCGATAATTAAGAGAGGAATAATTTGGACGATTATTATCATATTTGACTATTAAAGATAATTGTGTTAATCTTAATTTAGATTTTTTGACAATTTTTAATAAAGAATTGAATAGGAGGATGCGATGGTGATGATTATCAGGTTTTTGAAAGAAAAATGTAGTAAATTGAACGATAGGGCTAAAAGTCATAATGTCAACCCCATGACTTTTATCATTATCTATCTTTTCAGTTTTCTACCATACTATTTCGGGATTTACCTTATGTTAAGAGGAAGTGGCATTTTCTCAATCGGCTTAGGAGATTTGATTCGCTTTGATTTCAGTGAATTAAGTTTCACCAATAGCTCGTTGATTTGGGGATTGCTTATCAATCGATTGGCATGGGCATCGCCTTATCTCTATATCGAGGTAGTAGGGAAGAATTTGCGCTGGTATGTTCATCTTGGGATTTGGGTATGGATTAGTGGCTCGATAGGGTATTTTGTCTATTTCAAATTCTATTAAGATTAGGAGGTGATATTTGTGATTCTCGATATCAAGAAGGAACTCTGCATCTCCGACACAACGCTCCGAAGAGAGCTATGGGAGATGTATGACGCAACATTTCAAGCAGTAAACGCTGAAACTCCTTGCAGGCAACACTGTCATAAAGAGGAATTTCTGGAGGCAATGAAGGACAGAGATTTCCAGAAATTTGTCCTTTTCGTAGAAGAAAAACCGGCAGGCATTGGGATTATCACCAACCACCTAGAAAAAGTTCCATGGATCAACATCTCTTTTTTCCAGAAGAAGTTTCCGGAACCTATTAATAGGGGATTGCTCTATTACTTGGTAGGTATTGCTGTAAAGATCGATGTCGCTAGCATGGCATTGGGTGCTAAGCTCTTAGAAAAAATGATTTGCTCTTTACCCGAAAGTGGGGCTGTGGCTTTCGATTATTCCCAAACGGCCAATAGAGCAATTCCTTTGTTTGCAAAAAGGGCCTTACATAGATCAATAGAAGGAGAAACATTAGACACACAGGTATATCGCATATATCAATGGGGCGGATAGCAGTAGACAATAATAGGGTAGTTTGTCTCGAGTTTTTCGAGCCGAGCTACCCTCTTTTTTTATTTTTCCCAATTTTCACTTTTATATGTAGCCGCTACAACAGCGCAGACCGGTCTATCTTTACATCTCGCGCCCGCTACAGAGTAGTAGATTTTTCCATATTTATAGGGCCTTAATTCTCTCATTTCATTTAAAGAATTATGAATTAGCTTGATTACTGCTTCTTTACTCTCTGCCCAATGTTCGGCGAACAATCCTCGACCTTCTCTGTCTTGAATCCATCCTAATCCAGCCCACGCTTCTTTTCCGATAGTGCTTTGGTCAAAACGAGCTATGACCAGATAGAGCTTATTGGCATACTCATTTTTCTTGGGTTTTATTTTCCTAATTTTTATGATTGAAGATTTGGGGATAACCGAAGATAGATAAATTAAGTTATAATTGGCGATACCGGCATTCATTAATGCGGCATCAAAGGCAGAGATTTTTGTTTTCCCTTCTCCTGTGCCAGTAGCTATATAGATATTTAAATTTTGTTTTTCGACATTTTCTGACATGTATTTTTAGTATTTATTGAATATTAAAAGATTTTTTATTATAGCACATTGTTTTATTCTTCTATGATTTCTTCAATGCCGTCGACAATCATTTTCGGGGAATCGTCTTTAAAATCAACTCTGCCCGAAACAATTACTATTTTATTTTCCTGCAAGACGTGAGCGTATTGCTCTGCGCTGTTGGGGAAAATAATTGCTTCAATTTCACCGGTTAAATCCTGTATTTTTACGAAAAACATCGGGCGTCCGCTTTTAGTAATAATCTTTTTAATTCGAGAAATCAATCCGCATATTTTAAGACGGGTTCCGGGCATTATTTTTTTAAATATTTTGTCAGGCACATTCAAAGGGAAGCCCGGCTGGTCTTCTGTCTTGGTGAGTTCTTGGAGAATTTTCGATATAGGAACCGTTTTCTTGGCGACAGATTTCGGGCATGTCTCCAGGGGATGCCCTGACACAAAAAGCCCTAATAATTCTTTTTCCCATTGCAGTTTTTCAGCGGCACCGGCCGGCTCCATTTGTTCTAAATTAATAGTGGTCTTCATTTTGGAACCGTCAAAAAGTCCTTTCTGCCCATTTTTTTTGTTGTTTTGGATTTCCCTTGAGCAGGTTAATAATCGTTCCAGATTGCCAAGCAGCATATTTCTTTCTTCTAATTTATCAAAAGCGCCGGTCTTAATCAGCGCTTCCATTGATTTTTTATTTAAATCCTTTGAAAGGGTTCTGTTTACAAAATCGCCGATTGATTGATATTTCCCGTGGGCGGCTCTTTCATTCACGATTGTTTCGACAATATTATGACCGACATTTTTAATGGCTAAAAGTCCGAACCTGATTTTGTTCTTATCCACAACCGCAAAGTTTTTGAAACTTTCATTTATATCCGGAGGCAGAACCTCAATATTCATTCTTTTACATTCTTCCAGAAGAAAGGCGATTCTTTCAACGTCTTGTTTTTCAGAGGCCAGCACTGCTGCCATAAATTCTACCGGGTAGTTGGCTTTCAGGTATGCGGTCTGGTAGGCGATAATTCCATAACCCGTTGAATGAGAATTATGAACAATAAATCCATTGGCTGTGAAATTATGATTTTTTTGAATTGTAAGGTCATATGTTTCTTGTTTTCCTATGTATCTGATAGATTTTATTCTATCCCAATAAATATCTGATTTAGCCAAATTTTTTAATCTTTCAGAATCTAAGACATTGGCAATTTTAGATAATGTCTCTCTTTGCAGGCCTTTCTTGCGGCGATCTATTTGAAAAAGCCTATACGAAACTCCTGCCCAGTCAGCTACTGTTTTCATAGGAATATTTGCGCGCTGGCATTCATTTCTTATTTCTATGATCACTTCTGTGGGTACCGTGTCTAAAGTGCCTCGGGCAGACAATACGGAATCATCGTCTATTTTTAAAATCGGATGAGTGTTCAATATTTGTTGAAAGTCTCTTTTCCTTTTATCAATAAGATGAGGCCCTATATTTTCAGAAAATTTAAGAAGATTATCGTAACGGCTAAAATTAATTGTCCAACCTATTTTTTGCGTGTCTCGGTAATTAAACTTTTTCTTATGCAATTTTGATACGATTCCAAAGCGCAAAAGAAGGTTTTGAACTTGTTCGGCAAGCTGTTGAGATGAAGTGGCATAGTAGATTGATCCTGTTTTAGAATCAATACAACCGTCTCCATTCCACATTGCGCCGAGCAGGACTCCTAATTTATTATTTTCAAGTTTAAAAGCGTCAAGAGGAATAAATTTTTGAGTAGCTTTTTTATATTTCAAATTAAGCTCATCCATTATCCAGTCCACTGCTTCGGATTTTTGTTTAAGATTAATCCTGCCGGCATACACGGAATATCTGCCCCTCTTTTCTATCTCTTTCCTCTCGGAAACAGTTGCTTTAGTATTTTTAAATTTTTCAAGGATTTTTACATATTCTTTAAGCATTTCTTTAGAATTCGTATAGAGATAGAATCCATGCGGATGGCAGAGATTCCCTTCACTTAACGCGTATCCTAATAGAGCGGTTTTATGCCACGACCAATTGATTTTAGCCATTTTATGTGTGGGCCAAGAACGAGCAATAGCAATTCTATCTCCCTTTTTCAGTTTTTCTAATTTTTTCCAGCCGGAAAAGATAAGGAATTTATGTTCTGTTGTTGCCTTAATTCTTCGCCCCGAGCATGCTGTAATTTCGTAAACCGGTTTTTTGCCGTTTTTGTTTATTTCTAAAATTTTGCCAGCTTTAAACTTTAAATTTTCGTTCAAAGAAATCACCGACTTTCCAGTATAGCGATAAGCTCTCTTCAGTTTGCTTTCGTTATAAACATCTTCAATGGTTCTAATATGACCTGTGGGAGAGATTATCTTTGTCTCTCCAGTCAAACATTTATTAAATCCATATTGGGCGAAAGGTAAGAACCAACTCCAAATTTTTTGGGCGATTTCTTTTTCAACATCCTGTTTGATTGCGCCGGAAATGAATTTTTCTTTTTGTTCGCGTAGGAGAGAGGGGATTTTTTTGCCGATTGCTTTTCGCAGGATATCCGCCTCACTAAGCGAAAATCCGGCAATTTCTCTGGCGATTTGCATCATCTGTTCCTGAAATACCGGCAGTCCGTAAGTCGCTTCCAAAATTGGCTTTAGCTTGGGATGCAGGTATTCAACTTTTTTCTTTTTTTGTTTTCGAGCCACATACTCGGGAATAAACTGCATAGGGCCGGGGCGGTAAAGGGCAAGCATGGTGGAGATATCTTCAAATGTTGAGGGTTGAAGTTGGCGGAGCCATTTTTTCATACCGGAACTTTCCAGTTGGAAAATAGAGGTAGTTTCCGCTTTCTGCAAAAGTTTATAGGTTTTTTTGTCATTTTGCGGGATTTCGTCAATTTCAATTTTTTCCCCGCGGGTTGCCTTAATAAGCTTAATGGCTTCCTCAATCATAGTGAGATTTTTTAGCCCCAGAAAATCCATTTTTAACAAACCCAGGTCCTCGATTGAATGCATTTCATATTGAGTGATAATATTACCGTCGCTTTGAGTTGGCCGTTGGACGGGGACAAGAGTATCAAGCGGTTTTGCGGAAATAACAACTCCGCAAGCATGCGTCGAAGCATGGCGGGCAACGCCCTCTAATTTTTTGGACAAATCAATCAGTCGCTTAATTTGTTCATCGTTTTCATATGCTTCGCGGAACTCGGGCACTCGTTTAAGTGTTTGGTCAAGGTCAAACCCCAAAGGAACCATTTTGGCAATTTTATCGCACAAACTGTAAGGATATTTCAAGACCCTGCCAACATCTCTTATCGCTGCCCGGGCAGCCATCGTCCCGAATGTTATAATTTGAGCAACCCTTTCTTGCCCGTATTTCCGGGAGACATACTCTATAACCTCGTCTCTTCTGGTATCGGCAAAATCAAGGTCAATATCAGGCATAGAGATTCTTTCTGGATTTAAAAATCTTTCAAAAAGAAGGTTATATTGCAAGGGATTGATGTTGGTGATATTGGTCAAATAAGCAACCAAAGAGCCACCCACGCTGCCCCGGCCGGGACCTACTACTATTTTATTTTCCTTTGCCCACTCAACAAAATCAGCCACAATAAGGAAATAGGAAGCGAATCCGGTTTTTTCAATAACTTCCAGCTCATAGTCCAATCTATCTCTTGATTCTTTTTCGTTTTTGAATTCTTTTTTTCTTTTCTCAAATCTTCTCTCGCAGATATTTTTTAAATATTGGTCGGGATTGCCTTGATTTGGCACCGGAAAATGGGGGAGCTTTATCTCCCCTAATTTGAATTCAAAATTACAGGCCTCAACTATTTTTTGAGTATTGCTAATCGCTTCAGGGACATTTTTAAAATTTTCTGCCATTTCTTTCGGTGGCGTCATAGAAAAATCGTCTTGCCTCATAGTGAGGCGGTTAGAGTCGTCCGGCTTTGCGCCGGTATTAATGAGCATCAAAATATCCTGCGCTTCTGCGTCGTCCGGCCGGAGATAATGGCAGTCATTAGTGGCCACCAAAGGAATATTATGTTTCTTGGATAATTCTATAAGAATCTTATTTATTTTGCTTTGTTCCGGAATGTTTGCGTGATGTTGGATTTCCAGGTAAAAGTTTTCTTTGCCAAAGGCCTTTTGATATTTTAGAGCTGTTTTTTCCGCTTCCTCAATACGGCCGGAGATTATAAGGCGGGGGATTTTTCCCTGTAAACAGCCGGAAAGGGCAATAAGTCCTTCGGCGTGTTGAAACAATAATTCCTCGTCTATCCTTGGTTTGTAATAAAAACCCTCTAAGTGGGACTTACTTACCATTTTTACCAAATTGCGGTAACCGATTTCATTTTTCACAAGCAAGATTAAATGATAACGTTTGCTGTCAATTTTTGGCCTTTTTTGGGTCATGCTTTCGTAGGCCATATAAACTTCACAGCCGATTATCGGTTTGATTCCCGCTTGCTTCGCTTTTTTATAAAACTCTACCGCGCCGTAAAGAACTCCGTGGTCGGTTAGCGCCACGCTATCCATATCGTTTTTTTTGACATAATCTAAAAGTTCCTCGATTTTTGGCAGTCCATCGAGGAGAGAATATTGGCTATGCACATGAAGATGGGTGAATGCAGGAGACATAATTCTATTTAGGATACATGCGCGATTAAACTTTTGCATTGCAGGTCTTGGGCCTCAATTTCTCCTTCAACTATCGTCCCGCTTAAGATAACCACTTCTTTAAATTTTGAATTTTTAAGGTCAAGATTTTGGGCGATGTTCGTCCTTTCAAAATTTCCAAGTCCTTCCGACATAACCTCTGTCGCTATTACCGAACCGCCGATTTTAGCGTCGCGGAGATAAACATCTCCTCTAATCGTGCCTGTTTTTGTGACAATGTCTCTTATAATGGATTTGCTTATGTCCAAGTTTCCATCAATTTGCACTTTGTTCAGTCCCAAAAAACCTTTGATGGACGATTCTTTCATATATATATTCTTTTTGAAAGTCGAAGCAACCATATTCAAAACTTCGCGGATTCTTATCTGATTGGCAAAAAATTCTCCTTGGATTTCGGTTTTTGAAATATATAATGTGGCATAAATCAGGGCTTGTTCCAAATTAACATCTCCCTTGATATTGCATTCGTCTAAATGAAGAGCGCCTTGGATGGTTGAACCCTTGAGGTTTATGCCGGTATTTATTTCTTTTCCGGAAAAAGAAAACTCCGGCAGAAGCTTATTGGAAAAATCTGCGGTCCGGTTTTCTCGTTCAGCGTTTCTTAGTTCTTGGAATATCTCTTGCTCAGTGAATCGATGCAGGAGTTGCTCCATAGATTAGAATATAACGATAATATATTAGTATATTGTATAGGATTTTTAAGATACAAGCAAAGGGAATCAAGAGGGGACTGTTTATGCGGTAGCCCTAATGATAAATTATTAATTATTACTGATTAACCCGCCCGAGGCGGGCAAGTGATTAATGATTAATAATTAGCAGAAAAAGTTTTCCACAATTGTATTGCTTGTGTTGTTGACAATGTGCTATTATAGATTAATTAATCAAATTAATACTTTAATTCTATGAAAAAAGAGAATCAAATTTCGCCCAAGATTATTTCTTTGAGTTTTGCCGTTATAGTGCTTTTAGCAGTAACGGCTTTTTATATCTTCGCTTGGACCGAGCCGAGTGTTGCCCCTCCTAACGGCAATGTGGCGGTTCCTCTAAATACAGGAGCAGATGGCCAATATAAAATAGGGAGACTGCAAATAGGTAATTCTGCCACGGGCTGGATAAGCGATTCAATTTCAGGATTTTCTGAACCAGTAGTAAGCAATGACGGCTTTATATTCGTAGGTGGCTACACTGGGGCAGAAGATTCGGACTTGCGGCTTTATATGGTTGATAATTCTGCGGAACGTTTTTCTATTTGGAGCGATACTTGTGGCGGGGGTAACTGCGGAGACCTAAACGCGGCTACCTTGAAGCATTATTTCACTGGAGGAGGAGATGCCTGGCACTCATCCAAAATGACAGCAACTCAAATTTGTATAGAAGGGAAAAGTTGTATATCAGATTGGTCTGATGTTACTGGCACGAGTTATTGGACTGCTTCAGGGAATAATATTTATAACAATAATTCGGGCAACGTCGGCATCGGGACGACAAGTCCAGGCGCATTGTTGAATTTAAAGATTACCTCTGTGGATTCATTAGGCGGAATAAAACTCACTGCATTGGGATCAACGAATGACG
>Ga0265592_1000098_pt1 | contig 55740 bp, 49 predicted proteins | sample saktaG_7_FD_190141 | JGI IMG/M metagenome (GOLD analysis project Ga0265592, IMG submission 190141) | Saline water microbial communities from Sakinaw Lake, British Columbia, Canada - sak_2010_1_5_120m | ecosystem: Environmental > Aquatic > Non-marine Saline and Alkaline > Saline ... | reverse complement strand
AAAAGATGTGTATGGAGTGGTATTATGGCAGTTGTAAAGGAGAAAGTTTGCAGAAAGGAAAATCAGAGGAGTATCGCGCTTTCAGACAAGCTTGAAAAAAGATGGAGTTGAAACCGTCAATTCTGCCGCGTCAGCGGCTTACTTGAACAACTGTTGTAACTATTGCGCCTGTTGTCATTTCTCGTTCCCCTCCTTCGGATCTCTGGTTCTAATTCGCTGAAATATAAAGCTGAGCCCCAGTGTTACTGCAAGTATTACCCATATCATAGAAGAAGCCCAGAGGGGATATCCTCCATAAGACTTAGACATATCAGGAATAAGGCCTCCATAAACTACAACAAAGAGCAAGCCGGCAGGAACAACAACCTTTATCACTACGTTGAACCACTTGCCAACCTTGATGTCCGATGTTTCATTCAAATGTTGTCTAAGCTTTTCAGCGCCAAATATCCAGCCAACGACAATCGCAGATATCACCCCTGTTAGAAGCAGCCCGTAGAAGGAAACTGCCCTGTCGACGATATCCAACCAGTACAGGCCTCCATTTGAGGTAAATAAAAGTCCGACTAGAAAAGCGGTACCAGTAACGATCGCGGTGGCCTTTATCCTGCTTATGCCAAATTTGTCCATAAGAGGGCTGATTACACCGCCATAGGCGAGAAAGAACGCCGATGTCAAACCGAGAAGGAAAAGACAGAGGAAAAAGAGGACACCAAAAATCCCCTGTGTTGCCGGCAGCATGGATATCGCTACAGGAAACGTTATAAAGGCCAGACCAATACTTGAAGTACTCACCTTATCAACGGGGATTGCCAAAGACTGCATTATAAATCCTACAATGCTAAACACGGCAAAACCGGCAAAGAAGCTCGTGGCACAATTGGAAAACGATGTTATAAAGATATTATTAGTTATATCCGCTTTCTTCGCTGTAAAACTCCCATAGGCATACATTCCGGCCATACCGAGAGAGAGGGTAAACGCAATCTGACTAACTGCGGCAAACCATACATCCAAATTTCCCAGGGCGGCAAAGTCCGGAGTAAGGTAATAGTTGAGACCTTCAACGGCTCCAGGGAGGGTGAGGCCTCTCACAAGTATGACAACGAGTAAAATCCAGGGGATGATAACCGCCCACTGCGCTATCTTCCCAATTACTTCAGCCCCCTTAAACACGACAAGAAATATGGCTATCCAGGTAAGTGCCAGGAGTCCGACCAGTGGCCACTGCACACCGCCCAGCACATCCGGTCCCGAAGAAAACCCTAAAACTGTTCCATAAAAGTACTGCTTGGCCCCTGCGGCTCCAGCTTTTCCTACACCCCAGGGCAGACCGAGAGAAACACCGGCATAATATAAAGACCAGGCCATTACGACGGTATAGTAGGTGTCTATCAAGAAAGCACAGAAAACCGCCCACCATCCAACCCATTCCCATTTCTTTCCGACTCCTTCAAATACCCCGGGGACAGACCGCTGAAAGTACCTGCCCATGCCGAACTCTAACATGAGCCAGGGAATACACCGATAACAATAAGACCAATCATCCAGGGTATCAGGAATGCCCCGCCCCCGTACTTATAACTCAGGTAGGGAAATCTCCAAAGGTTACCTAAGCCGATGGCAGATCCAATCGCCGCAAATATAAGATAACGTCTACTAGTCCATCTTTCTCTCTGCATCAATTCTCTTCTTACTCAGCACATTAGTTCAGAAATCATAATCCTGTTTACGGGCATATAGAATCAAATATGGTATTCCCAAAACGATGTTTTTGTCGTTATTACTGGAAGGTACAGTCAACCCTGTCCGGCGTGAGATGAACTACTGACAGGTGGTTACTACCCAAACTCAGGCCGTCGAGAAGTTGGGCCAATTCCTCGCTCGTACCCTTAAAGCGTAGATCCAGCTCAAGCAGGCCACCAGCTTTACTCCACCCTTCCTTCTTGCTGGTAACCACCCTGTCCAGAGTTTCAATGGTCGAGGTGATTAGATTGTATTGCTGAAAGGTTGTCACGCCAGTGATGTGCAGCTTAACGGGCGCGCCGTTATTGAGATATTCCTGAAAGGAGTTTGTGATAGTGTCTACCAGATATTCGTTCACGGCCTTTCTGGCAGATATCTGGAGAGCCCGGGTAGCCCCTGTCAGCTGGCTAATATGGGGGACAACCCCGTTTTTTACTACAGATCCTAAAACCAGTCCGGTCTGGATCTGGATGACTCTGACCTGCAGGCTGGCCTGAAGAGACCTCATACCGGAACCAGGATAAGCCTCGCCGATATCCTGAACGACAGCTTTCCCCAATATCAAATACTGAACTCCTGAGTGCAGCCCCAGACTCTTGGCCGCAGTCATGTTCCCGGCCAAAGCCTGTCTTGTCTGAGCGAGAACCCTTATCTTTTCCATCTGGGCCTTGTCAACAAGATCAAATCCCTTAGCCGCAAGCAGGGAATAAAGCTCCGTTTCGGCAAAACGAGCGCCTATGTTGTCCATGCCGATATATTCTTCTTCGATCAGGATCATGACATTTGGCCGATCCATGCTGTCCAGGAGAATCTTCATGGCAAAAAGATCGTTTTTGATCTTGTCCAGGGATACTACCGCTGTGATCATGACCCTGTACAGGTCTCCTGTTTTCCCTTCTTTCAGAACATTAAAGCGTGTGATGTAGCCCTGTGTCCGGGCCATGATCTTATCCTTCTTGAGCACGAAGTTCTCGGTTTCGGTTTTAGAGTGAATAAATACGCCAACTGCCTGTTCCACAGCCGATCGCTGCGCCTGCCGTATAGCATCCTCCCTGGACAAAACACTATTGCCCTCCACTTCTACCACCTTGTTCGCCGCAACCGCACCCGCGGTAAAGGCAAGGGATACTATCAACACTGCTATTAACAAAATGCATTTATTCATCAGTTTAGTCCTCGCGCTCACGGTTCATAGAAGTTTGTCCGCACATGTGAACTTAACTCTACCACTTATATTTTTTCTTAATTTTCAAGGGTTCAATCTTGACAGTCTCGTAAAAAGTGAAATTCGACGAATATGTCATTTCGACCACAGGGAGAAATCTTATCTTTTCAGCATGTTACGTTTTAAAGGTTTCTCGTTTCACTCGAAATGACAAGCTGTTAGAACTTTTTACGAGATTATCAATCTTTATCAAGAGGATTTTATGAATCCTGCGCCTTATAGATCGCTTTTCCTGATAAAGTTTATCGCATTTTTGAAGATCAAAAGTCCCCTACCTTCTTCGGGCAGTTTCTCCCTCGTCCAGCGGGGATGGTTGGTGTAGTGAAGATAGGCCTCCGGGTGGGGCATAAGACCGAAAAGCCTCCCCGTCTCATTGCATATGCCGGCGATACCGTCAACTGAGCCATTGGGATTCCAGGGATAATTCATCGCCACATCCTCATCCTCTTCATTGCTGTATTGTGCAACAATTAGATTATCTTTAAGCAATCTTTTAAGTACTTCCTCGCTTTTTGTGATGAATTTTCCTTCACCATGTCTTACCGGAAGGTATATCCGCTCAAGTCCTTCTGTAAACACGCAAGGAGACTTTTCGTTAATCTTAAGGTAAACCCACCTGTCTTCGAATCTTCCAGAATCGTTAAAGGTAAGAGTAGTCGTTTGATGCAGATAGTCTCCCTTAAAGCCGGGTAGAAGGCCCAATTTTACCATGAGCTGGAAACCGTTGCATACACCAAGTATGAGCTTTCCGTCATTGATAAATTTAATCAACTGGTCATAAAGCTTTTCGCTTTTATCCTCTATTTTCGCATTCAAAATACGGTTTGCCCCCGCTTTTGCCGATCCCAGATCATCCCCATCAAGGAACCCACCGGCTAAATTAAGGAAATGATAATCATCGAGCCTCTTCTCACCATGCAACAATTCGCTGATATGGACGATATCGACCTCATCAGAGCCGGCAAGCCTGCAGGCGTGTGCCGTTTCCATTTCACAGTTCGTACCGTTACCGGTAATAACAATTGATTTTACGTTTTTGGGCATCTCTAAATTCCTCTATGTATCCTCATGTCTATTTGGCTCCCGTAAGAGACGTTATGGCTTTAAAATAAGGGCGAAATTTTTTAAGTCTTTTTGGTCCAATCCCCTTCACTTTGAGCAGATCATCTATGGTTCTATATGGCCGTCCCGCTATTATCCTCGCTGAAAGAACGGGGCCGATTCCATTGATGGACATAAGTTCCTCTCTGGTGGTGCCGTTCAGGTCAATCAATTCCCGTGGAAATTTGTCTTTTCCCGATTTCAGGGCAGTCATATTATCTGAAAGGGGAATGTTCTTTTTAAAACAGAAGGGTTGAGTGGAAAAGCACGCAAAAATCGGCAGGTGATCCGAATACCCTGTCCCCCGGTGTCTGCCCATGCCATTTTCGGCCCTTTGCCACCGATAGATGGCATTTCCCTTAAACAGATAATCTGAGGTAAACCTGTTAAATGAATTATCGATATAGGAAATTCCTCTGCTGTCGTAAAGTCCTTTGGATACGAGAATATTGTCCGGACTTTCCTTCTCCCCGTAAAAAATGTAGGACCAGCGATTGTTTTTGCCGACTTCAAGCCATAAATCATAAAGATACCTGCTATTTACAGCCTGCTTTGCCAGTATCTCTTCATTGACCATTTCGGAATCCTTTATGGTCTTTAAGATATGATTTATTCCCGTAATGCCATTAGTATCGTTCAATCTGCTATAATTTCGGAAGGTTTTGTGCTCATTGTAGTTCGAATTAAAATCGCCTATCAGGATAAAGTCGGTATTCTCTTTTAGTTTGTCAATCTCTTTCTTAAGCCTTTTTGCGTAAGCCATTCTCATACTTTCAGGCCCCCGTTTCGATTTCCAGTGATTGATAAACAGAATCAAACGATTTCCATCAATATCAAGGGTTATTTTGAGAATATTTCTCGCCTCTTCGTTATCGACCCGTATTTCCTCTTTCCCAACAATTGAAAATCTGGAGAGAACAGCGCATTTCACCGGTGTTGCCTTGGAGTCGGCAATTTCAAGGTAGGGGTAATCCATATTTAAATCTCTCAGTTTGTTCCGTAAAAAGATGAGGGCCTTTCTTGACTCGACCTCCTCCAGAACGACAACATCGGCTCCCACGTCCTTTATCACCCTGGCAATATTGGTGTATTTGATGTCTGCAATATTCTTAGTCCAACCATAGCCGGTGTTCGGAATATATTCAGTGTATTCCGTTCCATCCCTGGTAAGATCAAAAAGGTTTTCTACATTATAGTTAGCGACCTTAAAGGTTTTTGCTTCTATTGAGGTTACGCAGAGCAGCGAAACAAACAAAATTGATAGAATTATTCTCTTAAACATACACATGCCTATCCCATTCCCTTTTATATTCTCAGAGCTGAACGATCTATCTTTACCTAATTATGATCCTTTATGTTTGTTTTTAATATTTCCTGCAGGTCAAGTATATGTCTTTCTAAAAATTTTAATTCCACATCTTTCCTGCACAACTTTAATTTAACAGTCGGATCGCCGTTTCCGCCTTCAATGATGCACTTGAAATTGTTTATCTGTTCCGAGATACCATCCGCTTCCACCTCGCCGTGTTCAAACATGGCGCAACAATTGGCGCACAGGCAAAGGACATTGCCAGGGCGGTCAATCCACGCAGCCTTTGTCCTGGAGACCAGATAAACGCCTTCAAAATATGGGTTCCCATCCCTTTTGTCAAAGGTAAAGTTGCAAATCTGACACCTGCCCCCATACTGTTCTTTAAGAAAGGCTCTGACCTCATTATTCTTTTGTTCCCACTTTTTGGCCGGAACCCTTTTAAATCTCTGAAATGGGAAAGGTTCATTGTTTATGCCTTCTTTAATCTCTTTTTGTGTTTGATCTCTTCTACGAGAGGGGTCTGGACTTGGACCTGGAGGCATATGGCTGTCGTCGGGACTTTTTATTTGTGGATGTTTGAAGACTCGTTCAAGTTCATCAACATAGCTCCAATCTTCGTCTTCAGCTTTCTCCTGATCCTTTTTTTCTCGTCTCCTTTTTTCTTCTATCAATTTTATTTCATCGTCGGTCAGCGTTTTTGCCAATTCAAATTTCCGTCTCTCTTTTTCTGGGAGTTGAGATAAATACTCCTGTTCAATGTCATTTTTAAACCCTAATTTCTCTGCAAGATTCCTTGCTTCAAGACTCACTTTATCAAAGTCGTCCGGCAGATCGGATAAAAGGATTCCAGGTGGCTTGTGGAGATTGCCAGCTTTGTCGGGTAGCCAATGGTTTTGAGTTAAGAGATTTAGGATGGTTGTAACTTTGTTTTCTTTCTTGGTTGATTTAACAGGAAAGGTTCTATTGTTTGAAGATTCAAGAGTACCTTGAAATTCTATTTTATAAGACTCGTTTGTTTGAGAAAAAATCAGAAGATTCCATAAATACCGTGATGTATTTTTATTAACTGTCTGATTCTTTAGAATAAATTCCAATCCATCCATCTTGTAATCTTTGGTAAAACCCTGTGTGTATTTTTTATAGGTTTCAAATTCTTCAGTTACAATTTTCGGTTTATCAGAGATAGTCAAGTTTTCAATTATGTTTTTCATCTCGGGAATATTGCTATAGGATGCATCCAAAAACCATATATCTGGATTACCTTCAAAAAATACTTCAAGGTCTGTATTGCCTGTATACACAACGGGAAGATAAATGCCCGAGGGTTTTTTATAGCTTAATTTCCCTGCTGTTTTATTAGTTGATATTATAAATGGTATCTCTTTGAATACCATATGCTTAAGTATTTGAATTAACTTGGTTGTTGAAATATCTTGCTGACTTAGCACGTTAAAATGATTTTCAAGCCCAGTCTTACGCAATAACGTTTTTAATTTAGATAACTGCTCATCTTGACTTTTAGCGAAGGACTCTGGTTGCAACGCCTTGGCAATTTTCTTGATATGCTTGACATTTTCTTCTTTGGGTATATCAATTTCAGGATCGTTATATTTAGGGAAAATATGATCGATTACTTCAGATAATATATCGGGTTCATACAAACCTAATTTTACCAGAAACTCATGTGCTTTTGGATCATCGTAAATACTTTGCTTGACTGTTGGAAAGTCTGACGTAGAATCTGTTGGCAAATATGCCAGTGGATTACCGTTTTCATGAAACGGAATAACATGAGTATCGTCAGATAGCCGAAGGAATGGCTTTTTCCTCAGAACCGATGATGGCTCGTTCCATAAATCTTCGTGTTTTAAAAGGAATCTGTAAAATTCTATAACCCATTCATCGGTTTGTTTTCCCATAAATTCTTCATCTAAGCGGTTTGCAAAAGTTTCCGGTCTTATTACCGGAATTTCGAGTTCTTTGTCGAGGTAATTCCGTACAGATGAGGCCTCTGTTATATTTGAGTCAAGCCAATGTGCATCCTGTTTCCCGAACAATAGTGACAATTGTTCCGTTCCCAGTAAATCTATTAAATCTCGGCCTCTTGCAAGAAACGCCTGTTTTGCGCTGATGTACCCGCCATCATTTGCCGGCAAGAGTTTTTCATCACTTTTAAGTTTGTCAAGCACAGCATCGTATATGGGTCGAAACATATCGTCTTCGGGAAAATCTTCCCCTGAAATGGGCAAAACATTCAGAAAATCCACCGTCAAAAGGCCCATCTTTTTCACCATTGTAATACTATCAGCAACCAGTCTCGCGGTTTCTTTTATCAATTTTTTATTCCAGGCATCCTCTTTGGGGATATTGTCCCTTGCCGGTGTAGTTTTATATGCTCCTTGAATAAGAAATCTTAGATGAGTCTCTTTTTCGGTAGGGAAAAAGACAACGAGATGAGAAGTATTGACCGGAATAATGGTGTCTTTTTCGTCCTTATTTTCCCTGCAAATTTTATAGGCAACCTCAACTTTCAAATTTGATGCGTTTGGATTCTCTGTTTTAACTGGTCTGTCAAAAATCAGCCATTCTTCACTTTTATCTTCCTCCTTTCCAACTTTGGATATTATGTAAATCCTTTTTGAATGCCCGGATTGAGGCTTGGGATCACGAATGTAAGTTCCTGATTCTCCACCATCAATTTCCCAGCCAATTTCATTGATATTATTGAGGAATAATAACGTTTGAGACCCCAGTCCATGCAATCGCTTAGAAATATCTTCGAATGCCTGTTCGGGAGATACGTTTTTATGATTGAAAGGAAAGACAAAGAGAGTTTCGTTGTCCTTAATATCAACCTTTTTTATGCCACGCGGGTGTACATAATCTTCAATAAGAAAGGCTTCATTTCCAGAATAGATTTCAGGTGAGCTGGTATAGGCATATACAGACTTAAAACCAATTCCGAATTTGCCTATTTGGGTCAGGTCTTCATTTTTGGTTCCCTCAACCAGGCCACAGATCCCTCTCACATCGTCTCCATCAAAAAGGATACCGTTGTGGCGGGCCTCTAATCTGCCTGGAGACAACTTAAAGCTTACACAAAATTCATCTGCTTTTCTTGCTCTCTCACAGGCATCTTCAGTATTTTGGAGGATCTCGTAGACAAAATGGGTACGATCACTATATAGATTGGCAAGGATAACAGGGCCATACCGATCAATATCGGTACCGTATTTTTTGATATTTTTTTCAGCAATGCTTTCATAATCACTTGGCATCTGGTCTTACCTCCATAATCCCCCACGCAACCCTTCGGCTGATTATATCAGCCTTCTTCCTTTCTCCAATCTCCTGTTTTTTATGTTCCCATTCCCGCTGAATCCTGGCCTGTTCGGATTCTTTCATCCTGCTGATACGATCATCCGTTGCAGATGCGAGTTCCTCCTCTACTCTTGAAAATCTTCGCTGATAGTATCTCTCAAGAGTGGCTAATTGCTGCTCTGCCAGTTGATAATTGGTCATTCTCAATTTTTCAACTTCCTTTGACCGCTCTTCGTGAATGTTCTCTTCAAGGTTGTGCAATGCATGTTCTATCTGCTTTTGCGGCAAAGATAGAGGAGTTGTAGCAGGGCTTGACAGCCTTAACAAGTGGGATAATTTTTGCGATATGGCATCTTCTATCTTTTCTTCACTTAAATTCCATACCATTGGCAGCAGACGCACCTCCGAGTGGAGAGAGATAGTTTCCCAGAGATAATAGGCAAAGGCATAACTTCCTGGTTCTGCATCATTATCTTCCACCTTGAGGTAAGTGAATAATGATCCCTTGGGCACGTTCCAGTAAGATATAGCTATTTTTGTCAGCGGATGAACAGGGGTAATAAAGGGGATGTCTCTCTGCTCAAGTGCCGTTTCCTGATCAAATGTGACAGTAAGATAGGGCTCGCCGCCTTCCAGCCAGCGAATAAATTCCAGTGTCTGGCGATCCTGTCTTCCAAGCTTACGCAAGTCCTCAAGCAGTTTTTCTTTATCTTCTCTGCTTGAACGGATTCTGACCAACCTGTCCTTTTTACTATTGGACAGGATCCTGACATTCCGGCATCTGGTTTCAAGGTAGGTGTTGATAATCTGCTGGAGTTCATCAGGTGTCACGAAACGTTTTTCTTTCTGAATGTCTTCCACTTCTTCCTGGAAGGCACGATCTAAACCTAAAAGTTCAATGCTTTCCTCTTCCAGTCGTCTCTGCTCTTCTATCACTCTCAGGGCATTGTCAGCTAACTGCCTAACCTTTTCCTCTGCCTGCTCCAGAGTTAATGAAGGGTTTAATGCCGCCTGGGTAAGAGATTCGGTCAACCCGCCCAGAACCTCTTCCATGTCTCCCACAGTATCTCTGAAAATACCGAGCCGTTCAAAACAGCGGAAGAAAATCCTTTCTTCTATTGTTCCAGGGGTAATGAAATTATAGATCTGAACCTTTTCGCTTTTCTGACCAAAGCGATCAATACGCCCGATGCGCTGCTCAATACGCATTGGATTCCATGGAATATCATAATTTATGAGACGACTGCAGAACTCATAATCAAGCCCTTCGCATCCAACCTCTGAAGAAAGCAATACATCAATTGCATCACCCTCCTCCCTGTTTAAACGAAACCTTTCCCTTATTTTCTCCCGGTCATCATCCGCAACCTGACCATTAACGACTGCCACTCGAAAGCCTCTCTGGCGCAAATGTTTCTCCAGATATGAAAGTGTATGGAGGAAAAAAGAAAACATAAGAACTTTTCCAGGTCCTTCGATATTCATGGTCTCAGAAATAATATGAACCAGTTGATCCAACTTTGGATCGTAAGCGGATAAAGAAGATGCTACTTTTCTCAGTCCCCTTGCTTTTTCAATTATATCACGTGGTATTTCGGTATCGTTATCCAATTCAGGGTCGTCTGTTATGGCTGTTGTTGTGAACCTTCCGGTCCGGATGAAGTTATCCAGGAAAGGAACCAATGCGGGTAAACAACTGGCAGCCTGACGCTCAAGCGTACCTATAATCAGTCTAATAACATTGGGGTCATAGGATAGAGCTAAGAACTCTTTACGAAATGCAATTAATGCATCATAAAAATGCCTTTGCTCTCTGGTAAACTGAACAGATAGTGTGAAAGGTTCACGAATGGTAAATCGCCCGATATCCCGCCGACGGGTTCTGTTCATGATGTGGGCAAGTGTATGGATATCTTCCATATCCCTGATGAACCTGACACGCTCTTCACTTGTCAGTTCACTTTTTGCTTTAAGGCGGGGCACCCACTTGGAAAAGCGGGGGTCATGGTTAAGCACATTTTGACCCCATGGGGTCTTTGCGGCATTATCCAATTCAAAACCGCTATCGCTTTGCCACGTATCTTTCGGCCTCTTTGTGCGAATATGACGGATAGCCTGATTAAGGTATCTGTTAGGAGCAATCATTTCCTGAAATAGCGTTTCTTCTATAAATTGATCGGGTCGTAACAGGTTTAACAGGGTAAAGAGATTTTTTGAACCCAATTGCATCGGTGTTGCGGTAAGAAAGATAGCTGCCTCTGATATTCCGCAGAGAAAACGGGCTAATTCATTGGTATTGCTATCCGGGGTTCTTAAATGATGGGCCTCATCCACAATCAGAAGGTCAAATTGAGGCGGAGGATTCAGGGTGAGCAATCCAGGTCTTACCTTTCTTTCCTGAGTCCCCCACAAATACTCTTCACGTCGCAATAACTCCAGATGCACGATAGAACGTGCATATTGGCTGGGCCAGACACCGTCCTGATAGGTTTCCCTCAAACAGTACCGCAAATTTTCTGCCGTGAGTGGCCGAAAATCCTCATCGAAACGTCTCATTTCGGCTCGCCACTTTGAAACCAGGGCCTTGGGACATAAAATAAGAATATTTTGCAGCTCCTGACGGCTTTGTATCTCGCGCAATATAAGCCCCGCTTCGATTGTTTTTCCTACCCCAACCTCATCCGCAATCAGTAACCGGGGCCTGTCCGCGCGAAGAAATCTGAGTAATGGTTTGAATTGAAAAGAAATGAACTGAATCCTTGCGGCGTGGAGAGCATAGATGGCATCCATCTGCGGGTAACTCAATCGAAGAGAATTTAACCGGACAAGGAACTCTTCAGGTTTTAGCGCTCTGTCGACTAAAATGTTATCAGGTGAGTTAGAATATGGAGAGACTTGATCTTCAAGGTACTCCCGGATGTCATCTGGTGAATGAAATATCCTGTATCTATATTGTCCCTGCACTGGGGAAAGTATCTTAATAACCGAACCCTTACGAGAAGGGTCTGCATTAAGCACCAATATATCTCCGACTGCATATCCTGGCCGAGCATTCTCCATATTAGTTCTGCCCTGCTTTTTTCTATATGTTAAGTGGTTTACCGTTGCAGACAGGTTTCAGTATAGGTGTAATGTCACATAACGTTTTACGCGTATCTTAAATTGCCGAATGCGAATTGAAGGAGGGCTGAAAACCCGAACCAGATAACCCTGTTAGGTAACGTCCCATGGCTTGGGCTTTTTCTGACTAAAATCCCGAGCCCCGTGTATAATGGTCAGGATTAAAATACGTTTGGTTTCCACACGATACATAATTCGATAGTTGTAGAACAAAAGTTCACGAATTTTTTCTTGCTCAGCTTCTGGAATACTCCGTCCCATCTCAGGAAACTTCTTCAGATTTTCTACCACTTCAATAATTCTTTCGACAAATCGAGTTGCGTAATATTCTGAATCTCTCCTAATATAATCCCGAATGTTTTGTAAATCCAGCAGTGCTGGCTCAGTCCACTCTATTTTCATTGTGAAAAAATCCTTTTTTTAACTTCTTCGTGAGAGACAATACGTCCTTCTTCGGCTGCTTTCAAGGCAACTGCTAACTTCTTTTTGACATAAAATTCGTACATGATGTCATCCCAGGTTGTTTGATCCGGCAATTTGTCAATGAGCTTCTTTGCCTCTTCCTTAATGATACTCATAACTTTTTCTGCCTCCTTTTTGCGATTTATTATTTTTTAGAAGTTAAGCGGTCTTTGCCATGTTTCTTTCAACTTGCTGATGTCTTCTTCTATTATTATGTTTCCCTCGATTCCGCCTACCTTAAATATTCCATCGGAAAGTACCTCCCCGACATTGCTTACGGTGCTGCCCATCATAAGCTTTTCAAATTCATTTTTTGCTGAAGGGGAAATTGTTACCACAAATCTGCTTTGGGATTCGGAAAAGAGTATATAGTCATTCCTGTCAATTCCATCAGACGGAACAAGATCAAGTTTTACAAACATACCCAGACCGCCTGCGAAGGCGGTTTCCGCAAGGGCAACACCCAGTCCTCCGTCGGAACAATCATGACAGGAGGCTACAAGCCCTTTCTTGATTGCCATGCTCAGTGCTTTATACAATCTCTTTGCCTTGTGTGTATTTACTTTAGGGACATTGTTTCCCGTGTATCCATGCATGGCAAACCATTCAGAACCGCCAAGTTCATTATATGTCTCACCTAAGACATAGACCAGATGCCCCGGCTGTTTTGCATCCATGGTGACAGCCTCTCTCACGTCCTCCATTTTCCCGATGGTGGAAAACAGAAGGGTTGGTGGAATGGATATCTTAGTGTTCTCTATCTGATAGTCGTTCTTCATACTGTCTTTGCCGGATATGCATGGAACCCCATAGGCCTTTGTGTAATCATAAAGGGCCATGTTTGCACGGACGAGCTGTGCCAGCTTGTACTCACCATCCGGCGTCTTTTCAGACTGTACCGGATCACACCAGCAGAAATTATCCAGTCCGGCGATGCTGCCGAGTGATCCGCCCACGGCTATAGTGTTCCTGATCGCTTCATCGATGGCACATGCGGCCATGTGGTAGGTATCTACATCACTATAACGGGGGCATATACCGCTGGCCACGACAACACCTTCAAAGGAATCCAGTATCGGTCTGATTACTGCAGCATCACTGGGGCCATCATTAGCTACACCAACTAATGGCTTGACAACGCTTCCCCCCTGTACCTCATGATCATACTGTCTGACGACCGATTCCTTGCTGCATATATTTAATCTCGAAAGCATCTCTTTGAGGAAACGGCCCATATCTTCCGGTTCCTGAAAATCAGGCTCTTCATGTTGTGGCGGTGTCCATTTTGCATTTAACCGCATCTGGGGGAGTCCCTCATGGAGGAAATCCATGTCAAGATAGGCAACGGTGTCATCTCCATAGAGGACATGAAACTTTCCGGAATTTGTATAGGTGCCGACGACGGTTGCCTCCACATCCATCTTCCCTGCAAGTTTCAAAAATTGATCAATCTTTTTCGGGTCTACGGCCAGTGTCATCCTCTCCTGGGATTCTGAAATGAGAATTTCCCAGGGCTGAAGTCCTGAATATTTTAAAGGCGCCTTTTCGAGATTGATTTCACAGCCGCCTGAGAGAGTGGCAGTTTCTCCCACCGATGAGGAAAGACCGCCGGCGCCGTTGTCTGTTATACACCTGTAAAGGTTTTTGTCCCTCGCAATCAGGAGAAAATCGGTCATCTTCTTCTGGGTTATAGGATCACCGATCTGAACTGCCGTAACAGGGGACCCTTCATGGAGTTCTTCTGATGAGAAGGTGGCTCCATGTATGCCATCTTTCCCTATTCTTCCACCTGTCATGACAACGAGATCACCTGGCAGAATCTCCTTCGTATGGGTTGGGTTTCCCGCAATTTTAGAAGGCATAATCCCGCCCGTCCCACAGTAAACAAGCGGTTTCCCCAGGTATCTGTCGTCAAAGACAATACAGCCGTTTACCGTGGGTATTCCGCTTTTGTTCCCACCATGCTCAACCCCTTCTCTGACGCCTTCATAAATACGTCTCGGATGGAGTATCCTCTTCGGAAGCGACTCTGTATAGAACGGTGAGGCGAAACAGAAAACATCAGTATTGAAGATGAGTTTTGCACCCTTCCCGGTTCCGAAAGGATCCCTGTTCACCCCGACAATTCCTGTGAGTGCACCGCCGTAGGGATCGAGGGCTGACGGGGAATTGTGTGTTTCAACCTTGAAAACAAGGTTGTATTCATCATTGAATTTTATAATGCCGGCATTGTCAACGAAGACGGAAAGGCAAAAGTCGCCTTCTCCCATCTCGTCCCTGATCTCCCTTGTAGAAGCCTTGATGTGGCTGTCGAAGAGGGAATCGATAACTGTGATTGTGCCATGCTCATCTTCATAATTTATAAGGCTGTTAAATATCTTGTGTTTGCAGTGTTCAGACCAGGTCTGGGCAAGACATTCAAGCTCGGCATCCGTAATCTTTTTACCGAGACCTACCTTTTCTCTTTCTTTAAATACACGCTCATCGGCCAGATAATTCTGTATTATCTTCATCTCACCGAGATTCAGGGCAAGGATCATTTCACTGCTTATCTCTACGAGTCTCTGGTCGCTGACATTCAGGTCGATCTCTTCCGTCCGGAGACTCTCCCCCCCAACTACCTTCGGGACATAGGGAGACATTCCTTTTTCCTGGTTCCACTCATTGCCGTCTACTATTTCAAATCTCTCGATAAGCTCATTGGCGAGGAGATCCGATGCTATTCTTTCCGTGTCCCGCCTGATAATGTTACCATTAATTATATACTGTCTTGAGGTATAAATACCGCTTGTCTTTTCTCCGATCAAAAGTTCGATGGACTCCCTGGCAGTCTTCCCCACATTGTCGGTGACGCCCGGTCTAAAGCCCACCTCAATCATCCAGTCAAATCTGTCGGCCAGTCCCTTGTTAATAGCGTAGTCCTGAATCACCGGATCAGAAAGAGGTCCTCGTGCAATCTGTTGAAGTTCGGCCTCATCGAGATCACCATCTATGGTGTAAACCTCAACCGTCTTAACCCCATCAATAGTAAGGTGAAGGTGTTCGATAATCCTTTTTCTAATCTTTTCGCCGAGAGCATCTCTTAGTCCTTTTTTAAAACCGATCTCTATCCTGCTTGCCATCTCTCTTTCCTTTATTCAAGATCAATATCTTCGCCAACGATATCAATAATTATTTTTTTTACCTCACTCCAGTTTTTTTCTCTAATATATTGAAAGATCTTTGAATTCAGCAAAGCTTCAAACAATCTCTTATTCTCTTCATAGGGGTGTCCTCTAATGATGACCTTCTCTCTCACTTGACCCATTATATCGAGTAGGGTTCGATATTCGGCCCCATAACTTCCCTGCATCTCTTTTCTCAATTTCTTTGCAAGAGCTGGGCTCTTTCCACCAGTTGATATCGCTATCTGGAGATCACCCTGCTGGACGATAGAAGGAAGGATAAAATTGCACCTGTCAGGACTATCTACAATATTTACCAGCTTCCCCTTTCTATCTGCATCCACGTATATTTTGTTATTAATATCATCCCTGTCGGTTGCTCCTATTACCAGAAAAGCATCATTGATAAAATCTTCCCGATAATCGGCATCAACATGTTTTATCTTTCCCTCATTTTTCATCGTCCCCAGCTTTGGTGTAAGAACCTTTCCCACTACTTCGACATCGGCACCGGCTTCAAGGAGCCTCGTTACCTTTCTCTCAGCAACATCCCCACCGCCAACGACGACACACTTTCTCCGTAAAATATTGAGACATATCGGGTAATATTTCATGCATTGTCTGTTATCACGAAGACTATCAAAATTCAAGCAAGACTCTACCTTGAAATATAATCAAAAAGAAGATATATTCCGTATACTGAAGTCTATTGGCAACTATCCTGAGACAAAACATAAAGGGTTTCTCTGCTGCACCCATAGTATGAGAGGAGACAAAAATGCCGGCAAAAAGAAAAAGGGATGAGTGGATAAAAATTACCTTATCAGCACCGCTCGAACTGATTGATCCCCTGTCAAATTTTATAGCTGAAACTGGCATCCAGGGAGTCTTTCAAGAAGAGCTGGCGCCAGGCTCTCTTAACGATTTTTCCAATAACGATTTTTCCAAATCGATTGAACGGGAAGAATTAATGGCCTATTTCCCCTCCGATACCTCAGCGGAAAACAGAATTGCCTCCCTGAAAGTTTACATAGACAATCTTTCTGAAATATTTCCTGAATTAGACAAACCTGTCCTTTCAATCGAAACGATTACCGACCCGAACTGGGAAGAACAGTGGAAGAAATATTTCAAACCGCTTCGAATCAGTAAAAATATCGTAGTTAAACCGACATGGGAAAGATATACACCAACCGGGCGTGATATAGTTATTGAAATAGATCCGGGAATGGCATTCGGGACGGGCCAACACTCTTCCACAAGTATGTGCATGAAAGCAATCGAAGATATCCTCCTGAAGGACAGGTCTTTTGAAAAATGGCGAGTGCTTGATGTCGGCACCGGCACCGGCATACTCGGTATATCCTGCGCAAAGTTAGGGGCACAAAAGGTTGTCTGTCTCGATATTGATCCAAAAGCTGTCGAAATAGCATCTAAAAACATTGCCCTAAACAGAGTGGAGGATAGGACAAACGTATTCAACGAAGATGTCTCGATGTATGATGATGTTTTCAATTTGATTGTGGCAAACCTTACAGCAAAAACGCTGATAAAGCTCCGAGACCACCTCATATCCATGACTGAACCCGGTGGATATCTTGTCCTTTCAGGGATAATTGACCAGGACAGAAAAGTTGTAGAGGAAAGCTTCTTGACCGACGATGTTCACCTGCACAGTGTCATCACGGAAAAAGAATGGGTTTGTTACCTCCTGAAAAAAGGAGAAAAGGGGAATTGACCACACCAAGAATTTATCTTCCTCAAAAAATGGAGGAGGGAAGTACGGTAGAATTAAAGTATGAAAATCTACACTATATAAAGAATGTCCTTCGCCTAAAAAGGGGAGCCCCTTTGATCCTATTTGATGGAACGGGTTTTGAATACGAATCTACGATAAGAGATATCACAGTCAAAAGCGTAACGGTAGAAATCATCAGGGGAAAACAGCTCTCAGTTGACAGCTCAACAAAAATCACCCTGGCCCAGGCACTCCCGAAAGGGAATAAAATGGATTTCATCATCCAGAAGGCTTCCGAGCTCGGGGTCACCAGGATAATCCCGTTTAAATCCTCAAGATCCATACCGAAAGTAGCCGGAAATAAAATACATCTCAAGATACCCAGATGGCAGAAGATAGCCATCGAGGCATCCAGAAAGTGCGGCAGGGAAAATATCCCGGAAATTACAGATATAATTACCTACGAAAAGGCTTTGCAATGGCCGAAAAAGGGCATTCTGAAGATAATCTTCTGGGAAGGGGAAACCAACACGGGAATCAAAGAGATCCTACACAGTAAAAAATACGAAGGTATAACCGATTTCTTTCTTGTCGTCGGGCCCGAGGGAGGATTCTCAAATGAGGAAATTGCAATGGCCTCCCGTGCCGGTTTCCTGTCAGTGAGCCTTGGCAGATTAGTCTTAAAGGTCGAAACAGCCGCCCTGGTCATTCTTTCCATCCTTCAATACGAGAAGGGCGTTTTCGGAATTACCTATAAAAAGGAATAACCCGTATGACAGAACGCAATTACGGTGGTTTCTGGCGACGAGGAGTCGCATTTCTCATAGACAAAACGATCCTCTTTTTTATGTCTCTAATACTCTTCTTTATAGGAATTCTAGCCGTGAGTTTGGGCTTTCAGTCTGGCGGCGACATGCTTTCAATCGAGACATTTACAAAACTAACCTCCAATTTCATAATTTCCTATTGCACAATGACTCTATTATTAAATGTCATATACTTTACATATTTTCACGGTACAACCGGCCAGACCTTGGGGAAAAAAATCTTAGGTCTCAAGGTAGTACAAAAAACAGGGGAACCGATGACCTTGGGAATAGCCTTTTTGAGATGGGTGGGATACCTTATCTCCGCACTGATATTTTACCTCGGTTTTATATGGATAGCCTTTGACAGAAAAAAACAGGGATGGCACGACAAGATTGCAGGAACCTGCGTTATCAAAATAAACCCCTATCAAAAACGCCTTGACAAAAGTAGGGAGATTGGATAGAAGCCAGATGATTCAGAAGTAAGTTTATGGGTCGGTAGCTCAGTCGGTAGAGCACCGGACTGAAAATCCGGGTGTCGGCAGTTCAATTCTGCCCTGACCCACCATGAAAACAAAAGAGCTATGTTCAATGACATGGCTCTTTTTTGTGGAATTTTATACTGTAATAATGTTAGCACTATTACTTAATGGACAGATGTGTTACTTATATTTTACAGTTCTGAACCTCTAACAATAATTTTCTCGTTAATATATGGGTGTTTACATGAAAAAATTTTTTAGGAAAAGTCTCCCTGTTTCAATACTCCTGGCAAGTTTTTTAGTCTTGTTCTGTCTGCCGGGGTACTTTGGCAACAACCAGGTTTCCGCAATAGATAAGGATACTTATAAGAACCTTAGGGTGTTCAATCAGGTCCTCGATATGGTCGAGAAGAACTACGTGGAGGAGGTTGAACAAAAGACCCTCATCCAGGGAGCCATAAAGGGAATGGTAAAAACTCTCGATCCCCACAGTACTTTCATGAGTGCCGATATGTACAAAGAGTTGCAGGTAGAAACGAAGGGAAGGTTCGGCGGCCTCGGGATCGTGATAACAATACTCAAGGACGTTCTTACCGTTGTTTCCCCCATTGAGGATACCCCCGCCTTTCTCGCAGGGGTCAAGGCGGGTGACCAGATCATTCAGATCAACGCCAAGTCGACAAAGGGTATTACTATTATGGAAGCGGTCAAAAAACTACGGGGGCCTAAAAACACAAAGGTAACTATCACTGTCATGCGGAAAGGTATGAAACAACCGAAGGATTTCACGATCACCCGCGCGATCATACAGATAAAGAGCGTCAAGTACAAGACGTATGGCGATATCGGTTATATCAGAATACTGGCATTTCAGGGAAAAACTACAGATGATCTCAAAAACGCCATCGAGGAGATCAACAAAAAAACAGTTCCCCTGAAGGGGCTGGTACTGGATCTGAGAAACAACCCGGGCGGTCTTCTCGATCAAGCAGTAAAAATCTCCGACATATTCATCAAATCAGGGGTTATCGTCTCCACAAAAGGGAGGATAAAAAGTGTCGATGAAACGTATATGGCCAAAAATGATGGAAATGAACCGGTTGTCCCGATGATTGCCCTGGTCAATGAAGGTACCGCCAGCGCAGCCGAGATCGTATCTGGCGCACTTCAGGACAATGGTAAAGCCATAATACTCGGCACCCAGACATTTGGAAAGGGTTCCGTACAGACGGTTATTCCACTTGAGAACGGTGCGGCACTGAAATTGACCACTGCGAAATACTACACACCAAAGGGGAAATCCATTCAGGCTGAAGGTATTATCCCCGATATAGTGGTAAAATATATAAATCCTTCTGATAAAAAGGATTCTATTGGTACATCTACGGGAATGAGAGAAAAGGATCTCAAGGGGCACATAAAAGGAACAAATGAAACATCAAAAGAAGTTAAAGAAATTTCAATAAAAAAAGCGTCCGATGACTTAAAGGAAGATAATCAGCTGAAAAGTGCCATTGATCTCTTGAAAAGCTGGGAGATATTTAAAGATAGAAATAAGGGTTAAGGTCCGGTAAGCGGGGTGAAAAAGAAAAGTAAAAGGGGAAATTCAACATTCAGGCGGATTTTAATCGGAGTTGGCATATTCATATTGTTTGTTGCAGCAGTTTCAATTGTTTGTATATTGAACAGTACAACAGTCAAAAAGAATATCAAACAAGAAAACGTACGAAAATATCACTCTAAAATTCACGTCAGTAAGCAAGTTGTTCCATCTTCTAAAAGGCAGAAAATAGCCTTCATCATAGACGATATCGGATATGATTTGTCGCCGCTGAATGAACTTCTTAAAATCGATGCCCCGATTACTTTCTCCATCCTCCCCCATAGTCCTTATGCTATTGATGCGGCAGAAAAACTGCATCGTGCAGGTAAAGAAATTCTCCTCCATCTTCCCATGGAGCCTTATGGTTATCCCGACAAAGACCCCGGTATCGGGGCACTTTTTTTATGGATGAACGAAGAAGAGATAAAAAGTCAGATCAAAAAAAATATCGAAGCCGTACCATATATATCCGGAGTTAATAATCATATGGGTTCACGGTTTATGGAAAACGAAGACAAACTGAGCATTGTTTTGAACCAACTCAATGAAGAGGGCCTTTTCTTTGTGGACAGCCTAACCACCAGACACTCAAAGGGCAAGAAACTTGCTAAGGGAATGGGGCTCAGATTTGTGTCGAGAGATATATTTATTGACAACAATCAGGATTTTACTATTATTCTTCAAAAGTTTACAAATCCTTTAAAGAAACGTAACCGATGGAAGACCCTGTTAATTATCTGTCATCCTTATCCATGCACAATTGCGGCACTTAAAGATGCTGTCCCTAAGATTAAAGTAGAGGGGATTAATATAGTCCCGGTATCAGATTTAACAAGCAATTAATTTTTTATATGTACTCAAATTCTATGAAAAAACTCCTTTGTATAGTCCTTCTATTACCACTGATTGCATGCGCCGTTACTGCCGACCGTCGTGAAGACCAGGCAACCCTTCCTCAAATGGAAGACTCTTCACTTAACGCCCGCTACCATTACTCCGTTGGCGTACTGCTTGCCCTCGAGGGCAATTTAGATGCAGCCACAACAGAATACAGAAAAGCCCTAAGTTTTGACCCCACCTCCCCCTACCTGGCGGCAGAGCTTGCCACCCTGTACACCAAAATGGGTAAGGTGAATAAAGCTATAGAAATATGCGAAAAATCCCTTATTTATAATCCCGGTTACTTAGATATCCATCTTCTGCTGGGCGGGTTATACCTAAACCTGAAGGAATACAAAAACGCTGAAAGAGAATTTAAAAAAGTAATAGATTTAGATAAGAAACGTCTTGACCCCTATCTCTATCTTGGCGCCATATATTCGGAAAATAAAGAATACGAAAAGGCAATCGAGGTATTAAAGGACATGCTCAAGATTGACCCTGACAATCTTATGGGCAACTATTACCTTGCAAAGACATATGCCGAAATGAAATTGTATGGGGAGGCTGAAAAATGGTTCAAAAAAACCCTCACTATAAAACCTGCATTTGAATCGGCACTGATCGATTTGGGATACGTTTATGAAATTCAAAAAAAGAACAACAGTGCAATAGAAATCTATAGAACTTTAATCAACTTCTACCCGCATAGAATCAATATGAGGGTCAGGCTGGGAAAACTTTTCTTAAGAGAAGGAAAATATGATAAAGCCGTAAAAGAGCTTGAAAATACTTTGAAGTTAGATAGTTCAAACAGAGAAGTGAGATTGTCGCTGGGGCTTGTTTATTTTGAGTGGAAAAAATATGACAGAGCCATCAAAGAATTTTTAGCTCTCCTCAAGGAATCCCCACTCAACCATCGTGTAAGATATCTTTTGGCATCGGCCTACGAGGAAAAGAAGCTATACGGAAAAGCCGTGAAAGAATTCCAAAAAATCCCGGCAGAGTCAGATCTATATGGGAGTGCCCGGATTCATGCCGGGACGTTTATGAAAAAAGATGGGAAAACCGACGAAGCAATAGAATTAATCAAGAAAGCAATTGATGAAAAAAGAAAAGACAGCAACCTGTACGGTTTTCTTGCATATCTTTACCAGGAAAACAAAAATTTCAAGGCCGCAGTACAAACGTTAGAAGAAGGTCTTCGGATCTCTCCCCAGAGTATTGACCTTCATTACAGACTTGGTATCCTTTACGAACAAATGAATAGAATCAGTGACAGCATTGCCGAGATGGAGAAGATCCTGAAAATTGACCCGGAGCGCGCGGAAGCACTCAATTTCATAGGTTACAGTTATGCCGACAGAGGCATAAATCTCAATAAAGCCGAAAAGATGATACAAAAGGCCCTCAAGCTGAAAGCAGGTGATGGATATATTACAGACAGCCTCGGCTGGGTATATTTTAAGAAAAACAATCTGAAGTTAGCCATAAAATATCTGAAAAAGGCATCAGACACCCTGCCCAACGATCCAACAATCGCTGAGCACCTCGGAGATGCCTATGCGAAGGCTGGTCGGTTCAAGGATGCCCTCGAGACTTACAGACGAGCGCTGAAGCTAAAACCCGACAATAAAACACTGCAAAAAAAGATAGATGAGATTATGAAGAAGTGACTAAAGTTTGAAGTGCCTAAAGTGAGCTAAAGTTGAAATGACCAAAACCCTTAACTTTAGGCACTTTAGTTCACTCTACACTCCACTCTTTTTTAACTTTATCTCATTTCAGGAACTTTAGATGAAAAAATATATCCTGACAATTTTATTTTTATTCCTCTTTCTTGCCTTTGGCGGATGTGCCCCCAAGAAGGTTACAGCCCCATTCAAGGGGTATGTTTTGCCTCCCGAAGATGTCCTGAAGAATGTCTCCAGAACAGATAATTTAAGAGATACACTAAAAGCCATTGCCCATATTGCTGTAGATACTCCCGAGGGAAAGTATTCAATGAAGGTAGCCTTGATTGTCAAAAGACCTTCATTTCTCAGGGTAGAGGCGATGCCTATAATCGGTCCTTCCGACCTTTTTCTGTCCATCAGTGAAAATTCTTTGAAGGTATTTCTTCCGAAAGAAGGAAAGTTTTACATCGGCCATGCTACCAGAAAAAACCTCGCCATGTTTTTCCCGATAAACCTGAAGGCAGAAGATATTATATCAATACTTGTCGGCACACCCCCGTATATAAAAGAACAAAACATAACTTTACGGGGACAGGTAGAAGGGGAACTCTACCGGATAAATGTTATGACTCAAGGCAAAAAGATCCAGTCACTCTGGGTAAACCCGGATGGTAATCTGGTCAAAATCGAGGTTTTAGATAATGAAGGCGAGATTTCATACACGGCAAGGCTTAAAGATCACCACCAGATCTGTGGAACATCGATTCCGGGAAAAGTAATAATTATAACTGGAAAACCTAGCAAATTAAATGCCCGTATACGGTATTCAGATACTCAGCTCACACAAAATGTGAACCCTGCCATCTTCGATCTTGACATCCCGCCCGGCATAGAACCGATATTTATCGATTGATCTGTTTCTTTACTTGATTTTAGTCAACTGCGCTCTTGCTATTTTAGCCTGGTTTGTATTGGGATAATCTTTTATAACCTGTTGCAAGAGAAGTTGGGCGCTTGATTTATCACCAAGTTTCAAAAAGGACTGCCCCTGTTTTAACAATGCATAAGAGACCTTATTCCCCTGGGAATAGTTTTTAATAACCTTTTGATATTCGAGGATTGCCTTTTCATAATCCTTTTTAAAGAAGTAACATTCCCCGATCCAGAATTGGGCATTATCTGAATACTCCGTGTCTGGAAACAGCTTCAGGAATCTTTGAAACTGAACCCTTGCCCCGTCGTATTGTCCCTCTTTAAAAGTTTTGTAAGCCGCCGAGTATGCCGCCTCTTTATCTACATTTTCCTTCGTTGTATCCTTTGGAGTGATGTCTCCTTTTTCTTTTTTTTCAACACCTTCTAGAGGCTTTTTTTTCTCTCCTATTCCGAGGAAATTTTCTATGTAATTTATTCTGAAGGAAATTTCATTTAACTGTTTGCTGATAGCCACACCGTCATTTTTTTCCTTACGTAAAGTCTGGACATCTCTATTCAACTCCTCAACAACTCCCCTGAATTTTTGAACATCGTCTCTCAGATCAGTCATGTCGGCAGATATATCCGCCTGCCCTTTACGTAAAGAGTTGTTTGACTCAACAACATTCTTTTCCACGTCTTGCTGTAGAACAAGGATTTCCCCTCTAAGGTTTTGTTGAACCTTCTTCAAATCCTGATTAGTAGCACAGCCAAAAACGGATACAATAAAGAATACAAAAAGAAGGAATATATGCTTTTTCAATAGGAACACCTTCCCTGTTTTAATCTAATCTTTTAGTCGCTAAGTTCTAAGCAAGAACTTTGAAAATATGGTTTTTTGATGGTCAGGACATTTTACCGCAATAAACTCAGTACAAGTTTCGGTTTCGACCATTCTATGGCCCGCTTCCCCAAAAAATGAATCCTTTACTGCAATTTATTTCAGTAAAGACAAATACTAAAGGAAGTGAGCTGTTTTATGTGTTTTCAAGGCTTACGATTCGCGCCAAGATATTATTAGATTTGCAAGTTCTGCCAGCTAATCCAATATGTTACCTTTGCGGGGTAACAACAAAATGGGCTCGCCTGTTCCTCGCCCAGCCTTTCTCATTATGCCTCGGATCTAAAGGGAGTTCCTCACCGTAACTTATGGTGGTCAGTCTCTTTTTGTCTACACCGAGATTAACTAAATACTCCATGGCACTCGCTGCCCGTCTTTCACCTAAGGCCAGATTATATTCGTTGGTTCCTCTTTCGTCACAATGTCCCTCGATGACAACACTAAACCCCGGGTATTCAAGAAGCCAGTCAGCATGCTGCCGGAGTATTGCTCTTGCTCGAGGTTTGAGATTAAATTGATCTAATTCAAAATTCACATCTTCAAACCGGGAAGCCTCTTTTTCTGCAAGCGCCTTTTGTTTCAAAGCTGCTTCTCTCTCCTTCTGCAGTTCAGCTTCCGAAGGTTGTATCGCTGCTGGTCCTTTTTCAGTTGTGACCATCTCTCCTTTCACAGCCTCTTTCTTCGCACAGCCAGTAACAAAGATTACTGAAAGACCTAAAATCAACACAAAAATTATTCCCGTAATTGTCAATGTTCTTTTCATAGCGACCATTCCCTCCTTCCAATAATTGGCGTATCGATACGCCCGCTAACATTTCATGCCAATCTACACTATCTAATCTGGAAATGGATTGTCCTTATCTGAGCGAATCCGCCGATGGAAAAACATCCGTTTCCACACTGAATCTATTTAAAGCATAAGACCATGGCTTTGGTCAATATAAATTTAGGCGGGGAGACCAAGATGGACAACTGTGAATATACACACCTTCATGCAATATTCTCATATTTGAACCATTAGAATTTATAATGCATGTCCTGAATTTTCCGTTCTTCTTCGAACTGAATGCCAGATATCTTCCATCGGGAGACCAAGATGGGGATTCATTCGATCCATCGGAGGTAATTTGCAGGACATTATTGCCTTCCCTATCAATGGAAAATATCTGGAAAGAACCGTTTGTCACACCTTCATATGCTATTCGGTTTCCCCTTGGTGACCAGGAAGGAGAGGTATTATAGCTGCCGTCATAAGTGAGTCTTCTAACATGATTTCCATCAGCATCCATCAGGTATATCTGTGGAGAACCGGAACGGTTCGACACAAACGCTATCTTTTTGCCATCAGGTGACCAGGTGGGGGATATGTCTATGGCAGGATTACGGGTGACTCGCTCAAGTTTATTATTCTCAATATCCAGTACATATATCTCTTCGTTACCATTCTTACTCAGGGTAAGTAAAACCTTACTGCCATCCGGCGACCAAGGGGCAGAGAGATTGAGTCCTGCAAAACTGGAGACTCTTTTCGCAGTTCTTTTGGCCATATCCATAATATAGAGATCAGGATTCCCCCTTCTGTATGAAGTAAAGGAAATCGACTTGCCATCAGGAGACCAGTAAGGTGAAAGTGTAATAGACCGGTAGTTGGTAATCCTAACCAACGCCGATCCGTCAAAATTTATTGTATAAATATCTGATGTTTTACCCCTCTTCAAGACAAAGGCAATCTTTGTGTCAAATATTCCTCTCTCGCCCGTAAGAGCAAGGAGTATTTCATTGGTAAATTTGACAACCATCAATTCTTTATCTTCTATTTTCCCCCAGTATTTCCTTCCAACTATAAGCTTGCCGTGAATAACATCAAAGAGGCGAAATTCCACGGAGAGTTCCTTCCCATCGTATTGAAACCCTCCCTTTATCAGGGTTTCCGCACCGATATTTGTCCAATCGGGAAACCGTATGCTCTCGGCTGTAATGCCTGCCTGATTCGGATCCTCAAGAAAAGTTTTTTTGCTAATTACGCGGAAGAATCCCGTGAGTTTCAATTTCTCTGTAAGGGCTTCTGAAAACCAGACAGAAAGATTTTCTTTATCCCCATTATCACTCAATTTTTTGAAATCCGGAACCGCTATGGGAAATTTTTGAAAGGCAGGAGAATCTATGTCTATATATACCTTGCCTAAGGCGACATGATTCACCCCGAAGATCAGTAAAATTATACCTGATAATGTGATGGTATACAGCTTTATTCGACGCACTCTGTCTTCCTTAAAAGTCTATCGCAGTTCTGATGAGTGAAACCTTATTCCAATCTCAATGCTTTCTTCCTTTATCCATTCCGGCATTGGAGGAAAAGGACTCGCCTTTTTAATTGCCCTCATGGCGGATTCATCAAAATACCTGTTCCCGGATCGCTTTTCAAAACTAAGATTGGTAACCGCACCACCTTTTAAAATCTTTGCGCCAATAACGGATTCAATATTCTCACCAGGCAATATACCCTCGGGAAGTGCCCATTCCCCCTTTATCTTAGACCAGATAATAGAGTAATATACCCTCATTTTCATGCTAACTTCAACGGTTCCACTGGACACATCCGACGAAGCCTGAACCTTTTTCCTTAAATTCTCTATTGCACGGTCAACTTTCCTTATGCTTTTTTTCCGTGTGGTAATCCTCTCAATCGGGAGGGGTGAGTCTTTTTTGACATCTTTTCTCAGTACAATCGATCTGTCCCTGGAACCTATCCCGACAACTTCATCTGAAATTGAGGTAACGGTCTTTTGCCCCACAATATATGATGGGAGACTTACCAGATTAACAGAATAGACCGGGCCAAAAGTCCATCTCGGGGAAGGCATTGAAGGCGATAAAAATATAATGGAAAGGAGAAGGGCGTGAAGCAAAAAAGAAAGAAGAACCATACTGTTCAGACTGATACCATCGTCGCTTCCCCTCTTTATCCTGATGAGAGGCGTCATTGTGACCCTTGTGGTGGTTCAGTAATCATTCCTAACCTGTCAACGCCCGCTTTTCTTACCTCAGACATAACCTGAACAACAAAACCGTAAGGAACATTCTTATCGGCACGCATAAAAATCTCTCTGTCTATTCTATTTTCAAAGATGCCCTCTAATTTCAATTTGAGATCAGGAATAGCGGTTTTGTAATTGTTGATAAATATCTCTTTTTTATCGTTTATAGAAAGGATAAGTTTTTCCTCACTTACATCCATACTCCTTGCCTTTACCCGGGGAAGATTAACGTCTATTCCCATCTGTAGCATTGGTGCAGTAACCATGAAAATTATCAAAAGGACCATAAAAACGTCAACAAGCGGGGTTACGTTGATATCAGATACAGGTTTATTGCCATTGTCGGAATGGCCGCGATTTCTTGCGTATCTCATTTTACATAAAATCTTTCGATAATATTGAGGAACTCAGAGGCAAAGTTATCCATTTCCAATGTGATTGTTCTTATTTCTCTGATGTAATAATTATAGAAAATAACAGCGGGTATGGCCGCTGCCAAACCTGCGGCTGTAGCGATAAGCGCCTCCGAAATTCCAGGGGCAACAACAGCCAACGTTGCCGAACCCTTGGCACCAATGCCTCTGAACGCATTCATTATGCCCCATACCGTGCCGAAAAGCCCTATAAAGGGAGATGCGCTACCTGTTGTAGCAAGGAACCCAAGGGCGCTCTCCAGTTTTGTGGTCTCATAGCTACATGACTTGTTGAGCGCTCGTTCAACATTATCTATACCCCTTATTTCAAAAGGCGTATCTCCTTCATCAATTGATGATTCTTTTTTACTCTTGCTTATCTTTCCAAGCTCAATATACCCCGCCCTAAAAACCTCGGCAACTGTGGAATGTTTGAACTTCTTTGATTCAGGAAACACTTCCGATAGCTTGGTGCTTTTTATATATGTTTCCAGGAACATCTCATTTTCTTTTTTCGTTTTCCTTATGAGTCTATATTTCATGAGGATAATTGCCCATGATACTACGGAAAAGAAAAGTAATAATAGAAGCACCAACTGCACCATCGCCCCCGAATCCAGAACCATGCTCAAAAGGCTACCATGAAAATGCCCACCAAGATCTACTGCTGTGACGGCTGAAATCTCCTTCACTTTCACTCTCCTGTGTGTTTATATGCTATTTTTTAACGTCAACAGATGTAATTTAAAATTGTTATATTGTCAACAGATTTTAAGCGCGCAGGGGTTTTGGTTTTCACAATCTTATTGCAATGGCGGTGCGGGTAAGATAGATTGCCTTTGGACTGAACAGCGAGCGCTAACCCCGCTGCTTGGGCGGGGCTTACGGGTGCGCTCCCGGTCAACATTTTTCCTTACCCCGATAAACGGAATAAGTCCCACTAAAGGGGATAAATGCGTTAACGAAAATATTTTCTAACTTACTAAACAGTAGGAGATTCCCCACAGTTTGCTGCGGGGAGCTTCAATCATGAGACACCTTAGTTATATAATTCTGATAGTACTTTTTCTTCTGGCCATTTGCAGCTGCGGCAACGACACAAAACAGGGTGCTCCTGCTAAAAAGGATGGGGCGTCCGATACGGGCCCTGCATATGGTGACATCATGGTGGAAGGTTCCATCGGGGACGCAAGCAATTTGATACCGATCCTTTCCTCGGACAGCACCTCCCACGGTATCGCCTCGATGATTTACAACGGTCTCGTAAAATATGATAAAGACCTGAACATAGTGGGAGACCTGGCCGAATCATGGAATATTTCCAAAGATGGGATGACGATTACCTTCCATTTGAGAAAAGGTGTGAAATGGCATGACGGCTATCCCTTTACCGCCGAAGATGTTCTGTTCACTTACCAGGTTACCATAGACCCCAAAACACCTACCGCCTACTCCGGTGACTTTCTCAAGGTCAAGAAGGCTCAAGTTATCGATCCTTACACATTCAGGGTAATTTACGATGTACCATTTGCCCCGGCACTCGCAAGCTGGAGTGCCTCCATACTCCCCAGGCATCTTCTTAACGGGAAAGATATAACCAGAACTAAACTCTCACGTAACCCTATAGGAACCGGGCCATATATGTTCAAAGAATGGAAAACCGGTCAGAAGATAGTCCTAATTTCAAACCCCGACTATTTTGAGGGAAGGCCGTACATAGATGGTTATATCATGCGCATAATACCAGATATGGCAACTATGTTTTTAGAGCTGCGTGCGAAAGGAATCGACCGGATGAACCTCACTCCTCTTCAGTATACAAGGCAGACAGAAAACAGGGTTTTCCGTGATAATTTCAACAAGTATCGCTACCTTTCTTTTTCTTATACCTACCTCGGATACAACCTCAAAAATCCGTTCTTCAAGGACAAACGTGTACGCCAGGCTATCAGTTACGCAATTAACAAAGAAGAGATTATCAAAGGTGTTAATCTTGGACTGGGAAAAGTGGCAACAGGTCCTTTCAAGCCGGGCACCTGGGCATATAATTCCGGAGTGAAAAGATATAGCTATGACACTCAAAAAGCGAAGAATCTCCTCGCGGAAGCAGGCTGGAAAGATACCGACGGTGACGGTATACTGGATAGAAATGGAGAATCCTTTGTCTTCGAAATTATTACGAATCAGGGAAATGAAATCCGCGCAAAGTGTGCCGAGATCATCCAGAGACGTCTTGCCGATATAGGAATGACAGTAAAGATCAGGATTATCGAATGGGCCGCTTTCATAAAAGAGTTTATCAATAAGCGAAGATTTGACGCAATTATACTCGGCTGGACCATCCCCCTTGATCCGGATCTTTATGATGTATGGCATTCCAGTAAAACGGGGGCAGAAGAACTAAATTTCATATCGTACAAGAATGATGAGGTAGACCAACTGCTGGAAAAGGGAAGAAGTACCTTCGACAGGAAAGAAAGGGAAATATGCTATTACAGGATACAGGAAATTATGGCGGAGGAACAACCTTACACGTTTTTATATGTTCCTGATGCGCTCCCCATAATCAATACTCGCTTCCGGGGAATAAAGCCCGCCCCCATCGGTATAGGATACAATTTCATCACGTGGTATGTTCCCAAAGGCGAGCAGAAGCTGATTATGAAAAGATAAAGGCTTGCCGCAAAGATAGAATTATATCACCAAGCATTTATCATCTTTTCCTTGATCGGAAGCACATCGAAAAAGCGTAACTCTAATTTAGGATCAACTAAAGAAAGCATTCTTTGATAAAAGCTTGTTTTCTGATTGTTTTTCCTGGCAAATTAATTAAATTTGTCCCGACCGATGGTATACAATAGAATTTGTGTACAGAACCCATCAAAAGCCGTGTGCCGTTTCAATGTAACCACCAAAAGCATATAGAAACAGCATAAGAACAGATATTTGAATTACCCAGCCGATCAAGCAGACACCTACTGCACGAAATGTGCTCTGATAATCAAGTGCCTGTCTGACAGCAATAACCATTGCCACCAGCATCCAGACAGCGGCAACCCAAAAAATCAACCCTGCCAGCCCCGGAATAATTCCAAATATTCGAATCAGGCCTGGTGAACTCGCAAAACCGATAGTCCGCAATAACTCACCGGGTTTTGATTCAGTCTGCGGCTCCGGCAAGAGTTTCGTACCAATAAAATATGTCAGATATGCCCAGATATACCACCCGACAAGAGCGGATATCGTTCCCAGTAAAACCACTGTAATGCTTCCACTTGCAATACTTCCTACTCCGGCAGCAACACTGGAAAGGACAACGACCCCCATGGCCTGTAACATTGCACCTTCATCAGATTCAACCTCTTCATACAGCGCAGGGTCGAGCTTCGCGGCACGAATAATCCTATTTTTAAAATCAGACATAATCTTACCCTCAATAACGGAACACGGAGGCCATCGGTGCGTTATCAGGAACCTTCTCCGGAGCTATCGCATAAACAGTTCCACCATTCAAGAAGGTTTGAATGGCAGCGAAGTCCAGTAAATCTTCGTCACCGGGCTCGGCCTCCTGGTGTAGGTGTGCTTCGTTACTATCAGCATCGAAAATACCCCACTGATGAAGGCCAACCGCAACAAACAACGTCCCGACCCGCCCGTGATAGGATGCCTGAATAATTTCTTTGACGTTGCCGGAAGTTAACCCTGTTCCGACAGATTGCCGGTACAGGGCTACTGCATCTTCCTGAGCTTTCTGGAAGTATGGCTGTACAATTGCCCAAGCCTGGCTATGCAACGCTTCTGCACTTAATCCTTCAGGATTTCCCGTAACTCCTTTATCCAACAGATTGGAGTAAGAATTTGCCTCTCTGTAAATCGGGAAAAGATAATCAACCCCGGCCAGCACTAAAGGTTCTTGTTTGTCCCTGAGCATTTCGCGTAACCCTTTGTCAAGGAGATGAAAGTATCGTAAGATATAATCCTTTTTAGGAACCTCGCTCCCCGCCCCTTGACCATGAAACATAGCTGAACGATCACCGCTTCCCAGCGACGTGCCGGTATGAGACCGAAGCTGTTTTCCAAAAACATCAATCTGGAGTGCTTCGGCAAGGCTTTTCGGAACACCCTCTAAATCAACCTCGCTTATACTCTGTCGCGTACCCTGAAGAAGTCTGACCTCATTCTGGCTAAGGGCAAGGACATAAAACTGTCCGTCACCACTGAGCATGGGAAGAAGAGGCTTGATGTGAAAACGGTCGGTGATAACCAGTAATTCCTTGAAATCGAGTGGAAGACAATAATATTGAAACCCCTCGGAAGAAAGAAATATTGCAAGTCCATCGCTTTGACGCCGCCAGAAAAGACCATTTCCTGAAATTGCCTGGACCGGCGCCAGCAATTCTTCCACTTCCTGGGCACGTAGACCGCTTGCAATCAAACTATCTTCGGCCTTGCGAAGCAAATTTCTGAGCCTGATTGGATTTTGCTGGGTTTCCGCTCCCGCACGATGCGTGGGCATATAAATTGAGACACACAATCCCGTTTGTTTCTGCATCAGTGTCTTTAACTCATCTCTGGACAATGTATTCATATGATTATTCTCTCCTTTGCACAGTTATGGTTCTTTGTTAAAAACATCCAATATGTACAAAAAGTTTTTTGGGGGAATTTGGATAAAAATCGGTTTATTTGCTTTCTCCATGAACCGAATTTTTCAGAAAATAATGCAGGTAAGCTTCAAGATCGTTTTGTACTTTATGAAAAATGTTCTTTCATTTCCTGTGTTGTTAATTATAGAAAACCGAATCCTAATTGTCAACTCTTTAAACGGGATTTTTTTTGAATTCCCCAACAAAAGAGGAGACCTTTTCCACCAAATCTTCTCTTTCGCTGTTCTCTTCAATCAACCTGACAATGGCACTTCCCACAACTATCCCATCGGCATATTTAGCAATTACGCCTGCCTGTTGGGGTGTGGATATGCCGAAACCAACCCCGACAGGAAGGCTGGTTATTTTCCTTATCCTCTCCACATCCCTTTTTACATCAACAATCTCCGGTTTTTTCGTTCCTGTCACGCCCATAACTGAAATATAATAAATAAACCCGGATGCCTCCTCCGATATCTTTTTAATACGATCATCATCGCTTGTCGGCGTTATCAAAGAGATAAAGTCGATCCCGGATTTATCAGTGTATTTCCTTAATTCACCCGATTCTTCCGGGGGAAGATCAACCACCAGAATTCCGTCCACCCCTGCCTCCTTCGCCCTTATGGCAAATTTTTCATTTCCGTAAATGAAAATAGGGTTGTAATAACCGAACAGAACGACAGGAATTTCAGAAACTTTCCGCACTTTTTCTATCATATCGAGGATATTGGAAAGCGTTGCTCCCCCTTTCAATGCCCTCTGGGAAGCAGCCTGAATAATGGGTCCATCCGCTGTTGGATCCGAAAAAGGAACCCCGATCTCGACTATGTCCACTCCGGCATCATCCAGCGCGAGGACCATCTCATAGGTTTTTGTTAAATTAGGATCTCCCGCCGTTAAATAAATGATCAGAGCCTTTTCACCTCTTCTCTTTAAATCATCAAACTTTCTTTCGATGCGTCCCATTACAAACTAACCCCCATTTTTTCAGAAATAATTCCCGTGTCTTTATCGCCCCTGCCGGAAAGATTAACCACGATAATTTTATCCTTCGCAAGTGTTGGAGCCAGCTTCATGGTGTAAGCTATTGCATGAGCACTTTCCACAGCGGGGATAATTCCCTCACATTGTGTCAGAAAGATGAAAGCATCCACGGCTTCATCATCATCTACCGCCACATATCCGGCTCTTTCCGTTTCATGAAAATAGCTGTGTTCAGGCCCCACACCGGGATAGTCAAGACCGGCAGCAATAGAAAAGGCGTCCTTGACCTGTCCACCTGCATCCTGGAGGATATATGTCTTGTTTCCGTGGAGTACACCGATACTCCCGGCCGATATACTTGCCGCATGCATCCCCGTCTTTATTCCCTGCCCTGCGGCCTCCACCCCGATCATCTCCACATCAGCATCGTCCCTAAAAGGATAGAAAAGACCCATGGAATTACTTCCACCTCCTACACAGGCAACAAGAACATCGGGAAGCCTTCCTTCCTTTTCCATAATCTGCCTCTTTGTCTCTTCTCCAATTACGCACTGAAAATCCCGCACCATAACGGGATAAGGGTGGGGGCCTGCCGTGGAACCGATAACATAAAAAGTATCTCTCACCCGTGAAACCCATTGACGCATTGCTTCATTCATAGCATCCTTCAGTGTACCGGTGCCTGAGGTCACCGGTACCACCTCTGCCCCCAATATCTTCATCCGAAAGACATTCTGGGATTGTCTCCGGATATCCTCTTCACCCATGAACACCTGGCACTCCATTCCAAACAGCGCTGCCACCGTGGCTGTTGCCACACCATGCTGGCCGGCACCTGTCTCCGCGAGAACTCTTTTTTTACCCATCCTCCTGGCAAGAAGTGCCTGTCCAAGGGTATTGTTAATCTTGTGGGAACCGGTATGATTGAGATCTTCCCGCTTCAAATATATTTTTGCACCCCCCAGCTTCTCCGTAAAATGCCTGGCATAGTACAAAGGGGTTTCCCTCCCCGAATATTCACGCAAATAGAATGACAACTCATCCCTGAATGTTTGATCGTATTTCGTCTCATTGTAGACATTTTCCAGCTCAATAAGGGCAGGCATTAGTGTTTCGGCGGCGTATCGCCCACCGAAGATTCCGAAATGTCCGTTTTTGTCAGGCAAAGCATGTTGCATATTTTCACCTCCTCGAGGTTTTAGTTTACGCTTTAAAGACAGTGTCTTTTGATATCTTTTTCGTCTGTCTTACAATTTCAATGATTCTTCTCACCTTTTCAGGGTCTTTCTTCCCCGGTGACAGTTCTACTCCGCTATTTATATCCACTGCATCCGGTGAAACTATTATCAGTGCTTCCCTAATATTCTCCAGACGCAATCCACCGGAAAGGATGAGGGCATGGTTCTCCTTTATATTCACGGCAAGATCCCAGTCTGATTTTTTACCAGTACCCCCGTAAAGCTCTGGATGACCGGCATCAAGCAAAATGGTTCTTACCGGATAGTCGGAAAGGTGTGACGTCTGCGCCGATATCGCCTTTATCAATCTCGATTTAGGAAATTCCCGACAATACCGAGGTGATTCATCTCCATGAAGCTGGATAAGATCAAGACCGCAAAATTCCACGATTTCCTTTACCGCTTCAGCCTCATGATTGACAAAGACTCCTACCTTACATATGTCATGAGGGAGCTTGGCTATTATCTCCTTTGCTGCTCCCGGCTGAACATACCTCGGACTTTTCGAGTAAAATATAAACCCGAGGGCATCTGCGCCGCACTGCACCGCATTCATTGCATCGGCTGCGTTTGTCATCCCGCAGACCTTTATCTCAGTCACTGTTTAGCTCCCAAAAGTTTCCTCAGCTTCCGGCCGATATCATCCGCCCTCATAAGGGTTTCACCAACCAGGAAGGAATGAATACCCGCCTTCATCAAAATATCGATATCTTCCTTTGTGTTGATACCGCTTTCACTGACGATAATCCTCTCTTCCGGGATACTGGATGCCAGGTCTATGCTGGTCATCAAATCAGTTGAAAATGTCTCCAGATTTCTATTGTTAATGCCTATGATATCGGCCCCAACGGCAATGGCTCTTTCCAGTTCTTCCCTGGTATGTACTTCAACAAGAGAATCAAGCCCGAGTTGTGCTGCAATCCGGATATATTCCGTCAACTGTTCATCTCTCAGCAGTCTCACAATGAAAAGGATAGCATCACCGCCCAGGACTCTTGTTTCCCAAATTTGATAGGAATCAATTATAAAATCCTTCCTTAGTAAGGGAACGTCAACAATTTTCTTGATGGCCGAAAGGTATGCCTTATCACCCTCAAAAAACTTCCTGTCTGTAAGAACCGATATGGCAGCCGCCCTGTTTTTTTCATAGATGGAAGCAATCTTAAGGGGATCGAAATCCTCTCTCAACCTCCCCCTGGATGGTGAGCTTCTCTTGACTTCTGCAATTATGGAACATTCATAACTGTTTAAAGCTTTCCTGAAATCCCTTGCAGGTGGAAGATCACAGATGATCTTTTTTAACTCGGAAACCGGCTCTGAATATTTCAGATGAGCGACTTCTTCCTTTTTAGCAGCAACGATCTTATCTAAAATCATCATCGAACCTCTGAAAATCAGCTGTTACTCAACTCAATCAAGGCCTGTAGTTTTTTTAAGGCAGCCCCACTATCTATACAATCTGCGGCAATATCAATCCCTTCCCTGATATTCTCCGCCTTTCCTCCTGCCATGATTGCGAGCGCTGCGTTAAGAAGAACTATTCTTCGGCAGGCCCCTTCTTCCCCCGTCAGCACACCTCTCGTAATCTCTGCATTGACCGATGCGTCCCCTCCTATAAGCTCCTGTCCATTGGATATTTCACCAAAAAAATCTGTCGGATTGATATTGTAGGTTGTAATCAGTCCGTCATTTAATTCGGAAACCCTCGTCTCTCCGACGACGGTGGCCTCATCAAGACCGTCTAATCCATGAACTACAAAAGCCCTTTTTGCGCCCAGATTTTTCAGGACACCGGCAAACATCTCCGTCAATCTTGGGTCGTAAACTCCTATAAGCTGAGCAGTTGCTCCCGCGGGATTTGTAAGTGGTCCTAACATATTGAATATCGTCCTGATGCCGATTTCCCTCCTCGGGCCTATGGCATATTTCATGGCACCATGAAGCCTGGGGGCAAAGAGAAAACCAATTCCTATCTGCTGAATGCATTCTTCCACTATCTCCTGTCCGGCATCAATGTTTACACCAACGGCCTCCAGGACATCGGCGCTTCCACAACTGCTTGATACGGCACGGTTCCCATGTTTGGCCACAGTCAAACCGGCCGCTGCAACCACAAAGGCCGCAGTTGTAGAAATATTAAATGTGTTCATGCCATCGCCACCGGTACCGCAGGTGTCAACTATGACCGACGAAAGGGCATTGATTCTTGTGGCCTTGCGCCTCATAATACGGGCTGCACCGGTTACCTCATCAACAGTCTCCCCCTTGAATCTCAGTGCCGTTATGAAAGCTCCAATCTGGGCGGGGGTAGCTTCCCCTTCCATAATAATATTCATAACCTCCATCATCTCGGACTCGCCGAGATCAATACCGCCGACAATCTTTCCAATCGCTTTCTTAACCATCACTCTAACTCCTTTTCCCTAACAGGGACAGCGCCCTCAATTTATCAATCCTAAAAAATTCTTAATTATGCGTTTTCCGTTTGGTGTAAGTACCGACTCAGGATGAAACTGTATCCCTTCTACCGGATATTCACGATGTCTTACACCCATGATCTCCCCTTCTTCCGTCCGGGCGCTTATTTCCAGACATGATGGAATTGAATCCGTTTTCAGTATTAGAGAATGATAACGGCCTGCAACAAAGGGATTTGGGAGCCCATCAAAGACCGTTCGCCCGTCGTTGATTATATCAGATGTCTTTCCGTGCATGATCCTGTCGGCCCTGACCACATCGGCGCCAAAGGCAAATCCTATTGCCTGATGGCCCAAACAAACCCCCAAAACAGGAATCGTCTTGTAAAAGTGCTTGATTACTTCGACCGTGATCCCTGCCTCCCTGGGAGTACCGGGACCTGGCGACAGGATTATTGCGTTCACACCTAATTCCTTTATTTCTTCGAGTGATATCGTATCATTCCGGTAGACCAAGACATCCTCGCCCTTCTGACCTACATACTGCACGAGGTTGTAGGTAAATGAATCGTAATTATCGATCACCAAAATCATCTTTTCCTCCTTTATTAAAGCTTCCTTATTTTCGGAACACCATGTCTAATCAATATCATCCATTATTTCAAATTCCGAGGCTGCGATTCTTATAGCCTTAACCATTCCCTCTGCCTTACTGATAGTTTCCTGGTACTCGGTTTCCGGATCGGAATCCGCCACAATCCCTGCACCCACCTGGACAAAAATCTTCCCGTCATAGACCATGATAGTCCTTATGGTAATGCAAAGATCCATGTTTCCCGTATAGCTGAAATAACCGACAGCCCCGCCGTACGGGCCCCTTACGGAAGGCTCCAGTTCATCAATAATCTCCATTGCCCTGATCTTCGGCGCACCGGTAAGTGTCCCCGCAGGAAAGGTTGCCGCCAGAACATCAAAGCAATCTTTATCTTCGGATAATTGGGCCTGGATATTGGAAACGAGATGCATAACATGGGAATACCTCTCTACTACCATAAGCTGATTGACCTGAACGCTCCCTATTTGGGCAATTCTTCCCAGATCGTTTCTTCCCAGATCGACCAGCATGATATGCTCTGCTCTCTCCTTGGGATCGTTCAGAAGTTCGTCTGCAAGTTCTCTGTCTTCCTGTTCGCTACTGCCCCGTCTCCTCGTACCGGCGATGGGTCTCAATTCCGCGGACTTCTCTTCAAGACGAACCATTACTTCAGGAGAGGAACCTATAAGGATGAGGTCTTCAAGTTTCAGAAAAAAAAGGTATGGTGAAGGATTAACGTAACGAAGCGCCCGATATAGATCTATGGGGTGAATATGATTTTCCATCTGAAATCGCTGTGAGAGAACAATCTGAATTGCATCGCCTGAAACAATATACTCCTTGGCCTTCCTGACGACCGTTTTATAATCTTCCGGCGTCATGTTGGATTGAAGATGAAAGTCTTCATCCTGATTGCAAGACGCTTCTCTCCTCTCCATCGGGGCATCTAACATCTCTATCAGGGCATCGATTTTCTGGAGGGCATCTTTGTAAACTTCGTCCAGATCATCTCTACCTTCGGTGAAGGCACACGCCACAACCTTTATCGTATGTTTGACATTGTCGAAGATAATAAGTGTGTCGGTAATGAGAAAGATGGCATCGTCTGTTTGCAGATCATCTACAGCCTCTGCCGGCAGTTTTTCAAAATAACGCACCATCTCATAGCCGAGGAAACCCACGGCCCCTCCATAAAACCGTGGAAGGCCATCAACATTAACGGGACGGTATCTTCCCATCAAATCCTTCAGAAACTTCAGAGGTTTTCCCTCATGCTTGTGAAAGCGGTTTTCTCCATTTTCCCGGATAACAACGTCCTCTTTCTTGACACTAAAAACAACTTCCGGATCCGACCCCAGAAATGTGTATCTCCCCCATTTTTCACCCCCCTCCACGCTCTCCAGAAGGAAGGAGTATGTCTTTGAACTTAATTTCATCAGCGCCGACACAGGGGTCTCCATGTCAGCCATGATTTCCCTGTAAACGGGGATCAGATTCCCCTCATTTGTCAGTTTTTTGAATGTTTCAATGTTCGGATAGTACATAAAAACTTCCTCAATCTATAAAAAAGAAAGGGGCCGTTATTATTAACGGCCCCGTCCCTAAAACAAAAAAGCCGTAGAGTGTGCTGAAGAGCTCTTCCACGGCTGAACTTTTTTGTTTTGTGTTTTCAGCTTACAACGGCGGATGAACCCCTATCTTTTCATAAATCCACCAGTTGTTTGCAAAAAATACTCTGATCACGATCTAACATCCTTATAAAGCTAAATTTGTAAGTCCATACCAGCTGTTTACTTACGTGTCAACATTTTTTTCTGCTTTTGTCATTTAAGAATTAAAAGTGAACCGTTTTTGACGGATTTAAAGTTTAAAAGTGAACACCTGATAAACCATAATCTAAACACCAAAGAGGAGGTCTTAGGTTATGGTACAGTTGCACAAGAAATTCACAGACAGTCAGGTTAAAGAACTTATCGAGCGCTACCTGAGAAAAGAAATCGAGAGGAAATATATTCAAGAGGTTCTGGGCGTTGGGAAAACAAGGTTTTTCTCTCTTATAAAGGCCTATCGTGAAAACCCGGATGAATTCTCTATTCAATACACAAGAAACAGCAAAACCAGGAAAATATCTCAGGATATCGAAGATAATATTATCAAAGAGCTACAAATTGAAAAGAAACTGATAGAAAACAAAGATATACCGTTGAGACGGTATAATTACAGCTATATCAAAGATCTTTTAGAGACAAAATATCACCAGAGAATTTCTGTGCCTACCATTATCGATAGGGCTAAGAAGAACGGGTTTCATGTAAAAAGGAAGTCTAAAAAAACTGTCCATGACCGTGAAGTCTTAACCAATTACACTGGAGAACTCATTCAGCATGATTCCTCTCATCACTTGTGGTCACCGCCTGCGAGAAAAAAGTGGTACCTTATAACCTCCCTGGATGATTTTAGCCGGTTTATCCTCTATGCTACTTTCTTAAAGAGAGAAACAGCCTGGGCTCACATTCTTGCCTTGCAGACGGTGGTACTGAAGTATGGCGCACCCGTTCTCTATTACGTAGATTCTCATTCCATCTTTCGGTTCGTGCAGGGCAGAGACTCTATCTGGCGGAAACACTACACATTAACTGACGAGGCTGATCCTCAATGGAAGCAGGTGATGTATGACTGTAACATCAAGGTATCATATGCTCTGTCTCCACAGGCCAAAGGTAAAATTGAACGGCCCTATGGCTGGCTTCAGGACAGAATCGTACGAACGTGCGTGAGAGATGATGTGACTGATATAAGGGATGCTCAAAAAGTGCTTGCCCGTGAGATCCATAGATATAATTACCGCCAGGTCCATTCTACAACCCAAAAGGTTCCTTACTTTCGTTTTCAAAGAGCGCTAGAAGAAAAGAGGTCTTTGTTCCGAGAGTTTAGAGTAAGACCACCTTATCAATCTGTGAAAGATATCTTTTGCCTGCGGATAGAGAGAACCATTGATTCTTATAGAAAAATATCTCTTAATAATCTGCAACTGAAGGTTAATAATGCCGTCACAAGAAAAAGGGTAACGCTTCGTATTTATCCTCTTAACAAGGATATATCTGAGGTCAGATTCTGGTGTGAAAATAACCTTATCGATGTCCAGAGAGTTAAGAACAGTGACCTGAAGGGTGTTCACTTTTAATCTTTAAACAGTTCACTTTTAAAATTTAGCTAACACATTTTTTTCTGCTTTTGTTAGAAGCAAGTAATTTGTCCGGAGTTGTAGCACATAATCTGCCCAGTTTATAATGGGTCACCAGGAGGTGATTCATGAGACGGACAGAGTTGTTACAGGAGATTCGGATTATGCGATTTGAAGAGGCTTATGGTGTATGGACAGAAGGTCGATTAAACCAGGAAGAAGCAGCTCGGATATTGGGAGTATGCACACGGACATTTCGGCGTTACCTTGACCGCTATGAGGAAAGCGGTATAGAAGGATTATTGGACAAGCGTTTGACGCAGGCATCATCACGTCGAGCTCCCGTGGATGAAGTTATAGCTCTTGTTGAGCAGTACAAGGGTCAATACCGGGGCTGGAATGTGAAGCATTTTTATTCATGGTATCGGCGTGACGGAGGGCAGCGCAGTTACACCTGGGTCAAGAACACACTTCAGTCGAATGGTGTGGTTTCCAAGGCTGCTAGGAAGGGGACGCACCGAAAACGTCGTGATCGTTCCCCTTTGCCGGGTATGATGTTGCACCAGGACGGCAGTACCCATGAGTGGGTACCGGGAAAGAAGTGGGATCTGATCGTGACAATGGATGACGCGACAAGCGAACACTACAGTATGTTCTTCGTCCAGGAGGAAGGCACAGCCAGCAGCTTTCAGGGAGTGCGGGACGTGATCCTTCAAAGGGGCCTGTTCAGTTCACTCTATACCGATCGTGGAAGTCACTACTGGTACACGCCTGAGACTGGGGGAAAGGTAAGTAAAGGGCAGCTCACACAGTTTGGGCGCGCTATGAAGCAGATGGGGATCGAGATGATTGCTGCATATTCTCCGCAAGCACGGGGGCGAAGCGAACGAGACTTCAGTACGCATCAGGGTCGGCTTCCCAAGGAATTGGTCCTGTATGGAATCACCACGATGGACGCGGCCAACCGGTATCTGGCCGAGGTGTATCGACCGGCATTCAATGCCGAGTTTATGCAGCCTGCTGCCGAGAAAGGTTCGGCCTTTGTGCCCTGGGTTGGAGTAAACCTTGACGACATTCTATGCGAGCAGTACCAGCGGACCGTGACTGCCGATAACTGCGTCAGCTTTAAGGGAAAAACGCTGCAAATCCCAGCGGACCGGTATAGATGCCATTACGTCAGGGTCAGGGTGCGTGTCCATCGTTACACGAACGGCTCGCTGTCTGTTTTCCATGGTCCGAGAAAGTTGGCTGATTATGATGCACAAGGAAAACTGAAAGAAAACAAAAAGGGAAAGGCAGCGTAAGTCCGCCGCTCGTCACCCATCCAGGGAACACCACTCATGACTCCCTGTTTCATGACTCTCCCTGGACAACAAAAAGCGGACAATTCTATTTTGTTGACAACAGCAAAAATTAGATCACACAACCCAAGCTATAACGTTTCCGGAATTCTAAGCAGTTTTCAGCCGTTCTGTAGAATGACCGGTCATATTTTACCCGTAAACTTGCATTAACTCATATATCTTACATTCCTACACTACATTGGATGAACAAAACTCGGGCATGTTCGGGTCAAGGTGGCTAGACGTCAACAGTTTGACATATTTTGCTTGTAATATCTCAAATTCGACCGGGAGTGTACCCGCAAGCCCCGCCTTGCAAGAGGGGTAAGGGGCGCAACATAAAAAACACATTCCCTACCGGGAAGCCCCGCCCTGTGGGCGGGGAGCTTTACATATTCATGCTCAGACATATGAGCAATAAAACATAATTAATCAGAGTTGTTGAGAATTGAACTGACTAATGTGGCATGGCACTGTTTTTGCATCGCATGTATTGTCGAGTTGAGCGGAACCCCGACTTGGCGTGAAAGGAAAGCTTTATACTTTCCTTTCACGCCAACCAAGAGGCGGAGTACCGCGAAGCGGGATTTCCGCTCGAACGATTTGTTCGCGCCGCTTGCGGCGTGACAAATCGGAGAGTGTAGCTGAACTCGGCATTCGTCCCGCCGCAGGCGGGACGAACAGATAAATATCTTGTTCCTTAAGGAAATAATTTTGGGGAGAAGTCACTGTGTCAAATTTAAAGGAGATATTTTCCGGCGTATGTACTAGCAAACTATAGAATTTATCGCCAAAGAGAAAGCGAGGAAATATTTCCAAATCACAAGCTCTCCGATAATTTATGATGACGAAATAATTGCGGCAAGTCTGGTTGCGCGGGACATTACTTCACAAAAGAAAACGAGTGAATGGTTAGCCTGCGAAAAGTGCTACATGACAGACCGTGTCACGAAGGCCAGCCCGGCGGAAAGCAAGTATTTCTTTCTCTTAACGAAGCTCCTATACTGGAGAAACCCGGCGAGATAAGCGGTGTAGTATTAACACTTGGTGATATTACCGATCACAAACAAACGATGGAAGATCTGAAAACAAGAAATGATGCCATTGCCTTTATAGATCTTAATGGCATTACCTGTGTAAATCCTTCTTTCCTTGAAATGGGGGAATATGACAGCAAAAAAGATATCTTGGGAAAATCTTATGTAAATTTTCATCATAAGGAAGAGGAAGAAGAATGATAAGCAAAACTTTGTATGTTGGGCTATCGATATGAAGAAAAAGAAACATGAGGTGAAGGAGGCCAAGAAAATGTCAACAGCAGCACAATACATTGCATTTGTCCATCATAAAGGCGGGACCGGAAAAACGACCTCATGTTTGAATATCGCCGGCTGGTTGGTCAGAATGAAGAAAACAGTGTTGGTGGTAGATTTGGACCCTCAGGGAAACGCGACGTCAGGTTTAGGCATTGACCGAAGAACCATAGATGAACAACTTTATGATGTGCTGCTTGGTCAAAAAAATATAAGAGAAGTTATCCTGGAAACAGACTCGGGTGTTAACCTGGTGCCGTCTTCTCTGGACTTGCTGGCTATTGAGACTCATATGGCCGGTAAAATTCAAAATACGAGGATGCTGAAGGAAAAGCTGGTCGATATAGACGGACATTTTGATTATGTCTTGATAGATCTTCCTCCGGGTTCAACCATGCTTATGATTAATGGAATTGTTGCATGTGAAAATATAATTATACCGCTGGATTCTGGAATATTTGCATATAAAGCTTTGGAGACTCTTAAGGTTCTTCTTATGAATATTACCGAAGAGCTTGGGGTTGAAACAAATGTGATGATGGCGCTCTTAAGAGGATATTCAAGGTCAATCTTTGAACGGGGACTCAGCTCAAACATTAAGAAACTCTTAAAGAAATTTTTAACCATGAATCTAACTTCAAACGTAAAAATATTTAAAATACCTTTTTCCAGAAAAATTTATAAAGCACAGATGAAAGGAATGCCTATATCTCACTATGCGCCGTATTCCGATGTAGGCAGAGCGTATAAAAGGATAGCAAAGGAGATAGTGAACCATCAATGAATGGCTAAAGGAGGAGAGATAAAATGGCAAAACTGCTGACCAGGAAGGCAGGCAAAAAAGCCCTTTTTGGGCAAACAGATCCGGAGGCTCCGGAAACTGGAATTGCGGAAAGCGGCAAAGATACGGAAAGGCAGCTTGAAGCTTTATTAGAAGCGCTGGAAGCTGTAAGGAGGGGGGACCTGAGTATCAGGCTGAAAAAAGAGGGAGAGGATATTTTTGGCGAATTAGCGGAGTCTTATAATGGTATGCTTGATATTCTTAATCCGTTTGCAAACGAAGTCACACGTGTAGCCAGGGAGGTCGGCATCGAAGGTAAGCTTGGAGGTCAGGCAAAGGTAGAAGGCGTTGCCGGCACGTGGAAGGAACTGACGGAGAATGTAAATATGCTGGCAGCCAATCTGACCAACCAGGTCAGAAACATAGCCGAAGTGACCACAAATGTAGCACAGGGTGATTTAACCAGTAAGATTACCGTTGAGGCCAGCGGCGAAATCCTGCAGCTGAAAGACACGATCAATACAATGGTGGATCAGCTCAGCTCTTTTGCAAGCGAGGTTACCCGTGTGGCCAGAGAGGTCGGGGTGGAAGGCAAGCTTGGAGGTCAGGGGGAAGTTCTCGGCGTCACCGGCACGTGGAAGGAACTGACGGAGAATGTCAATATGCTGGCGGCCAATCTTACGAACCAGGTGAGGAACATAGCCATGGTCGCCACAGCCATAAGCGCAGGAGACCTGACCCAGAAGATCACCGTTGAGGCATCAGGAGAGATAGCAGACTTAAAGGAAGTTCTCAATTCCATGGTTGACAACCTCAACCTGTTTGGAAGTGAGGTTACCCGTGTCGCCAGAGAGGTCGGGGTGGAAGGCAGGCTTGGCGCACAGGCGGAGGTGCCCGGCGTTGCCGGCACGTGGAAGGAACTGACGGAGAATGTAAATATGCTGGCGGCCAATCTGACCAGCCAGGTCAGAAACATAGCCGAAGTGACCACAAATGTAGCACAGGGTGATTTAACCAGTAAGATTACCGTTGAGGCCAGCGGCGAAATCCTGCAGCTGAAAGACACGATCAATACAATGGTGGATCAGCTCGGCAGTTTTGCGGGTGAGGTTACCCGTGTGGCCAGAGAGGTCGGGGTGGAAGGCAGGCTTGGCGCACAGGCTGAAGTACCCGGCGTTACCGGCACGTGGAAGGAACTGACGGAGAATGTAAATATGCTGGCGGCCAATCTTACGAACCAGGTGAGGAACATAGCCATGGTCGCCACAGCCATAAGCGCAGGAGACCTGACCCAGAAGATCACCGTTGAGGCATCGGGAGAGATAGCAGAGTTAAGGGAAGTTCTCAACAAGATGGTGGATGATCTGAACAGACTGACAGAGGAGATCTCAAGAGTCGCGCAGGTAGCAGGCGAGGAGGGGAAATTAGGTGAACGGGCAACGGTCGAAGGTGTCGCAGGCAGTTGGAAAGATATTGTAGATACACTTAATAATCTGATTGATTCGATTGCCACACCTGTTCAGGAGATAATCAGGATTGCCGTTGCCTTATCTGAAGGTGACATCACGCAAAGAATGGAGATTAAGACAAAGGGAGATGTCAAAATCTTATCAGATGCCCTTAACAAATCATTTGATAACCTTACGGCGCTTATTCGGATGGCAATGAGCAACGCTACAAAAGTTGCCACATCATCCAATCAGTTGGCCGAATCATCAACACAGGTAAATACCGCATTATTCCAGGTGGCGCAAACTACACAGCAAATAGCCACCGGGGCAAAAGAGCAATCCAAAAAGCTGGAGTCAAGCACCAAGGTTGTGGCGGATTTATCCAAGTCCATAGCACAGGGATCGACTAACGCAAAGTCAGCAGCGGAAGTTACGGCGGAAGCAGCCAAACTTGCTCAAAGGGGCACTGAGTCGGGAGAACAGGCGGCAAAAAGATTAAATGTTATAGATGATATTGTAAAAGGCAACACCGACACAGTTAAAGAACTGGATAAGAGGGCTAAAGAAATAGCCGTAATAGTGGGCACAACCAAGGATATTGCCGACCAGACAAATCTACTCGCTTTAAACGCGGCAATTGAAGCAGCTCACGCCGGAGAAGCCGGACGCGGGTTTGCGGTTGTTGCGGATGAGATCAGAAAGCTGGCTGACGGAACCAAAAATGCAGCCGTGCAAATTGAAAGAATGGTTAATGTCATAGGAGAGTCTACAACCGGGGTCGTAAAAGGTATGACCAGCGGAACGGAGCAGGTTGGAGATAGTATTGGCATTGTTAATGAGGCGCTATCCATATTAAACCAGATCGGCACCGGCACCCAAGAAATTACAGCTAAAGCTCAGGGTATTTCTGCTGCCGCGGCGGAGCAGGCAACAGGCGCTCAACAAGTAGCAAAAACTATAGAGGAAATAGCCGCCACGTCGGAACAGGCTGCTGTCGGAGCAGGAGACATGTCAACATCTATTCAGCAGCAGACAGCATCTATGCAGCAGATGGCTGCATCGGCTCAAAATCTGTCTACTATGGCAGAGGAACTCAGAACTGCACTAAGAAGATTTAAAATAATTGCCGAGGCAGGTAGCGAGGAGAGCTAAAATGACTGATGAAAAACGAGCTATAGGCCACGGGGTACTGGACCCGAATGAAGCGGGGGATATTATCCAGTTAATAATTTTTACGCTGGGAGATGAGGAATTCGGCGTTGCTATAAGGCAGATTAGAGAGGTTATAAAGGTAGGTTCTATTACGCTGATACCGGATTCTCCTGATTTTATTAAAGGCATAACCAATGTAAGAGGAGAAATCAGCGTCTTGATAAACCTTAAAGCGCGTTTTTTCCTGCAGGCAAAAAAAGAAGTCCCATCAAAACATATAATTATAACAGAACAGGGGGAAAACCTTTTCGGCCTGATGGTCGACAAGGTTACACAGGTTTTGAGAATTCCTGAATCAAAGATCAAGCCCACCCCGGAACTTGTAAACAAGATAGATAGAACATATATCAGCGGCATGATAATCTTGGAAAATCGTATGATAATGTTGCTTGATTTAGCCAAAGTTCTTTCAGACGAAGAGCTTTCCAGATTGGCTGAGTTCTCTGAAAGGCATCGAGCAGAGAAACGAGAGACAATGGAAGAAGCAGCCGAAAAACCGGAGACAATGGAAGAACGCGCAGAGGGTGAAGTGTCCATAGCCGCGGAGCCTTGAGCGCTTCACCACAAGGCCTCAAAAGGAAGAGAATATGAAAAAAATACTAATTGTAGATGATTCGTTATTCATGCGAACTGTTCTGAAGGATGTTTTAGTCAAGGCATTAGGCGCCTCCGAAAAAGGCGGTCTTGCATCCGGAAAAAACGCGGCAGGCGGCTATAAAATATTGGAGGCCGCAACAGGAACCGAAGCCTTGAAGCAATTTGAAAGGGAAAGACCGGATTTAATCATGCTGGATATTATTATGCCTGAAGGAGAAGAAGAAGGCATAAGCGTCCTTCGGACGGTCATGAAAAGAGATCCGAAACAGCGTGTCGTAATGATCAGTGCGGTCGGCCAGGATAAGACAAAAGAAGAATGCAGGAGACTGGGTGTCAAGGATTATCTTGTCAAGCCCTTTGATGACGAACAGATTGCTGAAATGGTTAAGAAATATCTGGGTGATTGATTAGGATGGCTAAAGTGCACTAAAATTGTAATTAAATTAAGCTGCTAAAAACTGGCGAAGGATGTGATAAAAATACCATGCCAATAAAAGTTCTCGTTGTCGACGACTCTCTCTTTATGCGAACACTTGTAGCGGATATGCTCAATTCCGATCCGGAAATTGAAGTGATAGACACCGCCAAAGACGGAGCCGAAGCGGTGAACAAGATTCCCGGAATAAGACCCGATTGCATCACGCTGGATTTGGCAATGCCGGGCTGGGATGGTTTGACTACCCTGAAGCATATTATGCGCCAGTATCCGACTCCGGTGGTCATACTTTCCGCGTATAGCAAAAAAGACGCCGATATTACTATAGAATGTCTAAAGGTCGGGGCGATTAGTTTTGTTCTTAAGCCATCAGGCGAATTGTCCCTAGATATAGAAACGGTCAGGGGACTTTTGATAGAGGAGGTTAAAGCCGCTGCAAAGGTTGATGTCGGAAGAATCAGATTGCTTGGGAAAAAACCTGAAAGGCGCAGGCGCAAATTAATCGGCATAAACAAAATCGTTGTTATTGGAGCCTCTACCGGCGGCCCGCAGATGCTGGAGATGCTCCTAACGTCCCTTCCTTCTGATTTCTCCGCCCCGATTATTATTGGTCAGCATATACCAAGCAGATTTTTTACGGAAAGTTTGGCGGAACACCTGAACCGTAATTCTGAACTGCCTGTGAGAGTCGCCGGGAATAACGAGATTCTTGAGTCCGGAGCGGCATATCTTATTCCCAGCGGATTTAGTCTGGCGCTCAAAGGGCGCATGGGCGTAAATAAAGAGACAACAGAAGTAAGTATTTCCTTAAGTGAGGCTGTATCCGGCATCCTGAGTCCGTCAATTGATGAAATAATGAAATCGGTTGCTTTAATTTACAAAGAAAATACCGTTGGAATTATCTTAAGTGGTATGGGGAACGACGGAGTCCGGGGAATGACGGAAATTAAAAAATACGGCGGAAAAACGATTGTGCAGGATGAATCTTCATTGATATTCGGTATGCCCAAAGCGGTTATTGACGCGGGCGTTGCCGATAGAGTGCTGCCGGCGGATCAGATAGCCGGCGCAATCGAGGAAGCGGTTTCGTGATGCGTATATCGTAATGCATATTGCGCACAACGCATCACTATATACGATATACGGAGTATAAATGGCAGATATTGAAAAATACAAAGACCTGTTCTTGAGTGAAGCAAAAGAGCATATAGATTTCATGAATCGGTCTTTGCTTGAGCTGGAAAAGAATCCGTCCAGGGTACAATTAATAAATACTATATTCCGCGAAGCGCACACTTTAAAGAGTATGGCCGCTACCCTGAATTACCAGGGGACAGCCCGGTTGTGCCATGCCGTGGAAGATGTATTGGATGGGCTGAAAAAAAAGAAGGCAGAAGTACCTGACCGCATTGACACATTGTTTCAGTGTTTTGATACACTGGAATTGATTCTAAAAGAGATTTCAGAGAACAAAAAAGAACCGGACACCGCCGCGCTGGTAGAGAAATTACAAACGCTGATTGCAGTGGAGGACAGCGGACAAAAGTCTCAAATGGAGGATAAATCGGATAAGTCCGCCGAGCAATTTCCGGAACAATCCATGCTGTCTGCGGTCGCAAGGGTTGAAAGCGTCGAAGTCAAGGTCGAAATATTAGATCTTCTTATGAATTTGACGGAAGAATTATTGGTTACCAAGCTGAGACTAAACAGGATCAGGGATACTCTCCAGGATCCTGAACTGTCCGCTGCTGTAGATGTGCTGGAAAGGCTCATAAGCGATGTCCAGTACAATGTTATGCAGTCAAGGCTCATGCCGATAGGGTTTGTATTTAACAGATTTCCCAGAATGGTCAGAGACCTTGCCAGGCATCAGGGAAAAGATGTTCAACTGCAACTTCAAGGAACTGACATTGGGCTGGACAGGTCGATGATTGCCGAAATCGGCGAGTCCCTGGTCCACCTTTTAAGAAATGCCGTTGACCATGCTATTGGGAAGCCCGAGGAAAGACGGAAAGCCGGCAAACCTTCTCAGGGGACGATAAGTCTGACCGCCACAAGAATCCAGAATACCGCAGTTATTGAGGTTGCCGACGACGGGGCGGGTATGGACATTGAAGGTATAAGGAATATAGCTGTAAAATGCGGAATTCTCTCTCCGGAAGCGCCGGAAGAAGAAGTAATGACAGCGATCTTTTCCGGCGTGAGCACCACCAGGGGTGTTACAGAGGTCTCGGGACGCGGTCTTGGCTTAAATATAGCCCAAAACAAGATCGCATCTCTCGGAGGCTCTATTAAAGTAAAATCACTGCCCCAAGAAGGGACAACATTTACAATACAGATACCGCTGACCCTGGCTATCATCAAGGTGCTTTTTGTTGAGGTGGGAGACAGGATTTACGCAATTCCTTTGGCAGGCACGGAGAAACTGGTTAATGTGAGCAGCAGATATATAAAAGGGGCTGTGAACCATGAATCCATTGTTTTAAATAAAGAATATATCCCCATAGCGAGGCTGGATGTGATGTTCGGTATGGCGTCACTTGAGCTTGATACGCAGCCTGTGGTAATTGTTAGAGCGGGTGAGGAGAGACTGGGCCTGGCGGTTCACTCATTCTTAAACACGCAGGAAGTCGTTCTCAAGCCATTGAACAAATTAGTAGGAGAGAACAACTATTTTGCCGGTTCCACCATAACTGGTTCAGGTGAGGCCGTCTTGATTCTGGATGTCGCAAATTTAATATTATCGAAGAGTGCAACCGCAAAGGACGCAGAGAATGCAACAGCTGATTACGCAGAAATCGGCGGCTTCGGCGGTTACAATTCTATGTAATCGGCGGTTGCATGGATAGACAGGAATTAGACAAGCTTACGAAAAAGATCATAGGGCTAGCTATAAAAGTTGACAAGAAGCTTGGCCCGGGCTTTGTTGAATGGATTTACGAAAAAGCTATGGCATATGAATTTGAAAAGGATTAGGCAACTTTTAAAGAGCAGGTTGAAATTAGAGTTAAATATGACGCGATAGAATTGGGACATCAAAGGGGCGATTTTTTCATACAAGATGAAGTTATTGTGGAGCTGAAATGTGTATCAGAAATAAGTGACATCCATGAGGCTCAAATATTGTCGTATCTGAAGACCCCGGACAAAAGGGTAGGACTAATCCTGAATTTTGCAAAGAAGAAGTTTGATATAAAGCGAATGATTAATAAATATTGAAACTGAAACCGGAGAGATCTTAGAGATCGGCGGTTGCAAGGTGGAGGGGAAATTATGGATAAACAGGAAGAGGTGATGAGGAAAGCAGCCCAATCTGCGTCAAATGCTTTATCAAAGTTGACCAACGTTCCGGTCGCCGTGGGCATTCATCAATTGAAAGTACTATCAGTAGAAGATCTTGAGCTGGGTCTTCCTCCCGAAGAATTAGTTGCCGGGATATACCTTCCTGTTGGCGGTGATATTCTTGGAGGCTCTTTACTTGCAATACCGAAAGAAGATGCTTTTACATTAAGTGATGTATTGGCGAGTAGAGATTTCGGCACAACGCGAAAACTAAGTGAACTTGACATATCTGCTTTAAAAGAAGTGGGCAACATCGTATGCGGTAGTTATTTCGCGGTTATTGCAAATACTCTGCGGATTAGAATAATCGAGCAGGTGCCGAATTTGAGTTATGATATGTTTGGCGCAATAGTAAGCCAGGTTTTGGCTGACCTCTCTCAATCGGTTGAGAAGGCATTATTTGTAGAGATGGAATTTGTCTTCAGTCCCATATTCTTTAGAGCATATTTTTTGTTATTCTTAAATGGCGACGAATTTAAAAAGCTGTTTTAAGAGTGGTCGAGTGGAAAATTACATGCCTTTGTGTCTTAGTGGCTGAACTATTACAACAATTTCTGCAGAGCGTAAACAATGGGAAATATCGAAGTAGCAATGGGAGCTGTGGCAGCAGCCAGACCTCCGGACAATCTGGCGGCTTCAGCGGTCGGTTCTTGTGTGGTTATTATACTTTACGACCCTGGGCGCCAAATCGGAGCGATGGCTCATGCTATGCTGCCGCACCATTCACAAGCCACGAAACATGAATCACAAGACACGAGATACATAGATGCTGCCATTGATGAAATACTTAAAAGAGCGGCAACTTCAGGCGCAAAAAGGGAAGATTTAGAGGCTAGACTTGTCGGCGGGGCGAATATGTTCCCTGAATTCAAGTCACATATCGGCAAGAATAATGTTTTAAACGCTAAAAAAAAACTGGAAGAAGAAGGCATAAAGATAGTCGGGGAATGTGTGGGCGGCTCAGTAGGAAGGTCGGTAGAATTCTGTGTAACTTCAGGGATAGTAACAGTGACAACAAAGTTTTAGTGTCGTGTCATGTATCAAGTGTTTTCCCCGATCGGAGTCGAGGACAAGGATGTGAAAGAAAGTAAAACACCACCAATGTCATTCCCGCGTTCGCGGGAATGACATACGGGCGGGAATGACGGCCATCTGTGCGTCATTGCGAACTTGACAGGACAATAGGCGAATGTGGCTTATGAGAAATATCAGCGAGGAATCGATTCAGAAGAGAGTAAGAGAACTCCAGAAAAATACGGATTTTGTGGCGACCCTTTTTGACGGCCTTATCGGATACGCCATCATTGCCGCTGATTTTGACGGAAATATAATCGCTTATAATGAAGGCGCGCGCCTTATCTACGGCTATGCGCCGGAAGAGGTTATCGGCAAACAGAATATCGAGATATTCTTTCCCAAAGATTTCATCGAAGCAGGGAAGTTGGAACGAAGCTATAAAGATCTTCTAAGCAACGGGCATTTTTCTTATGAGGGCGAAAAAGTCAGGAAAAATGGTGAGAGTTTCATTGCTAAAATTCTTTTCATCCTGGCGAAGGACAAAGCCTGTCAGATAAGTGGCTTTGTAGAAATGGTGGAAGACCTCACCGAGCGAAAAAAGGCGGAGGAAGCACTGGCAGATGCAAGGGCAAACGAAGAACGTGTAAAACAGATGGAAACGGAACTGCGTTCTCTTGTCGAGCTTTCCCATGCTTCTCAACCTGCCGTGACTGCCAGGATGTACGGTGTGGTAACACTGCTTGAGGGTTTTCCTAATACCTTCCGCAATCTGGTGGACAGCTATGGGGAGCTGATGGATCTGGCCCTGGAGCAGCAGGCCTACAAGGTGAAGCATGATATATCCGGACACCTCGGCGCCATGGCCGAAACGCTGGGTTTTTACAAGGCAGGGCCGCGTGATGTCGTTGATATTCATACCACCGCCCTGAAAGAGAAGACCCGGAAAGTAGCTACTGTTGAGAAGAAGAAGGCCTATACCGGGGAAGGATGGATAATGATTCTTGAACTGATGGGATATATGGTGTCGTTCTATCGGAACCGTGCGCAGAGTAGTACAGGCGTCCTCCCAAATCAACAAATGGGAAATAGCGACGAATCTGCAAATACTAGGGAGGCAGAAAATGAATAAGTTCAAGTTACGGTTATACATAACCGGAAAAACAACGAAATCAGAGCGCGCCATCGCGAACCTGAAGAAGATTTGCGAAAAGGAGCTGAAAGGTCTCTATGTGCTGCAGGTAATCGACGTACTGGAGAGCCCGCAGCTGGCAGAGGATGAAAAGATCCTCGCCACGCCGACGCTGATCAAAGACCTGCCGCCGCCGCTCAAGCGGATCATCGGCGACCTGTCCAATTCGGAGAAGGTCCTCCTCGGGCTCGATCTCTCGCCCGTTTTAGATAACAAAGAACGAAGGGAGGATACGCAATGACGAAACTCAAAAAACACGCTGGAATTGAAAAAAATAAAACGCCTGACCGACGGCACGGCGACGAAATACGGCATATACCCATAGAACACGCCGGCATTGAAAAAAGGGTTCGATATGATCAGCGAGGGGGGATTGCAGGGATTGAAAAAATTGAGACCGGCATTGAAGGATTCGATATGATAAGTGAGGGGGGGTTGCCGAAGGGACGTACCACCCTGATTGCCGGCACATCGGGAAGCGCCAAGACGGTCTTTGCTGTCCAGTTTCTTTCCGAAGGGATCATCAAAAAGGATGAACCGGGGGTATTTGTCACCTTCGAGGAGCCGCCCGAGGATATCCGAAAGAACGTAATCTCATTGGGCTGGGATGTGGCAAAATGGGAGCAGGACGGGAAGTGGGCCTTTGTGGATGCCTCTCCCGTAGTGGGAGAAGACCATGTCATTGCCGGAGAATACGATCTTGGCGCCCTCCTTGCCCGTATCGAACATGCTGCAAAAAAGATCGGCGCCAAGCGGATCAGCATGGATTCCCTCGGGTCGATTTTTGCGAGGTTCAGCGAGGCAGGGCTGGTGCGCAACGAACTCTTCAAAATTGCCGCCGCAGTGAAACAGATGGGTGTAACGGCCATCATTACGGCAGAACGTACGGAGGAGTACGGAGATATCGCGCGGTTCGGCATCGAGGAGTTTGTCGCCGATAACGTGATCATCCTGCGCAACGTCCTGGAAGCGGAAAGCCGCCGCCGCACCATGGAAATCCTCAAATTCCGCGGCACCAGCCACCAGAAGGGGGAGTATCCCTTTACGGTGATCAAGAACACCGGTATCGTCGCCATACCGCTGTCGGGAATCGAGCTGAAACAGCGATCTTCCACTATCCGCATCAGTTCGGGAAATCCCGAGCTGGATAAGATGTGCGGAGGCGGGTTTTTCCGGGACTCGATCATTCTGGTATCCGGCGCCACGGGGTGTGGAAAGACCATGCTCTCCACCGAGTTTGCCGCGGATGCGACGAAAAACGGGGAACGGGCCCTGATCATGGCCTTTGAGGAGAGCCGGGAGCAGCTTTTCCGTAATGCCAGCGGCTGGGGCATAGACTTTGAGCAGATGGAGAACGACAACACCCTCAAGGTGATATGCCGGTACCCGGAAGCGGAAGGACTGGAGGACCATCTGATCATCATCAAGAGAGTCATCACGGAATTTAAGCCCCACCGCGTCGTCGTGGACTCTCTTTCCGCGCTGGAGCGCGTGTCCACGGTGAAGGGATTCAGGGAATTCGTCATCGCGCTGACCTCTTTCATCAAACATCAGGAGGTTGCGGGACTCTTCACATCGACCACGGGCGAACTCATGGGAGGAACGTCGGTGACGGAGGCGCACATCTCCACCATTACCGACACCATCATCCTCCTGCGGTATGTGGAGATGTTCGGAGAAATGCGCCGCGGGATCACGGCTCTCAAGATGCGGGGCTCCATGCACGATAAAGATATCCGGGAGTTCAATATCGACGGCAAAGGCATGCACATCGGCAAGTCCTTCAGCAATGTGACCGGGATACTGAGCGGCCATCCTGTTTTTACATCGACAGAAGAGGTGGATCGCATGACGGAACTTTTCAAGTAGTTTATCCTGAAAAGGAGGATTTTTCAAAGTTCCGGGTGCTCAAGTTTTTTTAAAAGCGGCACTCCTTAGGGATAAACGCAATGGAGTATTTAGAGAAGTGAGAAAGTTATGGCCAGGATATTAGTGATTGATGATGAAGAGATCATCCTCAGAAGGATGGAGAAACTTCTTGCTCTGGACGGCTATGAGACATTTGCGGCTGAAAATGGAGAAGCGGGTTT
>Ga0265592_1000097_pt1 | contig 55849 bp, 53 predicted proteins | sample saktaG_7_FD_190141 | JGI IMG/M metagenome (GOLD analysis project Ga0265592, IMG submission 190141) | Saline water microbial communities from Sakinaw Lake, British Columbia, Canada - sak_2010_1_5_120m | ecosystem: Environmental > Aquatic > Non-marine Saline and Alkaline > Saline ... | reverse complement strand
TCAAAAATTGTTGCATATACTGATGAAGCATGAAGGAACCTCCGCCTGAAATATTGCCTCATGCTCCATTATCAACTATTTAATTTTACAATGCAAACTGCGCTAACTGCGGGGTTTGAGGGTTAGGCATAGAAAGCGAGATGAACATGACAATTATGAAAAAGGTCAACCCAAAAGAACTGTACATGGGTAAACTGCGTCACGGCGGTGACCTGTTAGAGGAAATCACTGATATGTGCCGAAAGAAAAATATTCACCTGGGACGGATCGAGGCGATAGGTGCCGTTTCGAAGGCCCGTCTCGGGTTTTACAACCAGCAAACTCGTGAGTACCAATTTTTCACAATAGATCAATCACTTGAAATTACTAAACTTGCGGGTAATGTTTCACTTAAAGATGGAAACCCAATGGTCCATGCACACATCACGCTGGCGGACAAGACAGGAAAAGCCTATGGCGGACATCTGGCAACGGGAACGGTAGTTTTCGCATGTGAATTCACACTGGAAGCCTTTGAAGGCCCGATCTTCGAGAGGGGTTTTGACGAAGAGACCGGCCTCCCCTTGTGGACAATGCCTAAATGAAAAACCCGGAAACAACCATACCCGTTTCCTGGCATGATCACAGTTTAGACGAACAAAGGGGTCACGTCTCCGTTTGACCGGGAACGCACCCGCAAGCCCCGCCTTGTGGGCGGGGTAAGGAGCGCAATATAAAAGGAATATATTATTCGCTTGGCTCATGAAACTGCGATTGATTCGCTTTCGGCTCATGAAACTGCGTTTTCCTTGCAAGGAAGCCCCGCCCTGTGGGCGGGGAGCTTCACTTGAGTGATATCCTGTGACCATAAATATTTACTTCAAAGAAAAACAGGTAACATGTCTTTTAAAGCCCTCAATGGGTATTTTATAAAGATAGAGATTAGGGAGGTGCAACATTATGGCACTCAAGAGGGACAGATTAATCCGGATTTGTGAAATATTTTTTGTCATTTTTCTCATAACCCTATTTTCTACAAATATCTATGCCCAGTCCGCGAAAGTGGGGCAAAAGGCTGAATGGGAGTATCCAAAAAAGATTTTGATGCATACTCCCGGAGATGAAATATTTATGGGGGTATTGCATCCGGAGGCGGCGCTTTATGAAAAACCATTCAGCCTGAAAATCGCCGATGCCGAACATTTAAAATATATAGAAAGGTTACGCAAACGCGGTGCCGAAGTATACAGGGTTGTCGACGTACTGTTAAAAGGGACAATAGATGAAAGGGGACGAACCACACCTTCCCCCGAACTGGATGCGCTTAGAAAATTTGCAGGAGAGTTTCTGAAATATGACAGTTCCGCCATCGAAGAACCGGACAAAAGCCGGCAGAAAAAGTACAAAAACGAAATTCTTTCCAAGTTAACTCCTTATGAGTTAATAAAAATAATTCTTCAGCGGCCTACCATTCATCTGCATCAAACCGATAAAAATACCGGTATGAGCGCCACCTATGAAGTCAGCCCGGTGATGAATCTCTACTTTCTGCGAGATCAAATGATAACCACGGCAAAAGGTGTCGTCATTGCAAAAATGAATTCAGTTCAGAGAGCTCCTGAGACAAAAATTATTAAATTTGTCCTGAAAAAAATGGGGATAACGCCTATTTATGAAGTGAAAGGAACAGGCAGGTTGGAAGGAGGAGATTATTTTTCCGCAGGTGAAGTGGCTCTTATCGGGCAGGGATTACGAACAAATGCCGAAGGGATAAAGCAGCTCCTTGATAATCAGGTTTTTGGAACGCCCCTGGTTGCTGTTGTGAAAGATAGCTGGGAAGACCAGGAGGAAATGCATCTCGATACGTACTTCAATATTATCAGTCCCAAACTCGCAGTAATGATAGATTTCAGGATGAATATTCCCGGGGAGGAACCTGAGCTGAAGGAAATTTCAACTAAAGTAGATGTATACAGGCTTGATAAGGAAGGATATAAGCTCGTAATGAAAGACAGGGATTTTCAGCAATACCTGGAGAAAGATCTCGGATACACAATAATTCCGGTCTCACGAAAGGATCAGAATCTTTACGGCATCAATTTCCTGACAGTCGCTCCGGGCAAGATTTTGGGAATTGACGGTGTAAGCAAAGCATATAAAGATACGTTAAAGAAAAACGGCGTTGCTGCTGTCTGGATGGATTTCGGGGAACTGACAAAAGGCTACGGTGCCGCCCATTGCACAACACAGGTACTGCTTCGTGAAAATGTTTCAAAAAAACAAAGTGAGGCTCCCAGCCCACAGGACGGGGCTTCCCGGTAAGGAAATCGAAGATTCATGAGCCGAAGGCGAATCAATCGAAGATTCATGAGCCGAAGGCGAATCAATCGAAGATTCATGAGCAAAGCGAATAATCGGAGATAGTGAGCTGTCGCGAACAATATGTTTGTTTTATATTGCGCCCCTTACCCCGCCTACAAGGCGGGGCTTGCGGGTGCACTCCCGGTCAAAAAAATCATTCCACCAATCAAGGTTTCTCCCCTCCAACAATTACAACAATATAAGCGATATGCTCCATGGAATTCATGATCGGAATAAAAGCCACTCTTTTTTTGCCGTCCTTGCCTTTCATATCGAGAATAATATCATCTTTATCTATTTTTGAGCGTTTACTCTCAAGTTCACGGTAAATATTCTCAAAATCGACCTGCTTGAAGAAATTTTTAATGTTCTTTCCCTTTATATCTTTTTTGTCAACCTCTGCTTCTTTTGCAAGTTTTTCGGAACAATTAATAATAATGCCACGGCAGTCTAAAATAAACATCTCTTCATCCGCCCTATCAACCAGAAAATCGCTTACCCCGGACAGAGAACTTATTTTTACGGTCTTCATTTCATTCAAATTATTAAGGTGAAATAATAGATATTTTACTCTCTTTCCTATCTGCCCCATCTCATCCAAATGCTGGGTTATATCATATTGCCCGTACCGGGATAATTCAACCATCTTATCCAGCCGTTTTAATACATTATCGCTCATTCTCACAAAATTAATGAAAAATAAAAACACTATTAGAAGAATAACTACAAAAGCAAATATGAAGTTTTCGAGTTCATATTTTAAAGCAAGGCTTGTATGAACTTCTATGCTTTTAAGCGCAGCGAAAAATTTTATTTCACCGAAAATCACTATAAAACAGAAAAGCATCGTCAGAATAAATAAATCTCTTTTCCTTACAAGAATCATTTTAAAGCTCCTTAAGGTTTTCGATATCTTTATCGCTTCCTAAAACGACTAAACTATCGTTTATCTTCAAAATATCATCCGGTGTCGGATACAAGATCAATTCTTCTTTCCTGGGGTTCCCCATCTCATCTATAGTAGTTTCAATCCTCTTTATGGACACAAGTGTCAGATGGTATTTTTTTCTGAGCTCTGTGTCTCTCAGGGATTTTTCTACAAATCCCGAAGGAATTTTTATTTCAGCGATCGAATGATCATCAGAGATCGGTATAATATCAACTATATCCGTAGCTAATATCTTCTGGGCAAGCCTTCTTCCTTGCTGAACAGCAATATTGAGGATTTCAGTAGCACCCACCTTTTGAAGCACCTGTGCGTGAACATCCGAGATCGCGCGAGCTATAATATATGGAACACCGATATTTTTAAGTAAAACCGTTGTTAAAATGCTCCCGTCCACACTGTCTCCCATAGCAACAACTGCTACATCCACATCCTGCAGACCGACATTTTTCAGGACATCTTCGTCTGTACTATCTAAAAGCACAGCCTGAGTTACAATGTCTTTCATCTTGTCGATAAGTTTTTGATCCTTATCAACAGCTATAACTTTTGATCCTTTTTCGGATAAGGCCTTACATACTTCCTGGCCAAACGTGCCAAGACCAAACACAGCATAAAGTGTTTCTTTCTGCATAATTTTCTCCTATCTTTCATCCGATATTAAGTTTGCCGATCGGATATTTTATCTCGTATTTTCTTGTTTTCTGGGACAAGGCTGTAATTATGGTTAAAGGTCCCAGCCTTCCTATGAACATTATTAAAGTTATCACTATTTTGCCCGGTGCGGATAGATCCGGCGTTATTCCCGTTGAAAGACCTACGGTTCCAAAAGCTGATGTCACTTCAAATAATATCCTGAGAAATTTTTGATTCTCGGTCAAAGCTAAAAGAAGTGATCCTCCGAATATAAGTGTTGCAGACAAAAACATAATTAAAAACGCCTGATTAATAAGATCTTTTGAAATTGCATGCTTAAGAAGGACAACATCATCTTTATTATTAAATATCGACTTTACATATGCCCACACAACACCCAGGGTATTCACCTTGATACCTCCGGCACATGATCCGGAAGCACCTCCTATATACATAAAAAGTATCATAAGTGAATATGTTGCCATATGCAGTTTTGATATATCCATTGTGTTAAACCCGGCTGTCCTTAATGTAACTGTCTGGAAAAATGCCATTAAATACTGCGTGCCTAAGCCAAATTCAAGCAGGTTGTCTTTATGTTCTAATTTATAAATGAGGAGCGTGCCCGAGATTAAAAGCAAGGCCGTGGTAAAAAGAACGACTTTTGTATTTAGGGTAAGTTTCTCTACGCGTTGGGGCCTTTTTAATATTTTGCGTTTAAACAGAGTTCTTAAATTCCCGTAAGTATTTCCCAATACGATAAAACTTATACCACCGGCTATAATAAGTCCTGATATTACAAAATTCACAAGAAATGATGATTTAAACTGTTCAAGATTGTCCGTAAAAAGAGCGAATCCAGCGTTACAAAAGGCTGAAACTGAATGAAACACTGCATAAAACATGTTGTTGAACCCGAAACCTTCAAATTTCATGAAAGCAAGATAGAGCAGCATCGCTCCTGCAAATTCAAAAATAAAAGTGAATAGAACAATGTTCTTGATCCCCTTATTCAGGTTCCTAACATCATCTTCATCAAGCATATATGAAATTGCTACTTTGTCCTGATAAGTGAGTTTTCTTCCCACAAGAAAAGCAGTAAAATAAGCGAGGATCATTATCCCGAGCCCCCCTATCTGGATAAGAGACATTATTACGATCTTTCCGAAAATAGAAAATTTTGTGGCTGTATCCACGACAGTAAGGCCGGTAACACAAGTTGCACTTGCCGCGGTAAAAAGTGAATTGATGAAACCCAGGGTTTTCCCATCCGTTACCGAAAAAGGCATCATCAGGAGTATCGTCCCGACAATAATAACACTAAAGAAACTAAGCATTATTGTCTGTGCCGGATGGCGCGTGAGATTTACGAGAAAATAGTGCAATTTTCTTATTCTTATTAATATTTTAAAGGCATTAAAAACGCTGATAAGGACTATCAGCTTAACAGGCAGATTATGACCCTGAAACTCTTCTATGAAAAAGTAGTAATATTTGCCTAAGATAATTATTGCTATAAATGCTGCGACAAAGGAAACTTCAAGAATATTCTTTTTGAGAAAAGTGGTTTTTGTTTTAGATTTGAAAAAATATATGAAAGTCTCAGACACGAAAAGTATTGATATGGATAAATCTATTGCATGACATATAAAGTTGGCCAAAGATCCTTCCACATGGGCATTCTCCAGAATAAGCGCCAGTATCCCTAACAAAATGATACTGAAAGATAGTTTTTGGCCTCTCGAAATGATCGACATATTATTTTTATATCTTAATGTGGTGTAAACTTACAGCCTGGAAATGAAAACAAAATCGTGTGACCGGGAGCGCACCCGCAAGCCCCGCCCCGTGGGCGGGGAGCTTCACATCATATACATATTTACCAAGAAAACCATCAAGGTTCAAGAGCACAGTATTTTCCAGTCCGAGCTCAGTTAGGCTCCTGCCATTTTTCCGGGCCATCCAGGCAGGACATCAAGACCGATTTTGGTAGGATACAAAACAAGTATTGCAAAGGTGCCTGTTTGTCAATTGAAAAGATGTTGCCGTAAGATAAGCCTCTCTATTCACTTTTCTTCCGGTCCCGAGTAATACAAAATCCTGCAGCCAATTTCCATTGACATACAAAGTCCATTTTCTTATACTTTCCCATAAGAAAAGCAAGTTCTTATCAAATAGATTTGATACACTCGTAAAAAGTCCAAATATGCACAATTTTGTCATTCCCGTGAAAACGGGAATCCAGTCTTTTCAAGTGCTTAGTCTTCTCTGGATTCCCGCCTGCGCGGGAATGACAGACTTTTTACGAATACATCAGATTTGACAAGTTCGCAAAAAGTCTTTTCGGCGCGAATTCGAAGAATAACGTATGTAATTTAAGCATTTTGGGGAAAACTGATTTCCTATTTGAAGTCAACAGGAGCTAAATATGTATGCAGTAATTATGGCAGGCGGCAGGGGCACCAGGTTCTGGCCAAAAAGCAGGGAAAAGATGCCGAAACACCTCCAGGACATCTTAGGCAAAAGAACACTCATACAGGAAACCGTCGACAGGATAGGCCCTCTAATCCCGGTAAAGAATATTCTAATTGTGACAGGTGCCAATCACTCCGATGTGATTAAACAACAGCTTCCCAACCTGCCGGAAGAGAATATAATAGTCGAACCGGTTGGCAGAAATACCGCCCCGTGTATCGGCCTGGCAGCAATGCACATCAAAAAGATGAATCCCGAAGGTGTTATGGTTGTACTCCCATCAGATCATTATATCGCCGATGAAGAGGCCTTCCGGCGTACCCTTGCTATAGCCTCAGAGATGGCACAAAGGGGTGATTATCTTCTGACAATAGGGATAAAACCCACCGGCCCTGAAACCGGCTACGGCTATATGGAACAAGGAGAAGCGGTAGCTGCTATAAGGGGTAAAGAAATATTTCAGGTAAAATCTTTCCGGGAAAAACCTGACATCGAGCAGGCAATTACCTTTTTGGAAGATGGAGGCTTTTTCTGGAACAGTGGAATGTTTATATGGAAAGTTTCAACCATACTGAATAAGATAGAGAAACTGCTTCCAGATCTTTACAAGGGGCTTAGAGAAATAGAAGATGCTCTCGGTACTGATAGTGAAAAGGATATTATTAATAAAGTATACCAGGAGATAACGCCGATTTCCATAGACTATGGAATTATGGAAAAGACTGGTGAAACACTGCTTGTCAGAGGAGATTTCGGCTGGAGTGATATAGGAAGCTGGAGTGCCCTGTGGGAGATGTGGGACAAAGATGAAAATGGTAATGCCGCCAAGGGGCGTTTTGTTAGTGTTGATTCCTCAAACTCGCTCATCTACAGCCCTGACAAACTGGTAGCCCTGGTAGGGGTAGAAGATTTGATTGTCGTGGAAACAGCAGATTCTCTTCTGGTATGCAAAAAAAATGCTTCTCAGGATGTGAAAAAGCTGGTAGCGATGCTCGAAGAAAAGAATATGAAAGAATACCTGTAGGAGGAGATAAAGCATAAAATGGAAAACCCTTTATTGAGAGCAGATATTCAGCCTGTTACCGCCATGGCCGGGGAACGACAGGTAATTACGTTCATCGACCCTTTTCGTCTGACCAAAAACAGCGTTGCCGTAGATATACGATTACTTCCCTTGCTGAGGTTACTCAACGGACAACATGATCTGAGGGATATTCAAAGAGCAATGACGATTCATCAGCAAGGTCAGATTACATCCCTGTCGGATATCGAAACGCTTATCGACCATCTTGATAAGGCCTTTCTTTTAGATAGTGCTTCGTTTAGAAAAAAAATGGAGGAGCTGCGTGAGGACTTTAAGTCTCAACAGGACCGCCATTCGGTGCTCGCGGGACAATCCTACGAATCCGATCCTGACAGGCTAGGCCAATTTATTGACGAAATTGAAAGCGTTCTTCCGCAGAGTAATCCTGACAGTACTGAAAAAAATATCACAGGTATTCTCGCTCCCCATATCGATATCAACGTCGCGCAGTCAACCTACATCGACCTCTATCGCAGGTTGAAGGGAAAAAATTACAGTCTCGTCATTATTTTCGGAATAAATCACCAGTCACAGGATGGACTTTATTCGATATCCGAAAAAAATTATATCACCCCTTTCGGAAAATTAGAGTCGGACAAGGATTTTATTTCAGAGCTCAAATCAAGAGTGCCAGGGAAAACCCTTGCTACGGATGATTTCTGTCACAAAACTGAACATTCCATCGAGTTTCAGACAATTTTTCTCCACTACTATTTAAAAGAACCGATATTAATCGTACCGATCCTTTGCGGGGGAATTCACGAATTCATTTTGCCTAAAAAAAATATTTTTGATGATGCCCGGTTTATGGGGATGGTAGAGGCACTCGAAGAGATGATTAAGGACAGAGATGGAGATGTCCTGCTTATTTCGGGGGTGGATTTCTCACATGTGGGACCGAAATTCGGCCATCAGATGCCGGCAGATGCCATTCTGCCGGAGGCTAAATTAAATGATCAGGATATTATATCGTTTATTTTAAAAGGTGAACCGGAAAAGATCTATGAAAACGCAGTTGAAACACAGGATCAATTTAACGTATGCGGTCTTCCATCCGTCCTTATTTTCTCCAGGTTGCTGAAGGGAAGCAAAGGGAAACTCCTTTCTCACGAAATCTACAACGAAACAGCAACAAGCAGTGCGGTAACATACGCATCAATGATCTTCACCGGCGGAATTTAAATCTGCATTATATGGAATAATGGAAAATACAAAAAACATTTTACCCTACCCTCTCATACTGAAGCCTATTTTCAAGGAAAAGCCGTGGGGAGGAAGACGACTGGAAACGCTCCTCGGCAAGAACCTTCCTCCGGATGTCCCTATCGGAGAATCCTGGGAGCTTACCATCCGCCCCGGGGAAAAAAGCATCATTGCCAACGGTCCCCTCGCGGGGAAGACCGTGTTTGAGGCTTGCGCGCTTTACGGAATATCACCTTTTGAAGATGGCAGGTTCCCACTTTTGGTAAAATTTATCGATGCACAGGATACCCTTTCGGTACAGGTCCACCCGGATGACAGATATGTTTCACTCCACGAGGATACGCCCGATTCAGGGAAGAACGAGATGTGGCATATTCTTCACGCAGACTCTGGATCAAGCATCATCCTGGGCTTGAAAGAAGGGGTTACACGGGAAGCAATTCGCAAAGCTCTTGATGATAAATCTCTGGAAGACTGCCTCAATAAGGTCCAGGTAACTGAAGGAGACACCTTTTTTATCCCCGCTGGAACAGTTCACGCCATAGGCCGCGGGATTGTGCTGGCCGAAATCCAGCAGAACTCCGATATTACCTACCGGTTATACGACTGGGACCGGGTAGACGGCAAGGGGAACCCGAGGGAGCTGCACATTGAAAAGGCGCTGGATGTCATCAACTTTTCTTCTACTGATACCAAAAAGATCGAAGAAATTATCACTTATGAAGGTGAAAATAAAAAAACCGTACTGGTTAATTGCCCCTATTTCGTTTCTGAATTACTGGAAATCAGCGAGGAAGCCGTTCAGACTGTGCCTGACAACTTCTCCATCCTCTCCATACTTGACGGCAGGTTAACCATTGAGTTCGAAAGAGAAAAGGTAACCGTGGTAAAGGGAGACACCGTATTTCTTCCAGCCGGCCCCTCCGATTATACATTATCCCCTGATATTCCCTCAAAAATACTGAAGACACAAAGTAATTAAACAACTTTTTAACAGGAGTTTCCCTCCAAGAGGTTTTTCTTTAACCCCGAAAATAACATTATAAACGGCTGGCAATAGAGCGTAGCGGGATTGCCGGTCCGGGTTGATACGGTTGATATGTGCTTCAGTTATATCTTTTTGGGGAAATATTTATCAACCGTTTGCCTGATTTCTTTCAACCATTCTTTTCTCTGCTCTTCAGAACTGACAACTATGACATTGAATATTCTTCGATAAAAATCTGACACACTGCATAAGTCAAAGATGCAATTCTTCCATATGGCTTCAAGAGGGTCTCCAAATACTTTCTTTTCTCTTTCAGTTTCAGTATTAGAAGTATTGAATACAATCGCTGATTTTACCTTTAACAGGCCATTTGGAACGCCTTCGCCTTTATCGCCCTCAAGAAACTCATAAGCAACACCCGGTCGAATAACTCTGTCTATCCACCCTTTCAAAATTGCCGGAGGTTGGCCCCACCAATTAGGGTGAATAATTATAATGCCTTCTGATTCTGTAATTTCCCTGCAATGCTTTTCTATTTCAGGCGGCAAGGGAACATCTTCGGGGATTTCGTTAAACGGTAATATCGGGTCAAATTTTTCTTCATATAAATCATGGAAACAGACCTCATGGCCGTTCTCATGTAGTATTTCAATGGAAGCCTTTGCTATAGCGTGGTTAAAGCTTCCCTTATCAGGGTGAGCAATTATTACCGATATTTTCATCTTGATAGTATTTGCCTATTATTTTTGCACATAACGGCGTCGCAAACGGTTTGGTCAGCGGCCGAGCGCTTGCGAGGTCCGCTGCACTAATTTATTGGCTGAATATTTTTTACGTATCTTTTTGCCCTCGCTGGAATCAGCTAAAGAAAGGCAGGTTCGTCTTAACTGATTCACCATTTTTAATCGCATCGTAACAGCACATGGACTCATTTCAATCTTCATCAGTAATACTCCTAAGATACTCAATGTCGTCCTTATCCTGCCCGCTTTTACAAAGTGATCTTAAAAAAACCAGCCCCTAAAATTCTCAAAGCACTTCCCCTACGCTTTCATCAATAACTTCTTTAATTCTAGCCAGAAAATCACTTTTGGTGAAAGATGTCAATTATTTTAGTGACAAAGATATGACAAGGAAACCGTCCGTTGCTTTTACTGATAGGGCCGGGCTGTACCAGCAATAATTGATTTCCGGAATCGGCTGCTCCCTATATAGAAATCCCTTGTATTGTAGAGCAATGGCATATATTGTCTGACAAATTTGTTGCAACTCTTCAAAATTTCGAGAAGATGCAACCGGGAAAGTACAGGACAATACATGCAAAGAGCTGATACTGATTTTCAGACAGATAAGGTTTTACTTATTTCAGGCAGTCATTTTATTCATGATATATACTCCAGCTTTCTCTCCCCGTTTCTGCCGTTGCTCATTTCCAAATTCGGGCTTTCCATGGTGCTGGCAGGCACACTCACCGTAATGTTCCGCCTGCCATCGCTGTTTAACCCGGTAATCGGGATAATTTCGGATCGGATCGAATTAGGTATTCTGGCAGTTGTAGCCCCTGCCGTCACCGCTACTGCAATGAGTTTGATGGGGCTGGCCCCAAACTACGCCATCCTTTGCATATTGCTATTGACAGCAGGTTTGAGTGCGGCTGTTTTTCACGTGCTGGGACCACCCATGATAGCCCGACTCTCGGGTGATTATCTTGGCAGGGGGATGGCTTTCTGGATGACAGGCGGGGAGATGGCTCGCACTATCGGGCCGTTATTCGCCGTGTGGGCGGTCACAAATCTAAGTCTGGAGGGCAGTTATCCCGTTATGATTGTCGGGATTATGGCATCGCTATTTCTCCTGATGCGCCTCAAGGGACTCAGTTCCAAATCCACTCACCAATCAGAACAGGGCATGAAGGAAGTGTGGCACTCCATGCACAGGGTTATGATTCCCCTGACCGGCATTATCATTTCGCGGGGTTTTCTGGTTGGCACTCTGGTGGCATATCTTCCGACCTATATTGTTTCATCGGGGAAAAGTCTGTGGATGGGAGGAATAAGTCTGGCGGTGCTCGAGTTTGCAGGGATTGTGGGCACGTTATTGGGCGGTACGCTGAGTGATCGAATCGGCCGCCGTCCTGTGCTCTTCACGACCATGCCGATATCATCGTTTTTGATGCTGTCCGTTCTGTATGCACCGGACTGGATGCTTTTACCACTGCTCATTCTTCTGGGATTGGCCGTATTTTCCTTTGCACCGGTGATTATGGCGGTGGTTCATGATCATTGCGGTAAAAACCGTGGTGCCGCCAATGGGTTGTATATGATGATCTCGTTTCTGAGTACGGCGGTTGTGGTTCTATTTGTCGGCTGGCTTTCAGACCTGTTGGGTATTTCCATGGCCTTTACCATAAGTGCCTTGTTAGGCCTGGCAGGAGTGCCAATCATTTTGTTTCTGCCCAAGTCATCATAAAAAGCAAAATTGTTTATAAGGCTCTCGTATGAGATGATGCCCGTTCTCGCCCAGCGACATGCCGTTGCCGCTCAAAAAGGAAAAGAGGGGAAAGAAAAGCAGAATTGCGCAGATCAGGACAATAAACCATAACATAAAGGTGTATAGACGTTTTGCCATGGGAACTTTGGCAAATGGATGACTACGGGATGATTGCAAAGATTTTCATCGCATGTTCTCCGGAATTTGCATAGCGACGACCTCTCCTGTTGCACATACTTGACCTTTGGAGGATAGTGTAATGCTCACGATAACCCTTCGCCCTCTGATTTCCTTAACCTTGCCGCGAAGCTCCATGGGGGCATCAATGGGTGTCGGTCGCAAATAATCCACATGCAGCGATGCCGTTACAAATCTTAAGTCCGGTTCGGTTCCCATGTCACGACCCGCTGCTCGGTAGGCTGCCGCGGCTGCCGTTCCGGTTCCGTGGCAATCGATGACCGATGCAATGATTCCCCCGTTAACATAGCCTGCCATGGCCGTGTGATGAGGCAGCGGGGTGAATCGACAAATCGATTCATCACCTTCCCAATAACTTTTTATTTGTAGCCCGTCTCGGTTCAGGCGGCCACAACCGTAACAGATACTGTGCGCCTCTTGGTAGTAATCCTGAAATGCTTTTTCAGCCATTGATCGTCCCCTATCTACAAGTTCAATTCAGAGTTGCCGTATTACCATAAATATTATGAATTGAACAGCGCTCGGTCTTATGCGGAACAGTTTATTCAGATGTTCATTTCCACCACGTCCCCGTCCTGCATGATGTAATCCCTCTGGACCATCTGCCCGTCGCGAACAGACTTGCCCCAAATTTTGGCGTGTTTCAATTTTTCCACGAAATCCTTGTGTACCTTACAGGCCATCTCTTCAAGTGTACTTTTCCTGGGGATTACAAATGGGGATTTCATGTCGGGTTCCTTTCCGGGGGCCTTGGTATATACCCGAATAACCTGGGATAAATCGTAAATCTTTTCGATAAAGGCCATAAGGTTTTTCCCGGTGCGCACAGAAATACCAAGACAGGGCAATGTCACCTCGGTCAGCTCCAGGAAAGTCTTAAAATCCTCCTCGTCTTCCGGTTTATCCATCTTGTTAGCAACAACAAGAATTTTCCTGATGAAGGGGGGGTTCGTCAGATCCTCCGGGATGGGGGTCTTTTCCGGAAAGATACGGAATGTTTGAAGGATATACATAATATCTTCAAATTGCTGCAGGATATCGGCATAGAGATCCAGAAGAACGACCACGATGTCGGCACGCCGGATCAAGTCCGCCATCAACGGGTCAATGTAATCTCTGGTAATTGGCGGGGTATCAACGAGTTGAAACTGTATGTCTTCATAAGGAACCATCCCCGGTGTGGGCTTCTGCGTTGTGTGGGGAAAGTCAGCCACCTCCGGCGACGCATTTGTCAATAGGTCGATGAGGGCCGACTTACCGGCATTGGGGGAACCGACAACCACGACCTGAGCAGCTCCCTCTTTATCAATTGAAAACGCGGTCTTTCTTTTGGAGACACCTTTTTTATGCAGCGCCTGGTCTTTAAATTTAGAGATGCGCCGACGGAGATCAGCCCGAAGTTTATCGGTGCCCTTGTGCTTGGGCAGAATGGTGAGCATCTCCTCTAAGACTTCTACCTTGGCATCCGGGGTTTTTGCCTTACGACACCGCTTTTCGGCTTCTAAATATGCTGGTGGCAGATTGGCCGGCATTTATTTTCACTCCTCTTAAAAAACGATTGGATCGCTTATAACTTAAGCAGGGGCTGAAAATGAATCGCTCACGTTGCATAGGATAAAAATATACTCAATGTATACACCAAAACAACCCAAAATTTCAATAAATGTTCATATCAACCTTTATCTCTCTTCCCTTTCCCTCATGGAGCACCAAATCTGTCTGTTTTTTTCTTGTTGACAAGACTCAAGAAATGACGTGATTATTGTAGTTGGCATCTCCTGCATCTGCGGGGGCACGGAATTTGCGGATTGGAAGTAGAGAAGTATCCCTGTAACGGAGGAACAGCATAAATGAATACCTGTCATCACTGCAGAAAGGAACTCGATACGGATCTAAAAGCGGGCAGAAGAGATACCTGCCCTTATTGCGATGCGGATCTCCACGTCTGTCTCAACTGCCGATTCTACGATCCGGGGTCGTATAACCAGTGCCGGGAGTCACAGGCAGAAAGGGTTGTTGACAAGGAAAGAAGTAATTTCTGCGACTATTTTAATTTCAGAGATTCTGTCCACGGTGAAAGCCCCGAAGAAAAGAAGCAAAGCGCACAGGAAAAGTTAGAAGCACTTTTTAAAAAATAATTTGATGCCGGATTGTTTCACAAAAGATGATAAGCCTTTTTGTGTTTTTAGGAAGTGCGATAACTGCAGTACCAGTTAATCTAAGGCAATTAGCGCCACTCTTTATCGGTGGATGGTCGGTACTTGGTTAAACCCTGTCCGCTTCTGCAGACATCTCTCTCTTGTAATATTTATAATATCTAAAAACTTTTTTGATATAGCGTTTCGTGGCTCCGAAGGGTGGGACACCGCTATACTGTCTGACGTTACTGCTGCCGGCATTGTAAGCTGCAAGAGCCAGTCTGGTATCTCCATCAAATTGATTCATGAGATGCCTTAAGTACTTGACACCGGCGTTAATATTATTTTCCGGATCGAAGCTGTCTTCCACACCAAGCGCTCTGGCAGTTTCCGGCATCAATTGCATAAGACCCTTCGCACCTCTTCTGGAAACCGCCATGGGATTGTAGCTGGATTCCGCCATAATAACAGCCTTAACGAGGGCAGGATCAATCTGGTGGCGGTTTGCCGCTTCAAGTACAATCTGGTGAAACAGGTGTTCAGATTTATTGCCGCGAACGTAAAATGAGTCCTCTTCCAAGGTAACAGCAATGGGGTTTGCAAGCAAAGGTTTTTGGGTTATGAATGTGTAAATCACTGATTGCAGTTGCTGCCGGGTATTATAAAAGGAAAATACAAAAATAAGCAGAGTTATCGTTATTATGAATATCCAGAAGGATCGAGACGCTGGATATCGGTTTATGTGCAATTCTTTGTTCATTTCAATGTTCTTTCTTCAGAGCGTCGGAACATAGAGGAATGCAAATGTTATGTCAAGATAAAAAACGAAATATATAGTGCTTTAAGGACTAAAGTCCTTGAAATTATTAAATAACTGTTTCAGCCCTGCACAATCGAACTTTACTCTTTTTTATTGACAAAACACCCTGTATTATTAAATATTGTTCTATAAAAACATTATGAATAGATTTAATATCATTACAGATTTTGAGCTCAGTGGTGACCAGCCTCAAGCGGCAGAAAAGCTTGCGGACGGCATCAAAAACGGGTCGAAACACCAGGTCCTCCTCGGGGTCACCGGTTCGGGCAAGACCTTTACCATAGCCAATGTTATCGCAGAAGTTCAGAGGCCGTCCCTTGTCATAGCCCCAAACAAAACTCTGGCCGCCCAGCTTTACAGCGAGTTCAAGACCCTCTTTCCCGAAAATGCAGTGGAATATTTTGTCAGCTACTACGACTATTACCAGCCCGAGGCGTATCTCCCGAAAACAGATACCTATATAGAAAAAGACTCATCGATAAACGATGATATCGACAAGATGAGGCATTCCGCCACCCATTCCCTCATGGAAAGGAAGGACGTTATTATTGTGGCCAGCGTCTCCTGCATTTACGGGCTCGGCTCTCCTGACGAGTACCACGGGATGCTGCTGCACTTGGAAGAAGGGATGGAAATGGAGCGGGATGACATGCTCCGAAAACTTGTTGATATACAGTACCAACGCAACGACATTGATTTTTACCGCGGCACTTTTCGTGTCCGCGGGGACCTGGTCGAAATAATGCCCGCCTACGAAGGAGAAAAGGCAATAAGGGTGGAGTTTTTGGGGGATTCCATCGAATCCATATCGGTCAGTGACCCCCTCCGGGGAAAAAGGATAGGCCGGCTGGAAAAGATCACCATACACCCCAACAGTCATTACGTAACCACCAGAAGAAACATGAAGCGGGCGATTTCAACGATCAGGGAGGAGCTGGAAATCAGACTCAAGGAACTGGAATCACAGAACAAGCTTCTGGAGGTACAGAGGCTTGAACAACGGACAAAATTCGACATAGAGATGATGGAGGAGATGGGCTACTGTCAGGGAATAGAAAATTATTCACGTCACATCACCGGAAGAAAACCGGGGGAACCACCACCCACACTAATGGAATACCTCCCCGAAAATGCCCTTGTAATAATAGATGAAAGCCACGTCACGGTTCCTCAGCTGATCGGAATGTACAAGGGAGACAGATCGAGAAAGGGAACACTGGTCGAGTACGGCTTTCGGCTCCCCTCGGCACTGGATAACCGTCCGCTGATGTTTGAAGAATTCGAGGCATTTCCCTATCAAAGACTCTACATCTCGGCCACCCCGGCTGACTATGAGATGAAGAAAGCCGGCAGGAAAATAGTGGAGCAGATAATCAGACCTACCGGCCTCATGGATCCGGAGATTATTGTCATGCCCGTTACCGACCAGGTCGATTCTCTTCTGGGGGAAATTAACAAACGCGTAGAAAAAGGGGAGCGGGTCCTCGTTACCACACTGACAAAGAGGATGGCCGAAAACCTGAGCGAACATTACCGGAATCTTGGTGTGAGGGTAAGGTATCTCCACTCCGATATCGACACGCTGGAGCGGGTAAAGATTATAAGGGATTTAAGAATGGGCAAATTCGATGTCCTCGTCGGCATAAATCTTTTGAGGGAGGGGCTCGATATTCCTGAAGTTTCTCTTGTGGCTATACTCGACGCGGACAAGGAAGGTTTTTTGCGCTCCAAGCGCTCACTGATACAAACAAGCGGCAGGGCTGCCAGGAATGTGGCGGGTCAGGTCATCATGTATGCCGACAAAATCACCGGTGGGATACAGGCATGTCTGGAAGAAACAGCGAGGCGAAGAGAGATTCAGAAAAGATATAATGAGGAAAACGGCATAACACCCGAGACCATTAAAAAATCCATCGATAATATCCTTGCCTCCGTCTATGAAGCAGATTACGTGACCGTCCCTGTTATCCGGGAGGAAATAGAGGAATATATTTCGGAAGAGGATATCCCCGCATTGATAAAGAAATTGAAAAAGGAGATGCAAGAGGCGGCAAAAGAGCTCGAATTTGAAAAGGCGGCAGAGATCAGGGACAGGATAAAAGAGCTTTCCGATGTGGTGATGGAAATAAAAGAGCTGAGTTTCGGCTATGAAAACTGACTATCTGACAAACAAGGCCAAAAATGCTCCCAGGACAACCGGCGTCTATCTCATGATAGGTAAGAATGGGCAGGCCATATACATCGGGAAGGCGAAAAACCTGAGAAGCAGAATACGCTCCTACTTCGGGGGAACGGATTCGAGGCCCATGGTCTCTTTTCTTGTCCCCAAAGTTCATGATCTGGAATTTATCGTGACGGATACCGAAAAGGAAGCACTGATACTCGAAAATAACCTGATCAAGGAACATAAACCCCGTTACAATGTCGATTTCAAAGATGACAAGGCCTATTTCAACATAAGGCTGGACACAAAGGGTAAATTCCCTCGCTTTGAACTGGTAAGACGTGTCAAAAAAGACGGGGCAAAATATTTCGGCCCCTATTCCTCCAGCGCCTCCGTAAAAGATACCCTCCATTTTCTTCAGAAAATATTCCCGCTCCGCACCTGCAGTAATACGGAGCTAAAATCCAGAAAGCGGCCCTGTATAGAATACGAGATACAGCGATGTTCAGCCCCCTGCTGCGGCCTTATTAAAAGCGAAACGTATGACAAGCTAATAAAGGACGCGGTATTTTTTTTAGAGGGACGGGAGAAGAAACTCTTATCCGCCCTCCGGTCAAGAATGACGGGCGCCGCGAAACAGCTGAATTTTGAGGAGGCGGCCGTGATAAGAAACAAAATTGCCGCCATAGAGGCAACCCTGGAAAAGCAAAGAATCATATCCACGTCATTTATAGATCGGGATGTCTTCGGCCTTTACACAACGGCGGGTCTGACGCAGATATACGCAATTTTCATAAGAAAGGGGAAGATCATCGGCAAGAGGAAATTTCCACTCGTCAAAATCAGAGCCGATTCTTCCGAGATTCTTTCATCACTTATGAAGCGCTACTATGACGGTGACGTATTTATACCGGAAGAGATAATAATCCCTGAGGACGTCGATGACAGAGAGGTCGTTGCAGAGTGGCTGACTGAAAAAAGGGGGCGAAGGGTTTTGATCGTGGTGCCGAAAAGGGGACAAAAAAAAGACCTCCTCGATATGGCAGGCAATAACGCAAAAAACATATTCCTGACAGAAAGAACCGCCGGCCATGACAAAGAGGAAGCACTTCAAATTCTCTCAAAACAACTCAACCTGAAAAGACTGCCGAACCGGATAGAAGGTTTCGATATCTCCAATTTCGGCGGCACCGATGCGGTAGGCTCAATGGTGACGTTCGTCGGGGGCTCTTCCCGGAAGTCAGAATACAGGCGTTTCAGGATCAAGACTGTCCACGGTATAGATGATTATGCCATGCTCTACGAGGTACTGAAGAGACGATACAAAGGCAAAGAAAATCTGCCCGATCTTATCATGGTTGATGGCGGCAAGGGGCAGCTTGGTGTCGCACTGACCGCCATGAAGGAACTGGGAATAACTGGTATCGACATCATAGGTCTGGCCAAGGAAGCCGGCGACGACATTTCCGGAAGGAAACGCTCATCAGTCCGTAAAGGAGAAGACCGGGTATACATCCCCAAAAGAAAAGATCCCGTTTATCTTACAAAATATCCGAATGCCCTGTTTTTGATCCAGAGAGTGAGGGACGAGGCGCACCGTTTCGCCATTTCATATCACAGGAAATTGAAGAAAAAGAAGGATTTTCATTCTGTCCTGGACGAGATACCGGCAGTAGGCAAATTCAGAAAAAAAACACTCCTCACCCATTTCGGGGATATAAACAAGATTAAAAAAGCCTCGGTGGAGGAATTACAAAAGGTTCCCGGAATAGGTAAAGAGATGGCCGGTCAGATCTATAATTTCCTACGATCTTTTCTTAAATAATTAAGAAGAAAGATGATTTCAACAGATTGATTCCTGCGGACATGAACTTATTCGTTACGTCAAAGGGATTTTTTCTGCCTTGACTGGTTTTTGCCGAAGTGGTAGAAAACTCTTATGTTTTCGATAGGAATCCTGAATGATCATACAAAGAGAACACGTCCGGATTTCGCGTGTATCCCAACAAACGAAAAAGCTACATAAGGAACCATATAATGAAAACTTACACGGCAATCATTGAAAAATGTCCTGATACGGGACTTTATGTTGGGTATGTGCCCGGATTCCCCGGCGCTCATTCCCAGGCAAAAACACTTGATGAATTAAACGATAATTTAAAAGAAGTAATTGAAATGCTTCTCGAAGATGGCAGTCCTGAGCTTGAAGGTGAATTTATAGGCACACAGAATGTTGTGGTGGCATAGCGATGGGCTCGATACCTGTATTAAATCCGAAAGAAGTGGCAACTCTACTTAGACATCTTGGATTTATTGAAGTACGCCAAAGAGGATCACATAAGCAATTTCGTCATCCCGATGGCCGATTTACCACAGTACCCTTTCACGCTGGCAGAGATGTGTCACCTATACTGCTCCGACAAATCGCCAAAGACATAGGCGTCACAATCGATGAACTTTTAAAAAATCGTTAACAACAGCTTTTTCCCAATCCTTTTTGAGGGACAGTATTTATTAAGGTTTCTCTGATTCCCTCAGTATTCGCCGCCTTCCCCACCGACCGGGTGCGCTCCCGGCCCAAAAACTCATTCAACATCATGATGCCATAGGGATATTCTTCCCCCGCTATGCTGTCTTCTGACTCTGATACTTATTTACACGGGCTATATAATTTTTAGTCTCTTCAGGCAATCTGCCGGGATGCTTTTCAACATTTCCCATCCCCCAGTTGTAAGCAGCAAGCGCCAGATTATTATCACCATCATACCGATCCAGCAGGATTTTTAAATAACGTGTTCCCCCCATAACATTTTCGACCGGATTATATGGATTTTCGACACCCAGATCCTTGGCTGTATCGGGCATAAGCTGCATGAGGCCCATTGCCCCTTTGTGGGAGGTACTGCCGACATCAAAATCACTTTCAGCCTTTATAACTGCCTTTACCAAACCGGAATCAACCCCATATTTTTTCGAAGCACTGTCAGCAATACGATTAATGTCCCGCAGCGTTTGCTCATCATCTTTCTCTTTTTGCAAAGGGTGTTGATTTTTTGACGCTGATGCCGGTGTTAATGATCCCTGCGGAATTTTTATCCTGTCCAACAAAGATCCTTGAAAACCGGGACTACCTAAAGCTTCGAAAACTGAAAAAGTCAAATAATCACTCATTTGCTTTTGAACTATTCTAATAAGCTGCTGAAGTATATCTTGCTCAAGCGGGATATCTCCCGCTAAACGCGTGGCCTTCATTTCAGCGTTCAATAACGCGTCAAATTTACCAGGCTTAAAGCTGTGGATTCGCCCCAGACCGGTAAGATCCTTCTTTATGGTAGCTATGTTGGATATGTTGGATTTAAGTAACTGAAAACCGGTATCACAAGGAACTTTCATCACATGCACCTCAAGACCAAGAAATTTCTCACTTCAATAATATCAAGTTTCGTGCCAACTTACCGTCTCCCTGGAAAAACCGGGGGAAACTATCAAGCTACACCGACGAAGATGCGGCTGCCCATGAGGTGAAGCAACACAGCTATTTCTTTTTTGGAGAAAACATCTGGCAGTCTATACCGGAACATTTGAATGTAATTCTGAATGGAAGTGCACGTGATTTGAATCCCATAGCCCTGCAGCCATAGGGGAAATTGGCATCATGAGTAATATAGAAGCTGGAACATTTAAAACAGGCCACTTTTGCAGTTTTTGAATGTTCTTTTTCAATCCCGTTTTCAAGTTTCTTTTCTGAATGCACCATTCCCCCATTGAAAGGATAAAAATCCCGTTGTGATGAAGTTGTTTCAAATATCACAGCTTCAATACTACAATTAAATAAACACATACATGAAGTTAAAAATGAAAACAAGTGTAAGACGTTTAAATGAGTCAAACGGCGATTTGACCCCTTTTCAGCTTCTATGTCAAAAAATAAGTTTAATTTCCCTGAAAGCAAACATCCATTCATAATCGGACGGGCTCGTATAATTGAAGCTCCCCGCCCATAGGGCGGGCTTCCCGGTAATGCATATGTTTGTTTTATATTGCGCCCTTCTCGGGTGCGCTCCCGGTCATTTCAAGAATACAATTTGACGAAAAAGGAAAATCTTAACTGGGCTTGTTTTACGGCAATCAATTCCGGTGGATGAGTGAAGGGAAGACTTGACACTTTTTCCCGACTATTTTTTAAAATTATTTCTTCAATCTATCTCTATTTCATCTACTGATGTTTCTAATTCCAAGCTTTTTATTTCGGGCAATGACGCTCCAATGATACCCTGCATATCTCCATACATACCCGATGTATTCAAGACAACTCTTTCAATTTGTTTTTCTCGTTTAGACCAAATCTTGTTCATTGCTCTTTTTTCTTGATCCAGGTCTTTTTTCATAGACGAGAAAGCTTCTACGATTGCTTCAACTCTCTGCCTGAATTCGGGACCGGAGAGGTAATTATATAAAACTTCCATCTTTTCCTGTTTGCCGACAGCAGATAGTTTTGTCATGGCAACCTGAATAAGATTAATCCGTAATGCCGTAACCAATCCTATCATGGAAGAATAATCCGTAACCCAGATTCCGTCGATAAATGCAAAATTGCTAACATCTTTAGGAAGGGTTATGGACAATATTACGGCTATGTCTGCATGTACTTCTCGTTGATCATCTCTTAATTTTTGCATCCAACCGTCACTCCATGCCTTTGTGCGTTTGGATTCCCAAATAATTGTTCCGCAATATTGACCAGTTGGATTATGAACCTTCTGCAAAATATCAGCACCGCGAATACCTTTTGGAACTGGGGCAATTTCATCTGATGGAAAATTAATTCTAAGAACATCTTCCAAATCAAGCTCTAGTACTTCACCTTGCATCTGTTGCGAGCCTTGTTCTGCCCTCCGCTTTAGATCCTCGATTTGTTTCCTTAGATCAGAGATCTGTTTTTCCTTTTCTAAATCTTTGAGTCTATGTTCTTCACTGAACATTCGGGCGGCAGTCTCTCTGATTTTTTCACGCTCTTCGTCGAGCTTCCTTTCCATTTCTAATTCGAAAGCCTTCTTTTTTTCTTCAAGTTCTCTGCGCTGTTTTCGTAATTCAAGTTCTGCCTTTTGCGATTCTTGTAGTTTTTTATCTTTTTCTTCTATCTGACCAATTAAATCCTTTATTTTTAATTCGCTTTCTTCTATTACTTTTTTCTTTATTTCGACTTCTAATTTTTCCTTTTCTTCTTGTATTTTCTGGGTGATTTGCTCTTCCATTGATTTTATTGCATCTTCGAGTTCTTTTTCTTTCGCACGCAAGGCTTCGTTTTTCTGTTCTAATAGCTTCTCTGCCTTTTCCCGTTCTGCTTCAAAATCCTTCTGTAATTGCTCTCTGATTTGATGAGAAATAGCTTCGGTTAATGGGATTTCTTTTTTACAATGTGGACATATTATTACTTGTTCTGTCACTGCAAAATCTCCTTCCGATGGGAAAATGAAAAATTTAAGACCTTATGCTCATTTTTTCCGGATAGCGGGGAATCTCCGACCCTATTTACCCCGTTAGCATAAGGAAATTTTCGGCCGGTATAATATAGCAGTTTCCGGGAAAAGCCTCGACCTTATCAGCATGGTGAATGATCTGGTAGAATGGGATACCAAGCTTCTCGCTGAAAAACCGTCCGTGCTTATTGATATCCCTGCCCCCTTCACGTGCTTCAAACAATGCAATCGGTTCATTATCTTTTACCAGAACAAAATCAACCTCACGCTTTTCCCGATCCCTGATATATCTGACTTCATATTCTCCAAGACCCTTCTCGGTTAAACGAACCGCCATTCGTAGGAGGCTCATGGCAATCAGGTTTTCAAATCTGCTTCCTTGATCCTTAACCATCGACCAGTCGTAGAAATAAAGCTTCTTATCTTTCTTTATTGCCCGAACTATTTTCCGATGCCATGGGCGTATTGTAAACACCAGACACAGGCTTTCCAATATGTCTATCCATTTGGACACCGTTACATGATGATACCCGAGATCCTCTCTTAATGATTTTATGCTGAGTCGAGACCCGACTTTAGTCGGCAGAATTTCTGCAAGCGTTTCAATCCCTTTTATATCTTGTATCTGTGAAAGATCGCGAACCTCTTCTCTGGCAATCAAAATTCTGTAATCCTTCTGCCATCGAAGATGGAATTCTTCTGAACCTTTCAGGAATGGCTCTGGAAATCCGCCGAATTTTAGTAATAAGTCAAGTGCTTCCTTCCGACCTCCGGTTTTTACGTTTCTGGATAGCCCGGCACTTTCATGTCCGTCTGTAAAAATTCTTTTATTTTCGGTTGCTTCGATGATATGTGAAAAATCACCCGTTGCTTCAGGAAGACCGAGAGGAAACATCTGATATGAAAAGTAGCGACCTAATAGAGAATCACCCGATTTTTGAAAGTAGTCAAGTCGTCCGGAGCCGGTCACGAGAAGCTGCATCCTCTCTTTTGTAGTGTCATAGAGCCCCTTTAAAATGTTTCTCCACTCTCTATGTTTATGAATCTCATCGAAAACAACCGGTACGGGGTCATGTTCAAATCTATCATCGATAAAATTCCTGAGGTAGATTGGATTTCTTCTATATTCTACCAGTATCGAAGGATCATCCCAATTAAAGTATGTACCTTCAGTATCTGTCGAATCCAACCACATCTGCGCAAATGTAGTTTTCCCTACCTGCCGGGGTCCCGACAGGAAAATCATTTTCCCCGCAGTCATGACAGGGTCAAAGATATAAGTTCCAATCAAACGTTTCATGCTTGACAATTATTCACACATATAAACAATTGTCAAGACAAAAATTCACAACTATGAATTTTTATCGAAACTCAGGCTAACATATTGATTTTGATGATTAAGAAATTCCACGAAAAAAGGAGGCTCTTATCAGGGTTGGTTTTCTTATTTGTCGTTGTTTTTTAACAATTAATCAATTCCTGGAAATGAGGCAAGGGCAGGGTTGGCCTATACCCCATATCGTTAACATTTAATATTGAAGATGTGACCTTCTCAGACCTTTTTCTTCAATAGGTCAAACGTAGACTTGACCCCTTTCATCGACCCCTTTCATCTCTTTCATCTCTATCATGGGCGTGCGGCTTCGTCGAGAACCTTCGAAATATTACCTAGATTTAGCTTCAACATCCGATCCTAAATATTGACTGCATTTAAAATAAAGTTTTGATCATCACTTAAATCAGCTTCCCGTAAAATACACATTGCCGCGCTTATCAATTCATCGGCATATACAATATAACCTGACTCTCCCGGTGATTCCATTTTTGCTAATATTCTCTCGAATATATTGAGCGCTTTACCAGGTGCATTATTTGATAATTTTGGAAACCAATGATAGAAACTATAAAGATTACACATTGCCTTTTTATCTAGGGCATCAATATATTTTTCGGCAAATTCGGTTGCATTTTCATTGCCGCATATATCTAATTGCGCAAAGGAATTTTCCATATGGTTTAACAAATCAGGAAATTTCTTTATATTGTCAATGAAGTATATAAGTGCTTCTTCGCATTTTTCTTTTGAAGGTGTACTTGATAGATTTGCTTTAAATACTTGAAGCGCTCCCTTCCATACGGAATCATTATTAATAGTATTCAAATCATCCAGTAAATCACTCCAACAGATATAATCCGCTAAATATACTAATGTTGAAATTCTGCCATAAGTTTCACCTGCCGTTTCCATCGCTTCGTTTTGGAATCTGTCAAGATATGGTTTTACCTTGTCATAATGATTGTAGTAATTATGGTAAAGGAACGCTTCACCTAACGGCCACAGAAGCGGATCAGGGTCACTAAAAACGATATCATATAATGTCCAAGCACCATTCAAATCATATTGTGAATAGTACGGCAGATAATTCAGGATTGCAGCGCGAACACCTGGATGAAAATCACCTGCAAATCGGTGCATCAATGGAGAAAGCATTTCATGCAATGGTTTTCCATGTTTAAGCAACTGTGTGGCCAAAATAATCGAGCCCTCTGCCGCAATCCCTCGGATAGAATTTATTGCGTCATGCGATAAATCGTCCGGTCCGATACCGGTTTTTTGAGCCGAAAAACTATGTTGCTTTACCTCTTCCGGATTTTTATGATTTGCAATCCGAAAAAGGGGAAACACAAGTAGCTCTACATCACCAAGATCTTCTATTACATGGCAACACGCCTTTAATGTACGGGCGATCTTATATGAATCGCTCCATAGAAATTCATTTTGGAATATCAGTCTAATAATCGTTTTTCCCAAGAAATGACCATTCGGTAAGGGTTTCTTGGGTTCCCACCCTTTTGACGGGGGTCGCAAGTTCCCAAAACGATAGCGGATATGATAGGCGAGTCCTTCCACAACGGCTATTGCATATTCATGCCGAATATCCGTAGTCAAAAATTTTTCGAAAAATAGTATGAATCTCATGGGATCCAAAGCGCAACAATTGCTAAATGTTGAGATTACTTGATCGGTTCCTCCTATATGGTGTTCGTATTGGAATCCATTCCTCTTATAGCAATCATAAAATTTTAAAAGGTGAATGAGCGAATCGTCTGATAAGGACAGCATTTGTTCTTCTGAGATAGGTGATTTTACTACACCACCACCGCCATATATACGCGGTGGAAATGGCCATTCGCCAAATATATTTTTCCAGGTATCTACAAACTTGTTGCTTTCTATTATCCTAAATATTACGGGAATATTCTGAATGTATTGGAATTGAACATATGCCATTGCTCGTTTCGACTCTTCATCATCGGCATCTCGATATCTTAGGCTTAATACTCTCCGTTGAATTTCTTCCTGAATTGGTTGCGCTAATAAAGGGAATGAATCATGAAGAAGTTTACCTAACTCGCAAGATATTCGACTGGATGACAAGACCTCTTTTCGTTTAAGAAGTTTTTCAATTGAATCTATATTGTCTTCCACATTTTTTCTGTATGCTTGGATTATCAGATATATAAGCCCCTGTTCCAATGAGCAGTTCAATTTATCACGATTTCCCTGCCACCACTGATCATTGTTCTTAGATCGTTCTTGCAGTGCATGTGATATGGCGTCTAAAAGGTTGTTTAAGGGACCATCACGACGGGTGTCATGATTTTCATGCCGGAATCTCCACTGGGTATTATTTAGGAATGCATCACGAAATTGCTCTTTAGTGTAATACTTATGATGCGCACTCCAGGCTTCTATAGATTCAACGGCTGTCGAGAGTAGATAATCTGAACAACATAATCTTTTTTTGAGGAAGTCTTTATCGTGGAAATGATAATCTGAACACTGTAGACCTTTTTCAATATTGTCTAAAACATAACCATCTATTTCTTTTTTATTCACTTTTGATGTTATAAGGCTCCACAGCAACTCATCCCCAGCATCATTCTTTTCCACAAATTTTCCTAATGCTTTAATGAAAAACAATTCTGAGACTTCAGGATTCCCCGACAGGCAGGACTCTATTAATTCATAAACACCTTTTGCGTCCCATGCTTCAAACTTGTCTAGAGCAGAACCTACTTCCCAGATATATTTAGGATCTTGACCGATGAATGCATTCCACATTCTGATAACCTCTTCGGGTCGTACATTCATCCATTCGCGTAATTTGGCTATAAAATGTATCTTTAAGGATTCGTATGTGACATTTTCTAATATTTCCTGAAATATGTTTGATTGAAATAAATCAAACCAAACGGCACCCTTTAAGACCTCTAAGAATCGCCTAAAGTGGTCCGGATGATTTTGCAGTAGCCAATTGAATAGTGCAAGGTCATCATTAGTTGGCCGAATCTCGGCCAATGATTCCACTACTAGACGTTTGATATGATAAGCAATATCTGTGTTGGTTAAAACTTTCTTTATGTCGAAAGCAAAGCGTTCCGGTTGATACGTGCGGAGATAAAAAAGGAAGCTTCTGATTGATGGGCGAATAAAGGGCAACGGCGAGTTGCTGAGAATAAATGTTTCAAGCGTCTGTCCATTAGCTAAGGCATGTTTTGTGGTCAACGCATCTATCAAAGTCTGATGAATCAAGCCGATTCTCACGCCGGTCTGATCTTGCTGAATTACTCCTTCGCTTTCCAATGTCCTTACCAATAAGGTCTCACCATCGAAACTATCTTTCATAAGAAACAGGCTTCGACGCTCGATAAGTTTATTGGCCATATCCTGCAGTGCTTTATAGGCAACGTCACCAAGATAGCCATTTTTTCGAACGACTTCCTCTAAAAATGAATCAGTAAATGCATAGGATGTGTTAAGAGACGCAAGGGGCACCCTATTTACAATTCTTTCAAATAATTTAAGATTGCGCGGATTGCTGAATAATTCTTGGTAGTCTTTTGCAATTTGATTAGGATTGACTCCCATTTTCTTCAAAATTGGTGAAACATTTCGATCGAAATCTAGATTTGCTACATGTATTTCAATATCCCATTTTCTGTCGCGTAACAGTGGATCATATTGTAGATCGAATGTCCGACAAGCAACAATAACAGTAATATATTTAAAGCTTTCAAGCCGATCGAGAAGCGACAAGAAAATCCTGAGAGATTTTTGGTCTCGTGCGAGTGCAAGCGCATCGAGCGAGTCAAGAATTATTATAGGCTTTCTATAGTTTGAAAGTCGTGCCGATAGTCCGACAATATCTACACACAGTTGCAATCTGTCGTTTATTAACTCTTCATAGGAATCAACATCGTCATAAAGATCACCTCGGATATACAACACACCATACTGGTCTAGAGATTCTAAATAATCTGCAATGTCAAGAAGCATGCAACTCTTGCCACAGCCTGGATCACCAGTAATGATGATTTTTTTCTTGCTTTTCTCAAGAGCCGTTAAAATTTTTTTTGTTTCTAGTCGATCAATTTTTTCACCTACGATCTCCCTTGAAATGCCTTTTCGGCCTATTTGCGAGGCTGATTTAAAATCACTCACGATTTGCGTTTCGCTTTTTAAGGGTGCAACAGGCAATCCATTTTTGTGAAGTTCTGAAAGAATATGTTCGCGAGTAAGCTTATATGGTCCACTGAGACCAGCTTGATTCTGTCGTAGCAGTCGTTCAATATACGCTAATGCTTGATCAGGCTTGTGGTAAAGTTTTTCGATATTTTCATTTATTATCCGTTCCCAATCTTCAAATGAATGGAGGGAACCTATCTCCACATTAGTAAATAACTTAAAAGCCTGTTCTTCATCTCTGGCTATTACTTTTGCTAGCTGTACCAGAGTATCTTTTAGAGTTTTGGGCGCACTAACACAAAAAGCGCTATAGGTTTCAAAGTCTTTTGAGTCCTCTAGGTAATTTCCAAAGGGACCAAAGGGCGTTCTTGAGTATAATATGACCTTACCCTTCGCTTCTTTTTCAAGCTGGTTACACGCTTTTCGTAATTCATCCTGCAAATCGGTGATTGACCAATTTCTGTGATTTGTTTGATTTTTTTTGGCTTGGATAAACCGGTATGATCCATCCTTGTGCCGAGCAACGATATCATCAACAGACACCACATCATCTTGACCAGGAATGGAAATCGTTTCCATTTGAACCCAGTCCCATTCTTCTTCAAGAAGAAGATGGGTTATCCAATAAAGTCCAATTCTCAATTGGTACTCATCACCACGATGTGATCTCTTCGCAGCTAAACTCATTGCAAATGACCTTATATGTAAATTTTTGGTGCCTCTGTCCTTAACAAAAAACCCCGCCACTCACTGTGAAACGGGGTTGTATTTTCGATCACTCCACGGCTCCCTCCTGTTACCGTGATTGGATGAAACGTACTGTCTTTTAAATTGTCGTCCTATCTCCTTGAACTGATTGAAAATAATACACTTTGTGTCAGGATTGTCAAGGATTTTATCCTTGAATTAATTGAAAAAACACTTTTAAACAAAATTGGGAAGCTCCCGCCTATAAGGCGAAGCTTCCCGGTAAGGCATATGCTTTTTATATTGAGCCCTTTACCCCGCCTACAACTCGGGGCTTTCGGGTGCGCTCCCGGTCAAGGATTTTTATTGAGGCACAAAGGAGAACGTCTTGTCTTATGATCCGTGATTCGAAAATTCTGCTTCCAGTTTTCAGTTGAGAGTTCTTTGATTCTATTGCGTTTGCCAGAGAGCGTGGATCGGTATGGCATGAAGATTTTCACCGAAAGTGATGTTTTCCGTTCCGGTGTATAAGATTATCCCCCTATGAAATGGTTCTTTCAGTATGGTTTGCAGTGTTTGAAGCCCCGCAAAATCTTTTTTGTTCAGTGATTGCGATGCTTTGACTTCAATTCCTACGATTCGACCACGAGGATCTTCCAGAATAATATCCACTTCTTGCCCCGCCTGGCTGCGAAAATGAAACGCCCTTGGTTGCGTTGTACTCCAGGTCGATTGTTTAAGTAATTCAAGAACGACAAATTGTTCAAGGAATGGACCCATAACGTGAGGATCGTTTTGCATTCTGTTTTCACTAACACCCGTGAGATGGGCAGCAAGACCCACATCATTCAGAAAACATTTGGGGGACTTAACCAATCGCTTCCCCAGATTCCCTGACCAAGCCGGGACAAGATTTACCATGTAGGTTGCCTGAAGCAGAGTCATGTAGCGTTTGAGAGTTGTCTGCGACATGCCGCTGCTGCGTGACAGTTCGGCAAAGTTGAGAAGCGAAGCTGTACGGGCTGCAAGCAGGGAAAGCAATTTCGGCATGTCTGTAAGTCCTTGGATATTTGCGATATCTCTTACATCCCTCTGGAGAATTGTTGTAATATATGACTCGAACCATGCGCTGCGACGGGTAGCTTTGGCACGTTTAAGAATTTCAGGATACCCCCCGTAACAAATTTTACGTATGAGCTTTTTTCTATCCCCTTTATCCTCTAAGAGAGAAAGATGCTTATTTTCAAATGCATGATCGACAAAATTGTCACGCGTTCCCTCGATCTCACTTTGCGAAAACGGCCAGAGGGTGATAATTTCCATCCTTCCGGCCAGTGATTCAGATAGATTCGGCAACAACAAGATGTTTGCCGACCCCGTCAGCAAAAACCTTCCAGGCCGACGATCACGATCAACCGCTACCTTGATAGCCGAAAATATTTCCGGCACCCGTTGAATTTCATCAAGTATTACATTACCTTCTATACCTGTCAGGAATTTCGCTGGATCGGTTTTAGCTGCAGCTAAAACAGTAGCATCGTCGAATGTAAGGTAGCGGGCAGTATGCGATTCCTTACCGATCCATTGCGAGATGGTGCTTTTACCGGTCTGCCGGGCTCCATTGATCAGAACAACTGGGTTGTCTGACAGGGCTTCAAGAATAACAGGTGTTATGTGTCTATAAATCATGGCTGGATAATAACCAATAATTGGACGAATTTCAACCAAAAAGTGGACGATATTCGTCCATTACAATTCATACAGGACAGCATGCCTAATTTTGCCGCCAATAATACAAAAAATCCCGCTTCCTTTTTTAAAGAAACTGGGTTGTATTTTCGATCACTCCACGGCTCCCTCCTGTTACCGTGATTGGATGAAACTTTACATTTTTTAAAGCGTTGCCCTATCTCTGTGAACTGATTAAAAATAATACTCTTTTCAATGAGCTTGGGAAGTCCCCGCCTATAGAGCAGGACTTCCCGGTAAGGCATACGTTTTTTTCATTGCGCCCTTTACCCCGCCTACAACTCGGGGCTTGCGGGTGCGCTCCCGGGCAAGCATTTTCCGCACGAAGTGTGGTGTGGTTTGCCGCTGGTGTATTATTGTTTTTAGACTTTGCGAATGGACGCAATCCAGGAGCGCGCACCACCGATCGGATAGTAGACCTTGTATTTCGACCCTCGTATCGAGTCTACCTGCCAGCCCCTGGAAAATGTCTGATATATTTCCTCCCTTGAAATTCTTCGCGGCCCGATAAATCCCGGCTGGGAATCACTGAAGCAGAGCATATGGAATATCCCGCCCGTCTCCATTGCCGATTCCAGAGAGAACTTATAGCGCATCCTGTCTTTGTCGGACAGGTTATGAAAAAGTCCGAGATCGATTATGGTATCGAACCGTTCTTGCAACTGGTCTAACTTCATCGCATCGAATAACAGAAAAGGTATTTGGGTGCCTGCCCTCTTCGCTCTCGCCAGGGCCAGACCGATCGCTCTCGGCAAATAGTCAATACCCATTACCGTATAGCCTTTTTGCGCGAGGAAGATCGCTGTGTCGCCCGTACCGCAGCCCACATCGAGGACTCGACCCTTAATCCGGCCTTCTTGCTCAAGCGTTTTCACGACGGGCTGAGGACCGCCCACGTCCCACGGAGCCTTGAACCAGTACGCACAACGAAACAGGATTTTATTGAATTTAGTCACATTCATCTGTAAAACCTCGCCGACTGTTCGAAAAAATACATCTTTAAACAAGCTTGTCAAGGGTTTTTATTGAGATACAAGCGTTAACTTATTGAAAATAATACATCTTATGACAAAATTGGGAAGCTCCCGCCCTTGGGCAAAGCTTCCAGGTGAGCTAACGAGCAAACGGCGTTTGTCATCTTTGTTCACTTTATTTACCTTGAAAGTTGACTTCACCCCTCTGTGTAAGGTATTCTACAAAGTATTACGGAACAAGTTATAACAAAAAAGGAGGTCAACCATGAATCGTAAAGCGTTTTTAGTACTGTGCATGATACTCGCATTAATCATCGGGGGGTGCGCTACTATGGGCGATAAACCGAAGGCGCAAAAGCAACAGGTAATTCTCGATATGAAAAACAAGACGCTGTCGGATCTCTATAAAGTAAAGCCCGACGTTAAAGCGCAAATTTCCAGTGCCCCGGGGTATGCCGTATTCAGCAACATGAATGTTAATATTATTCTCGCCAGTTTTGGCGGCGGATGTGGTGTCGTCATAAATAACAAGACCGGCAAACACACGTATATGAGAATGGGAGAGGTTGGCATAGGTTTGGGCATCGGCGCCAAAGACTTTCGTGTCGTGTTTGTGTTCCATAGCGCCGATACGATGAACCATTTTGTCAAATACGGCTGGGCGTTCGGAGCTCAGGCCGATGCGGCAGCCAAGGCGAGTGACAAGGGAGCGGCTGTCGGTGGCGAGGCGGATGTCGGTAATATGACGATATATCAGTTAACGGAGACCGGGTTAGCCCTTCAGGCAACGATTAAAGGGACGAAATACTGGAAGGACGATTCGTTAAATTAACATATTGAGGGCTGAGAGGTCGGGTATTGTTTTTTGCCACCTGACCAACTCACCAATCTCACAAACAAAAAACCCCGTTTCCTTTTTTCTAAGAAACGGGGTTTTCTTTTAAATCACTCCGCGGTTTTCGCCTGTTACCGTGATTGGATGAAACTTCACATATTTTAAATTGTTGTCCTACCTTGTCTCAGGAAACGATCTGTATGGGGGTCTGTCCCGCATAAACTACGACATAGCGCAGGATAAAACCGCCTGTAAGAACAGCAACTGCCACCACACCGGATATCCAGGGATTGTGCTCCCGCAGGGCCGTCCGCCGAACGAAATGTGGTATCAGTTCATACAATTCAAGGCTGAGCGGTAGAAATAGTCCCACTCCCACAGCGATGACCCAGAAGAGAAAAGTATAAGGTCCTCCCATGATAAGATGAGCAGCACCGACGGAGCTTCGAGACGAAGTATAGAGACCGAAGATAAAAAGCAGGATCGTGATGATGTGCTTCCCATGGTAAGCGGACGAATTGTCAGAAAATGGATGGTTACAATTCCCGCGACGGGAGGGATCTTTCCGTCCTGTATGATTCTCTGGAGGTAATGCAGTAATGAATATCGGTCCCTATTCTTTTGACGAATATGTACATCTGGTAAAGTCGTTCCATGGCCACGCCGCGCCCGGCATGATCATCGGTGGGATCATGGTCGATACGGCGCTCAAGAACACACCAGCGGGAGAATTCTTTGACGCGCTCTGCGAAACTACGAATTGCCTTCCCGATGCGGTCCAGCTCCTCACTCCCTGCACGGTGGGAAACGGGTGGCTTCGGATCGTCAATGTTGGTCGATATGCCGTCACGCTCTACGAAAAGTGCGAGGGGGAGGGGGTCCGGGTATATCTCGATTCATCGACACTCGATGCCTGGCCGGCAATTAAGGAGTGGTATTTTAAGCTTAAACCTAAGAAAGATCAGGATTCACAAGCCCTTGTTGAGCAGATCAAAAATGCCGGGGCGGAGCTGTGCAAAATCCAGAATGTCCACATACATCCCCGGTTTATGGAAAAGCGATCAAAGGGAAGCATCACCATCTGTCCTCTGTGCGGCGAAGCCTATCCATCAAAAGATGGCGAGATCTGTCGCGGCTGTGGCGGTGAAAAACTGTATACGGATATCGTTACTCCCCGATCCAGTGAAGCGGCAAAGTGCCAGACCTCGTTTCCCGCTGTTACCTTTTCAATGAGACTGAAAAACTGCTTAAAATTGTGATACTACTCATAACCTACCTCCGCCCTTTGATTCAAATGTCCAAGACCCATATATCAATGCATATAATATTAAGATTGACTTTATAGAGTTTTCTGTGAGAATATGCGTCAACTTGTTATGTTTTCAAGTTTGAAGGAGGGCGATGCCAATTATATAAAAGTATTCACCCGTTTCACGGCCTGATCCTGTCAATCGGTTTCCTTACGTTCTGCATCACACACGAAAAGTATTTTTCTCACTCACGGTTTTGTTTCCGCTATTTTCTATACCGAAACAGGCATTTTTTCAGACCCGCAATAGAATAAGTCTCCAAAATATTTTTTGTGAACAACCGGCAATCTTAAAGAGTCGCGCTTCAATCCGGGAAAGAAATTAACATCTTACGGTCGGGATCGTACCCCGTTGTTTCGATCCACACTGACCAAAGAAGGGACATACGAAGTGCGCAAAAAACCACAAAGAAGACCTGAGAGAAAGGAGAGCAACATGAAAATTGGCAAAACAGCTATTATCATTGGAGTATTACTGATTTTTCTCGGTACTATATCAAATGTAAAGGCAGAGATAAAACCCGGATCATACTCCGTGACACCTATGGTTGGGGGGTATCTCTTTGAAGGCAATCAGGAACTTGATCACAGTCCTGTCTATGGTGTGGGCCTTGGGTATAATTTTGACACACACTGGGGAGCCGAGGCTGTTTTTAATTATATTGACACGAAATCCAAGGTAAACAAGGGTGACGTTAACGCCTATTTAGGTCGCCTCAACGGCCTTTATCACTTCACGCCTTTTGGGAAGTTAGTACCGTACCTTGCCGCCGGCGTCGGAGGCATCTCGTTTGATGTCGACAGGGGAGACAACGATACGAACGCCCTGGTCAATTACGGAGCGGGCCTGAAATATTTTCTCACCGAATCCCTGGCTCTGCAGGGTGATGTCCGCCACATAATTTCTTTCAGCACTACCCATCATAATCTGATGTACACCGTGGGGCTCACGTTTTACTTTGGCGGTGAGAAGAAAAAAGAGGTCATAACCGCTAAAGAAGAGGTCACGCCCGTTAAAAAAGAGGTCACACCCGTTAAAGTCGTCCAGGACAGTGATGGAGATGGTGTTCCTGACGACCGAGATCAATGCCCACGGACTCCGAAGGGCGCTCCAGTCAATGAAGTCGGGTGCTGGGTCTGTAAGGGACTTGAGTTCGACTTTGATAAATGGAATATCCAACCCCAATATTTCCCGATCATAGACGAAGCCATCGACTGCATGAATCAAAATCCAGATATTACTATAGAAATCCAGGGACATACGTGTGACATTGGAACGGCGGAATACAACCAGGTTCTGTCGGAAAAGCGTGCCAACGAAGTCAAGAACTACTTCATCACAAGTGGGATTGCCCCAGAAAGGCTGACAGCTATCGGCTACGGCCTCACACGACCCATTGCCGACAACACAACAAAGGAGGGACGGGTGAAGAACCGGCGGGTTCAGTTGAAACCGATTTATTAGAGCATCCACTAACCCGAGACATCAAAAGCAACCGACTATCGGTACGTTACTGCGAATCCGTATAGGGAATGTTACGCGTAATTTGGGGATATCCCTTACCCCTAATCCATCTTGTACTGTTGAGAAAACGTTTCCTATGTCCAGGGCTAACCCTTGTTCCCCTGATGCGATTCCCGTTTCCGCGGCCGAAAGGGTAAGCAGGACACATTATGCGTATGATCTGGTCAATAATCTCAATAGCCGTTCTCTCTTATATCGGCCTTCTGGTCATTGTTTTTGTTGCCCAACCCCATTTTATCTATTTTCCGGAGAAAGCCTTTTTCGAAACACCTGATCAGACGGGACTTTCATACGAAGACGTCTCTTTCGAAACCACGGATGGTGTAAAGCTTTCCGGCTGGTTTGTCCCTTCTGAAAAACCGAAAGGAGTTATTCTGTTTTGCCACGGCAATGCGGGCAATATTTCCCACCGCATGGCTTCCATCCGTATTTTCAACCGTCTCGGTTTCAGCACGTTTATTTTTGATTACCGGGGCTACGGAAGAAGCGAGGGAAAGACCACCGAAAAAGGAACCTATCTCGATGCCGAGGCGGCGTGGCTCTATCTGACCGGGAAGCAGCAGGTGCCCCCGGAAGAAATCATTCTTTTCGGGCGGTCGCTCGGCGGGGCAATTGCCGCACGGTTAGCACAAAATCACACTCCGAAAACACTTCTCGTTGAGTCTTCGTTCACCTCCGTCCCCGATATCGCAGCTAACATCTATCCGTTTCTGCCGGCCAGACTGCTTGCCCGTTTTGACTACAACACCGGTGAATATATAAAACAAATCAACTGTCCCATACTCGTCATACACAGTATAAACGACGACATCATACCCTTCAGTCACGGCCGCCAATTATTCGAAGCGGCACGGGAGCCGAAGGAATTTCTCGAAATTACAGGTACTCACAACGAGGGATTTATGACATCGGGGAAACGCTATGAAGACGGTCTCGACGCCTTTTTAAGAGATTATCTCTCAATCGGCAAAGAATGAATTTTTTCATTTTATTTTTGACTTAGAATATTTATAGTACTATAATTCAAACAGCGCATGTCTAGGAGAAAAGCTGCCCCGGCTCAACAAAAAAGGGCAGTGATAATACATTGTCATGCGGTTCCGGAAAACTTTTGAACCGCACCTATCCAACGATAGAGGAAACTTATAACAGCTTAAAGGAAGGATGTTATGTAATTTAAATGCCTTCAGTTCTTATAAAAACTTAGAATTTTAAAAGAATTAAGGCGTTCTTCACGAAATAACCGGGGAAAACGAGTCCATTTCTGACTACGAGGTTAAGCCGCATCCCTGCTTCTTTCACCGCCAACTCAACTGTATCTATGATGCTAATGTGAAATTTCTCTCTGCTCTCAGTTAAGAAAATGCCAGATGGACACAAAATTTAAGGGCTGAGGCCGTATGCCCTCGATTTCTTCTCAGAATAGTTGAAGGAAAAATAAAAAGTAAATCTTCATTCTCTAACTAATCCTCATAAATTAAACACTCGAAAGGAAAACATCATGGATAACAAAGCTTTTCGCACGATCACCTATGGTCTTTACATTGTTACTTCACGTAAAGGAGACAAAATCAACGGACAGACCGCAGATACTGTTTTTCAAGTAACCTCTTCCCCCCGCACCGTTGCCGTCTCCATCAACAGAGAAAACCTCACCCATGAGTACATTTCCGACAGCGGTGTATTCGCCGTTTCAATTCTGGCTAAGGATGCCCCTTTAAACCTGGTGGGCACTTTTGGATTTAAGTCCGGCAGGGATATAGACAAATTCAGCGATGTTAATTTCAAGCTGGGTGAAACAAAAGCTCCAATTATTTTAGACAACACCTTGGCCTATCTGGAGGCAAAAGTAATCGACCGGCTGGAGCTGAGCACGCACACCCTCTTTGTGGGCGAAGCCGTGGCAGCCGAAGTAATTAAAGAGGGTGAGCCAATGACATACGCCTATTATCACCAGATAAAAGGCGGAACCACCCCTAAAACTGCTCCAACTTATATTGAAGATGAAAAAAGGGAGGGAAAAAAGATGGAAGGTCTGCCGAAATACAAGTGTGAAGTCTGCGGATATATTTACGATCCTGAAAAGGGAGATCCCGACGGAGGAATCTCTCCGGGAACTCCATTCGAAAAACTTCCCGACGATTGGATATGTCCCGTATGCGGGGCCGGTAAAAGTGATTTTAAAAAAGTGGATTGAAAAAAAGGGGGTTATTATGAAAAAAATCATCGTCTTGTTTTTCGCTTTCCTGATGACTTTTTTACTCGTGCCAAACACTGCTTTTACGGAAGACGGAAAAGTCTGTATCAATTGCCATCGCTCAGTAACCCCTCTGCTCGTCCAGGATTGGCAAGCCAGTGAACATAGTAATAATGATGTGGCCTGTCCTGTCTGCCACGGCTCCAAGCACAAGAGCAGAAAGACAGTTCATCTGGCCGTGATGCCCACCGAGGTCACCTGTTCCGAATGTCATCCGGAACAGTTTGATCAATTCACCAAAGGAAAACACAATTTCGGGTGGACCACCTTGAATGCCACTCCTGTTACCCACATGGAACCTGATGAGCTAATGGAAGGGGGGAAAGGGTGTGGCGGATGCCACAATATGGGAATTAAGTCGGAAGCACAAAAAAAGGATTTGCTTGAAAAAGGCTATACTCCTTACCGGGTCAATTCGTGCGATGAATGCCATACACGGCATACTTTCTCTAAGAAAGAAGCACAGGATCCCAAAGCGTGCCAGACATGCCACATGGGGTTCGACCATCCTCAGTGGGAGATGTATGAAAGCTCCAAACACGGAGAGAGATATGCCATGAAAGAAATAGGCAGATTGCCAAAAGACGCGGCTGCTCCTACCTGTCAGTTCTGTCACCTCCCCAACGGGACCCACACCAATAAAGTGGCCTGGGGATTTTTGGCGGTAAGGCTGCCCCTGCCCAAGGACAAACAATGGGCGGAGGACCGGACCGCTATCTTCAAGGCACTGGGGGTATTGGATCCGGAGGGAAAACCGACCGCCCGGATGGATGCCGTTAAAGCGATCGATATGGTGCGGCTGACCGAAGAGGACTGGAAAGCCGAGCGAGAGAAGATGATAAAGACCTGCAAAAAGTGCCATTCCGGGAAATATGCCAGGGAAGAGCTTGAAAAAGGCGATCAAATGATCAAAAAGGCTGACCATTTAATGGCAGATGCCATAAATGTTGTGGCTGATCTTTACAAAGACGGTATTTTGAAAAAACCTGCGCATTACTCCTATGCTTATCCCGATTTTTTACATTTTTATCAAACCGGTGGTTCCTACATCGAACAGGTGCTGCTCAAGATGTACTTGAAAGACAGAATGAGGACATATCAGGGGGTTTTTCATGCTAATCCGGATTATGCTTACTGGTATGGATGGGCCGCTATGACCAAGGATCTGGATGAAATCAAAAAACTTGCCGGGGATTTGAGATTTAAGGCTCAGGCAAAAAAATAGGAGGAGACTTGAAAAATGAGTGTTCCACGTCAATTAAAACCAAATATCTACTCCGTCGGAGCAATTGATTGGGATAGAAGGTTATTTGATGAACTCATCCCGCTTCCCGACGGAACAAGCTATAACGCCTATTTAATAAAAGGCGGAGAAAAAACGGCACTGATAGATACGGTGGATCCGCCCATGACGGGTGTGCTGTCAAAAAATATTAGTCAGCTCGGGATTGAACATATCGACTACATCGTTGCCAATCACGCCGAGCAGGATCATTCCGGATCGTTACCCCGGATGCTCGATCTGTATCCCGATGCTCAAGTTGTCTGCACACCAAAATGTAAAGACTTGCTCATGGCACTCCTCCTGATCCCTGAGAATAAGTTCTTAACGGTTGAGGATGGGGAGACGCTATCATTAGGAGAAAAGACACTGGAGTTCATTTATGCACCATGGGTGCACTGGCCGGAGACGATGGTAACGTATTTAAGGGAAGAAAGGGTCCTTTTTTCCTGCGATTTCTTCGCTTCACACCTGGCAACGAGTAATCTGTTTGTCACCGATGAAGGAAGGGTCTATGAGGCGGCCAAGAGATTCTATGCCGAGATCATGATGCCATTCAGGGCAATTATCAGGAAAAACCTGGAAAAGATAAAAAATATCGAGATAGAGATCATCGCGCCAAGTCACGGTCCGGTATATGACAAACCTGCCTTTATTATCGAAGCCTATCGTGACTGGACTTCCGACGATGTAAAGAATGAAGTGGTTATCCCTTACATCTCGATGCATGACAGTACACGAAAGATGGTAGGCCATTTTGTGGAGGCCCTGATTGAAAGGGGCATTACGGTAAAACAGTTCAATCTGACTCAAACCGATATCGGTCAGCTGGCGATGTCCTTAGTCGATGCGGCGACAGTCGTAATCGGCTCGCCGACCGTTCTGGTCGGTCCGCATCCGAATGTTGTCTATGCGGTTTTTCTTGCCAACGCCCTGAGGCCAAAGACGAAATTCGCGTCAATTATCGGCTCCTACGGATGGGGCGGCAAAATGGTAGAACAAATTGCGGGAATGATCCCGAATTTAAAGGTAGAAATACTCGACCCCGTTGTTGCGAAGGGATTTCCAAAAGAAGAGGATTTCAAGGCATTGGACGAGTTGGCAGATAAAATACTAAACAAACACAAGGAACTCAATATTGTCTGAAATGGAAGATCAAATCCAGAGAGGAGGAAATAATCATGACGAAGAGATTCCAGATTTACAAGTGTGAAGTTTGTGGAAACATTGTAGAAATGCTCCACGAGGGGGTCGGAGAGCTTGTGTGCTGCAACCAGCCCATGAAGCTCTTTGAGGCAAACACTGTGGATGCTGCCAAGGAGAAGCATGTCCCCGTAATGGAAAAGACAACAAGCGGTACTAAAGTGAAGGTGGGAAGCGTTGCCCATCCCATGGAGGAGAAACACTATATCGAATGGATCGAGATTATTGCAGACGGAAAGGCTTACCGTCAGTTTTTAAATCCTGGAGATGCACCGGAAGCTACCTTTAACATCGAGGCAGGAAATGTGACAGTTCGTGAGTATTGCAATGTGCATGGCCTGTGGAAAGCGTAATGTCCATTACGTAAAACGGCGGTGAGGCAGAATAATCACTGCCAAATTAGTACAAGTACAGGGAGGTCATCCATGGAAAAGCAAGCATTGATTGATATGTTAAACAGGGACATTGCCGATGAGCACGCAGCAATCATACGCTATCTCGTTCACGGTTATATGGAAGGGGAAGATACTCCGCTTGGTGCGAGTCTCGTTTCCATTAGCAGGGAAGAGATGTGGCATATGCACTGGCTGGGTATGATCATAGGCAAGCTGGGAGGAGAACCCAATTTTACTCCTGCTCCGTATCCCCACGATCCGACCAGCCGGGCAACGATGCTCAAATCCTATATCGAATATGAGAAGAAACTGATCCCTCATTACAACGGAGAAGCGGATAAAGTTGATGATCCTCACATCAGGCGTGTTCTCCAAAGAGAGGCTTGGGAATCGGCTATCCATGCAAGAAAGTTTCAGCGAAAACTGGGTAAGTTAACTCCGGAAGAAGCAGCAAATCTTCCGGGAGAAGAAAGCGAATTGCCCAAGGAACTGTTAGATAAGTTGCAGGCGGAGGTCACAAGTAAATACACGGAAATGTTGCAGCATCTCCGTACTTCCTGGGTATTCCAGCAAGATGAAACCATTGGCTGGAAGATCATGGACCAGGCCATGGAGAAGATGAAACAGCTTGCACACTTTGCCGAAAACATCGCAGAAGATGGTATTCCACCTGAATTTAAACCCGGACAGATAGATAAAAGTAATGCTATTGGAGTAGCGCTCAAAAAAGCATTGGAGAATGTCCGGGCGGCCAGGGAACGCCACTTAAAGTTGAGCGAGGACAGCGAGGTCAAGAAACATTCGGGGCTTGTCATCAATCTGGACCTCACTAACCAGCAGGAGGAGTATCAAAGAGCAGAACTTGAAGACTGGGTCAAAAAATAGATTATTAATGAAAACAAGATTAAATATTCTTTTTTTGTCACCGGGAAAGCACCGTGGCCTGCTGAAAACTCTATTCAGTAAAGACCTCTACAGTACGATTCTACATGCGTATTCTCATTTCTCACGTCCGGGACGTGCTCCATTGACGATCATTCGAACCTTTCGCTGCTGAAGGAGACTGGCAAGTCGAACAAAAAACGAAGGGAGTGTGACTTAAGTGAAAAAAGACAAAAAAGCATGGAATCCTTATATAGCCGGAGCATTGAGCGGTGTGGTGCTTATCTTCTCTGTCTGGATAGCCGGAGAGTTCTTTGGCGCATCAACCACATTCACGCGTACAGCCGGAGCACTTGAAAAAATCTTCGTTCCGGATCGAGTAGCCGGAATGGACTATTTTGTCAAGTATGCGGCGAAGCTTGACTGGCAAGCCCTGTTTGTAATCGGCATCTTTATAGGGGCCTTGATCGCATCGACAATCTCGGGGAACTTCGTCTTGAAGGCTGTCCCGGATATGTGGGGACGCCGCTTCGGGACTAGTGTAATTAAGCGGGGAGTTGTCGCCTTTTTCGGAGGACTGATAGCCATGTTCGGGGCACGCCTGGCAGACGGGTGACCTTCCGGCCATGGACTGAGTGGTTCACTTCAGTTAGCAGTCAGCGGTTATATTGCTCTGATCTGTTTTTTTATAGGAGGCATTATCGTCGCCCGCATACTTTACGGGGGAGGTGAATAAAGATGAAATTGCTGATTTACGGACTCGTCACGGGAGTTTTATTTGGCTTCCTTTTACAAAAAGGCCGCGTAATACGTTACGACAAACAACTTGGCGCTTTGCGTTTAATCGATATGACCATCGTTAAGTTTATGCTTTCTGCCATTTTAGTGGGTATGGTGGGGATTTACCTGTTGAAGGACTTTGGTCTAATCAAACTACATATAAAACCTACCATATTGGGAGCTAACATTCTGGGTGGTCTTATCTTCGGAATAGGCTGGGGATTTCTGGGATATTGTCCCGGCACTTCAGCCGGAGCACTGGGTGAGGGAAGATGGGATGCTTTATGGGGAATTATAGGGATGTTTGCCGGTGCGGCCGTTTTTGCCGAAGCATATCCGGCATTGAAGAAAACGGTGCTGACATGGGGAGACTTCGGCAAGATTACTCTGCCGGAAATACTTGGGCTGAACCACTGGATTGTAATCGTTGTTTTTATCATCGGAGGATTGCTGCTTTTTAGATGGTTTGAGAAAAAAGGGCTCTAATCCAAGGGAGAAAGGGGGGAAAGATGCTACAAATTGAAGATTTACAGGTTCATCTCGGCGATAAGGAAATTTTAAAAGATATCGATCTTGAAATTCGCCCGGGAGAAACCCATATCTTATTCGGACCCAACGGATCGGGAAAAACATCCCTATTAATGACTATTATGGGTTACCCCCAGTACAAGATCACAGGCGGAAAAATCACATTTAAAGGGGAAGAAATCAATAACATGCCTGTTAACGAGCGGGCAAAGCTTGGCATAAGTATATCTTACCAGAGGCCTCCCACCATTCATGGGGTGAAGACAAGACAAATGGTTCAGATCTGTGCAAAAGAAAAAGTTGACGTAGATGCCCTGGCTACAAAAATGAACTTTTCCGAATTTCTGGATCGCGATATTAATGAGGGCTTCTCGGGCGGTGAAATCAAACGGTCGGAACTGTTGCAATTGATGGCACAGGATGCGGCTCTGCTGCTCTTTGATGAACCGGAGTCTGGTGTTGATCTGGAAAATATCTCCCTCATAGGAAATACTATCAGCAAATTACTCCAACGAGATTTTAAGGTGGACGCTAAAAAAACACGTAAGGAGATGCGCAAAGAGCGTACCAAGATGGGTCTTATTATCACGCACACCGGGTTCATATTGGATTATGTAACAGCAGACAAAGGGCAAGTTCTTTATGATGGCGTGTTGGTTTGTTCGACCAGTCCAAGAGAAATTTTCAGGACTATTAGTGAAGTAGGATACGAGGAGTGTGTGCGATGCGCGATTTAACTGAAAAGGCTTTGCAGGCAAAAGGAAAAAAGGCAAAAATCGGACAGGATATTGATCTCGAGTCCTACGGTTTGGAAGCTGCTTCACACGATTACGTAGAGGATCTTGATTCCTTATCCGAAGCCGATAAAAACAGGATGATCCTGGCAGGAATAGATACCGGGGAAAAGGATAGATCGGGCACCTATATTCAGAAAGATACTGCAGTGTTACACGCCAGTTCAAAACAGGAAGGTCTGGAAGTCTTATCTATTAAGGATGCCCTTAAACAATATGCCTGGCTCAAGGATTACTACTGGAATTTGGTCTCAGTAGATACAGACAAGTACACGGCCAGGGCTCATCTTGACTTGCACGATGGCTATTTCATCAGGGCTCTCCCGAACACCAAGAGCATCTACCCCGTTCAGGCATGTTTGTACCTGGAAAAGGAAGGGCTAAGCCAGAACGTCCATAATATTATTATTGCTGAAGAAGGTTCTGAACTTCACATCATCACTGGTTGTGCAACAGCAGCACATTTAAAAAAAGGACTCCATGTAGGAATCTCTGAGTTTTATATAAAGAAAAATGCCAAGCTCAGTTTCACCATGATCCATCACTGGGCAGAAGAAATGGTGGTACGACCAAGATCCGTGGGAAGGGTAGAGGAAGGAGGTCTTTTCCTCAACAATTACATTTGTATGAAGCCGGTCAAGTCTCTGCAGATGTACCCCACCACACACCTGGTTGGAAAAGGGGCGGTTGCGCGTTTTTATAGTCTGATTGTGGGAAACCCAGGATCTGAAATAGACGTTGGCGGCCGCATTTTCTTGAAAGAGGAAGATACACGAGCGGAGATTGTCTCCAGAGCGATCACTAATGGCGGAAATATTATTGCCCGCGGGGATCTGATTGGCGAGGTTCCGGGGGTGAAGGCACACCTGGAGTGCCGGGGTCTTATACTTAACGGCGGATACATGCACGCCATCCCTGAGCTGAAAGGGAAAGTCGATGGGGTAGAGATGTCTCACGAAGCAGCAGTCGGCAAGATTGCTCAGGAAGAGATACTCTATCTTATGTCCCGCGGACTAAGTGAAGATGAAGCCACATCAACCATCGTACGAGGATTTCTGAGTGTAGACATTCCGGGGCTGCCTCCTCAGCTCAAAGCTGAAATCGATCGCGCCGTGGGACAGAGTGATAAAGACTCTATGTAGTTTCGTTTATCTAAATAAACAAGGAAGGAAATGCAATGCCTACTATCAACATAACCGGGATGTCCTGCAATCATTGTGTGATGGCCGTCACTGAGGCTTTGGATGAGGTTGACGGGATTGTTGATATTAAAGTTGACCTTGCAAAGGGAGAAGCCACCTTTGATGAAACAACACCCGTTGACATGGACACCGTGAAAGAAAAAGTGAAGGAGGCCGGGTACGAAGTTGTCTGAGAAAGTATCCCTTCCCACCCACGGGTCGGCGTAGTATGCCCGTTTCCAACTATCTTTTAACAGAGAGGTGCACTGTGGATTTTCCTGCTTTTTCACTGGATACTTCATCGCTGGAGGAAGCAAAACAGCCGGATACGGCAGTTACCTATGATCTTATCATCCTTGGGGGAGGGCCGGCAGCAATGAGCGCAGCGGTCTATGCCGCCCGAAAAATGATAAACGTCGCCATTATTACCAGGGATTTTGGAGGACAGGTAAGGGAAACTTCCGAGGTTGAGAATTGGCTCGGTTTTCAAAACATAAATGCTAAGGACCTCGTTGATATGTTTTATGAACATGTTAAAAGTTTTGATCTTCCCGTTAGCCTCGGACACGCTTCTACCGAAGTCAAAAAAGTATCTGATGCCTTTAAGGTTTATATGGATGACGGCACCCTTTATACAAGCCGGACATTGATCCTTGCAACCGGCAAACACCACCGCCGGCTGAACGTGCCCGGAGAAAAAGAGTTGGCAGGAAGAGGTGTAGCCTATTGTGCTACCTGTGACGCCCCGTTTTATGAGGGGAAAAAGGTAGTAGTGGCCGGTGGCGGCAATTCGGCTTTTACGACGGCAGTGGACCTGTTGAAAGTAAACGCAGAAATTACCCTTGTAAATTTCATGAAAGGATGGGGGGCGGATGCGGCTCTTCAGGAACGATTGAAAAAGTCTGATAAAGTAAGCTTACTCGATTACTGCCAGGTTGTGAGGATCGAAGGCGTGGATGAGGTGACTGCGGTCGTCGTAAAGGACATGGAGACCGAAAAGGAAGAGAAACTCGATGCAAACGGGGTCTTCGTGGAAATAGGGCATCTGCCCAACAGCAAACTGGTCAAGGACCTCGCCGAATTAAATGATAAAGGCGAAGTGATCGTGGATTGTTCCTGTAAAACGAGCGTGGAAGGTCTTTTTGGTGCCGGTGATGTTACGACCGTTTCTCATAAGCAGATTGTAATCTCCGCCGGTGAGGGGGCAAAGGCCGCTCTATCTGCTTATGATTACCTTATCGACAAATTATTGATTTGAGGAGGTGATACCATGGGAATGGTTAAAGAAAAAGACAGAGAGAAACTGACAACCGCGTTTAATAAAATGGAAAACGGTGTTAAAATTGTTATGTTTACCCAGGAGACGGAGTGCCCGCGCTGTGAAATGACCAGGAATGTGCTTGAGGAAATTTCCAGCCTTTCGGACAAACTTTCTCTTGAGGTGTACGACTTTGTTACCGACACAGATTTTGTGAAGAAGTACGGAGTTGACAAAATTCCGGCTACCGCTCTCGTAGGTGATAAGGACTATGGTATACGCTTTTACGGTTTTCCTGCCGGTTACGAGTTTACAGCTTTGATAGAGGATATTGTGGACGTGGGGAAAAGGAATCCCGGCCTGAGCGCGGAAGCGATGACCGAACTGGCCAAAGTTGATAGACCAGTGCATATACAGGTCATAATTTCTTCTACCTGACCCTATTGTCCAGGTGCAGTTCGCACCGCCCATAAAGTTGCCATGGCAAGTGATTATATTACCGCCGATATGGTGGAAAGCTCACTATTTCCTTTCCTGGTAGTTAAGTACAATGTGCACGGTGTGCCTCATACCGTAATCAATGAAGAGCATAGCATAGTGGGTGTACACCCGGAGATGGAGTTTGTTCAGACTATTCTGAAAACCATTGGAAAGTAACGTAAAAAGAAAACATACCTTGAAAAAGTAAAGCGAACCATTGTAATCTATCTCTTAACTTTAGAAGATTCACCATAACAAGAGCAAGCTTATGAAAACTTCAATTGCCGTAGTGTTATGTCAACGATATTCTGTCATTTCGAAAGAGTTTTCACGACTGGGAAATCTTAGATTTCTCCCTGCGGTCGAAATGACATTTCTTGATTGACACGACACTATGAAAACTGCCAGAAATAAAAGGAGGCTGAAATGAGCAATTTCGAAGTAAGTGATATCCTTGAGATTGCCATTAGAATTGAGGAGAATGGGAGTAGTTTCTACCGCTATGCCGCTCAGATAGCAGAGGACGAAAAGACAAAAAAAATATTCACTTATCTTGCCGATGAGGAAGATAAGCACAAAATTACTTTTGAAGATATGCTTTCAAAAATAGAGAAACATAAGCTACCGGAAAGTTATCCGGGAGAGTATGGCGGCTATCTTCGAGATTACGTCGATGGCAATATTGTCTTTACAAGGGAGGCCTTGAATTCAGAATTATCAAAGATTAAAGATACACTCACAGCCTTAAATTTTGCAATCCGCCGCGAGTTGGAGTCCATATTATACTATCACGAAAGCAAAAGATTCCTTTCCAAAAGTCAGCAAAACTTTATTGACAAGATTATAGATGAGGAACGAGGACATTTTGAAAGGCTGTCAGAAATTAAGAAACATTATAAAAGATAGAGAAAGAGAGGTAAAACAATGAAAAGAACACTTATACACGGTATAGTAATCGCTGTATTTTCTCTGATAATAACCTTACCCGTTTCGGCTGTAACGCAGCCTCCGGCAACGGGTAGCGTGCTGCCGGAGATAAAACTTACGATGCCCGTAAATAATGACTATAAAAACTACCTCGGTCTTTCCCGTGGTGATTTTTTCAAAATACCACAGATCAAGACCAGGGTGATAATCATTGAAATTTTGAGTATGTACTGTCCCCACTGCCAGGCAAGCGCACTCAAGGTAAACGAACTATATCGTATAATAGAAAGCAATCCCGCGCTGAAAGATAAAATCAAGTTGATAGGCATCGCAGTAGGAAATTCCACGTATGAAGCAGAGGTGTTCAGGGAAAGATACAATGTTCCTTTCCCTCTTTTTGAAGATGGAGATTTTTCCATACATAAGGTCGTGGGAGAAGTCAGAACTCCATATTTTATAGGAATTAAAATCGATGACGGGGTTCCCAGGGTCTTCTATTCTAAAGTCGGCGGCTTCGAAAAGGCCGATGAATTTCTGGAGTTAGTACTTAAACTGTCCGGATTAAAGTAGGAGGTGAACAATGAAAAAAATTAGTTATCTCAATTTGCTGTCAGGAATTGTAATTATTTTTTTCTTAACTGCAACGGCCTACGGCCTTTCAGATGTCTTTAAGGAGAATATTTATCATCTAAAAAATCTCAAGCCCACAGACAGTGTTTTGAAGGTAAAGGTAGGTGATAATGCCCCTGACTTCACACTTCCCTCAATCGCCGGGGAGAAAATTTCCCTAAGCCGATATAGTGGGAAAAAGAATGTCGTCATCTCTTTCGTGCCTGCCGCATGGACACCTGTCTGTTCGGACCAGTGGCCCGGCTACGCCATTGTGAAAGGCATATTCGATAAAAATGATGCCATTCTCCTTGGAATAACGGTTGACAACATTCCAACTCTTTTTGCATGGACAAACCAGATGGGGAAGCTGTGGTTTCCGGTTCTTTCCGACTTCTGGCCTCATGGCAAAGTAGCTGACAGTTATGGGGTGCTGCGTTCCGATGGTGTTGCGGAAAGGGCAATTATTGTCATAGATAAAAAAGGGGTTATCCGTTATATTGATGTCCATGATATTAACGAAAGGCCTCGCCTCGAGTCTATTGTCGGTGAACTGGAAAAATTGAACAAATAAGAGCTGATATGTCACCACTGCTGTTAGAAGAAGCACTCGAACATCTGTACGAGAAGTACAACAGGCACGAGTTCATTCATCCAGATCCACTGGAATTTCTCTATTGTTACGATAATCTTCGTGATCGGGAAATTGCGGGACTTCTTGCCTCTTCGCTCGCCTACGGCAGAGTTTCTCAGATACTAAAAAGTATTTCAACTGTTCTTGAAAAAATGGCTCCCTCTCCTTTTCGTTTCCTTGAAGATGCCTCTATGAAATCACTTTTATACATATTTTCCGATTTTAAGCACAGGTTTACTACCGGGGATGAACTTGCAGTAATGCTCTTTGGCGCTAAACGCGTTATAACGAAATACGGTTCACTCTATGCATGTTTTAAATCCGCTCTCGGCAACGATGCCGACACAATCCAACCGGCGCTTACCTCGTTTGTAAAAGAATTACGTGCCGGCTTTAATGCCGAGAATAACAGCCTGTTACCCTCACCGGAAAAAGGCAGTGCATGCAAGAGACTCAATCTTTTTCTCCGATGGATGGTACGAAAGGATTCCGTGGATCCCGGTGGATGGGACGATGTGTCTCCCGCGAGGCTAATTGTGCCGCTCGACACGCATCTTCACAGGATATGCCTCACATTAGGACTTACAAAACGGAAACAGGCAGACATGAAAACGGCAATGGAAATAACTGACTCATTCAGAATGATTAACCCTACCGACCCGGTACGGTACGATTTCGCCCTGACGCGTCTGGGAATCAGGAAAGATGCCAGTATTGAATCATTTTTATATCACTGCCGGATACGAAACGTAGCATAGCCTGAAAAAGGAGTATTGACTCATGAAGACCGACAAGTCACAAATTTTCTTAGGCTTATCACTGATTTTACTGTCTGCACTCTTTTACTTCATCCATTATGCCCTTTTTAGAGACGCACACCATATTTTCATTTATCTCGTTGGCGATGTCGCCTTCGTCTTTATCGAGGTGCTTCTCGTTACCCTGATTCTACATCAGCTGTTAAGCTATCGAGAAAAACAGGCCATGCTGAAAAAGATGAACATGGCGATAGGGTCCTTTTTCAGCGAAGTCGGAACGGGGCTTATGAAAATATTTTCTGACTTTGACCTCCATTCCGACAAAATCAAGGGAGATTTTATCTTGGAGGATGACTGGACCGATCAGAAGTTTGTCAGCGTCGCCACGGCTTTCAATAATTACGACCATAAAATTGATTGCCGTCAGGGCGATTTGAACGATCTACTCAATTTTCTTAAAAGCAAGAGAAATTTTCTGATAAATCTGCTCCAAAATCCTAATTTATTAGAACATGAATCCTTTACAAACCTTCTCTGGGCTGTCTTTCACTTAACAGAAGAGTTAGAAAGCAGGGCGGATGTCGGAAAACTGACCGACACCGACTGCGAACACATAGCCGGTGATATAAAACGGGCACATGTCTTACTAATTTCAGAATGGTTACATTATATGAAACATTTAAGGAATGATTATCCTTATCTGTTCTCTCTTGCCAAAAGAACGAATCCTTTTGATCCGAATGCCTCACCGGAGGTAAAATAAATAATTGAGAAGCTGACGGGTCATGTTATTTGAAAAAACTTTTTGCTAAACTTATCTCAAATCTGATATATTTGTGTAACTAAAGGAGGAATATATGATTCGTATCGGTATTAATGGTTTCGGCAGAATAGGCCGTCAAGTGCTGAAGGCCGTCATGGAAAGGCACCCTGAATCTCTACAGGTCGTGGCTGTTAACGACCTCTTCGATGTGGAAATCCTCGCTCACCTTTTTAAACACGACTCCAGCTACGGCCATTTTCCGGGAAAAGTCACGGTTGGAAAAAATAACTTTATTGTTAACGGTAATAAAATCAAGAACTTTGCATTTCGCGACCCTGCGTCTCTCCCCTGGAAAGAAGAAGGTGTGGATATTGTAATCGAAAGCACAGGCCTGTTCCGGACCGGCCCCAAGGCATCAGCCCATCTTGAAGGCGGTGCCAAAAAGGTGATCATCACCGCTCCAGCACAAGATGAGGACTTGACTCTGGTCATGGGAGTCAACCAGGAAGCTTACCGTCCCAAAGAGCATCATATTGTTTCAAACGCCTCCTGCACCACCAACTGTCTTGCCCCGCCTGTCCTGGTTATTCACCAGGCCTTTGGAATAAAAAAAGGTATGATGACAACCATTCATTCGTATACCACCGATCAGCGTATCCTGGATCTGGCGCATCAAGATCTCCGGCGAGCTCGAACCGCAGGGCAAAATATTATTCCTACCACCACCGGCGCAGCCCGAGCAATCTCTCTGGTTATACCCGAATTAAAGGGCCGTTTCGACGGTTATGCTCTCAGGGTACCCACCCCAACGGTCTCAGTGGTAGATCTTGTGGTCGAATTGGAAACAGAAACCAACACTGATGAGCTGCGAACAGTTTTGAAAAAAGCGGCAGGGGGAATACTTAAAGGCATTATGGCTTGTGAAGAGGAAAAACTGGTTTCGACAGACTTCAAGGGCAATCCCCTGTCCTCAATAGTGGACATGGAATTTACCAATGTTTTACAGGGCAACATGGCAAAGGTTATTGCATGGTATGATAACGAGTGGGGTTATTCATGCCGCGTTGCCGATCTTGCAAACTACATGGCTGAGAAAAGTTTTTAATCGGGGGCCGATTCCGATTGGGGAATGTTTATTCGTAATAGGCCGCAGGGTAGAGGACATTACATAAATAACGGCTATAATCAATCCTGTTCCTTTATCCGCCGATAAATCCATCCATTTAAGTAGAAAAAGAGTGCCGGCCAGCCACCGAGGCGAATAATCTTTTTTGCCATCCGATGGACTATTCCTTGCCTTCCAATTTTTTTATCTGAAAGATAAACACCGAGTAACCCACGATTAATCATTTGATGAAATCTTGTGTTGGGCAATCGGGAAACGCTTCTGTCCGCCTGTTTAAAAAAATGAGTCAATCGTTTTAACATTTCTTCATTGTTTTCATAATAAAAACAGAAATTCAGATCGCCACCGACTCTGTCCTCTTCCTGATCGATAAGGTAATCCAGCAGGATATGCAGCCCCTGTACCCATGGAAAATAGGAGGCTCTAACCTGCGGGGCTACATCGTCCGAGTATTCATCATTAAATGCATAAGCAACAAGGCAGAAGATGCCAAGAGTCGAACCGCAACATGCCGAAAATTCATACCAGCTCATCTCAGGAAAGCTGTCTTGATAAGATTGAAACCAATCCTTCAAAAGAGGGACACGCTCATCCACTTTAACGTGCTTGTAGACCTGTAAGTCACAATAATAACCGGCCAGCTCATACAGCACAGAAGAAATCTTATCGTACGATGGAAGTCTTTTCAGTACTTCCTGACATGTTTCCACAAGCGACACCAGATAGCCGCCATCATCCCGCTCGCTACGAAATCGATAATAATCTAAACACGCAGCTTCCGGAGTTAGCGCGTGAAGCATCGACTGATGAAGAGCACGAAAATCGACAGGGTCCAACGAAGTACTCCGATCACACAAATTATCAAGATAATCGCTGATCGTTTGGTAGGCAACAATAAAACGAATTGTATCACTCCTGTTTTCACCAGCTAACAATCCAAGAATGGACCCACCTTCACAATGAAAGGTTTTTGTCTTGATGCTCATCAATGCCTGTTTTTGAAGCTCCGGATCCGGAATCTGCCCTGCACGTTCTTTCCACCCATTCAGGTAACGATGAACATCCGGAAGCACTTTCAAATAGACTTCTGTAATCATTGTGCATACAGAGGCTGGAATTTTCACCGGCTTAAACTCCTTCATCCACACTAAGACTTCTGACGCTCAGGAACGGACCACTGATGATTTGAGATATACCTTAAATTGTGCTATCTTCCCTGTTGTGAATATTAATAATGTGCTATTCTTGACTAAAATTTCATAAGCTTACCTCATACACAAAGCACGGCAACGTGTCAAGCCTTGATAGAATGAGTATGAAAAATCAAGAGGAGAAAAAAACATGACAAAAAAAATATTGTCAAAAGTTATAGTGGTATTTGTTATTTTTCTACTGTCAGGCGTGGGCATTGCTTCTGCGGATTGCACAGCCGATTATGTCACGACGTCGGACGGCAAGAAAATCATAGAGGGTAAGGTCTTTATTAAGGGAAACTTGATACGTCAAGAAATCCTTAACAAAGAAGGAGGAAATGTCATCATGATTTTAAGACCGGATATAAATAAGGTCTGGATGGTGAATCCGGCAGAAAAAGCATATATGGTGTTTCCAATAGATCAGAAGGAAAGACAATTAGAGAAGTGGAACGAAAAAAGAGAGGAAAAAGCAAAATATCTGGGTAAAGAAAAGGTTTCCGGCCTTAAATGCAAGAAGTATGTAGTAACTGATAAAGGTCGAAAATCATATTTCTGGATATTCCAAAAATTCCCATTACCTGTAAAGTTTGAAAATGAAGCTGTATCTACGCAATACAAGAATATCAAAACGAAACGCCTTTCAAAGTCGGTATTCGAAGCTCCTTCCGGTTATCAGAAGATGACCATACCTTCTTTTCCCGGAATGAGACAGAAATCAATGACACCTCCACGAGGGGAAGAACAGAAGGCTACAGGTGAGGAGGGAGAAGACAAATCGGCAATACCCAAGGCTTCAGATATGCTCAAGGATGCCAACGAAAGTGTTAGCAAGAGTGTTAACAAGCTTATGGATATGTTTAAAAAGAAATAGTGATGTTTTACTTTTGTGAAGCTCCCCGCCCACAGGGCGGGGAGCTTCACATTACGAAACTTTTCCGTCATTGCGAGCAAAGCGAAGCAATCTCAAAACTTTCAAACTTCACCGGGGATAGCTCACACTGATTACCTTTTTAAAAGCATCCGTTCCCCCAACCTCATCGGGACCACGACAGCAAGTACACACAGAATCAGTACAATGGAAAATGAACCTATGAGCCAGATCCACTGAATTGTCGTAAGGACGTTTCCACTCACATCAGCCATAAAAACACTATAAACAGGTCCTGCCTCAAGTAGAATTATTCCCCCTATGAAACCAGCGCTCAGTATCATAAAGACCAGCCCCCCGAAACTTGTAACAGACTGAGCCGGGTTTTCTGACTGAAAATCCGGATAAATCGCACCAAGCCCAACTCCCATAGAAACTATCCCAGGCACCATACAGAAGGTGGTAATAACAGAAAGCACCATCATAAATGGAGTTACCTGTAAAAGTGTATTTGTTGCAACAATGCCCCGTTCGGTATGCAATTTCATCCGACACAAGAAAAAAGAGAACACCTGACGACATCCGGGCTGGAAATATCGTAGAACACCATCAGGTATATATCGTCGTGAGATAAATTTTTTATGGCGTGCTCACAACTCGGCGGTATTTCAAATAATGCCGGCGCTTCCCTTTCTGTTAAAAATTGATTCACCGTGTCATCACCAACCCTTCGCCAGACAAGACTTGCCAATCCCCCGCAAATTAGGAGCCATTCAGTTGCATCCGGATGATGGTGATTCCCCCGGATTGCACCGGGTTTTGTAGAAACAACATGTAGGCCCTCTGAAAACTTACCCGGAATATCGGCAATCTTGAGCGGATTTAATGTCCACCCTCTCCCATCCTGAAAAATACCATGCTTCAATTCTAACTGTTTGACATACGGTATAGAAACAGCTCCTCAAACTTTACTTTTAGACGTATTTATAATACCATCTTTCCACAAATTATACACTGAAAAGGCTTTCGAAAAGATGAAGATCCCATCAACTCCCCCCTTGCGCATCTTTAAAGGAAATCATGTCGATTTCACTATATACCAGTACAAATATCAGGAAAAAGGTGGGACCGAGGTCGCATCCAGAGAACTGGGCATCAATGAGCACATTATAATCAAGACGCTCGTCATGGAAGATGAACAAAAGACTCCATTTATCATCCTGATGCATGGTGATAAGCAGGTATCCACAAAGGAAATGGCCAGATTCCTTGGAGTAAAATCTGTAAACCCATGCGATGCCAAAGTTGCGCAAAAGCATACAGGCTACGTAGTTGGAGGAACTTCTCCATTCGGAACAAAAAAAACCCTCCCCATCTACATTGAAAAATCAATCTTCGATCTTCCCAACATCCTCATAAATGCAGGGAAAAGGGGATTACTGGTCGAAACAAACCCGGGAGATCTGACAAAAATACTCAAGCCGATAGCCGTTAGTGTTGCAAGATAAGAGTAAAAGTGCTATTTTTTCGGAGGAGGAGTGATGAGGTTTCTTCTTACGAATGATGACGGAATATATGCCAGGGGATTGACCGCCCTATACGAGGAGCTGTCAAAGGAGGCGGAATGTTTGATAGTGGCCCCGGAGGTGGAGCAGAGCGCTGTTGGTCATGCCATCACCATTTCACGCCCACTTATGGTCAGACGCGCCAAAAAGAACGGGGGTTTTCTCGGTTATGCCGTAGCCGGCACCCCTGCTGACTGCGTAAAGATAGGGATACGAGAACTGGCAGAAAAGCCATTAGATCTGGTAGTCTCCGGAATAAATATTGGTGCCAACGTGGGAATAAATGTAATCTATTCCGGGACGGTATCCGCAGCCACGGAAGGGTCTATCCTGGGAGTTCCTTCCCTGGCAATCTCACTGGACACCCATGACAGGGATGCCGACTTTTCCTTTGCCGCTCAATTTGCCAGAAAAATGGCCGTCTTCATGCTGAAACACAATCCTAACAAGAACATCCCCCTTAACGTAAATATACCAGCAATCCCCGAAGAAGAGATTAAGGGCGTTGTCGTTGCGAAACAAGGCAAGGCCCGCCTGGTGGAATCTTATGAAAGGAGAGTAGACCCGAGAGATAATATATATTACTGGCTGGCAGGGGAAACACGGATCTCCGAAACGGAAGATGCGGACTCAGATGCATGTGTTCTGAATAGGGGAATGATATCCATAACCTATAAGGATTGAGTCGATCCGCGAAGCGGTCGAACTCAATCCATTGTTCAATAAGCCCGATCTCATTATATAGGGTAATGATTGGCTACCGTAGAGAGGAAATAGAAGTTGGGGTTGTAG
>Ga0265592_1000096_pt1 | contig 56741 bp, 62 predicted proteins | sample saktaG_7_FD_190141 | JGI IMG/M metagenome (GOLD analysis project Ga0265592, IMG submission 190141) | Saline water microbial communities from Sakinaw Lake, British Columbia, Canada - sak_2010_1_5_120m | ecosystem: Environmental > Aquatic > Non-marine Saline and Alkaline > Saline ... | reverse complement strand
TTCCGTAACTATTAAAATATTCTTTTTAATATCTTTTTTTAAAACATATAATGGCTTTTTTCCTGAAATATTTATTCCTTTTCTCTGCCCTATTGTATAAAACCACAACCCATTATGTTTGCCAATAATTTTTCCTTTAGTATTAACAATGTCTCCCGGATTCTTTTTAAGATGTTTTAATAAAAAATCATTGCAAGTATTTTTAATAAAGCAAACTTCTTGGGACTCTTGAATATCTAACACCGGCAATTTAAATTCTTTAGCCAAATCTTTAATTTGTTTTTTAGTATATCCCCCAACTGGAAATAAAATATGTTTTAATTTTCTTTGGTCCAACTGCCACAAAAAATATGTTTGATCTTTTTCTTTATCTTTTGCTTTTAACAATTTTTGGGCTTGCACCCGAGCGTAATGTCCTGTAGCTAAAAAGCTAATTTCCATCTTTTTTGCTTTTTCTAATAAGAGTCCAAATTTTATTTCTTTATTACAAACTACACATGGGTTTGGGGTTGTTCCTTTTCTATACCCCTCTAAAAAATAATCAACAACTCTTTTTTTGAATTCCTTTTCAAAATTAAAAACATAAAATGGAATCTTTAGAATTTTCGCTACTTTCCGCGCCCTGTTCTCGTCCTCTGGAGAACAGCATCTATTCCATTCGCCTTGCAGTCTACTCTCTTTGGGCGCTGACCAAAACTTCATGAAAACCCCAATTACATCAAAACCAGCACTTTTCAGAAGAGCAGCAGCAACCGAAGAATCTACTCCCCCTGACATTGCGCAGATTACTTTTACACTCTGTTTTATTTTTTTCATAGGTCTTGTTTTTTGCGTATCTTTCCATCTATTCTCTCCCATTCTTTATATCTCTTTTCTATTTCTTTTTTTTCTTTTTTTATTCTTTGGTGTTTCTCTTGGAGTTTTTTAGGTATAGGTTTCTTGTTTTTAGACAAATAATCATGAATTGCTTCAAGCAGCGCATCAACTGCCAAAACCGAGCAATGTATTTTAACAAGAGGCAACCCCCCTAAAGAATCAACTACTTCCTGCCGGTTAAACCTTAAGGCTTCTTTAATGGTTTTTCCTTTGACCAAATCTGTAATTACGCTACTGGTAGCGATTGCTGCAAGACATCCATAAGTTTCAAACTTTATATTCTTAATTATTTCTCTTCCCTTTTCATCTTTTCCTATTTTTATATAAAGATACATCACATCTCCACAGACAATATTACCTGCCTTACCCAGGCCATCATATTTTTTCATCTGTCCATAATTATGCGGATTCTTAAAATGTTTAATAGCTTCTTTTGTGTAAGAACCAATTTTAATCATATTTTTAAAAGGGAGAAATTTTTCTTAATTTTTTTATTGCTTCTGGTAAAATTTCTAAAACTTTATTGATTTCTTCCTCTGTAGTCCACCTTCCTAAACTTAATCTCAGAGAACCATGGGCTTCTTGGGGCTTTAACCCAATTGCCAAAAGCACATGGCTTGGTTCTAGCTTGGCAGAAGAACAAGCAGAACCAGTTGAACCGGCAATCCCTAAAAGGTCAAGTTGAATAACCAAAGATTCTCCTTCAACAAAAGAAAAGGAAAAATTAGTATTGTTTGGCAGTCTTTTTTTGGGATGACCGTTTAAATGAGAAAATTCAATTTTCTCAAGCACTCCTTTTATCAATTTATCCCTTAATTTGATTTGCTTCTCGGCTTCTTTTTTCATCTCTTTTTCACAAATCTTACAAGCCCTAGTAAAACCAACAATGGCAGAAACATTTACAGTAGAAGACCTTAGACCAGATTCATGACCACCTCCATGTAAAAGCGGTTCAATCTTAACGTTTTCTTTAATAAATAGGCAGGCTGCTCCTTTTGGTCCATACATTTTATGAGAAGAAGCAGTAAGCAAATCTATATTCATTTTATTTACATCTATGGGAATTTTTCCGAAACTTTGAGAAGCGTCAGTGTGAAAATAAACATCTCTTTCTTTACAAATCTTCCCAATCTCTTCAATAGGTTCAATTGTTCCGATTTCATTGTTGGCATGTATTATAGAAACTAAAATTGTATTCTTTTTAATCGCCTTTTTAACATCCTCGGGGTCAACCAACCCACATTTGTCAACTTTTAATCTAGTTATTTCAAAACCTCGCTTTTCCAGCCATTTTGCGCTTTCCATAATGCAAGGATGTTCAATTGAAGAAATTATAATGTGTTGCCCTTTATCTTTATTAGCAAAGGCAATTCCTTTCAAGGCTAAATTGTTACTTTCCGTAGCTGAACTGGTAAAAATTATTTCAGTTGCCTGAGCCTTCATCAAGCCAGCTACTACTTCTCTGCTCTCTTCTAAAACCTGCTTTACTTCTTGACCAAAACTATGCAAAGACATTGTGTTTCCAAATTTCTCTGAGAAATAAGGTAACATTGTTTTGGTCACTTTGGGATCAACTGGCGTTGTAGCGGCATAGTCTAAATAGATTCTATTTTTTTTCATAGTTTTAATTATCAATTAAATTATTTTTTAATAAATCAGCTAAAGTAATGGAATCTAAGGTGGAATTTAGAGAATCTTGGATTTTCTGCCAGACATTTTTTGTCAGACATATTTTTCTCCGGGGGCAAAGAAATCTTTTTTCTTTTTCTTTTGCTATACAAAGAACTGGAGCCATTGTCCCCTCTAGTATCCTTATTATCTTTCCTACTTTAATCTTTTCGGGTTGATAGACTAAAGAATATCCTCCTTGAATACCTTTCTTAGATTTTACAAGACCTGCTTTTTTTAGTTTGGAAAGTATTTTTTCCAAATAATCAAAAGAAATGTTTTCTTTCTTTGAAATTATCTTTAGAGAACAAAATTTATCTTTACCATAGATACTGGCCAAGTATATCATTGCTCGCAAGCCATATTGAGATTTAGTAGAAATTTTCATTGTTTTATTACGGACTTAAAAGCCGACAATATTTGTCGGCTTTAATATAGCAAAATAAAAGTATTATGTCAAAAGTATCTTTATCCAAACATCAGAAGCTCTGGTTTAAATATTAGTAAGATTCCTAAAATAAACATTAATAATCCTCCAATTAAGGTTGTCCAGTAATTATATTTTTCCGTAAAGCCAATTTTGCTTAATGTAATAAAGGCTATCAAAAATATAATTAAATCATCAAGCATAAAAATAAAAGAATACAGCAAGAGATAAAGATAATAATTTAATGGACTTAAATTATTCAAAGTTAAAATTCTGGTATAAATAGCAGGCAGGCCAGCAGAGCAGAAAAACTCAACTAAATTTACACTAAAGGCCAAAAATACAATGCCAACTAAGAGTCCCAAAGTAAATGGTGAACTGATTAACTTTTTGGAACGAGTTTCAAATCCTTTCTTTATTTTATTCCCTATTTGTCCATTATCAGTAACTTTACATACCCCTGGTTTAAATTTGATAAAATTTCTAATTTGCCAAACTCCAACTCCCAAAGCCAGAACACCAATAATGGTCCTAGTTAAAGTAACATAACTTATAGCTAAAAACAAATTCAACCAGGCTGTCAGAAGTAGATAATAAACAAGCCCAGATGCAATAAGAAATGTTCCTCCAATTAACAACATTTTTTTCCGAGAGTGAGTATTTAGTAAAAGAACAATTAAAAATAAAAGTACCCACATGGCGCAAGGATTTAAGCCGTCTAACGCACCCAAGGTTACAGTTAATACGGGCAATGACATTTTGGAAAGATTGGTTGAACCTATAATTGGAAGTTGAACAATTTGATCTTTTTCTGCTTCTTCTTCACACTCACATTGTTTTAGTTCATGAATAGGGTCTTGGCATCCATTTTCTAAACATTGTTTTAACATATTTTCAATACGAACTCCCGTGGTTTCTTCATTTAAATAACCAATAACAAATTTATCTCCAATAAAAGCAGCTGGCACTCTAATTTGTCCTGATTCATTACAAATTTCAAAAAGTTCAGAAAGTAATTTGGCATTATCTTTATTCCCAAAAACTTCATATGATTCTATTTTAATTTGAGGATATTTAGCTTGAATCTTTTCTAAAAATACCTCCTCTTTAGCGCAATTAGGACATCCATCTCCATAGAAAAAATATAAAACAGCTTGTTCCTGAGAAAAAACTGGAGAAGCGTTAAAAAGAATAAATAAAGAAAATATAACTATTAAAAAAATATTTGATTTTTTAAAAATCATAAATAATATCTATAGATTATTAATACAATTCCTGTGGAGATAACTTAACAAAACTTGAGGGATCATTTTGATTATCAAAACGAGTTTTAATCCAAAAATAACTTCTGGCAACATTTGATATTTCAACTTGATCAATCAAGCCGTTAAAAGAATATGTTCTCCAAATTTGGCCTAAAGCTGAAATCCAGCTTTCGTCTTTATACCTGCCAATTTCAACAAACTCTCCTTTTCCTTTTGTGAGGACTCCATTGGGAACATCTTTTATTGATTTTTCTTCTCCGTCTAAATAAGAAATTAAATTTTCTCCGTCATAAACAAAAGTCAGATAATGCCATTTGTCTTTTTCAAGAGGAGTTCTTAAATATGTTTGATATGATTTTCCCGAAATAGACGTTCTGAATATATTATCTTGCTTTCTTATTATTATTTGCCAAGCACTATATTGATCCCCCTCCCATCCAATAATGCCCCTGTCTTCTTGAACTTCATTCGGAAAAACCCAAACTCCGATTGTTATATGATTTAAATCAGAAAACAAAACTGAATCTTCCAGAGCAACAAAATCATCAATACCGTCAAATTCATATGTCTTGCTTATTTTACCTATAACTCCTTGTTTTAAGTCGCCTTGCAATTTACCATCAATATTATTAGCAGTTGAGTCTAAACTATCTCCAATAACTTCCTCAAAATGTTGAACCATTAGAAAGTTTTCATCCCAAGTATCTTCATCATCAACTTGAACTGTTTTATCATTATCATAATAAACATAAATTTCTGTATCTTCTATTGAAGACAAGAAAGGAATTTTAACCCAGGCAAACAATTCACCAGTCAAAGAATCATATGTTTCTATATCTCTTTTTAATTTTTTATTATCTGAACCAACAAAAATAATATCTTTTCCAAGCCTTTTAGCATTCTCTTTTAAATCTTCATCTTTTAGATATACAAGCAATGAAAAATCCGTGAGGTCATCAATAATTTTTGTATGATCAATAATCATTTTTTTTCTGAATTTCCAATTATAATCAAACCATGCTATTTCACCCAATTCACCTGTATAAATCGCGGCCCCACCTGGAGAATAAATTTGATAAATTTTCTTTCCTTTTTCTAAAACAATATAAATTTTATACTCGGCATTATTTTTAGCTGTCTTATACCAATAACAAAATTTAGAATCCGGTTTATCAGGTTTAAAAAGAGGGTCTTCAGGAGTTTCTGAAATATAGTCTTTAATCTCTTGGGCGAAAACACCATTTTCCATTTTATCTTTTTCTATACACTTCCATTCTCTAATCTCGGGATATTTCCCATAATCCCTATAATAGGCATTTAACGCTTTTTCTAATATATTTAAACCCTCCATTCTTTCATTATCTCTCTTTTCTGGAGATATCCCTCTAACAAATAAAAATATTATACCCAAAAAAAATAAAATAATTATTATATAAAATAAGATTTCCAAAGGAGAAAATCTTTGAAATTCTCTTTTTCTAAATATATCTGTTATTCTATTTTTCATTTTGATTTCTATTTAGTAAAACTTCACTATGGAAATAAGCAAATTTTACCTTTTCAGTTTTATTCACTTTCTTAAAGATATTCTGGGTAATTTTACTTGATATTTCATTACGATTAGATGCCAAAGTAAGATAACGGACAAAAATATCAACTCCACTTGGTTGAAAATAAGTTCGGGAATAAGGTTTTTGCGTATTTTTTTCATAGTCCTTAAGAACAATTTTAGCAGATTCTTCAGCTATTTTTTGGGCTTCATCAATATCACTATTAAATGTTATTGGAAAGCTTACTTCATCCAAAATAAAATTATCTTGTCTTGTATAATTAATAATATCCTCCTCAAATAATTTAGCGTTAGGGATTAAAATAGTTCTACCAGATATTTCTTCAGAAGGAATTGTACCTCCAATCTCTTTGATATGAACATGCGTTAAACTGATATCAGAAATATCGCCCTTAACAGCTCCTATAATAACCCTATCTCCAATTTCAAAAGGTCTTTTTACAACCAACATTAACCAAGCAGCCATTCCACTAATTGGTCTTTGTAGGGCGAAACCTAATGATGCACTTATCAAACCTGCGAATAACCCAATACTAACCAGAGAGCCAGAATAAGATAAGATTCCAAATATAATTAAAAATAAGACAATAAGATATTTAATCGCTCGAGAAAAAATCTCAATATCTGAACGTTCTTTTTTATTTTTTGCTCTTCTAAGAAGATTTTTTTTGAGAGTATTAAATATATAACAAAAAATCCAGTATAAAATTGTAATACTAATAATTGTAAAAGAAACTCTTAAAAATAAATTTCCATTAATTGAGTCAATAAAATTAAACATATTTTTAATTTAAATTTGTTATTTTAATTATAGCAACTTTTTCAAAAAATAAAACCCATAATAAAATACCTTATGTTGTAAGGTATTTTTTAATTAAACTAATATTAACGTATATATGGCAAAAAAATTAAAAGACCAATAAAAATAGATCCAATAACTACAACTAAAACTGCGGAAGCAGAAAGATCTTTTATTTTTCTAATTTTATGATTAAATTCTGGTTCTAGAAAATCTAATATTCTCTCTATTTGAGAGTTGATTAATTCCAATCCTAAAACTAAAACAATAGTTAATATTAAAATTGTTCTTTCTAAAACAACCAAAGGAAAATAAAACATAAAGAAAATAACCAAGACTGCAACTGTTATCTGAATTTTAAATGTTTGTTCTTCTTTAACTGCTGCCCTTAGCCCTATAATAGCTGATTTTATGCTTGAATTTAATTTTTTAAAATTAATCATATATATTGCATTATACCAAATTATATAAATTTCTCCAAAAAAACTGGGGTAAAATATTATATTACCCCAGTTATATAAAAACTTTTTATTTACCTACCCCATTTTTTTGTTTTCTCATCTAATCGATATCCAAAAAATTCAAAGATCCCCTTACACCTTTTTTTAGTTATTTCACTATTCGCTTCAGAAAGATTAAATTTCATAATTCTATCTTTTGATGGATTGCCAAGATGATACAGATAATAATATTCTTCTCCTTTTACTACACTAAATTCTTCTTTCTCGCCTCTTTTTGGCAAATTTCCTTTAATAATTTCTGCAAAAATAATTTTCATTTTTTCTCCTTTTTTATTAATTCTTTAATTTAAAAACAAAAAAATTAGTTTGCTTCATATACTTCTCCTTTTTTTTAATGAACAGAAATAGAATAGAAATAAAAAAAATAGCAATACATTATTAATATATTACTATTATACCATAATAAAAAAATTAATCAAGTGGTCTACTTATTCCTTTTTATTTATTCTCCTAATTTAACAGCTGTACCATAAACTAAAAGTTCGGCTGCTCCAGACATTATCTGAGAAGTGGTAAAACGAATACCTATAATGGCATCAGCTCCAAGCTCTTCAGCATTTTTAAGCATTCTTTCCATAGCCTCTTCTCTAGCCTCATTCAAGGCCTCTGTATATTCTTTTATCTCTCCACCCACAATATTTCTAAATGCTGCTATAATATCTTTCCCTATATTTTTGGCCCGAATAGTATTACCCCGGACCAAACCCAAACTCTCCTTAATCCGTTTACCAGGGATATCGTTTAAAGTTGTTAATATCATAATTTTTTTTCTTTTAATCTCTCCTTAATAAGAGAAATTAAGATAATCACCACACCCAATATTACCGCAATAATTCCATATCTAATTATAACGGGAACTGTTGTATCTTGAAAAAATTTATATAAACCAAAACCGACTAAGACAACAATCCCTAGAGAAAATAATGTTAATCCTAAGATATTTAAAAATTTCATTTTAATTTATCTCGTAAGTGATGCTCACATTAACCTCTATTTTATTTTCCCCTGTTTCTATTTGAGGGGCTGTTTCGTCACTACCAGCCATTTCAGCTTCTGCTTTAAGTCCATAATAATATGGTATTACTCCGCTTTCACTAAAATTAACAATCCTAACTAGTTTAACGTCTAATTGAGATGCTAATTCTTTTGCCTTATCTTTTGCTTCTTTAATAGCTTCTTCTCTAGCCTGCTTTTTAACTTCATCTTCATCATCAATTGTGAATTGAAGATTCCCAACCTGATTAGCTCCAGCATCAGCAGCTTTTTGGATAATAACACCTATCTTACCCATATCCCTAATTTTTACTTCTAAGGATTGTCTAATTTCATAGCCAGTTAACACTCTTCTGCCATTAGGATAAAATTGGGTTTCTTCGCGCCATTCATACCTGGGATAAATATTAAAATCTGTAGTTTTTAAATCTTTTTCTTCAACTCCTTGTTCTTTTATAGAGTCAATAATTGCATTCATTTTCTCTGTATTCTCTTCCATTGCTTCGGCAACTTCCTTTTTTTCTGTTATCACAGAAAAAGTAGTAATAGCTAAATCTGGCTTAGCATAAACCTCGCCAGTGCCAGAAACAGTTATTGTATTTTTACTTTCAATCTCTTGCCCAATATATTTCCCCTCTTTAATTTTATTTTGGATACTAGTAAAAATATAAATTGTTAAAACAAACAAAAGAACCATTAAAATAATACAAAGGCTCTTAAGCAAAATTTTGTGTTCGTATTTACATATTTTAGAATCTTGTTCTTTAAACATATTTTATTTTTTAGTTAATTTTATTTAATCTTTAGTGACTTTTAAGATAAGTCTATTATAACACAAAAAAAACAAAAGAACTCTTTAAAAGAGTCCTCTTGTTATTCAATTTAGAATTTTGTCCTTTAAAAGTCTCTTTCTTTCATTGGCCTGGCTTCATCTATTACAATCTTTCTACCATCTAGTTCTTTTCCATCAAACATTTCTTTTGCTTTTCCAGCCTCTTCGCCTGAAGACATTTCCACAAAGCCAAAACCTTTTGACCTTCCAGAAATTTTATCTTTTATAATAGTAACAGATTCTACTGTGCCTGCTGCAGAAAAAAATTCCTTAAGACTATCTTCGGTTGTGTCGTAAGATAGACTCCCTATGTAAAGTTTCTTTTCCATTTTTCTCAAATAATTAGTTTACACTACGACCTGTTCCTTAGGGGAACACGACATTTATTTTCAAAATCTTAAAAACAAATGTATTTTAAATATACAGGAAACATTTTATCCTGTCAAACTGCTTTTTTGTTAAATAAGTTATTTCTTGAAAAACAATATATAATAAACTCTTGCCAAACAAAGAATAGCAACACAAATAAGCCACCAAATATTAATATTTAAAATTGATGGTATCCACTTTACTAAAATCACTCCGATAAGCATACCTGCAAATGCCACTAATTTAACATCTATCCACCCCATTTTTTTAACAAGATTGTTTGCCCATTGTAAGAAAGCCATATTTTTGTTTTTATTTTAGATTACTTTAACGACCTTTATAAGATTATATCTTTTTTCTTATCTTGATGAAAATTATTATACTGCCTATAGCGCAAATCAAAAACATTAAAGGACAAATTAAGAGAGCTATAATAAAAAAGATTACATGCAGAATTTCCATTAAGTTTTTTAATAGTATGATATTACTAGATATTATTCCTAATCCGTAAAAAACATTATGCAAAAAAACAAATGCAAAGAAACTAATCGCCGAGACTCCTGTTAATAATAAATATTTTCTGATTTTTCCTTGTATATTTTGTTTTAAAACTAAAGATACCAGCAAAACTCCTAATAAAGAAAAAATAATGAAAGGCGCCAAGAAAAATAAAGAACCCTTAAAAAGTTCTCTTATTGTTGGTATAAAAATTTCACCCAATATTAAAAGAAAAAATAATATTAGCGTGCAAAATGTTATTATTAAAGATTTTCTCATTATTTTATTCTACCACTTTAATTTTATTTTTAAAGCAATAAATTTTCAGCTTGTTTTTTAAGAATAAGGATTTGTTTTTCAGGAATTTTTAGATATTGAGACAATCTTTTTGAATTAATATTTAAAATATCTTGGACTAACATTATTTTTTTTGAAACAAAAAAACCAGCTAAATAAGAATTTAAAGCTGGTAAAATTGTAATAGGATAAAGCTTATTTTCTTCAATTATATATTCTAGTCCTTTTGTTTTTGGATATCTCCAGCCCAATGCATTTATGCCTATACATTCGCAATAATCCAAGGTTTTTTTGGTAAATTTAGTGTTTGTAATCATCATGGTCTTTATTTTAAACCCTTGATCTTTTTTAGATTTAAAAAAAGGACCATTACAAATGTCCAAAAATCTAGCATAATTAGCTAAAGCGTCTCTGGAATGCACTTTCTCTCCAGGCAAGTTTCTATATTTACATTCACCAATATATATTATATCTTTCTTCTGAGCTACAAAATCTATTTCATAACTTCGTATACAATGACCTGCTAAATATTGGTTAATTTCTACGTTATATCCTAATTTTTTTAAGATCTCACCCACAAATTTTTCAAAAGGAAAACCAGTTGGACCTAATTTCTTCATTCCCTTTTTTAAATTAAACCGTAAAGCTGCTTTTGGAGTTTCAGAGTGCAACATCTTTGTGACTTTGGAAAAAATCTCTGATGTCTTAATGCCCGGATACGCCTGTTTTCTAATAACTTGCGCAATCTCTTGAGCTAAATTTCTTGATGCTCCCACTCGTCTGACTGAATTATATACTTTTTGAAAAGAAAATGGTTCTTTCTGTCCATTTAAATTAATAACATATAGACGTTCTATATTATTTTTCATTAAATTAATTTTATTTATCCAAAAGAATTTTTTGAGTTGGGAACGCAAATTCAATCTTTTCTTTTTCAAATTCTTCTTTAATGCCTAGATTAATCTCCTGCTGAATATCCATATGCTGTTTATAATCAGGACTATTTAAATAATAAACTATTTCAAAATTAAGACTAAACTCTCCAAATTTTTTAAAATGGACCCTATCTAATTCAACTAACTCAAATTTTTCTATTATTTCCTTTATTATAGAAGGGATCTTTTTAAGTTTTTCCGTAGAAGTTCCATAAACAACTGCTAGAGTAAAAGTATTTCTTCTTTTTTCCATTTTTTTATAATTGTGAATCCTTGCTTCTGTCAGTTGTTTATTTGATATCACTAATTCTTCACCTTGAAGTGTTTGAATGCGAGTTGATTTCATTCCAATATTTTTTACAGTACCTGAATCATCTCCAACTACGATATAATCTCCTATTTTAAATGGTCTATCAAAATAAATAGAGAATGAAGCAAAAATATCTGACAAAATACCCTGAAGAGCAAAAGCAATAGCAACACCTCCAATCCCAAGTCCAGCTACAAGAGCAGTAATATTATATCCCAAGATTTGAAGAACTGTTATTATCACTAAAATCCATAAAAGCACCTTTGATGCCTTGCCCATAACATAAATTACAGAAGGATCAAATTCTTCTTCTTCCTTCGCTTTTTGTATTTTAATTATTTTTTTAACTCCATAATCAATAATTTCCTGCCCAGCCTTAATAAAATAATAAGATGTGAGAATGATTAACGTAGATAACACAAATTTATTTGTTACTACTGGTAAACTCAAAAATTGAAAACTTATATACAAAGAAAAAAGAATATAAAAAGGTAAATTAATAAAATTTATTACCTTTACTAGTAAGATTAGAAAATCTATTTGTTTATGATCAGTTATTTTTCTAATCTTTTTAATTAAAAGTTTTTTGAGAATCTTTAAACAAATAATTACCGAGAAAAAAACTATTAAAGCAATAAAATAATTTTTTATTGGATTATTCCAAAAATTGTCATAAGAAAGTATTTGATTAAATATATTTATTATGTTTATCATATGTTTTTTAAAAATAATTAATTCTCATGGCTTTTCTTACTTCTACCATGGTTTCTTTTGCTACTTCTCTCGCTTTCCTAGTTCCTTGTTCTAATATTTTCATAACCTTTTCAGGATTTTTCTCTAGCTCTTTTCTACGAGCACGGATAGGTGTAAGCAAATCCTCTAATACTTTTATTAATCTTTTTTTAACTTCTACATCCCCTAACCCACCTTTCTGATAATGCGCTTTTATTTTTTTCAATTCTTTTTTATCAGTATCAAAAGCATCTAAATAATCAAATACTATATTTCCTTTAATCTTGCCATGATCTTGAATGTGAATATGCTTTGGATCAGTATACATTGTCATAACTTTTCTCTCTACTTCTTTTTTTGAATCAGAAAGAAAGATTGCATTATTAAGCGACTTGCTTGCTTTGCCCTTGCCATCTATCCCGGGCAAACGGCTTGTTTTTGAAAAATATCCCTTGCATTCAACCAAGATTTTTTTACCTCTTCCATATGTTTTATTAAATTTTCTAACAATTTCATTAACTTGTTCCAAGATTGGAAGCTGGTCAGCACCCACTGGCACAAGATCAGCTTTAAAAATCGTAATATCAGCAGCTTGGCTTATTGGATAAGTTAAGAATCCAACTGGAACATTTGTTCCATATCCTTTTTGCTTCATCTCATCTTTTATCGTTGGATTTCTTTGCAATCTGGCCAAAGTAACCAGATTAAGAAAATATAAATTTAATTCTGCAAGTTCTGGAATTGCTGATTGAATAAGAATCGTTGTCTTTTTAGGGTCTATGCCAACAGAAAGATAATCCATTGCTACTTGCAATACTGCTTTTTTTATCTTTTCAGGATTATCCGCGTTATCTGTTAACGCTTGAGTATCTGCCAGCATAACAAACTGATCACAAGAATCCTGAAGTTTTACTCGTGATTGTAACGAACCAACAAAATGCCCTAAATGTAAAGGACCTGTTGGTCTATCTCCAGTTAATATTCTTTTTCTTTTAATTTTCCCCATATTTTTATTTTCTTTTTATATTGCTTAATTTTATCAAAGAATCACCTTATTATCAATAAAATAAAAACCCGAGGACAATGTCCCCGGGAAAATTTATATAGAAGTTATAAAATTTATTTTCCAAATAATCCTTTAAACCATCCCCAAATACCTCTAGCATTTTTTTCGTTCTGTATTAATTCTTGCAGTTTATTTTGTCCTTGTTCCATACTTTGAACTTGTTCTTGCATTAATGTTCTAACTTCATCCTCACAATCACATTGCCCTTTTAATTCTTTAAGCTGTTGGATTCTTATACGGTTTTGGTCAACCAAATTTTGCAATTCTTCTGCTGTTTCTTGATCACCACCAGCAAAAAATCTTACAATTCTGTTTCTGTTTCTAATTGTTTCTTCTGCTTTTATGCTTTGTTGAACAGAATTGTTAAATTGGTTTGCCACTTCCGAAACTTGTTTGCCAATATCTCCAACTAAGTCCTCCATAGCAAGCAAAGAATGTACTGCTACTCTTACTTCGTTCTGATTCTCATAAGATTTTTGCAAATTGCCTTTCATTGATTTTATTTCTTCAATCATCTCTCCTCGTTTTTCCTGTATCATTGATTTCAACTCGTTAGATGTTCTTGCTCTTAATTGTTGCCCATTTTCAAGGTTGCCTAAACCCTCTTCATTTTGTACTTGTGTTTGTGTCTGTTCTTGCTCCTGTGTTTGCACTTGTTCTTGTTGCTGATTTTGTACTTGATCTCCCTGTCCATTCCCTTGTTCTTCGTCCTGTACTTCACCCTGCTGTCCATTTCCTTGTTCTTCGTCCTGTCCTTGCCCTGCCTGTTGATCTTGTGTACCTGGATTATCTTGACCTTGATTCCCTGTTCCTGGATTTTCAGCAATAACTAAAGAGAAAATTGTTAAACCAGCAAAAACAAATAAAATTAAGAATATATTAATTATTTTTTTCATATATTCATCTTTTAAATTTTTTAATCCTCGACCTTTAATATTATTCATCTTCTTCTTTGTCTTTAGTTTCTCTTTTAATAATTCGCCAATGATAAAGATACAATGGCAAACCAATTAAAATAAAAGATAGATTTAACGACGCATCACGATGTCTTTTAACAGTGATGGGGTCAATCTTTGATATACTCTCCTTCCAATTATTGTAATCAGCTAACCAATTCTTAATATCTGTTTTTTCTGTTTCTGAAAGATATACCTCTTCTCCTGTGTCTATCTTTTGCTCAAACTCTTCAACCCTGGAGATAGAAAAAGGAGCTGACATTTGTTTATAAAGAATTCTTTGCTCCTCATCTGCCTGAGTAAAAATAAATGCTTTCAGCCCCATATTAACAAAATTAACTCCACCAATAATTAAAAGCACCAAACCTAATAAAGCAAAAATATAAAGATAAATTGTTCTAACTAAAGATTGTTTTTTCATTTTATTGTATTATTGTATTATTTTATTATTGTATTAGCCCGGTACATCTCCAATTTATTACTGCTTCTCTGGTTACGATATCAACAACACAAGCTGGACTGCATCCTTGTTTTTCAATATCTAAATCTATCCAATATGTCCCCGTATTCTCATTACATACATAAGAATCTTTTAATGTATCTCCACATTCACTTTCTATGGCAATTTGTTTGGCATCAAACAATGTTAAGACATTGTCAACTCCTTCTTTAATACAATGTTCTTCTACAAATGTTTGAATATCAGATATTTTACATTGACGAGGATAAGTTTCAAGGATAGGATATCCTGCTTCTACACACTTGTCAAAATTATCTACTTCTCCTTCAAAAACTCCTTCGCATTTACCATTTAAACATTTGCAAGAAAGCGGGGTAGCGCAAAAACATTCCCCACCAGTTTCTAACGGAATATTATCTTTATGGTAACAACCACAATTACAATCTCCTGTTTCGCCAAAGACAACACAATAACTATCATCAATACATTCTTGACTCTCATCTACCTTGTTCTCTTCATCCTCTTGTGAAACTTCTCCATTTTCAGGCGCTAATATTGATTGGCTCATTAAGTAATATGCTCCGACAACAACTACTATAATAATTATTGTTGCTATGATTTTATTCATATTTTTTATTTTTAATCTATCTTAATTTTATCTCATTTAAAAACATCTGTCAAAAATCCAATTTCTTAAAAGTTTTATATTTCTATTATTTTTTCCCATGGCAAATCTGTTTTTCCAAAATGTCCATAACTGGCAGTTCGGCTATAAATAGGCCGGAGCAGATCTAATCTTTCAATAATGGCTCTGGGCCTAAAATCAAATTTATCTTTGATAATATTACTTAAATCTTCTCCCTTTTCATCAATCACTTCAATCATTAATGGTTCTACCCTGCCTATGGCATAAGACACTGAAACTAAGCATTCTTTGGCTAAATTATTCGCCACAATATTTTTGGCCGCAAAACGAGCCATATAAGCAGCTGACCTATCAACCTTGCTTGGATCTTTCCCAGAAAAGCACCCCCCGCCATGAGGTATTAATCCGCCATAAGTATCAACCATTATTTTACGCCCTGTTAAACCAGTATCTGCTGAAAATCCTCCCATAACAAACTTGCCTGTTGGATTCACTAAAATTTCAATATTATTAATATCCCTGATAATAGGTTTTATTAATTTTTCAATAATTGTTTTACGAATTTCTTCTTGAGAAACATTTTCATTGTGCTGACAACTAATTAAAATTGATTTAATTTTTCCATTTTTCATGGTTATTTGAGATTTACCATCCGGCTTAAGCCATAAAATTTGATTATTTTTTCTTAATATTTCTAATCCTTTGGTTAATTTATGAACTAAAACAACTCCTTTAGGTAAAAACTCTTTTGTTTCATTAGTGGCATAACCATACATTATCCCTTGGTCGCCAGCACCACCATTATCTACACCCTGAGCAATATCAGGAGATTGGCATGTAATATTGGTCATAATTTTTAAATCATCTTGATATCCAATCCTTCTATAAACATCTTCGGCAATTTTCTTAAAATCTACATTAGCATTCGTAGTTATTTCCCCTCCAATTAATAAAAGATTATGCCCTCCAAAACTCTCTATCGCTACTCTTGATTTTGGGTCTTGAGATAAACACTCATCTAAAATAGCATCTGAAATCTGATCACATATTTTATCAGGATGTCCAGATGTCACGCTTTCCACAGTATAAACTCTTGTATTATTAAACATAAATATATTTGTAATAAGTTAATTAAAAATAAAAATTCCTTCTCATTAAGAAGAAAGATTCTAAAAACTAATTTAATAGTTTCAATTGACTCTTATCTTCCCTCAATTGAGGTTGGACTTGGCACCTTCTTTAAGCAGTCAGCTTAAAGGGTTACCGGCAGGATCATAAGGCCATATCCCTCCCCTGCGCTCTTGATAAGTTATTTAATTGTGATATTTATTTTATCACCTTGAATCAAAATGTCAATTCTCTCCCAATAAAAAACCAAGCCCAGAGGGGCTTGATTTTTCTTTAACCTATTTTGAAAAATAGATTTTTATATACGAGTTACGTTTGTTGCGTTTGGTCCCTTTGGAGAATCACTTTTCTCAAAAGATACTTTATCGCCTTCCTTTAACTCATCATAACCTACATCTTTAAGTTCATTGCTGTGAAAAAATAAATCTTTTTCTTCACCTTCAATGGAAATAAATCCAAAACCTTTATCTGTAAGTTTTTTAATTGTTCCTTCCATGTTTAAAGTAAAATTAATTAATTATTTTAAGGTTTCCCTTAAAAACTAGCACCCTAAAAACTCGACTACATTTTTATATAGGTAACTACCTAAAAAAGACATTAGCATATAAAGAAAAATTCGTCAATACCAAGCTAACTTTTAAACAACTATTAAAAAAACCGCCTTGGCTAAAAGACGGCATTTAAAAATCTTATCTCTCAAACATACTTTTTATTCAAACATTTCTTTTTTAGTAAATCGTGAAAGCGCATAAATAATTGTTCCTTCAAATGCCTCTTGCCTAGGGATAAGATTGTCTGTCATAAAGCCAACACATCCTTCATGTTGTTTTGTATTTTTCAATCCTCTCATTTCATCCATTACATCGCCTAATTCTTTTCCTTGCTCTCTTACTTTTTCAATAATCTTTTCTGGCATAAAAAGTCCTCTACCCTGAGCATAACCCCAAATTCCTTGTTTGTTAACAATCGCTGTGAATCCACTTAAAAAAGTCCCTATTTTTTCATCTTCAAATCCACCCTCCATGCCAATTCCGAAATGAGCATCTGTTTTTTCTATTGCTCTGCTCGCTCTATTTTTAGCTCCTTTAACCATTTCCTCAAAACCCATAGGCATATCAGAAACACCAGAAGAAACAGAGACACCAATAACTTCTATATTAGAGTCAAATACTTTTTCAAAAACACTTTTTACGGCTTTAATTTTGATTGGATTTTTAGATCCTACTGCTACTTTTAACATATTATTTATCTTATTTATGCTTTTTTATTCTACCAAGCAACCGTCTTCACTAAAAGACGGCTTGATTCCTCTGCCTTAAGGAATAGATGATGTCAAAACCTGTTTGGTGGGAAGGTTATGCTAGTTTTTTTATTTTATCTACTGTAATTAGGATTGTCCCTTTCACACCCTCATTTTTATTCTCTGGCAAATTATCTACGAATTCTTTCCATTTTCCCGAAGTAAAATGTTCAGCTTTACCTTTTAACTCATAACCCTCGCAATCTTCTTCCCAATTCCTGCTCCAAATAGCTAAAGCAACATTATTATTTCGTTCAATGTTTTTAATTGTTTCTACAATGTGAATAACTGACAAAACAATCTGATTTTTGGAAACAACTTTTGGATAACCAACAGCAATACAATGAGGATTATTATTTTTATCAATGGTTGTTAACGCCAAAGCATTTTTTTCAATCAATTTTTTAATTTCGGAACTTATCTCGTTCATATTTTTCATTCTACCAAAAAACCGCCTCTATTAAAAGGCGGCTTGAGAAACGAACGATGATGAAATCTGTTTGGCAGATTAGTTTTGTTTATCTTCAGTCTTATTTTCTCCTAGGAATTTCTTTCCAATTCCTTCAACAGCTCTTAAAATTTCCAGAGGAACAGCAAAAACAATTGTATTTGATTTATCAGAACTTATATCATTGATTGATTGAAGAGTTCTTAGATGAAGCGCTCCTGTGGCCCCTGATAAAACTCGGGCAGCTTTGGCCAGATTTTCAGAAGCAATTACTTCTCCTTCGGCTTTAATAATTATGGCTCTTTTTTCTCTTTCTGCTTCGGCCTGCTTACCAATAACCCTCTTCATTTCTTCTGGTAAAGTTATATCTTTTAATTCTACATTATTGACTTTAATCCCCCAAGGATCGCTAGCTTTGTCAATAATGATTCTTATATTTTCTGAAACCCTGTCTCTTGCAGAAAGAAGTTCATCTAAATCTACTTGACCGACAGCATTTCGCATGGTTGTTTGGGCTAGTTGGGAAATAGCATAGAAAAAATCTTCTACTTCTAAAACTACCTTATCAGCTTCCCGGACTTTATAATAGATAACTGCATTAACGCTAACTGAAATATTATCTTTAGTAATCGCCTCTTGATTTGGTACGTCTACTGCCTTTACTCTTAAATCAACTTTTTTATAGAAAAAGAAAATTGGCCAAACCAATCTCCACCCTGGCTTCATTAGTCCATCATATTTTCCCAATTTAAATCTAACTCCATTTTCATACTGATTAATTTGTCTAATGGAAATTAAAATTATAAAAACAATTGTTCCTAAAATTGTATAAATTATATCCATCATATTTTTTTATTAATTATTAATATTTTCAACCTTTTCAAATCTTACCACAATAAAAAGCTCGAGACAACAACTCTCGGGCAAGAAATCAAAAACTAAACCAGGTTTTGAATAGATTTTATTTATGGCTTGAGCTTTGAACACTCATCAAAATGAGCTGGATCTGAACAATAAGCTTCGCATTCTTCGGGAGAAGAACAATCGCCAGGACCAATAAATCCCTCAGAAGGACCTTTAGGAGAACCTTCAGGGGGACCCTCGCCGGATGTGCCCATATACTGTTCAAAACAAGCTCCAATTTGATCTCCTATTTCCCGAGTAGATAAAAAAGTTCCGGCTTTAATTTTCTCTAGATTTTCTTTTCCCACTACTGACTTGATACATTCCAGGGTTTCGGGATTAGCCTGAGCCAAACCCTCTTTCAGTCTTGTTGTCCCCTCTTTTATCTTTTGAAGTTCTTCTGGGGGAATTAAGCCGTGGTCTAGAGCAAATTGAAAACAAGTTTCTTGATTGTCGGGATTATTGCAAAAAGAATCACACCCTTTTTTTGATCTGCAGCCACCCGGTCCCTTGCCTTTGGTCTTTCGCAATATTTCTGCTTCTTCCTCAGTCATTAACCCTGCTTTCAAAGTGAATGAAACGCATTCTTCCACATGGCTCTCGTCAGCGCAATAGGCCTCGCATTCTTCTTTTGATTTACAGCCGCCAGGACTCTCTCCTTCTATTATTAAGGGCATCACTCTTTCTGCTTCAGCCGCTTCCTCTGGAGAAATTAAACCAATGGCTTTAGCGAACTTCAAACATTCTTTCATATTAGAATGCTTAGAACAATAAGCATCGCACTCTCTTTTACCCCAGCAATTACCCGGCATTTTTAATCCCATAGCCAGAGCTTTGGCTATCTGGCGGGCTTCTCTAAGTTCTTGAGGAGAAATAATTCCTGCTGTTTCTGCAAAGTCCAAACACTCATCAATATTGGAAGGACTTTCACAAAAAGCATCGCATTCGGTTTTACTTTGACAATTGCCAGGGAACTGAACTCCTTCTCTCCAAACCTGAGCTACTTTTTCCACTTCTGCTAATTCTTCTGGAGACAGTAAATTATGTTTTTTGGCAAAGCTCAAACATTCCTCAATATGATTATTAATATTGCAATAAGCCCTGCATTCATCTCCATTCTGGCAGTTTCCCAATTCCTCGACTGGGTAATGTATTTCGTCGGCAAAAACCAGAAAACCTGCCAAAAGTCCAACACCAAGAATAATAAGTAAAGAGATAAGAGTTATATTGTTTTTAATTTCAGGCATAGATTAGTCAAAAGGATTTATTTTTAACCCTTCAAAAGGATTAATTTTGATTTTAAAAGGATTGGTCTGAGGAATTTTTTCTGCCGGGTTCTGAATTTTTCCATAAATCTCCTCCCCGAAAGTTCTGGCTACTTCTTTTTCTAAGGGGTCAATAGTAATTTCTGGATATTTTTGAAAAAGATAAAAAACTCCTCCAGCCACCAAGGCTAAAGTTATAATGATTAATAATACTTTTTTCTTAATTGACATCATATTTATTATATCATTTTATTCTAGTATATCAAAATTATCAAACCAATCAAAATTTGGGGTTCATTTTTATGGAAAATATTAATTAAAACAAGAAATTATTATTTTTTCTTTTTACGAACAAGGACTACGATTACTATGATTACTACAACTAGACTAATTAAACCAAGAATCAATGGTAGAAGCCAAGCCATTATCACCACCTTAAAGAATCCTTTTGCAGCTTCTTCAGCTTCTTTTTCGGTTAGACCTTCCCCTTGGGTTAGACCTCCCCCGATTGGCCATCCTGTTGATCCCCCTGGTAAAACTTCTTCCTCTTCTCCTCCAATAGGTGCTCCTGCTCCAGCTTCTTTGGTAATACTTAAAGTATAAGCAGCAACACTCTCACTACACCACTCTTCACAAACAACAGCAATGAGAACATCTCCTGTCTTTGTTCTTGCTATAGAATTTGTGATAATTGCGCCAGGATTTGGTGCATATTCATCTTTTAATACTTGCCTATTATTGTCATATACAGCTACTCTCATTATCGCCTCGCCTTCCGGAGTAACTTTTACATTTAATGTTTCTCCTTTTTGAACAGCCGTCTTATAGAAATCTTTAGTGTCTGTACCTGCTTCTCCAGAAAGATAAGATTTATATTCTCCCGGGCTAATATTCATTGCCTTGTCAAAGGTATCTGGAGCATCTGCCTGGCTTCCCGCATCAAACTTATTTTCTATTGAAATATCATACTTTGTACCTTCAGCAATAAAATTGACGCCGCCGCCAACACTCATATAATAGACATACGAATCCTGGCTTGAATTCAACAGCCAATTGTATATGCCTGTCTCTCCTGCTCCATAAAGGTCTAATGGATTATCATAACTTGGAACAAGCATTGCCCTGTCTTCGTCATATAACACAGCCATACTCACTATATCTACGCCTGTTGGCAGATTTGTGGCTTTCACTATCAGCATCTGTCCAGCTTTTACAATAGGTAGTTTAAAATACTCTAACGTCTTCCGAGATATATCATGGTCTGTTATATAACTTCCAGATTGTATCTCAACCGCTGCTCCAAAACTGTCTCCGCCCCTTGGTAATGCCTGCTGAGCATTGACAATAGCTACTGTACCAATTAAAAGTATTCCAAAAATAATAATTACTACTAAATTTTTAGCATTAAACTTTGCCATATATATTATCTTTATTATTTTTTATTCGACTTTTAAAAACTTGGTATTTGCATTATTTGAACACCTGTCGGCAATTCAAACATACTGTCAGAAATATCACCAGATTCTATATTCCTTAGCTCTACTATTGAAGTTCCTTCAGCTGTTGTTGATTCTGTCTTAATAGGCAATCCGTATTCTGTCCACACCCACATCTTTACATCATCTGTTTCTGTAGTGTATTCAATCACCAGACAACTCTTTCCGTCCAGAGTTTCAGTACCAAGGGTTACAGGATTATATTTCACAATGGATTCAGACTGTTCAGTCGGAGATTCCCCGGCTGTTTCCTGAGCTTCACTCAAACCTATCTTCATAGCTGTATTTTCTGCCGGAAAATACATATACGCTAACTGTTCATCTACATCAACCAAATAGACCATGCTCTTTCCCTCAAATGTCCCTTCCATCCTTATCTTCTTTCCTTTCCACCACATTTTCATTGTAACTGCTGCCTCTCCTGGAGCGGTTGCCATTATATCGTATTTGAAAGAAGTTATATCCTTTGCCTTTCCTAAAATCTCAGTTAATGATAGTTCCGTTTCCTCTTCCTCTTCGCCCGGTGAAATCGCTTTTTCGCCACCCAGCAAAAGCCAAGCCACAACTCCAATTAACGCTATTAGAATTATAATTATTACTATTTTTTTCATAGTATTAATTTATTATTATTTCTTGTTTTCGACTTTTTTTAAAATTTAAATTTCTCACCGAATTTACCAATTACAGGAAGTGGTTTTTGTTCACCATTAAGAGCACGCATAACCCCGATAACAAAAAGGATAACCAGAAGAAGATTAAAAGGCCAAACTAAAGTCCAGCCGAAAACAGGAATGTAAGCTATTATTTGAATCACAACAGCAACCAGAAAAAGACTTAACCCCTGCTTGACATGGTATTTCACAAAAGGGTCATTTTTTGCATCAGTCAACAAGGGAATAAAGAAAAGGATATAGGCAACAATTGCCATGCCAGTATTTTTTTCTTTCTTTGTTACTTCTTCCATACTTTAGAATAAGTTAATTAAGAACTTCCGACCTTTAAAAATTATTTAATTATACCATTTTCAAAAATTCAATGCCATTTCTTCTTATCCAGCCAAAATTATTCCATCCTACTGAAAACCGCCTTTATTAAAAGACGACCGCCCAGCACTTTCCCCAGCAATATATCCCGTGGCCCAACAAACTTGCAAGTTATATCCGCCTGTTGGCCCGTCAAGATCAAGGATTTCTCCTGCAAAATATAGATTATCAATTAATTTTGATTTCATTGTTTTTTGATCAACTTCATTTAACTTAATTCCACCAGTCGTAATAATCGCTTTTTTAAACCCTTCCAATCCTTTTATTTCTAAACTAAACTCTTTTAAAAGATGCAGTAATTTTCTTCTCTCTTCTTTGGTAATAGAATTAACTTTTTGGCTAGGGTCAATTTTAGACAATCTTATAATAATAGGAATGAGTTTCCTGGGTAATAATTCGTCAAGACTGTTTCTAAATAATTTATTAGGATTTTTTTGAAAATCTCTTTGAATTCTTTTATCAAGTTTTACAAAATCCAATGCAGGCTTAAAGTCAATTTGTATTCTAATTTTATCAGGCAATTCCTTGCCAATTTCTTTGCTCATATCAAGAATTATTGGCCCACTCATCCCATTTGCTGTGAATATTGCTTCACCAAATCTTGAATTAATTTTTTTTCCACTCTTGTATATACTAATCTCAACATTTTTTAGACTTAAACCTTCAAGCTCTCTTACATATATCTCTTCAATAACAATAGGCACGAGCGATGGTGAAAGATTTGTAATCGTATGCCCAAGTTTCTCAACCCATCTATATCCATCACCAGTAGAACCAGTTATTGGATAAGATTTTCCTCCAGTGCAGATTATAAAATTATCTGCAATAATCTCCTTATTATTTGCTAAAACAATCTTTTCAATTCTGTTTCCTTTTTTTATAATTTTCTTTACTTTTGAATTCGTTCTTATATCAACATCAGTTTTTTCCAAATAGTTAATAAGCACATCAAGTACATCTTGCGATTTATCACTTACCGGGAATACTCTGCCCCCTCTTTCAATTTTTGTTTTTAAGTCATTGCTTTCAAAAAAATTTATTACCTCATCTACCCCAAATCTAGAAAATGGTGAAAAAAGAAATTTTCCATTTTCCCCGAATCTATTTATTATTTCTTTTAATCCATCTATTTTGTTCGTGATATTACATCTTCCTTTTCCAGCAATTAAAAGCTTAACCCCTAAACTTTTGTTCTTTTCAATCAGAACAACATGAGAACCAATCTCCCCTGCTCTTCCTGCTGCAATCATTCCAGCAGGACCACCTCCAATTACCGCAACATCATATTTCATATGTTAATTATATAAAACCGCCTTTCTATTTAAATTTATCTTATGTATCCCCAGCTGTGCAATTTATCAAATTCTTCGTACCAGCGATCTCCAATGTCATCCCGGTAATACATGTTAGGAATAAGAATATTTTTAATTCGGGAATAGGCCTGCTTTTGGGCTTCTCTCATTGTTAATCCTACACCAACTACAATTAAAGCCACTCCCGACGAACCAGTAATAATCCACTGATCATTTACCAACTTCACGTCTTCAATGTGAATTCCATTATCACTCTGGCTACCCCTAAAAGCTATGATAGCGCCTTTGGAAAAAGAATCAAAAGTCATTTTATCTTTGAAAGGATATGGCGGAACAACAACCCGAACGCCAACCTGAAATCCCTTTTTACACTTTAAATCTATGTCATTACCGTTTGCCAAATGATAAAAAAATTCTCCAATAGGCGTAATCATCCCTTCTTGCTGGATACTGATTGTTGGATAACCGAAACGATTAGTAAATTCAAGGGGATAAATGCCATAACCATTAACAATGCAATTTAAGTCTATGTAGCCAACATAATTTTCACGGCACAGGGTATCTTTTAATTTTTCTAAAGTTGAAGAAAATAAAATGTTTGGCTGGCTCCAGAACATGGAAGTTCCCATTTCCCCGGTGGCAGGCCCAAAATTTCCAGGAAAAAGCTTTTTGTGCTCAAAGTTAATGTTAATCGGATAAATAAAATCTTTACCATTGAAAAACGCACCCACTGCTATCTCAACGCCTCTTACCATTTTCTGCAATTGAAATACTTTTACTTCCTTAGACCAAACTTTTTTATAAGATTCAAGCACTCTGATGACATCATTCCCGTCTTTCTCCTGCCCCACAAAAAGAAGCCGCTTTATATTCTGAGCTTCTCCGCTCGGCTTGATAACATATTCATCAGGATGTTCTTTAACAAATGTAATTGCTTCGTCAAAATCTGAAAATTCCCAAAAAGGTATAATTTTCACCCCGTGCTTTTTAAGTTCCCTTTGCCCGAAAGAACGGTCGTCTTCCAGCATATCAGTATAAGCTGTTCCTCCAATTACTTTTTTGCCCTTTTTCCTCAACTCCTCAGCTATCTTTCCTTGACCTAAAACATCATCAAAAACTATTACATCCGCCCAATCCAAACACGCTCGCCAATCCTTAGTCTTGGGAACAAAACCGTCAGCAATATCGTCTTCTTCTTCATTCTCAATAAAATACTTTGCTTCGTGCCCTTCTTTAATAACCTGCCAAGCAATATCGCTGATAAGCGCTTCTTTAGAAATAAATAAAAATTTATGTTGCATATTTTTTTATAATTATTTCGTCTTTTAGTGTTTCAATAATATCATTTTTCTCAAGAATTTCCTTCCACAAAGATAGCCACTCTTCTAAAGAAAAAACTTGTTTGCGATAGGGGTCGTAATCATCGCTTTTCTTATCAGGTTCAATATAAACATCATCAAAAAGAATTATTTTTTTAGAAACTCGGTAAGCTTCTTTAATAGATTGTTTTATCTCTTTGAGCGTTGAAAGATAAGAAAAGGTTCCTAGAATATGAATCATATCAAAACAACTATCTTTGAATGGCAAACTTCGGCAATCAGCCAGAATAACAAAAGATACATTTGCCCTTTTAACAGCAAAATCGCTCATATCAATGCCGTAAACATCCGTACTTTTCTGTTTTTGCTTTTTGATCTCTTTAACAAGATTGCCACAACCACAACCGATGTCTAGAAAAGAATTGAATTTAAAACGTTTAATTAAGTCTTTGGTTAATTTTTTCCAATCCAGGAATTCATCATAATTTGAATAAATGTTTCCAAAATAATAATTTTTATCAAATTTACTTTGCCGAATTAGTTTTTTCATAAAATTGTTTTTTTGTTAGAACGAGCATTTTGATTTTTGAGTTTTATTTTTCATAATAGAATAAATAACTTTGTTACTGTATATATTTTTTATTTCGTTAAATCATCTAAACTAATAACCAACGTTTTCGCAATTTTGTGAACGATATTTATTGTAGAGCTTTAGATTGACCCTAATTCTATCTTTATTATCGTGTTGAATAAAAATGGTGTCAACTCTGATTTTTTCCGCCTTTTTTGTTTTTCATTCTACCAAAAAATCGCCTAATTGAATAGGCAGAAATTTGCTCTGGGGGACGGACGATATTAGAACTTATCTTATGATAAAAGAATTTGCAGCAGTACCAACAATATAACCAACTAAAGCGGCTATGCCTGCTATAAAAAACATTTCAAGTCCTGCTTTCCACCACCTACGTTTTGTAAACTTAGTAGTTACACACCCAAGTATAAATAAACCAAGAAGCGTAATCCCTATAGATAATACTATGGCTAAGGAGATTGGAAAAAAGAAGTAAGGCAAAATAGGTATGCTCCCGCCAATTATATAAGAAAAAAACATGGAAATTCCACCTTGTAGCGGTTTCTCTAATTTCTTAGGATAAATCTGAAGTTCTCTATGGGCCATCTCTTTAAGAAATAGGGATTTATTTTTTGAAGCTACTAATGCCATTTTCCCAGCAAGGATTCTTGGCCAACCATCTCTAACATACATCCCAATTAATTCTCTCTTTTCTATTTCAGGCCATTCTTTAAGTTCTATTTTTTCTTCTTTTAATTTACGCTCACCAACTTCTTTCACCGACTTAGCTGAAAGATAAGAACCAACTCCCATGGATATTGATTCAACTATAATAACTACAAAACCAGACAAAATAATGACGAAATAACTATTAGTTCCAATTGCGATACCAGTCAATACTCCAAGAGTTGAAACCATGCCATCTTCCACGCCAAATACTACTTCTCGAATGACAGATAAGATTCCGAATTTTTGATGATGAATAAAATCTAGTCTTCTTCTACTTTTTTGCATAATTTTTACATTTCTGATTATTTCATTCTACCAAAAAAATCGCCTTCTTGGTAATTTTTTATTGACTGATATTTGTTATAAATTTTATTTATGCTTTCTTTTGCTCGCCTTGGCTTCAAGCATAAGCCGTTTTATTTCCAATCGCTTTTTGGTTTTACGAGAATGTGTTCTTTTATGCTTCCCGACTCCTGTAATTCTTTTTGCCATATATGTATTTTATTAATATGATTTAATTCGATTCCTTATTTAATATACTCTGCCCCATTCAAAGGAGCATAGCTCCATTTATCATCGGGTAATTCTTCTAAATAATTCATTTCCAATTCATCGCCATGAACCTGATAATGATCATAGAATTCAGGGGTAATCTCATAAACTTCATCTGTGTCCGGATTATATAATCTGCTATACCCTAAAATGGCATCATTTTGTTTTTCAGACATTCTTTGCTCTAACTCAAGCTTATTCTCCCATACATCCATTATAGTATTAGAACTTTCATTTAATATTCTACCTGTTTTTAATATGCCAGCAACCGCTTTATTGTTTTCATTTATACAAGCAGTTACATATGCTTGATTTATTGTATAAGATTCTAAGCTTTCCTTTAAAGATGGCGTTATTAGATCAAGCAAACCTTTTGGAGCTGTAATTCCAACGAACATCACGCCATATCCCAAGCCAATAATGTCTTTTACAGTTATTATATAAAAATACCCTTCTCCCAATTTATTATTTTGTTTAAATTCCGCCCTGATTAATTTTCCATCAGTCGCATAATCTGGTTTATTAGCAACTTCTTCTTTGTTTATTATTTGAATATCGCTCATAATTGGCACTTGGGGAAATGCTTCCTGAAAAAACGGCATATTGGCTAGCGTCCCAAAATTATTTAAAAAGTTTTCAGCAGTTAGAGGGCTTACTAGCGGACTGTCTAGATAAGGAAGTTTATACCCGCCTAAAGTCAGATAATTAATTTGGTCTTCTTGTTTTCGTTCTTGATTGGCATAAACTGGTCCGGCTTCTGAAAAATAAAAAACCTGCTTTAATTCAACAAAAGGATCCCTTGCTAAGATTGATTTTGTAGCACATTGTCCTCCAGTATAAATATCCCATCCAACAGGTAAATTAATAGAAACCGCCCCATCTGTCCATGGCCTTAATTCTAATAACTCTGTTTTGGCTACCTGGCCTATTGACATACTATAAACTTTTATTTCTGGTTGGACTTCTTTTGTATCCTGAGGTATTTCCTTGGGCAAATTTTCTTCCTCTGAATTTTGTTCTTCTGCCTTCTCCTCAACAACAGGAGAAACCTCTTCTTTAAATTGTTTTTCAGGTAAGATTGGTGGAGTATCAACCAGTCCCAATAAAACAAAAAATAAAACACTAAGCATTCCAAAAATTAAAATTACTTTTTTCCTGGTTTTGTCTCCTTTTAAAAAACCTAAAACTAGTTTTGGTTTTATAATGCCTATTATTAAACAAATAAGTGAAGTTAATAATAGTATGCAAAATAAAATTTCCATAATTTTTGTATTTATATTTTAATTTAGGAAGATATATTTTTACATTGGTAATTTATGGTTCCTACTTTTCTAACCATATCATTCCGAAGTCCCCTGGAAACCCAATGGCTCCTTCTTTTTCTGCCAGGGTTTTCCACTGTCTAGAAATTCCCCATTCTTTTAAAAATTGATTTATTGAAAGTTTAGTATGCTCCTGATAAGACCCCTCCTCATATTCATATCCATTATCATTCCCAGGGTCATTTATATAAATATAATTTTCATCATATCCCGTAACAACGACAAAATGGTTTCCGTAATGAACATCTGCTATTACTAAAACATCTGAAGAAACTAATTTTTTCAAATAATTTAAAGCGATTGTTTGATTATCCAGAAGGATTACTTGCTCTTCTGGTCTTACCAAGATTTGCTGATTGTAGAAATCTGCAAATTCTTTAATATAATCTTTTGAGTAGGCAATCTTGACCTTATCAATCACTCCAAAATCATTAAACCCCATAAACATATCTGGGGTTCCACCAGGACCACTTTTAAGAACAGTTCTAATATTCTGAACTTCATTTTCTGGCAAACCATAATCCATCATCAGTATTATTGCGCTTGCGCCCCAGCAAAAACCATCTTCTCTGTAATAAGGAGGATTTTTTATGTGATAAGATGTGGGAATTTCCGATTGTTTTTCTTGTTCCTTTGGCTCTTCAATTTCCTCTGATTTTTCTAATAATTCTTTTTCCGCTTCTTCGCGCGTCGTACATTTAAACCCGCTAAAACATTTATCTTCTCCGCAATTACAGACTTTTACTTCACGGCTATATTCTGGAGCGCAGCCGCAAGCGCCAATCGCACAATTGCCTGGAAAATCACCTACTGATTCACAACATTGACTAGTAGTAATAGTTCCACCTGAATCTATGCAGGCCTGGGCCCTACTATTTGACTCTTTAGAAAGATTTATAGCAAATTCTGTGTAGCACATATTTTTCCTCATTTCATCAGTAATTTTTTCGCAAAGAGAAATATCAGGGAAAATATGAGTTGACATATTAGAATAACACATATCTCGCACTTCATCCTCATTAATATCTGCACAAATTAAGGAATCTTTTTCGCTCATAGCGCGGTCCACTAAACAATCATCCCTATTTTTTAATAAACCACTTGGAGTCTTAAACTCAGTATCACAAAATGACAAAGGCTGTTTAAAAAATGATAGGCAATATTTGTTCTCCTCACATAAAGATGGATCTTGTTCTCTAAAAGCCAAACAACAATTTTTAAGAACTAACTCTTCCGATGTGGCGTCATTAAGCTTTTCGCAGTATTCCAGTTTTATTTCATCGGCTCTTGACTCCCAATGCAGCCGATGAATAAAAGCAAAATAACAGTCATTTGAATTTTCCATCTCGTCACAATAGTTAAAATTGTTCACAGCAAAACTAAGCTCATAATAACACATCTTCTTTGGCCCTGGCTCCTGGATTTCTCGGCAATAAGATACATCCTCTGTGGCCATGCCCTGACAAAGTTTTTTTTGATTTGGCATATCTAAATCCTGGCAGTATTTTGCATCTTTATTAGCTACTGCCAAACAATAATAAAAATCCCCAGACTGGGAAATTTTCGAGCAGATTTCATTTATAAGCGTATCCGGAATATTTTTTGGATTTGAAAAATTTAGACCTTCTTTTTCTTTATACAAGTAAAAAACTACCAAAACAATAGAAACAATAATAATTAAAAGTATAAAAATGTTTAAAATATTTTTTTTCATTTCTTTATTCTATCAAAAAACCGCCCAAAAGAATAGGCAGAAATTTGCTCCCCAGTTCAACAATTATTAGAAAAACTATTAGGATAATAGAAGATGAAAAATATATGGCGATAATGAGGAAAAAATTGCTGGAAATTAAAGAATTCTATAGGATGTCGATGTCAAGTTTGGCAAAATAAAAAGGGTTGATAAAAAAGACATCAACCCTAATTTGGTTAAAATTTTGCTCAAACCTATTCAAGAACTTTTTCCCATCTCTTAGTAATTACTTCACATTTAGGACAATAATGAACAAACTCTATTGTTCTAAGATCTATTCCCTCTATTAAATTGGTTCCACAGTTATGGACTAATCCTTCATCAGCGTCGTAAATTGCACTTAATCCACCTCCTGGGCTAATTTCTCTCACAACTACTCCCACATCTACAATACCTAATCTTCTTATTTTTTCTCTCTTTTCTTTTGAAGTCGACTCTAAAGACATACTTCTTCCTCCTTTCTTTTATTTTTTCTATTTAAAATTAAAATTTTTCTTCCCATATAATAAATCCTCCAGATCTACCTCTTGTTTCATAAGCTCTCTTTTTTGCCCATTCCGGCATTTCTATTTCGAGTAGAGAGATAAGTTCATTGATACGGTCAATAACTGGTTTTAAAAACCTAAATACATCATACATATCAACAGAAAAATCAAGTCGATATTCGTCCCAATTTTCTCGAATAAGATATGAATCTCTAAGTAACTCACCCTTTTTAACTATTTCTTCATCAGCCATTTTTTAAAACCTCCTTTCCCTAATTATTTATTTTTTAAAAAACATTTAAATAAAAACGACTCTATAAGAGTCATTAATATAATAGGACAGATTATTAAAAAAGTCAATAAGCGAGCTCGGACTACGCAACGACTTTAAAACTCTTAATTGGGTAGAGGTAGAGGAAAAATTGAATTTTTCCAACCCATTTCCCTATCACAATGTCATGTATTCATAAACAGCTTTTCTTAAAATTAAAAAAATTATGTTGTTGTTATCTTAAACGGGTAAGGAATATATTCTTCAATAAACTTATTTAGAAAATTCATCTTAAGAGGTGAGAATATAAAATCTTTTGAATTAATGGCTATATTCTCATTAAAGATGTCTATCATTTTCCTGTCTGCTGACATAACTATTTCTCTATAGCCATCTTTTCTACATAAATATATACCGTAATCTTTGGTTAGAGAGAAAAAAACCTCTGTGAAAGGACTTGCAAGGCTTTTATAATTATTATAGAAGTTAACTTTTTCTTTTGGGACGAAATAAACAACTGGATTATCAGAAGTTACGAAATATCTACCTTCTTTAGCTTTCAAGATGCCCATTTTCATATTGAAGAATATGTATGAGTGTTTTTCTAAACTCAAAGCAATAGCCTTTAAAAACAAATTGTTAGAAAACTCTATTTTTGTACCATCAAATTCACCCTGGGCCATATCTTCTATGGTTTCTTTAAACTCTTTATCCGTTATCATTTTCCCCGTTTCTTTCTCATAATCTACTTTTAATCTTTCTTTTTCTTCTTCATTGATCATTCTCGCATTCCATTTTGTTGTGTTTTTTACAAATTGTGCCGTAGCCTCTTCGATTTCCCATTTAAAAAGTGGTGTCCTAAGTCTCATGACTGCAATGAATATGGAGATCTTTTCTTTCAGCTTATCTTCTATTCTCTCATCGATCCCTTTCTTTTTAATTTTTTCTACCAAATTATCAAAATTATTTTCTGCTATCTCTTGGAACAAATCTTCAAATAAATTAGGCGCTATGCCCTCTCTCAGCTCTATACGATAAAGATTATTCTCCTTTCCAATCCTATTTAGTCCTTTTTCTCCTGATATTTCAATAATTCTTTGTCTCGAATCTAAATTACTTTTAAAAAAAATTTTACCTTTTTTATACATTAAAAGCTTATTCTCAAGAAGAAAATGTTTAAGATAGGTGCGTGGTAAAAAATGACTACCTTTTGTGATTGGTTTACCCATATTTCAATTTTACCAAAAAACCGCCTGGATAAAAAGACGATTTGTATTTGCTCCCCCTATGGGACGTATTTAGAACCATTAATTGGGAACAAATAAAAGAAGAAATAAGCAATTTAACGTTTATTGGTTCAAAAAAATAGTTGTAATATAAAATTAAATAAAAATTCCTCGCAGAAATACTTCTCTACGAGGAATTTATTTTTTACCAGTTATGCTGTGTTATAAATTCCTTTTATAGGAAAATTGAATCTTCTAACAGAACATTTAGTTTTTGCCTCGGGGTAAAGCGCTAAAACGCTTTTCCTGACACACTTATCGAGTTGTTCACGAACCGCTGGACTTTCCCAAAGTATATCAGCCCAACGATCGATTTCAACCCAAATTCGTTCTCCCGATTCTAACTTTATAAAATTAGCTGGGGAAAGACAAGTTATACTTTTTTGACCTGGAAGACAAAGTTCAGGCACAACAGATACTGCAGCTTTTACAATCACCCGATGAAGATGATTCAAAGCGTCTTCACTTTGATTAGGTGGAAGACACCATACTATAATTCTTATCATTGTTAACTCCTTTCTAAAATTTATTTATTTTATTATCTTTTAATATAATACTGTCGGTATTCAATTTTTAAGTGTATTTGTATTATACATCCATTATTTAAATATGTCAATAACAAAAATTTTAAAATAAGAGATAGCTATTAAATCTCTAATCGTAGCTCCGGGGACAGGATTCGGACCTGTAACCTAGTGCTTAACAGGCACCCGCGCTACCATTGCGCCACCCCGGAATATGACTATATTACTCTATTTCCTAAATATTTTCAACTATTTAATAATCTTTTAGTTTTTTTAAACCATCTAGTTTTCGGATTTTTTCTAATGCCTTGGCCTGAATTTGACGAATTCTTTCTCTGGTAACCCCAAATATTTTCCCTACTTCTTCCAGAGTATGAGTAATCCCATCTCCTAATCCAAATCTCATGGCTAGAATTTGTTTTTCGCGCGGGGTAAGGTCTTTTGAAATTTCCTTTAATCTTTCTTTTAAAAGATTTTGGGCTGAAGCAGTAAAGGGAGAAATACTTTGCTTATCTTCAATAAATTCTGCTAGAGTACTATCTTTATCATCGTCCCCCACTGGTGTTTCCAAAGAAACTGCTCTTTGTCTAATTTGTATTATGTGATGAACTTTATCTGGTTCAATCCCCATTTCCGAAGCAATTTCTTCTGGTAAAGGTGAACGTTCTAAACTTATTAAAAGTTTTCTTTTTGCTTTTTCATATTTGGATATTGTTTCTATCATATGAACAGGAATTCTAATTGTTCTTGCTTGGTCGGCAATTGCCCTGGTTACTGCTTGCCTTATCCACCAAGTAGCATAAGTTGAAAATTTATATCCCTTTCTCCAATCAAATTTTTCTACTGCTTTGAAAAGTCCTAAATTTCCTTCTTGGACTAAATCTAATAAAGTTAGATTTCTCGCTCTGCCAACATATTTTTTGGCTATGGAAACAACTAATCTTAAATTGGCTTGAGTTAATTTTTTAGCAGCTTCTTTCTCCCCTTTTTCAATCCTTTTGGCTAATTCTTTTTCTTCATGCGCATTTATCATTGAAGTTTTTCCAATTTCTTTTAAATACCTTCTTATAGAATCAACTTTTGGTCCAGAAACTGGTTTCTTTTCTTTGCCTTTCTCTCCGTCTAATTCTAGAAACCCTTTTCTTTCTTTTATCTCAATGTTCCTATCTTCTAACTCCTGATAGAGTTGCTCCATTCCCTTAATATTTTTTTCAAAATTAGGAAATAAATTCAAAATCTCGCTAAAAACAACAAAACCACGAGCTTTGCTTTTTTCAAAAAGTAATTCCACTTTTTCAGGAGGGAAAATAGAAATACGTTTTTGAGAGGATGCTTTTTTAACAGAAATTCTTTCTTTTTTTGTTTTTTTCTTATCTTTAAAAATCTTTGTTTTGCTTTTCCTTTTAACTTTTTTAATGATTTTCTTTGAAATCTTTTTCCTCTTTTTTTTAAATTCTACAATTTTCTTTTTAACAATTTTTTTTCTTATAACTTTTTTTACTTTTACTTTCTTTGGTTTTTTCTTGGCTATCTTTTTTATTGTTTTTTTTATTTGTTTTTTTCTAGCCATATTATTTTTTATTTAAATCTTTTATAACTTTATTAAATTCTTCTGTTAATTCTTTAATCTTTTTTTTATCATTATTTTCTTCCGCATTTTGTATATTTTTTGATATTTCTTCAAGTTTATCCTTAGTGCATAAAGTTATTAATTCATTTAGGCAAATCTGAAATTCTTTTTCTGGCACTGATTCTTCTTCTATCTCTGCTCTTAAAGAAAGAACATCTAAAAATTCTTTCATATCCGGAGATAATTCTATTCTCTTTGTTTTTAAACATTTTAATGCTTCTTGGCATCTTGGAGAAAATAAAGAAATATGAGTTTCATTAAGTAATTTTAATTTATCCGGTGATTTAGATATTAGAGAAAGTATCTTTTCTTCTATCGCTTGTTTTCTTGTTTTTTCTCTTTTTATTTCTTTAGAAATTTCTTTTTCTTCTGAAGACCTTATTTCTGTATAATCTCGACCATCTCTTTGAAATACTTTTTTAAGCTCCTGAATAACTGATTCTTCGGAAACTTTTAATCCTTTGGCTAATTTCTGAGTCCAGTGAGATTGTAAAATTTTACTTGGGATTTTAACTATAGCAGATAAAAGAGCTTTGGAGATTCCTTTTTTCCCTTCTGGAGAATCTTTATCAAATTTTTGAAAAGCGCTGTCAAAATAAAAATCAAGAATTGATTTTGCGGAATCAATTAATTTTTGCCATTCTTTCGGACTTTTAGAAACAATATCCGCAGGGTCTTTGCCAGCAGGCATAGTAATTACTTTAATCTGAAAATCTTGTTCCTGCGCCAAGTCAATCCCCCTTCTGGTAGCAGAATCACCAGCAATATCCATGTCAAAAGCAGTAATTAAATTTTGAGAATAACGTTTTAAAATTTTTAATTGAAAAAAAGTTAAAGCTGTCCCGCTTGTGGCTACAGTATTTTGAAATCCAGCTTGATGAGATAAAATAACATCTGTATATCCTTCAACTAAAATACAAAAATCTTTTTTTCTTATGTCCATTCTTCCCGGGTTTAACCCATAAAGGACAAAACTTTTATTGTAGAGTAGAGTATTTGGCGTATTAATATACTTGGCAACTTCTTTATCTTCTTTCTCTTTTATTACCCTCCCTCCAAATCCAATTACTTGAGAATTCAAATCAAAAATAGGAAACATAATTCTGCCACGAAACCTGTCATAACTTTGAGTTGGTCCTGTTAATTCCTTTTTTATGGCCAGCCCTGTATTTATGATTTCCTTTCTTTCATATCCTTTTGAAATCAGAAAATCAGTCAATATTTCCCATTTTCCTTTTTGGGGGTTAGGAGAATAACCTAATCTCCATTTTTTTATTGATTCTTCAGTTATCCCTCTATCTAAAAGATATTTTTTAGATTCTAGTCCTGCTTTGCTACTATGTAATTGTTTTTCAAAAAACTCACAACCCAATTCTACAATTTCATACAATCTTTTTCTCTCTGTTTTTAATTTTGGATTTTGTCTTTTAAGTTCAACCCCCGCCCTTTTCGCTAAAATCCTTAAAGCATCCCCAAACTCTACTCCTTCAATCTCCATTACAAATTTAAAAATGTCACCAAACTTTCCGCACCCAAAACATTTGAAAATCTGTTTTGATGGGGAAACAAAAAACGATGGTTTTTTTTCAGAATGAAAAGGACAAAGCGCTCGGTAATTCATACCAGCTTTTTGAAGTTTAATATAGCTTGATATAACATCTACTATATCCAAACGTCCTTTAATTTCATCAATTGGAGAGTTAAACATATAAAATTAAAAAATAAGATAAGATGTAAATAGTAGATTTATTCTCTAAAATCTGCTATAATACTTATTGCCAGTTAAAATTTCAATGAAATATAATTTTGTTTTCCAGAAACTTGTTTAATGCAAGTCCGAGATTCCTTAAATGTATTTTTTTATTAATCTCTTTATATAAAATTAACAAAATTTTCGCTAAAATACAAGCTTTTTTATATGTCTAAACTCTTAAATTTACCAAAAATCTCTTCCCTCAAAAAGTTGAAAATTCTTTTCGTCGCCCCGGAAGCAGCCCCATTTGCCAAAGCTGGCGGATTAGGAGATATAATGTTTTCTCTGCCCTTAGCTCTTAGAAAGTTAGAACAAGATACCAGAGTAATGATCCCTTGCTATGGAGGAATTGACACGAAAAAATACAAATTGAAAACGATAATTAAAGGATTAAAGGTTCCTACTGATCAACCCTCTTCAACTCCGCAATATTTAATATGTAATGTCAAACAATATAATTCCGAAAATCTCGTTCCCACATACTTTCTAGAGAATAGGGAGTATTACGAAAAGAGAGCTAATGTCTACGGATATTCTGACGACCACATAAGGTGGATTTTGCTCTGCAGAGGAGTAATAGAATTCGTCAAGCAATACAATTGGAAACCAGATATAATTGTAGCTTCCGACTGGCAAACTTCTTTAATCCCAAACTACCTTAAAACCACCTACAAAAATGACCAAACACTCTCTAAAATACGTGTTATTTTGGCTATCCATAACCTTAAATATCAAGGAATGCGGGATTTTAAATTTAGCCAAGAAACACAACGGGACTCTGGCACAGAACCTATCCCTGATTTCTTTAACCCCAGATTGGGAGAACTTAACTGGTTATTGCGAGGAATAATATATAGCGATACTGTCGTTACTGTTTCCCCTACCTATGCCAAAGAGATTTTAACCCCCAAATATGGGGAAGGATTAAATACAATCCTCAGCGAAAATCAAGGGAAAATCTATGGCATTTTGAACGGAATCAATCCTGCAGAATACGATCCGGCAAAAAACCAGAATATTCCTTCCCATTATACTGTCAATACACTTAGCAAGAAAAAAAATAACAAGTTGTTCTTGCAAAAGAAGTTTGGGCTTCCTCAGGACCCAAATATTTTTTTAGTAGGGTTTGTTTCCCGCCTCACTGAACAAAAGGGATTAGATTTGATTGAAAAAATAACTAAACCGATTCTGGAAAATTTGCCTATCCAGATGATTTTTGTTGGAAATGGAGAAACACGCTATAAAGAAATACTAAAAAAAATCAAAGAATCCTACCCTCAGAAGATAGCTTATCATTTAGAATTTGATACATCCTTGCCGCATTTAGTGTTTTCTGGAGCAGATGCCCTGCTTATGCCCTCAAAATTCGAGCCCTGCGGTATTTCTCAGATGCAAGCCATGAGATACGGATGTGTTCCTATTACCAGAAAAACAGGCGGCTTAGCAGATACTATAGAAAACTTTGACCCCCTAAAAAATACTGGCAATGGATTTCTTTTTACAAAATATGATTCCTCATCTCTCTTACTCGCTATGGTAAGAGCGCACACTTGTTTTCAATTCAAAAAACATTGGCTAAGCTTGGTAAAAAGAACAATGAAAAAAGATTTCTCTTGGAAGAAATCTGCCAAGAACTATTTAAACTTGTTCCATCACATCCTAGACAACAATATCCACTGATTTAACAATTCTACACAATTTCATCAAGTCCTCCCCTATAAGTACTATAAATAAAGTAAAAAGAGAAATCATTTTATGTATTGGGCTAATTTTTTACATATCTATCAACCCTCAGACCAATCAAAGAATATTCTGGAAATGGTTGTTAATGAATCATACAGACCTTTATTTAAAGGTTTATTAAATACCCCGGGAATAAAAATCAATCTTAATATAAACGGAGGACTTACCGAACTTCTTGCCAAAAACGGATACCAAGATGTCATTGAGAGTATAAAACAATTAGCTAAAGAAAAGAAATTGGAATTTACAGAAAGCGCAAAATATCACGCTCTTTTACCTTTTTTAGATAAAGAAGAAATAATTTATCAAATTCAAGAAAATCACTTTATAAATAGAAAATATTTTGGCAGTGTTTATCATCCCGTTGCCTTTTTCCCTCCGGAAATGGCTTATAGTAAAAAAGTGGCCAAAATAGTAGCCAAATTAGGATATTCTTTCGTTCTTTTAGATGAAATAGCTTTTGATGGTGGAAAAAACCCACCAGCTTACGACACGCTATTTAGGGTAAAGGGGACAAAAAATCTTATTGCTGTATTCCGCGGAAGAAGGGTCTCCAATTGTATTATGAGCAGTATTGTAAGAACAAAAAAGGAATTTCTGGATTTGCTGAAAGACGATATTAAAAAGCCAATCTATCTTTATACAGCAATGGATGGAGAGACTTTTGGACATCACCGTCCTGGTTTAGAAAAATCCCTCTTTAAGATTCTTAGCTTAGAAGCCCCAAAACAGATATTTATTTCTGAATTACCCAAATATTTCAAGGCCGAAAAAGAAACCGAACCAGTACAATCTACTTGGGCTACTACCAAAGAAGAAGTGGAAAAACATATCCAATTTTATCCATGGAAAAATCCCAAAAATAAAGTGCACCAATTGCAATGGAAATTCTTTCACTATCTTCTCGACTTATCACATCATAAGGTATTATCTGCGCCAACAAAGAATAAATTATACAAAGCAATGGCCTCTGACCAATTCTTTTGGGCATCAGGAGAACCCTGGTGGAGTATTGAAATGATTGAAAAAGGGGCTTGGATAATGTTGGAAACTCTCAAATCTCTGCCTTATATTAAAAAATCACAAATTGCGCAAGGAGAAAAATATTATAAAAATATCATTTCTACTGCTTTTTGGTGGCAAAGAAGCGGAAGAATTGAAAAAAAAGCGGGACTCTACAAAGAAGAAACAAGAATACCGCTTAAAGAAAGAACTTTAGAAAAAGGCAAACCCGAGGTTTATCAGGCCTTTATAGAAATGATGCGCAGAAAAATGTGGAAAGCTACAAAAAAGAAAAACTTTGAGAGAGCAATTTTGTGGCGAGATGCTATCTGGAAGCTGGAAACAAAAAATGATATTTACGACACTATTCATGCAGTAGACTTGTTGCGCTTAGAAGTATCTGATAAAAAATTAAGAACGTTAATGGATGAATATAAAGAAAAATACAAAAAAATAAAACCAGGACAACCAGAATTAAGAAAAGTTTAATATGAAATACAACAAAATCTTTAAAGCTCAAGATCCTCTTTTTATTAAAAACTTGTTCACCCAAAAAAAGAAAGTTCTTTTTGATAATGTGGCAGATAAAAAAATAAAAAGTATTCAGATAGAAAGGGTATCCCCTTCTTGGGCAAAAGATACCTGCCTCGTTAAATACAAAGTTACATTTGAAAACCATTTGATAAAAACGTTAAGGGCCACATCAAGCAAAAAAGAATCAAAGGAAGATGTTTATAAAATAATGCAATATCTTTACAAAAAGCTGCCTATAGCCAATTCGGTCTATTTTGATAAAAACCACAACATATTATTTTACCAAGAGATTCCCGGAAGAACTTTAGCAGAGATTATGGAAAAAAAAGAAAAAAGAATCCTCTCTCAATCTCTTAAAAAAGCGGCTCTTTTTTTAGTAAAATTACATAACTTAAAACCAAAGACTCCTTTTCCAAAAGCGTTTTTTCCTCAATCAACTGGCTATACATATATTTTTAAAAAAATAAAAACCTCTTTGCCAGAATTAAAAAAAGAAATCCCTTCTTTGAAAACCTTAAAATTTGTAGATAAAATCTGGAAAAATCAAAACGCGCTTATCCACAATGATTTTTATCCCGGAAACATAATTGTAGGCAAAACTCAACTATATGCAATTGATTTTGATAAAGCCGGAAGAGGACCTGTTTTAATGGATTTAGCAACTATTATGGCATCTTTTAATTTGCCCAAAGAAATATGGCAAATAAAGCTTTCTAAAAAAGAGAGAGACAAACTGCAAGATATTTTTATAAAAACCTACTGTAAAAGCCAACATATTGATTTTAAAAAGACAAAAACCCAGCTTAAAAAATTTCTGGCCAAGATATTTCTTGACCAAATAAGATATTATTTTTTGCTGGACTATAAAAACCTGCCTAAAATGACTAAGCAAAACCGTAGAAAGTTTGGGCAAAAAATAAGAAGTTTAATAGTAAATTTCAAAGAATCTTATGAAAGTTTTATTTAGTTCTTCGGAATGCTCTCCTTTTGTTAAAGTAGGAGGGTTAGCTGATGTTGTAAGTTCTCTCCCAAAAGCCTTGGCTCAATTGGGCGTTAAAGTTACTATTGTTATCCCATTTTATGAATTTCTAAAATTAAAAACACCCCCTTATCTGGTAGAAAAAAATATCTCCTTAAAATTTGGCCAAAAAGAGACCTTTGATATTTGGCAAACTACATTACCTAATACTAAAATACCTGTTTATCTGATTAAAAACCCGAAATATTTTTCAGGGGAAGAAGTGTATCTTAGTGAAGATGCTTCATCAAAAGGAACTCAGCAAGAAGCAGCCCGGTTTTTGTTTTTATCTCGGGCAACCATTAAATTGGCAGAAATGTTAAACACTGATATTATCCACTGTCATGACTGGATAACAGGAATCATTCCTTATTTAGTAAAAAAAGAAAAAAAGAATTTTAAAACTATTCTAACCATCCACAACTTAGGATATCAAGGAATATACTCGCCTGAAATTGTTAATTATTTTCTTCATACAAACTTTTCTACTAAAGTAAATTGTCTTAAATTAGGCATTGTAAACAGCAATCATGTCACTACTGTAAGCCCTACCTATGCCAAAGAGATTTTAACTCCCCAATATGGATTCGGCTTATCAAGATATCTTAGACAAAGAAAAAACAAACTAAGAGGCATACTCAATGGCTTAGATACCCAAACTTTCAATCCGCAAAAAGACACTTTTTTAAAAAAACAATATTCTGTCCAAGCAATTGAAAACAAAAAATACAATAAGGTTTTTCTTCAAAAAACATATTTCAAAGCAATAAAGCCAGATACTCCAATGTTCGCTCTTATCTCAAGATTAACTTTGCAAAAAGGAATTTACCTTGTTGAAAAGATAATACCGCAGTTAATGAAGCAAGATGTGCAATTCATTGTGCTTGGCAAAGGAGTAAAACAATATGAAAACTTTTTTGCTAAAACTACAAAAAAATTTCCTAAAAAATTCTGGGTAAAAATAGGATTTGATGAAAAATTAGCCCATCAGATTTACGCGGGTACGGATATCTTTTTGATGCCCTCCTTTTATGAACCCTGCGGTTTGGGACAACTTATAGCAATGAACTATGGTACTATACCTGTGGTAAGAGCTGTGGGGGGATTAAAAGACACAGTACAACCTGTTAAAATGTCTTCTTCTATAATTAGCGGGACAGGGTTTACTTTTGAAAATTTCAGCTCCAGAACACTATGGCAGACAATAGAAAAAGTGCTTTCTTTGTATAAAAATAAAAAAATCTGGCAACAAGTACAGATTAATGGGATGAAAAAAGATTTCTCTTGGAAAAAATCGGCAAGAGAATATCTGGATTTATATTCCAAACTCTATTCTTAGCTTTCCTTTTCTAACTCAATCAAAACAATTTCTGGAAAAGCATTAGACTTTGCCAGGCTCCAGATTTGTGGAATCGATTAAACTGGTTAAAAAATTCCTAAAACTATATATTTATTTAATTATTTTGTTTCAACGAAGCAATGGCGGAGGGGACAGGACTCGAACCTGCAAGGGCTTACGCCCGCTGACTTTCCAAGCCAGTGCCTTGCCATTCGGCGCACCCCTCCAAACACTATACTTTCATTCCGCGGAGAGCATTAACTCTTTCTTCAACCAAAGGATGAGTCATAAAAATCTTTGTAAACCATGTTTTGCTTTGTGCCCCCCTAAAAGGCGAAGAAATAAATAAATGAGCCGTAGAGTTACTCCCTCTCTTCATTTGATTTGGGTCAGAACTAATTTTTTCCAATGCCCGAGCCAACCCTTCTGGGTATCTGGTTAAAAGAGCGCCTGAGGCATCAGCCAAAAATTCTCTTTTTCTGGAAATAGATAAACGAATCAAACTAGCTGCCAAGGGAGCTAAAATAGCTGCGATTATTCCTAAAGCTATTATTATAAGGCCGAGATATCCTCCTCCTTGTTTAGAGTTTCTTCTTCCTCCTCCCCAAAAACTTATTCTTAAAAACAAATTTGATAATAAAGCTACAATTCCAACCAAAATAACTACAATCGTGCCTAAAAGAATATCTTTGTTCTTAACATGGCTAAGTTCATGAGCAATAACCCCTTCTAATTCTGCTCTTTCTAATTTGTCTAAAAGTCCTTGAGTAACAGCAACAACCGCATGCTTCTCATCCCTTCCCGTTGCAAAAGCATTTGGTTGCAACTCCGGAAGAATATAGATTTTAGGTAAAGGTAGGCCAGAGGCAATACAAAGATTTTCAACCAGCCGATAAAGTTCTGGATTATCTCTTTTCTCTATGGGTTTAGCATGAAACATTTTAAGAACAATCTTGTCTGAATACCAATAACTGAAAAAGCTCATAAATACACTAAAAATTACTGCTATCACTAAAATAATTGAATTATCTAGCAAATAACCAAAAAGCCATCCTAGGGCAATGATAAAGATTAGAAAGAAAAATATTAAAAACCATGTCTTTCTCACATTTGATTCGGCTTGGGAATAAAGAGTGGCCATATTAAAAATTTACTTTAGGAACTTCTCTTTCTTTGACTTCTTCTAATTCAAACAAATCCATTTTCTTGAAATTAAACATCTGAGCCACAATACTTGACGGAAAAGATTCTCTCTTGATATTTAGGTCCCTGACATTTGAATTATAAAAGCGTCTGGCCGCTTGAATTTTATCTTCTGTATCACGAAGTTCTCTTTGTAATTCTAAAAAATTCTGAGAGGCTTTAAGATCAGGATAATTTTCAGAAACAGCAAAAAGAGACTTCAATGTATTAGTTAGCATATTCTCTGCTTTTGCTTTTTCTTCTACATTTCGCGCGCCCATTGCCTGCGCTCTAGCTTGGGTAACTTTTTCAAAAACTTCCTTTTCATGACTAGCATACCCTTTAACTGTTTCCATTAAATTAGGAATCAAGTTGTATCTTCTTTTCAATTGGACATCAATATCTGCCCATGCTTCCTTAGCTCTATTTTTTATTTTGACCAAAGCATTAAAAATACCAATTAGCCAAAGAATCAAAACTAGAACTGCAAATAAAATTATATATAAAATTGACATAGATTAGTTGTTAGTTAATAGTTATTTCGACTTTTAGTTGTTTATTTACGGGACATTGAGATTAACCTGACAATGTCTGGATACTGGATAGCAAACTTATAATTTAGTATTTTAAAAATTATTAAAAAATCTTCTAATTCTGAACGAAAATCTTCCGGGCCTGTAAAAACTTGTATGCCTTGTTTTACTAAATTCTTGAAATAATGTTTCAAAGTTTCATCATATTTTTTCTCTCTCAAATAACTTATAATCTTTTTAAACTCTCCCCTGTCAAGCCAAATGCCCTCGCATAAGTTGCAAACATCAACCTCAATTTCAGAATCGTCATATTTTACAGAATATAAAGGAAATGAACAAACAGGACAATTTTTAGTAATTTCTGAAATTTTAAATTTTGTTTTATCTTTCCAAAGTTCTATGTCTAACCATTTTAAATCTTTATCTTTTTCATCTTTTGCTGTTCTTAAGCCGTCTTTTTTAAACCACATTCCAAAACATTGAGGACAATAATCAACTTCATTCCCGTAAAATATTATTTTCTTCATTTCTATATTACAAACTGGACAAAACATAAATTTTGATTATTTAAGTTAATTTGCAGTTTTATTATAATCAAAAATCCTCCCAAAATCAATGAGAGGACTTTTAAATTAAGTTTAATATCCACCCATTCCCGGCATTCCGCCTGGCATACCAGAGTCTGATTCTTTTTTAGGAAGTTCTGAAACAACACATTCTGTTGTTAAAAGCATACTTGCTCCGGAAACAGCATTTTCTAAAGCTGACCTAACTACTTTTGTAGGATCAACTATTCCATTTTCTAGTAAATCTTCATATTTTAATTTCTGAGCATTAAAACCATATCCATCTTTATTTTTTCTAACCTCTTCAACCACTACTGCCCCTTCAAACCCTGCATTTTGAGCAATCATCCTTAATGGTTCTTTAAGCGCTTTTTTCAAAATATCAAGTCCTATTTTTTCTTCTTCATCCAATTCTAATTTATCTAAGGCAACAGATGCTCTGATCAATGCTACTCCTCCTCCGGGAACTATTCCTTCTTCCATGGCTGCCTTGGTGGCTGACAAAGCATCTTCGGCTTTGTGTTGGAGTGCTTTTTGTTCAACTTCAGTAGGAGCACCAACCTTAATCACGGCTACGCCCCCTGATAATTTGCCAAGTCGTTCTTGTAATTTTTCTTTATCAAAATCAGAATCCGTAGATTTAATTTCATTTCTGATCTGATTTACTCTGGCTTCAATATCTTTTTTCTCGCCTTGCCCATCAACAATAGTAGTATCTTCTTTGGTAGAAATAACTTTCCTAGCCGTTCCTAACATATCAATTTCAACACTTTCCAATTTTATCCCCTTTTCCTCTGAAATTACTTGTCCGCCTGTAACACAAGCAATGTCTTCTAATATTTCTTTTTTCCTATCTCCAAAACCAGGCGCTTTTATGGCTAAAACATTTAAAATTCCACGAAGTTTATTCACAACTAAAGTTGCTAATGCTTCGCCTTCAACTTCTTCGCTAATAATTAAAAATTCCTTTTTGCCTGTCTTCGCTATTTTTTCCAAAATCGGCAGAATGTCTTGTATGGAAGAAATCTTTTTATCCGTGATTAAAATATAAGGATTTTCCAAAACAGCTTCCATTTTTTCCGGATTAGTTATCATATAAGGAGAAATATATCCCTTGTCAAACTGAAGGCCTTTTACAACTTCTTTAGAAAGTCCAAATGTCTTTGATTCTTCAATCGTAACTACTCCATCTTTGCCTGCTTCTTCCATTGCTTCAGCAATTAAATTTCCTAATTCCGTATTTTCAGCTGAGATTATAGCTACTTGGGCAATTTCATTTTTACCAGATATTTGTTTGGAAAAACTTTTTAATGTCTTCACAACTGCTTTGCATCCTTTCTCAATTCCTCTTTTTATTGCTAAAGGATTACTTCCAGCAGCAACATTTTTAAACCCTTCCTTGACTAATGCTTGAGCCAAGACAACAGCTGTAGTTGTTCCGTCTCCTGCTGTCTCGTTTGTCTTAGAAGCAATTTCTTTAATAATTTCAGCTCCTAAATTCTCTACTTTATCCTCAAGCTCAATCTCTTTAGCAATTGTAACTCCATCATTAGTAATAAGTGGAGAGCCAAAGCCCCTATCTAAAACAACATTTCTTCCCTTAGGACCTATGGTAATTTTTACAGTATCAGCTAATTTATCAACACCTTTTTTTAATCTTTTCCGAGCATCCTCGGAATATGTAATTTCTTTGGCCATAATTTATTTATTAACTTTATTCTAAAATCGCAAGAATATCTTCTTCTTTAGCAATCAAATATTCTTTTCCATTGACCTTTATTTCATTTGGACCATATTTCGTAAAAAGAACAACATCTCCTTTTTTAACATCCAAAGGAATTACTTTTCCAGAAGATAATCTTTTACCAACACCAACAGCAACTACTTTGCCTTGCTCTGGTCTTTCTTTTTCTGCTGTCTGAGGAAGAAAAATTCCAGATTCTGTTTTTTCCTCTTGAGGCATTGCCTCTATAAGAATATGATCAGATAATGGTTTTATTTCCATAAAAATATTATTTTATTATAAATTAATAGACCTTTATATTATAAACGCTTCTTATATTAGTCGTAAAAATAGAATTTGTCAAATTATTGACTTTTGAAAAATATATTGATAATATTAAATTATGTTAATCAACCGAATTTTCTCACAAATTATTGTTGGTATTCTAGGAATTTATCTAGCAATTTTATTTGTCCCTGGAGTGAACATAAGCAGTGGAGAATTTACAGAGGAAGGAATTAAAATTTTAATTCTTATTGGAACTGTTTTTGGTTTAATCAATTTCTTTATTAAGCCAATAATTAGTTTTATTACTCTTCCCTTAAGAATAATAACTCTGGGATTGTTTGGGATTATTATAAATATTACAATGATTTGGATAGTTGATATAATCTTTACAGAATTAACTATACTAGGTTTTTCTGCTCTATTTTGGACATCCATAATTGTTTGGTTTCTAAGTTGCTTGATACCGACAAACAGATATAATAAATCCAAAAAACTATTATGAAAATATTTTTTTAACATAATTATGAATTCAATAATAATTATCGCTCAAATCGTTGTTTCTGTTTTTTTGATTATACTAATACTTTTACAGCAAAGAGGAACTGCCTTAGGTTCTAGCTTTGGAGGTGAAGGAGGTTTTTATTTAAAGAAAAGAGGCATTGAGAAGAAAATCTACTGGGCTACAGTAGTTTTAGGAGCTGGGTTTATTATCTTAGCTTTATTAAATCTTCTAATTTAATAACTTGAATAATCTGAAACAAAATTTATTCAAAAATTTTTTTGGTTTTTTTAAAAAATTACTAAAAGAAGATAATGGAAAGCATTTTATTCCTGAAAAATGGAACCCATTTTTTAATTGTTCTAAAAGACTTAAAAAATCTTATTGTTTTATTTTATTGGTAATAATAGTTCTAATAGGCATAGGAATATTTTTTTATATTAAAAATACTGAAATCAGCCCTGGATTTGGCGGAACATTTAAAGAAGGGATATTAGGACAACCAAGATTTATTAATCCTGTTTACCTTTCAAATAATGATGTTGATAGAGATTTAGTTGAATTATTGTTCTCTGGCTTAATGAAATATGATGAAAAGGGAGAAATTGTAAATGATTTAGTGGAAACATTAGAGATTAAAGAAGATGGAAAACTTTATGAGATTAAATTAAAAGAAGATATTTTTTGGCACGATGGAGAAAAAATTACTAGCGATGATATTGTTTTTACTGTTAATATTTTACAAAATCCTGAGTATAAAAGCCCTCAAGCGATAAGATGGCTAGGAATAAATATAGAAAAAATAACAGATAATATTATTCAATTCAGATTAAAAAAATCATACTCTGGTTTTTTAGAAACTTTAACAGAAAAGATAGTTCCTAAACATATTTTTGAAGATATCTCTCCAAAAAAACTTCCTTGGTATTTTAGTTCAAAAGAATATATAGAAAATGATTTAATTGGATCTGGTCCTTTTCAATTCAAAAATATAAATCAAGATAAAGAAACACAATATATAAAATCCTTAACATTAGAAAGAAATAAAAATTATTTTGGGAAGAAACCTTTTATTTCCGAAATCTCTTTTGAATTTTTTTCTAATGAAAATGATTTATTAAGGTCTCTTTCCAAAGGAAAGATTGATGGTTTTCTAGTCTCTGATTCTAACGGCACAGAAAATATATCAGAAAATAAATTTAATACATATTCTCTTTCTTTGCCGAGATATTTTGCTGTATTTTTTAACCAAGATCCTCCCGAAGATAAATCCGACGTATTAACATTAAAAGATGTGAGAATAGCTTTGAATTATGCTATTGATAAACAACAAATTTTAGAAAACACGATATCTGGGAAAGGAAAAATCATTAATTCCCCTATCCTTCCGGATTTCTATGGGTTTAATTCACCATTAGAAATATATAACTTTAACAAAGAAAAGGCAGAAGAAATTTTAGAAAACGCAGGATTTATATATGTTGATGACACAGGAATAAGAAAAAAAGTAATTTCTCAAAAATCTACTTTCTCTTTTACTAAAAATCTTGAATATGGAAATAAAAATAGTGATGTAACTCAATTACAAAAATGTTTAGCAGATCCAGACATTGGAGGACCAGATGTTTATCCTAGCGGGAAGGTTACTGGATATTTTGGGAATGAAACAAAACAAGCGGTTATTTTGTTTCAAGAAAAATATAGAGAAGATGTGCTTGACCCATACAATTTAAAAAAAGGAACTGGAAGCGTTAGAAGCAGCACTAGAAAAAAACTTAATGAACTTTGTTTTCCAAGCACAGAAAAAACACTCTCTTTAGAATTTTCATTAACCACAATTGATAAAAAACTTTTTGCAAACATATCTGAAATTTTAAAACAAAATTGGAAAGACATAGGAGCAGATGTTGAGATTAAGTTTGAATCAATATCTACTCTTGAAACTGGCATTATCAAACCTAGGGATTTTGAAGCATTGCTTTTTGGAGAAGTTCTTGGCTTCTTGCCAGATCCATTTCCATTCTGGCATTCAAGTCAAAAAGAAAGCCCTGGGCTTAATCTAACAAGCTATGAGAATAAAGAAGCTGATAAATTATTAGAACAAGCTAGAGCAAGCTTAGACAGCCAAGAAAGAAGAGAAAACTTAGAAAAATTTCAAGATATTTTAATTGGAGACGCACCTTGTCTATTTTTACTAAGGCCAGATTTAATTTATTTTACTTCTAAAAGAATTAATGGTCAGGAAGTAGAAAAAATTATTGAACCATCAAAAAGATTTATAGGTATTGAAAATTGGTATATAAAAACCAGACGAATCTGGGAATAAATAAACTCAACTGATTAAATCATGGATATTAGATTTTTGAATGACATGAAAAAGGTTCTCTATGACCAAGAATGGGCAAAAAACGCTCATAATTTTGAACTTTATTATATGGACCGCGGTTTAGAAAAAAAACAGGAACTTAGATATGATATAACTACTATTCCTTCCAGAATGTTAGGAAAAGAATTTGTAAAAACAAAAGGACATGAGCATATTGGCAAATACAAAGAAGCATATATGGTTTTAGAAGGAGAAGCAATATATTTGATGCAAAAATATGCCCAAGCAGAAATACAAGATGTTTACGCGGTAAAAGCCCAAAAAGGAGATGTGGTTGCTATCCCTCCTTATTATGGGCATGTTAGCATAAACCCTTCAAACAAAACTCTAAAAATGGCAAATTGGGTATCTGAAGAATGCAAAAACTGCTATGATTTATTTCAAGAAAAACAAGGAGCTTGCTATTACTATACAGAATCTGGTTGGATAAAGAATAAAAAATATAAAAATATACCTAAACTAAGGTTTGAAAAGCCTCTTAAGAATATAAGTAAAGCGGGTATGGCGGAATTGGTAGACGCGTAGCATTCAGAATGCTATGGCTTTAAGGCCATGGAGGTTCAAGTCCTCCTGCCCGCACTAATAATTACTAATTAATAATTAGTATTAAATAATTAATAATAAATTTAATATGGAAAATGAAAAAATCCGCATTATACCACTTGGCGGGCTCGGTGAAGTTGGTCGAAATATGATACTTTTAGAATACGAAAAATCTATCCTGATTGTTGATATAGGTCTTGGATTTCCAGATGAAAATATGCATGGGATTGATTTTACTATTCCAAATATTAGCTATCTCAAGGGCAAAGAAAAAAATATCTTGGGAGCAATTTTCACTCATGGACATTATGATCACATTGGAGCAGTGCCTTATATTATGCCTAAAATCGGATCAATACCAATGTATGCGGGAGAACTGACTAAAGGAATAATTCTAAGAAGGCAAGATGATTTTACTAACCAGCCAAAACTTGAGATAAAAACGATAAAACAAGATTCTAAAATTAATCTAGGTCCTTTTGAGATTAGCCCATTTCGTCTTAATCATAGCATTCCTGATAATTTCGGCTTGCTTATTAAAACCCCTATTGGCAATATTGTTCATACTTCTGATTTCAAGTTTGATGAATCACCTGTTAATGAACTTCCTGTTGATTTCGCAAAATTAAAAGAAATTGGTAATAAAGGAATTTTACTTTTAATGTCTGAATCAACAGGAGCGGAAGAAGAAGGACATTCGCTTTCTGAAAAAACAATTTTTGCAAATTTAGATAAGATTTTTCAAAAAACAAAAGGAAGAATTATTGTTGGTTCTTTTGCCTCCCTCATAAATAGAATTCAACAATCAATAACTTTGTCTGAAAGATATAATAGAAAAGTAGCAATTGAAGGGTATAGTTTAAAAACTAATATTGAAATTTGTGAAACATTGGGAAAAATTAAGATAAAGAAAGGAACTATTATAAATACCAAAGACATCGGAAAATATCCTGATTCAAAAATAACTATTCTTTGCACCGGAGCTCAAGGAGAAGAAAATGCTAGTTTTATGAGGATAGCCAGTAAAGAGCATAAATTTATTCATATAAAGAATAAAGATACTATTATTTTTTCTTCTTCTGTTATCCCAGGCAATGAAAGAAGTGTTCAATCTCTTAAGGATGAATTTTACAGACAAGGAGCTAAAGTATTTCATTATAAAATGATGGATATTCATGCTTCTGGACATGCTAGGCAAGATGAATTAAAACAGATGATAAAGATAATGAAACCTAAATTTTTTCTTCCTATTTATGGACAATATTCAATGCTTGTTAAACATGCGGATTTAGCAGAAGAACAAGGAATTAAAAAAGAAAATATAATCATAGCTGAAAATGGAGAAATTATAGATTTGGCAAAAGATAAAATTTCAAAAGAAAATAAAAAGATTCCTATAAGCTGTGTGATGGTAGATGGCTTAGGAGTTGGAGATGTTGGAGAAGTAGTTTTAAAAGACAGACAAAATTTAGCAGAAGATGGAATGTTTGTAATTGTAGCCATAATTGATAAAAAAACTGGAAAGGTTAAAGGTTCTCCAGATATAATATCAAGAGGTTTTATATATTTAAGAGAATCAAAACAATTATTAAGAGAAACCAGACAAAAAACAATTAAAATCGTTAACAATCTAACAGGATCTGATCATGCAGTTAATTGGACATTTGTTAAAAAAGAATTAAGAAGTAAAATTGGACATTTTCTTTATTCAAAAACAAAGAGAAGACCAATAGTCCTCCCTGTCATAATTGAGGTATAAGTGATTAATTAATAATTAATTTCTTTATCTTTTTCAATTTCCCTTGCATAAGGGATTTTGTTTTTGCTTCCACAATAACCCTTAAAAGGTTTTCCGTGTTTGAAGGTCTCAGATTAAACCACCAATCTTTAAAATCTATTCTTAGACCGTCTAAATGAGAAATTTTTCCATTTTTAAACTCTTTTTCCATAAGTTTAATTTTATTCTTTTTATCGCCAACCTCAAAATTTACTTGTCCAGAATTATAATATCTTTTAAACCCCTCAACAAGTTGAGACATTGTTTTCCCACTATGAGAAATTTCATTTAATATTTTGAACAAAACAAATAAAGGAATTTCAAAAAAATAAGGGGAACCCAAGAAATAATGCCCTGAAAATTCTCCGGCAAATATCACATTATCTTTTTTCATTCTTTCTTTGATAAAAGTATGGCCTATCTTCCCTGCTATGGCTGTTCCTCTGCTTTCTTCAACAACATCTTTTATTATATTGCTGGAGCAAATATTATATAAAATCTTTGATTTTGGATTACTTTTTAAAAGTATTTGAGACATTAAACAAGTTATAAAGTCAGAAGGGATTGTTTCCCCTTTTTCATCAATAAAAACAATCCTATCTCCATCTCCGTCAAAAGCTATTCCCAAATCAAGTTTTTTCTTTCGGACAAGTCCTTTTAAGTCTTTTACATTCTTCTCCTCTAAGGGGTTAGCCAAGTGATTTGGGAACCGGCCGTCAAGTTTTGGGAAGAGATGATAAATTTTACAAGGTAATTGTCTTTTAAGTTGATTGACTAAAATACCTGATACAGCGTTCGCAGTGTCTATCCCAATTTTTAATTGAGCAGTTTTTAATTTTTTAAAATCTAATTTTGAAATAGAAAAATTAAAATCTAAATACTTTTTCAAAACATTTCTTTTTTTTATATTTCTTCTATTTATATTCTTCTTCTTTTCATTTTTAGTTGATTCTAAACTTAATACTATTTTTTTAATTTCTTTTAACCCGCTATTCTCGCCAATTGGGCTTGCTCCTTTATCAATTATCTTAAAACCGTTATATTCTGGAGGATTGTGGCTGGCCGTAATCATTAAACCGCCATCGCAATTATATAATTTAGAGGCAAAGTAAAACATTGGCGTGCCAGTTAAACCAATATCAATTATATTCGCGCCTTGTCCTAAAATGCCTTGTTTTAAATATTTTGATAAGACTGGAGAAGATATACGGTTATCCTGTCCAATAATAATATTTAATTTCTTTTTGTTCTTTTTCCTGAGAAACCTAACAAAGGCCTCGCCTATTTTCTTACCATCGTATTTATTGATTTCATTTGGATAAATACCGCGAATATCATATGCTTTAAAAATATTCAAATTCATATTTCTTTTCTTATAAATTAATTCTTATGCTTTAATTATACAAAAGAATTTGACATTATGAAAGATTTTGGTAATATGAATTATGAAGATTATTATTATAAAAATTAGAAAATTATTATGAAACCATACGAATTAACATACCTTGTTTCCTCAGAATTAACTCCAGAACAAATGGAGATTTTAGTTAAGAAAATAAATTCTTTAATTTTAGAACACGGAGAAATAACAAGTTCTTTTTCTCCAATTAAAAGAAATTTAACTTATTCAATTAAAAAACTAAATACTGCTTTTTTAAATCAAATAGAATTTAATTTTGAACCAGAAGAAATAGATAAACTCAAAAAAGAGATTAATAAAGAGAATGAAATACTTAGAATTATGCTCACTGAAAAAAAGAATATTAAGATTAAGAAAAAAACCAGAAGTGCAATGCCTAGATCCAAACTATTTTTAGAAGATACTAAAATATCGCCTAAAAAAGAATTAAAAGAAACTAAACAAAAAATTGGTTTAGAAGAAATCGGAGAAAAATTAGATGAAATATTAAAATAAATTTAAAAATATGAATTTAAACAAAGCATTTGTTTTGGGAAATGTTACGCGAGACCCAGAACAAAAAAAATTGCCTTCAGGGCAAACAGTAGCATCTTTTGGGATAGCTACCAATCGTTTTTATAAACAGAACGAAGAAAAGAAACAAGAAGTTGAGTTCCATAATATTGTTCTTTTCGGCCGATTAGCTGAAATTGCTGCCCAATATCTTAAAAAAGGTTCTTTAGTTTTAATTGAAGGACGGATAAAAACTAGAAATTGGACAGATGCATCAGAAAATAAGCATTATAAAACTGAAATAATAGGTGAAAGATTACAGCTTGGACCAAGAGCAGGAGGAGGAGAATTTGAAAATTCTCCAGCGCCAGAAAAAACTGGGAAAAGTCCAGAAAATGAAATTCCAATTATAGAAGAAGAACCTGTTGGTGATAAGGACAGTAAAGAAATAGATGTAAGTGATATACCATTTTAAATTAATTAGAAATTCTATTTATGTATTGTTATTTTTGCAGACACAACACAAAAAAAATTGATTTTAAAGATACAGAAACATTAAAGAGATTTATTTCTTTATTGGGAAAAATAAAAAGCAGAAAAAAAACTGGGCTTTGTTCTTACCATCAAAAACGAGTAGGCCGAGCAATTAAAAGAGCAAGAGAACTTGCCCTATTATCTTATACTAAAAAATAAGTTAAATTTGTTTTCTCACTTCTTTCTCCAGTTCTCCCATTATCTTTTTGTTTTCCTTTAAAAATTCTTTTGCGCCTTCCATACCCTGCCCAATTTTATTCTCTTTGAATTCATACCAAGAACCATGTCTCTTTATGATATTGTTTTTTAGGCCAACATTAATTATATCCGCTAATTTAGAAATACCCTCGTTATAATAAATATCAAATTCAACTGTTCTAAACGGAGCAGCTATTTTATTTTTAACAACTTTTGCTCTAACCCTAGAGCCAATAATCTCATCCTTCCTTTTAATCTGAGCAATTCTGGTCAATCTTATCCTGACGGAAGAATAAAACTTTAAAGCCATTCCGCCCGGAGTAGTAGTAGGATCCCCGAACATAACTCCTATTTTCATTCTGGTTTGATTTAGAAACACAACTGTTGTGCCAGTTTTAGAAATAATTCCTGATAATTTTCTTAATGCCTTAGACATTAAACGCGCTTGAAGCCCTATTTGTTGGTCCCCCATTTCCCCTTCAATCTCTGTCTTGGGCGTGAGAGCGGCGACAGAATCAATAACAATAACAGTTATTTCTTTAGAGCGAACTAATGTTTCTACTATTTCTAAAGCTTGTTCTCCTGAATCAGGCTGAGATATCAAAAGCTCATTAATATTTACGCCAATTTTCTTCGCATATTCAGGATCCAAAGCATGTTCGGCATCAATAAATGCACCTATGCCTCCTTTTTTTTGAGATTCTGCTAAAATATGTAAAGCCAAAGTGCTTTTCCCTGAACTTTCTGCTCCAAATATCTCAATTACTCTCCCTCTGGGCACTCCACCAATGCCTAAGGCCCAATCCAAAGAAATTGAACCAGTAGAAATTGAGTCAACATCAACACGCTTCACATCATCTAGTTTCATTATTGCACTTTCTCCAAATCTTTGCTTTATTTCTTCTAAAGCGTCTTCAAGCCCCAGCATATTTTTTTCTTTTTTTTGAGCCATAAAATTAATTATTAATTATTAAACTTTTTCCCATCCATTTTCATCTTTAACACCTGTCTCCTGAACATATACTTTTCTTGGCTTAGCTCCATCTCCTGGACCTATAACTCCTTTATTCTCTAATATATCTAAAAGTCGAGCAGCCCGCGCATAGCCAATGCTTAATCTCCTTTGCAGTAAAGAAGCAGATGCTTTCTTTGATTCAATTACTACTTGTTTTGCTTCTTCATATAATGAATCCTGCTCACGAGCAGATATATTTGAGAAAGATATTGGCTCTTCAAGCCCTTTTTCTAAACTTTCTTCAAGTTCTTCTTGTTTTTCTTTTTCATCTATAAAATCTTCTTTTTTATAAAAAGAAACAACCTTTTTAACTTCTTTACTTAAAACATAAACTCCTTGAACCCTTTTTGGCTTAGATAATTGAGAAGATATAAAAAGCATATCTCCAGCGCCTAAAAGTGATTCAGCTCCTGCGCCGTCTAAGATTGTTCTAGAGTCAATTTGAGAAGCCACTTGAAAAGCAATTCTAGAATTAATATTCGCCTTAATTAAACCAGTAATTACTTCCACCGAAGGCCTCTGCGTAGCGACAATTAAATGAATCCCCACTGCTCTTGCCATTTGAGACAACCTAACAACACTTGCCTCAATTTCCTTGCCTTTAGTAGCCATTAAGTCTGCTAATTCATCAATAATTAGAATAATATAGGGCATAATTTCCGTATCTTTTTCAGTATTATCTTCAGCCTTATTTTTCTTTAAATTTCGCTTTATCACTTCATTATAACTGTCTATATCTCTTGCTTTTGCCGCTGATAACACTCCAAATCTTCTGTCCATCTCATTGGTCAGCCAATTAAGAGCATTTATTGTTTTTTGAGCATCAAAAATTATAGGGCATAAAAGATGCGGCAAATTTTCATAAACTGGAAACTCAACTCTTTTAGGGTCAACTAAAATAAATTTTAATGTTTGAGGAGAATTATGATACACCAAACTAAGTATTAGAGAGTTTAAACAAATAGTTTTTCCAGAACCAGTAGAACCAGCAACAAGAAGATGCGGCATTTTTGCTAAATCAGCAAAAGTTAGTTTTCCAGAAACATCTTTGCCTAAACAAAGCAAGAGAGAAGAGTCTGATTCCTGAAAACTAGAAGAAGCAACCAATTCACGCAATCTAACTACTGCTCTCGTTTTATTAGGAACCTCAATCCCAACCAATGATCTGCCTGGAATCGGGGCTTCCATTCTTAAAGGATAAGATGCCAGAGCCAAAGATAGATTGCTTATTAAAGCAGTAATTCTTGATAATTTTATCCCTTCAGCCGGTCTTAGGGCGTATTGAGTAACAGTTGGACCGATATTGACCTCTGATATTTCAGATATAATTCCAAAATTTTCTAATGTTTTTTTAATTATAAGAGAGTTTGTTTCAATATCCCCCATGCTCACAGCTCTGTCTCCATTAGTTTCTAATAATTCTATAGGCGGGAATTTGTATAGGGCAGAATCTTTAACATTAGAATCAGATTGTTTTGGCTCAATATTTATTATCTTTTTAAATTCTTTCTCGTCCATTGGCAGAGTATCAATTTTTTCCATTTCAAATTTAACTTCTTTCTTTTCAATTTTCTCAGGTTCCAAATTTTGAGAATTAATTTTTTTCTTTATTAAAAACTTTTTATACGGTAAAAACTC